>Ga0335076_10001132_pt1 | contig 25548 bp, 16 predicted proteins | sample Lox_Sample_25_FD_206717 | JGI IMG/M metagenome (GOLD analysis project Ga0335076, IMG submission 206717) | Soil microbial communities from Loxahatchee National Wildlife Refuge, Florida, United States - Lox_Sample_2.5 | ecosystem: Environmental > Terrestrial > Soil > Wetlands | place: USA... | reverse complement strand
CCGGCCCCCCCTCCCCCCTGGATCTCTGGAATCATCAACTTAGCGGGAAATTGCGAAATAATCCATGGGCTGCAATCACTTACGGGCAAAATCTTGAGCCACAAGGGTTTATCGACTTCGTGCCGTTTTCTGCCCGCGACGCTCGCGGTGCCATCATGGGATAAGTGGCGCATTGTGCACAAGGTCGGATGTCACAATGCATTGTGGAAAAGCTTGTATCCATTTGAGCCTAGAGGGAATACGGCTATCAAAAAATGCGTGTGCACAGCCTTGGATATTCTGGCTTGTAGGACGCTATGGCGTGCAGTGAAAGATCAAAGCGGGCAAAATGTTGAATAACTGAAAGTTCAGCCGCACGGAACTGAAGCTCGACTTGAGATAAGGCAGAAGCGTCCGATTGTATTGAAAGACCAGCAGCGATCCCTTTGCCTTCAACGCGTGGCGGGATTCCGATACGATTTCGCGCCGCAGTTCTTCCGGCAGCAAACTGTAAGGCAGGCTGGAAATAATGTAGTCCGCAGGCGCAATTCCCTGCTCCGCGAGAATCCTGCGGACATGCGCAGCCGAACCGTGAACCACGCGCAACCTCGGATCGCGAATCGTGCTCGTCAGGTACTGCACGAAATCCTCATTCAGTTCGATCACCACCAGCACCGCATCGTGCCGCATGCGTTTCAACGCTTCTCTTGTAATCGTTCCCACGCCAGGACCGAATTCCACGATCACGCGTGCACGATCCCAATCGACCTGCCGCATGATGTCCTTCACCAGGAAGCGTGAACTGGGAACGATGGATCCGAGCATTGACGGATTTTTGAAGAAGTTGCGCGCGAAAAGTGCTGCGGCTGAACCTGGTATTGCGACTTTCTTGGCGGCCTGTGCTTGCATCCCGGAGTGTCCCTCAAGCAAAACGAAAAAATCGCAGCTTTCATCGTAGCTGATGCGCGTGAAATCTCTGTAGACGGAAGTGGCACACCGAAGGGTACTTTGGTCACATTGGACCAGCGTGTTGCTTCCGGCAAGGAGGTTCAAATTCGCCGGTAACTTGTTCCGACAAGCCAGTTCGCGGAAAATCATAGGGATAGAAGAATTGGTATACGTGTCGCCCGAGGACTCGTCCGCTTGCGCCTGTTGAGCCAGACAGCACTTCGCATTCTTGCAGGGACGTATTTCGTCCTCACGTCGCTGTACTGCATGCTCGCGTATCTGCCTTACACGTACACGGCCTTCATCAAAGCGCCTCCATATCCCTGGATGCCCTGGTTCGCGCATCATCAGGCTCTGTTGTTTTGGCTCGCATCGATTGCATGGATCCTTGGAGGGCTCGGAAAGATTTATCCGAAATACTCAAGAGAGAGTCCGCGCGCGAGGCTTCCCTTCTTATGGACCTTGCTAATGGGTCCATACGTGACCGTTTATCCGTTTTTACCTGGCCTGCAGAGTGATCGCACCGCGTTCTGGTGGAGCATCGGTTCGCTGCTTCCGGTGATCGGTTTTAGCGTCTGGGATTTGTGCACTCAGAAGGCTCGCACTCAATCGCCCGAACCGCGCCGTGCCTTTGGATATTCGTCTGGAGTCATCGTTGCAATCGCCGTAAGCGCGATCTACATCATCGGCGCGCGACTGCAGGTCTATCAGGAAAGTCATTCGCTCGGCCCGTACAAGCAGTTCGCGAACACTGCACTGTGGAGTCTTGTCTCGCACATTGCGGTGGCGATGGCGGTTCTGTCCGCGTTGAACCTGATTTATCTCATCGCGTCCAAGACTCCGAAACCGGAACACCTGACGCGATGGCTGCTTGGAATTGCTATCGTTGTGTGCCTCTGGGTCGTTCTCGAGCGTTTTCTCGACAGTGCGATGAGCTTCGATGGATGGAGCGCATATCTTTACGCTTTCCTGTTCGCAGCTTCGTTGACGATTTGGGGATTTTCATTGGTTTTGCCTATCGTTGATCGGAGTGCAAACAGAAGTCTCTCGACCTCGCGAGCAATTGTCATCTGGATCGTGATTCTGGCTCTTGCCGCACTGGCACTTATGTCCCGCACTCTGATCGGCGGCGAAGACTGGAATGGCTTTGTTGGCAGCACATGGGCTCTCATCTTCTGGATCGCGATGAGCATATGTGTGTACCGCTTGCGTCCGGCACGAACCAGCTATTCCGCGATTACCGTCATCACAATCCTTTTGGGATCTGCATTCGTCTACAAAGCGCTGCAATATACCGAGATCTTCTGGAGCAAACCGCTTGGCTCAACCGACGACGAGATCCTCCTGACGCTGGAAGATTATGGATCTCGCGATGCGTCGTTCCTGCTGGCACATCATGTGTTAGGCAACAGCCGTCACGAACGCTGCGGCGATTTGTGCCGGATTTTGCGCGAATTCACCAACGTGCGCAATACGCACATCAGCCAGGGAGTAATACTCGTCGACAACATGGTTCGGTCTCAGGAGGAGCGGCCGAATGTATTTATCTTCGTCATCGACTCCATGCGCGCCGACTATCTCGGAGCATTTAATTCAAAGATCGATTACACACCGAACCTGGACGCGCTTGCACGAGATGGAGTCGTCTTTCATCGGGCATATACGCACTATGCAGGAACCTCGATTTCAGAGCCCGGCATTTGGGCCGGAGCCGAGTTGTTGCACACTCATTTCCCGCAGCCCTTTGACGAAGTCAATAGCCTGCGCACACTAGCCAAGACTGATGGATACGAACTTGTGATCAGTTATGACACGGTTCTACAGCAACTATTTACATCCGCCGACATTGTGACGAAGCTTGATCTAGACAAAAATCTTTGGAATCGCTACGAAGCCTGCTCGACGATCAACGAGCTAGAATCCCATCTTGATTCACGGCAGAACAAGAACCAGCCGGTCTTCTTCTACGCGCAGCCGATGAACGTTCATCAGTTTGCGCGCAATGACGTGCCGTCGCCGACTTCACAGCATTGGCCCGAGCGTCCAGGACTGAACACGCGCATCACCTATGAAGTGCACTGGGTCGATGGGTGCATCGGAGGATTCGTTAATTATCTGAAGCAACGCGGACTGTATGACGACAGCATCATTGTCGTCACAGCTGATCACGGCGATGCCACTGGAGAACTCGGGCGTACAAGCCATTCGACGTCTATCTGGCCTGAGATTATGCGCGTGCCGCTGATCATGCATCTGCCCACAAAAATGCGCCGGGAATTCGTCTATGACGACACGCGTCTCTCGACACTCACCGATATCGCTCCTACGCTTTACTACGTGCTAGGGCATGGGCCGATCCGGCAGAATCCGCTGTATGGACGCCCACTCCTCGCGAAAACGAAAGAAGAGCTCGATCGCTATCAACCGCACGATCTGTTGCTCGCGTCCGATGTCCGAGCGGTCTATGGAATCTTGAGTGAAGACGGACGATACCTTTACACGACGTACGATTCGCCCGCAGAGAGCTACCTGTTTGATCTGGTGAACGATCCCAACGCGCAACACAGCATACTCACGCCTGCGCTAAAGCAGCGCTACGACGAGGAGATCATCGAGCATCTGCACATGGTGGGAGATTATTACGGCTACAAGCCCGGAGTTGGATCGCTGCTGGCTGCTTCCAACCACTAACGGCTTACTTCTGCTGCGCCCATGCTAGCCCGTCAGCGCCCGGTCCTGCGTCGATCAGCCGCGACACCGTCCAGTTCGAGGTCTGGATCTCTGCGACTTTGCGGCTTGCGTCGCAGGAAACGTATGCGACTGCGCCATCGGGACGAACCAAAACCTCTTGCGGAGCAGCAGGGACATCTACTGTGTGTTCCACCTTCATCGTCTTCAGATTAATTACAGCAACCTTGTTTGCCGGCGAGACGGCGATGACCAGCCAGTTCCCGTCCGGCGTTGGAGCACTTCCGTAGCCCGTGGCAGGCAGCGGAATCCACGAGGCGACCTTGCGCGTTTTGGTGTCGATCACCGCGAGTTGCGGCTTGGTTTGGTCAGACGTGAACGCGTACCGATCGTCAATCGAAATTGACATCCGCTGCACGACTGGCGCCACGTTGATGACGTCGAGAGTCTTGCGCGCTTGCATGTCGAGCACGGAGACTGTGCCTGAACCGACGTTAGCGGTGAATCCGTAACGGCCATCGTGTGTGATTTCGAGCATGTGTGACTCTGGCTTACCGGTTGGAATGGAACCAACGATCTTCATCGCCTTGGGGTCAATCACGGTGATCGCGTTATCGAGTTCGGTGGTGACGTACAACAAACCGTCTTTCGGACCGAACATCGGACAGTGCGGTCGAACCCCGTGGCTAAACTCGAGATTGCCGACAATCTTGCGCGCCGCAAGATCGACCGCAATCATGTTGGAGCCGTCCGTTCCAGGTTTGCCGACGCCCGAATTACCGTAAATGGGGACGTAGGCGAATCTGCCGTCGGGCGAGGCGATCACTTCGTGCCCTGTGACTCCACCTTCGGCAACCGTCGCGACCTGCTTGCCTGAATCGGGATCGATGATGCCGAGAGTCTGATCTCCCTTGTTGGCGACGAGAAGGAGTCCGCGCGAAGCCGCCTTTGCGGAAAACTCGGACACTAATGCGATCGCCACAACCAGCACCAGCGGAAAAATCAGCAGCACTCGTGTCATATCATTTGGCTCCGAGATCGTCGTGTTCGTGGTAGTTCGGATACTTTGGACGCGGAATTTCCGGCAGCGGATGCTCTTTCAATTCCTGCATCACGACTTCGATAGCCTTTTCGAGTTGGGAGTCTTTGCCTTGCCGCCACGCTGCCGGCTCTAGATCAACCTCAACATCAGGCGAGACGCCTTTGTTCTCGACTTCCCATTCGCCCTTGAGGCCATAGAGCGCGGCCCGGGGAGCGGTGACGCGGCCTCCATCGATGAGCTCCGGATAGCCTCCGATTCCGACCAAACCACCCCAAGTTCTCTTGCCAATGAGCGGACCGATTCCAGCTTTGCGGAAGTACCACGGCAGCGCATCACCGCCCGAGCCGGACATTTCATTGATCATCATCACCTTGGGTCCATAGATCGCTTCGCTGGGGCTCGACCAGTCGTGGCCTTCACGGGTGACGACCTTGCTCATGAGGGGCCGTCGCAGGTATTCGACAATGTAATCCGCAAGCTGTCCGCCTTCGTTGAAGCGTTCGTCGATGATCGCGCCTTCCTTGCCGACCTGGGCGAAGTAATAGCGATTGAAACTGGTGTAGCCTTCGCCCGCAGTATTAGGAACGTGGACGTAGGCGATACGGCCTCCGGTGGCTTGATCGACGCGACGGCGATTGTCTTCGATCCAGGCGAGATGTCGAAGATTCTGCTCGCTCTCGACGGGCACGACCGTGACATCGCGGGAATCTTTACCGTCAGCGTTGGGGCCAACTTTCAGCACGACCTGCTTGCCTGCCGTCTCTTCGAAGAAGCTGTAGATGTTGTCGGACGCGTGCAAATCACGGCCATTGACCGCGAGGATGTAGTCTCCTGCTTTGACGTTCACACCCGGTTGCGTCAGAGGAGCCTCGTTGCCGGGATTCCAATTTTCGCCGTTGTAGACTTTGACGACGCGGTAGCGATTGTTCTCAAGGCTGTAGTCGGCGCCGAGCAATCCGGCTTTTACCTTTTTCGGCTCGGGATTCACTTCTCCGCCGCCGACGAACATGTGGCCGACCGTCATCTCGCCCAAACATTCCTGGAAGAGATAGGTGAGTTCATCACGCGAGGCAATTCCGTCGAGATAGAGAGCGTATTTCTTTTTGACTTTGTCGAGATCGAGGCCGTGATAGTGCGGGTCATAGAAGAAGTCGCGCTCGATGCGCCAAGTCTCGTTGTAAATCTGTTTCCACATGGCGCGGGGCTCGACATAAACCTGCCAGTCATCGAGTTTCAGCGGACCGAATCCGGGCTTCGGAGAACCGCCACCGCCGCCTCCCGGCGTGTCATCCGGTGACGCGGTCGACCACGAATCACCTTTGCGATACAGAATCTTTTCACCGTCGAAGGAGATTGCGTAGTCGTTCACATCCTCGAGGACTTTGTCGACTTTGCGCTTGCTGAGATCGAACTTCTGGATGGTCTGACTGACGTTGGGTTGATCGTCTTCGGTAACGACGAGCGGGCCTTCGGAGAGAAACAGAATTCCGGTCTTCCCCGGCAACATGTTGAGGTAGTTCTTTGCCGGAATTGGAAGCGAGAGAATACGCTGGCCGATGCCATCGATGTCGAGCTTTACGACGACTGGCTCATCTTTCTTATCTTTGTCGTCTTTTTCTTTATCTTTATCTTTATCTTTGTCATCGGCCGGTTTCTTATCGGCGTCGGCGGACTTGGATTTATCTTTGTCCTTCCCTTTGTCTTTGGGCTGGTCTTTGTCTTTGTCCTGATCGGGTTTCTTCTCGTCCTTGGGCTTCTCTTCATCACTTTCGGGAGCCAGCGGCGACTTTTCGTCTTTGCTGAGGACGGCGACATAGACGCTGCGTGTGACGCGGTGTTCGTCGCTCGTCATGTCGAGTCCGGCTGGCGTCAGGCCGGTGTTTGTCGATGCCATGAAGTACAGATACTTGCCGTTCTTGTCCCACTGCGGGAACGTGGCGTCACTCATGCCGTCGGTGACCTGATAGAACTTCGACTGCTCCAGCGAGTAAACGAAGACTGCGTGTAGGCCGCTGGGCAGCTGCTTGGCGTAAGCGATCCACTTGTTGTCGGGAGACCAGGTCTGGCTGAGTTGCGTTGGACCGAATCCGCCGAACCAATCGGCGTCGACAAGCTTCGGCGCCGGTTTATCGAGGTCGATGTACCACAATTGCAGACGCTTGTCGGTATAGGCGATCTTCTTGCTATCTGGGGACCAGGTTGGCGTGTAGAAGAATGAGGGCGGATTTCCGAGATTGATGTGACGAACGGTTCCGAGACCATTCTGATCGCGGATGCAGAGTTCGTATTCGCCGGATTCGTCGGAGAAGTACGCGATGGATTTGCCGTCGGGCGACCACGACGGATCGCGGTCGGCGACCGCCGGACTGCGCGTCATGTTGCGGATATCGCCTTTATCGGTGGGAACGGTGAAAATATCTCCCCAAGCTTCGAAGAGGGCGCGCGCGCCTGTAGGCGAGATGCCGAAGTTCTGAATTCGCCGGGGCTCGACTTTGGCAAAGTGCGGGCGGACTGAGGCGAGATCGCCTTCGATCTTGATGCTGACGTTGTGCGCTTGATGGGTCTGCAGATCGTAGAGCTTGATGGCGCCGAATTGCTCGATGACGATGGCGTCCGGGCCGGCAGTGGCGGCTTTGAAATCAAGGCCGTCGCTGTGAAGGGCTTCGGTCACCTGCTTCGTTTTCGTGTCGTAGGCGAAGAGGCTGACGGGGCCATTGCGGTCAGAGAGGAAATAAATCGTGTCGCCGACCCACATGGGGTGGTGATCGTCGGAGTTCTCGCGTGGGATCTTGACGATGCTGGAATCTTTGAAATCGGCGATCCAGATTGGGGTGGTCTGTCCGCCGTGATAGCGCTTCCAGGCCTGCTGCCATTTCGGATGTGGAACGTAGGCAATGTGAGTTCCGTCGGGCGAGAAGGATGCGTCTTCGGCAATCGGGAGCGGGAGAGCCGTGGGCAATCCGCCGTCGACTGGAACGGTGAAGATTTGATCTTCAAAGTGGATAAAATTGCTGCCTGCGGAAGTGAAGAAAATTTTCTTGCCATCGGGCGTCCATCCGCCGACGTACTCTTCGGAAGGATGATAGGTCAAGCGACGCGGGACTCCGCCGGCTGCGGGGACGACAAAGACGTCGAGATTACCGTCATACTCGCCGCTGAAGGCGACCATGCTGCCGTCGGGGGAAAAGAATGGCAGGGACTCGGTGCCAACGCCTGAGGTGAGGCGGTGGGCGACGCCACCTTCGCGCGATACAGACCAGAGGTCGTCGGCGTAATTGAACACGATCGACGTCTTGCTGACGGTTGGATAACGTAGCAAGAGAGGCGAATCGGATGGCGCGGTTTGGGCGAATGCGGACGCTAGAAGGACTACGACAGCGGCGAGGAATTGGCGCATGTTGGGGCTCCGAGACAAGTTCTGGGCGAAGGGGGAAGTTTAGTTGGGTGTGCCTTCCCGGTCAAGGATCGTGCTAGGGCTTACGGCTTTGCTCTTGGATAGAGTTTAGCGGGCGAGGCGCCCGCTCCACACCACCACTACCACTGCCGCGGCTACTTTTTGCCGCGGGTTTTGCCTGGGAGGCCGGCTGGGTTCTCGTGGGTGCGTTCGCGGAAGCTGCCGCGCAGGCCGGCGGCGAGGCCGACGCTGGATTCGCCGAATTTGTCGCGAAGCTTGTCGGCTGCTGCAAGAGCATCTTTCCAGCGCTGCTGACGTCCGCCGTCTAGTAAGTCGAGCTGCGCTTCTTGCATTGTGAATTGCGAGGCTTGCACTCCCAGCAGGCGGATCTGGCTTCCCTTCTTCCAGTTCTTGCGAAAAAGCGTACGGATGTTTTCGAAGATCTCGACGTCGAGTTGCGTGGGATCGGAAAGGGTGTGTGCACGAGTGATCGTGGTGAAATCTTTGTAGCGTAATTTGAGTTGAACCGTACGGGCGTGGAAGTTGGCTTCGCGGAGACGGCGTCCGACCATTTCGCAGAGGCGCATTAGCGTGGATTCGAGTTTGGCCGCGTCTGAAGTGTCTTCGTTGTAAGTGTGCTCGTGGCTGATGGATTTGGCATCGTGCTCGGCGGCGACTTCGGAGTCGAACCATCCGCCGGCGTCTTCGCCTCGGGCTTTGCCGGCTAGCGCGAGGCCCCATTTGCCGAAGCGCTCTTCGAGTTCGCCTTCTTCGAGTTTGGCGAGATCTCCAACTTTCTTGATGCCTAGCGCATGCAGATTCGATTCCATGACCTTACCTACGCCCGGAATTTCGCGGACGTCCAAGGGAGCCAGGAATTTCGCTTCTTCACCGGGAAGGATGAAAAGGACCCCGTTAGGCTTTGCCTGGCCTGACGATACTTTTGCGATCAGGCGCGAACTGCCGATTCCTACCGAACAGTTCAGGCCGGTTTCCTGCTTCATGCGTTGATGCAGAATGTGTGCGGCTTTGAGCGGAGGCCCGTGCAGGCGCTCGGTCCCCGTCATGTCGAGATAAGCTTCATCGATCGATGCCATCTCGACTTGGGGTGTGAAGGCTCCGAGGACCTTGTAGACCTTTTCGGAACACTCGCGGTAGCGGTCGGGATGTCCGTCAACGAAGATGGCGTGTGGGCATTGCTTGGCTGCGGTGCGCAGGGGCATGGCCGAGTGGACGCCGAATTTGCGGGCTTCGTAGGATGCAGCGGACACTACACCGCGCTCGTCACGCTGGCCGCCGACTACGACCGCCTTCCCTTTCAATGACGGATCGTAAAGCTCTTCCACCGAGACGAAGAAAGCATCCATGTCGACGTGGAAGATGGTGCGCGTGAAGCCGGGCTGGTAAGCGACCGCCATGGCAGGTAAATTTTAGCAGTGCCACGGCGGACCTAGAATTCGAGAAAATAATCGATCAGGGTGCCGCGCCAACCATCGGCTTGTCGGCCGTCAAGGCAGCTGATCGCAACTGCTTCACCTTTTCGTAGATCTTGCCATATTCGCGCGCGGAGGCGTTCCAGGAGAAATCTCTCGACATTCCATTGCGCATCAGGACTTGCCAGGACGTTTGATCGCGGAAGGCTTGGAGCGCTTCCTTGATTGTCAGCAGCAAAGCCTCGCCGTTATATTCCGTGAATTTGAAACCCGTGCCTTTGCCGGTGCGGGCGTTCCAGGGTTCGATGGTGTCGTCGAGGCCTCCGGTGGCGCGGACGATTGGCACGGTGCCGTATTTAAGGCTGTAAATCTGGTTGAGGCCGCAGGGTTCGTAGCGGGAAGGCATGAGGAACATGTCGGCTCCGGCTTCGATCTTGTGAGCGATCGTGTTGTCGTATGCGACCTTGACGGCGATCTTGCTGGGGAATTGCCGGTTCAGGCGCTGGAACATTTCTTCGTATGCTTTGTCTCCGGCGCCGAGTGCCACGATGATCATTTCTTCGCGGGCGAGGCGATCGGCGATCTGGGCGATGAGGTCAAATCCTTTCTGTGCGGCGAAACGGGAGACTATGCCGATCACCGGAAGCTTGGGATCAGCATTCACGATTCCAAATGCATTCAGCAGGTCTTGCTTGTCTTTCGCTTTGCCAGCGAAATCCTGCGGAGAGTATTTGGCGGCGGCAAATTTGTCGGTCTGCGGGCTCCATTCGTCGTAGTCGACACCGTTCAGAATTCCTGTGACCGTGGCGGCACGGTCGCGTAACACGCCCTCCAGTCCAAAACCGTACTCGGTCGTCTGAATTTCCTGGCTATATTTCCTGCTGACTGTGGTGACGTAGTCCGAGTAGGTCAGAGCTCCTTTCAGGAAGTTGACCTGTCCGAAGAATTCCATCTTGGTCATAGTGAAGAGGTCCCAGGGCAGCATCAGCAGCGGGAGGGTCTCTGGCGGAAAGAGTCCCTGATATCCCATGTTGTGGATGGTGAAGACGGTACCTGTATCGTGAAAAGCAGGATCATCCGCATAGATGGTTCGCAGCAGCACGGGGATCAGGGCGGTTTGCCAGTCGTGGCAGTGAAAGATCTGCGGCGCGCCGAGGATCTTCGAGGTCTCCAGTACTGCGCGCGAAAACAGGGCGAAGCGTTCGGCATTGTCGGGATAGTCGCCAGTGGGGGTTCCGTAGAGGGCATCCCGCTCGAAATATGGCGCATATTCAACGAAATAGAACTTCACGCCGCCTTGGGCGCCGCCAAAGACTACGGAAGGAAAGCGGTATTCGTCATCGAAGGGAACCGTGACACTGCGGACAACCGTGGCCGGATCGCTGAGCTTGGTCTGGCGATAGCGGGGCAAGTAGACGGTGACCTGATGTCCAAGACTGGCCAAAGCTTTTGGCAAAGCGCCGACAACATCTGCGAGGCCACCTGTCTTCGAATAGGGGACGCCTTCGGAAGCAGCGAACGCGATATGCATGATTGCAGGACCTCCTGGCGCGGGGTCATCGCCGCGCACGGTATGATGTGAGTAATAAGTCGGCCCGGGGTCCGAACTGCATAAGATGCGAGTGCCGACTTGCAAGTCTACTTTCCGAGGGAAGTGAGGGTCAACGTGCCAAGGGTCGCATCCGCGCGCCGTCCGCAAATCAAGCCCAAATTGGGACAACACTTTCTGGCATCCGAGGATGTGGCAGAACGGATCGTCGATGCTCTGGGCGACGTGTCGGAAAGTACTGTGCTGGAGATTGGTCCAGGCAAGGGAATCATCACGTCGCTACTGGCAAAGCGGGCGCGACGGTTGATCGCGGTGGAACTGGATCGCGTGCTAGCGGCGCAACTCCGCCTTAGGTTCGGAATGTACCGCAATGTGGAAATCATCGAGGCGGATGTTCTGTCGGTAGATATCGAGTCGCTGTTTGGCCCGAAGCCGGGTCTTGGTCGTCCAGGAATTGAAATCAAACCACAACCGGCGAAAGTGGTTGGGAATTTGCCCTACTACATCACATCGGACATCCTGCTGCGACTGTTTCAGTTTTCGAAATATTTCGAGAGCATCGTGATCATGGTGCAAAAGGAAGTTGCAGACCGGATTGCGGCAGAGCCGGGGGGACGCGATTTTGGCATGCTTTCAGCAACCGCGCAGCTTTACGCGCGCGTGGAAAAGCTGTTCACATTACCGCCGGGCGCATTCTCGCCGCCACCGAAGGTGCATTCGACGGTGCTGCGCCTGGATATCGATCCGCAGCAGGAAAAGTTGGGCGTAGCCGGGGATGGGTTCATCGACTTCCTGCGGTTCTCGTTCGGACAAAAGCGGAAAACCCTCTGGAACAATCTCAAAGAAAACTATCCAGAAACCAGACTCAAGGAAGCGCTGGCAGAAGCGCACGTAAAACCAACGGCGAGGGCAGAGACGCTGAGCCTGGAACAGGGTGCTGCTGTTTATCGTGCCTTGCGTGAGGGCGAGGGCGAGTCTTAGCATTGCTGGTAGTTGGTCTTCTCAGGCGAGGAGGAAACGGTGGCCAGCACACTTCTTCGTCATCCTGCGGTGGCCGGGCGTTTTTACCCGGGCGATCCTGAAGATCTGCGCGCCGAGGCGCAGAGTTATCTCTCCCAGGCAGAATCCAAAGATCGGGTCCATGCGATCGGATGCATCGCTCCCCATGCGGGATACATGTATTCAGGACATGTGGCGGGAGCTGTCTTCGCGCATATCGAGATTCCGCCGCTTTGCATCGTGCTCTGCCCAAATCACACCGGGATGGGACGGCCGTTGGCAATCATGAGCGAGGGCTCGTGGGAGACACCGCTGGGTGAGGTGCCGATCGACGAGCAGCTCGCCACTTCTTTGAAGCGGCATTTTCCTTTGCTCGAGGAAAATTCGGCAGCGCATCGGGCCGAACATGCAGTCGAAGTGGAACTTCCCTTTCTTCAGCTGCGGCAGCGGCATCTGCGGTTCGTTCCCATTGCCATAGGAACGGGACGCCTCGAAGCCCTGGAGCAGTTGGGGCTGGCTATCGCCGATGTAATTCAGGCGCGGTCCGAACCGGCTTTAATCGTGGCCTCGAGCGATATGAATCATTACGAATCCGACGCGGTAACGCGGGTGAAAGATCACCAAGCGATTGAAAGGATTCTGACTCTGGATCCACGAGGCTTGCACGAGACGGTTACGCAGCAGGACATCAGCATGTGCGGATTTGGTCCGGCCGTGACAATGCTGACTGCAGCACGACAACTGGGAGCGAAGTCAGCGGAGTTGGTGAAGTACGCGACTTCGGGCGATGTCTCCGGTGATCGGGACATGGTGGTGGGCTACGCAGGAGTGGTGATCACCTAATCTCTCAAACAGAAAATGTTCAATAGAAAAGGGGCCTCTATCTTTGAGGCCCCTTCGCTTTGCAGCTTAAACCCGAATCAGCGGTGAGGAACGCCGCCACCGCCTCCAGACGCATGGCCAGCAGGTATACTGCTGCGTCCCATGGAGGAGCTGCCCATGCTTGAGCCACCAGGTGCGCTGTATCGCGCCGAGTTGTGTCCACCGAACACTGCGGGAGATCGACCCGCAGGAGTCGCGGCAAATGCCGGCGCAGAGTGTACCTGCGCAAATCCATTTTTCGAGACCTGCTGATTCAGATGGCTCATATTGTTGAGTGAGCCCCGGGGAATACCCATTCCCGCCGAACCTGCGTTCACCCTCATACGCGGAGGCGCAAACGAAGACGTGGTTGAAACCCGGCCGACCGTCACCGTCTTTGTTCCAGCGGTGGGTGCAACCAGAGGATTCACGCGGACCAGCGTCGTCGGCCGGTAGATGGGAGCGCCGAGATAAGTTCCCCAGCCTCCGGGCTGCCATCCCCACCCGAAACCCGGTGCGAACGCCCACGTTCCGTAGCGGTAGGGCAACCAGCCCCACGGATAGGCTGACGCGAACATGTAACCGTAGCCTGGGTAAAATCCCCATACGCCATCCATGAACGGATCCCATCCCACGCCGGCGAAGTATGGCTGCCACATCATTCCGTAGCCGGGAACGTTGTTGTATGCGCCGTAGTAGCTCATATCGCTCGCGCCATAGCCGTAGGGAGAAGTGTTGTTCTTGGCGTATTCGTCGTGATAGGAAACGGCTTCCTTGTCCCACGTGTCGAGCGGATCTTCGGCAATTTTGTGCTCGATGGAGGACTTGTCGTTGTCGGCGACATCAAAAGTGGCCGTCTTCTTTTTTTCGACTGACAACTGGCCATTCGGTCCGTCGACGTCAACATCCCCTTTGAAGACTGCCAGGTCGGCGCCGTCAGAGGAGGTATCAACCCGGAAGTGAGCGGCCCGGTCCAAAGAAATCTTCTCACGCGAGAAATTTAACGAGAACTGATCTTTGCCGAGCCAATTCACATACGCCATACCCTCAACGAGATTGATTTCCGATACGCGTTGACCGGAATCGCTCAAACTGAGTTTGCTGAATTGCAACGTGGTATTGGGAGCGAGGCGCATGGAACTGCCGTCCTCGAATTCGATCTCCGCACGACCGCTGGTACCAGTGCGCAGCTCCGAGCCCTGAACGATGGGCAAGTTTACAAAGGCTTTTTCAAAACCAGAACCGGTGTTCTTGTCGAGCTCAACCGAACCGTGAACGTCGCTAAGGCGAACGATTCGTGCTTGCGAATCGGCCAGCGCGGGCACCGCAAATGCCGCGACTGTCAAGAGAACCAGGCTCAGTTTGGACGGGGATGGGGTGGTCATTGTGACCTCCGGGATCTTGTAACTCATTAGAACACGTTTGGGTGGAAAGAGTTGTAAAAGGTGGGTCAAGCAAGCCGGGGTCGGGTTCCGGGCCAAGGTTAGGGATTATGGTACAGGACTTGGATTGGAAACCACGATTTTTGAAACGCCAGGCCGAGCTTTTACTCTATGAAGACAATGGCGCTCAGTGACCGGCTGCCGTCACGGTTTTGCCCATGCTCATGATGCGCTGGGCTCGGGCTCGTACGACATTCATGACGGAATTGTCGTCGTAGATTTGCTGCAGGACAGGCTGCGCGGCCTGTATTTCAGCCAGTTCTCCCTGGCGAGCCTGATCTTCCATGTGCTTCAATTCGTCGTCAAGAGCGAGTTTCTGGTATCGGTGGTAGTAGGAGAGGCGGCGAGCATATTCCATCGTAGCGCTCACGTTTTGAAAAAGGGACGTCAGCTGCTGTACGGATTGCATGGTCGAGAAGTTGTATTCGGCCGAGGAGGTGCGCTGTGCGTCGGAGTACACCAGCTTCTTGGACCCGGTAAAAGCCAACTTTTTGTTTCCGGAGTCCACTTTTCCGGAAAAATAGTGGGCAGCCTTCGCGAGATCGAAGACTTGGGCACGGCCGGCATCGGAGAAAGTGAAATCCGTTTGATAGTCGTCGCGCGCATCGGAATCGTTAGAAATCTTGCCTGAAGATTCGTAATGGGCGCGGCCATCGGACTGAACAGAGATCGCGTAGTGTTCCGGGCTGGAGTTCGGAAAATCGAGTGAGAATGAGACGGAAGCCAAGTCCGCTGCGTGGGTGAGGACAGCAACAAAAACGACGGACGCAAGAACGAATCCCGCCGATAATCCTTTTCCCTTTCCGATCGAACGCTCCGCAGTTGAATACATACCAGTTCTCATCTGTCGCTGAAACTCTCGCATCCACAGATGCTTGGAATTATGACAGAGATTGCGTCGCATGAGTCTAGCGAGCTGCCAGACGCTGGCGGCTCAGTGTTCCGGCAGTGTGAAGATGGCAAATCGCGATCGCCAGGGCGTCAGAAACATCAAGGGGCTCGGGCGGTGATGGAAGATCGAGCAGGCGCGTGACCATGAGTTGAACCTGTACCTTCTCGGCGCGACCGTAGCCCACAACAGAGGATTTGATCGTCAAGGGCGAATACTCCGCGACCTCCAGGCCTGCTGAAGCGGCAGCCAGCATGGCAACGCCTCGCACTTGTCCCAGCTTGAGAGCGGATTTCGCGTTTAGCGCGTAGAAGACATCCTCAATCGCGACTTCCTCAGGTTGGTGCTCCGCGATGATTGCGCCTAGTTGGGTGTAGATGCGGGAGAGGCGCCTGGGCAGCGGTTCGCGGGTAGAGAGCTTCACCGCACCGCATGTGAGACAACAGAGCTTTCCGGCAGAGAGCATCTCGACCACGCCGTAGCCGGTGTATTCGCCTCCGCAGTCAATGCCCAGAACTCGCATGTGAAGAGAAGTGTACCGCGGAAATGGGGCGGTGGAAGGTACTGTTTCCGTGCGGCATCGACAGTGCCAACGACAGCAGATTCCTCCTCCGCGCTTCGCGCGGTGTCGGAATGGCGAGAGTATGAGTCTGTTTGAATGTTGTTTAGAACAGCCGCGGCTGAGCCTCGGGATTTTTCGAGGCTCGGCCTTGCTTAGTAGCCGGTACCCGTTAGAGTGCTGGTTTGCGGGCTGTTGTTCGCGCTGTCTTTGATGGCTAATGTGCCATTCGCAGCACCGGTCACCGTTGGTTTAAACACCACGCTGAAAGTACAGTTGGTATTGCTCGCCAAGGTCGTGCCGCACGTCGTTGACGATACCGCGAACGGGCCTGTCGTTTTGTAAGAAATTCCAGTCAGGGTAGTTGGGAGATTGTTTTTTAAATAAAGAGTCTTGGGATTGCTGGTCGAACCGACTTTTGTTTTCGCGAAGGCCACACTTGTCGGCGTGAGAGCTGCCTGGGCAACACCCGCGCCTGAGAACAACGCGGTCTGCGGACTTCCCGGGGCATTATCGAAAACGTTCAAAGTTGCAGATTCACTCCCTATGATCGTTGGAGTGAAGGTGACAAATACGGTGCATTCGTGTCCAGCTGCCAAGGTCGAGGTGCAGGTATTCGACGTAATCGTGAAATCGGAACTTCCGGTCAACGTGATGCTGCTTATATCCAGGATTGCGTAGCCGCTATTGTTATTCACGATCGCGATTGATCTCTGCTTGCTGGTATTGACGGCGTGATTACCATAGCTGACCGAGGTAGGCTGAAAAACCGGTGGCAAAGCAACGTTCGGCGACCAACCGAAGATCGTGCCGCATCCGTTCAACAGGATGGTGCAGGCTCCTCCGTACGCGGCAGTTCCATAGAATGTAGCGTTGCTGGCCTGAACAACTCCTGCGAAGGGTTCAACTCCGTCGGCGCAGTTCAACGTCGAGCAAAAGTTGTAAACCGTGGTGAGAGATCCCGCCGGAGTGAGCTGAAATAGCGTACCGCAGCCCAAAGCACAAACGTTGCCGTTGGTTTTGGCTCCGCCGGACTCCGTTGTACCGTAGAAACTGCCATCGCGGCCTTGGACAAGTTCACCATAAGGATATTGGCCATCGACGCAATTGGCTAATGAGCAAAAGCTATAGAGCGTATTCAGCTGGCCGCTCGTCGTAAGTTGGAACGCGGTCCCATTACCTGTCTTGCCGCCATTGACGGTAGTGCCATACAGGTTCCCGTCGGTACCCTGCACGAGCGCGCCATAGGGCATAGAGCCGTCCTTGCAATTAGCGAGCGAGCAAAAACTATAGAGCGTCGTAAATGTACCGGAGGGCGTGATTCGAAAGATCGTGCCACCGCTCCCGAGACCGCCCATCGATGTTGTCCCGTAAAAGTTTCCATCCGTAGCCTGAATCAAATCACCTTCGGGGGAAGAACCGCTCGCGCAGTTGAGGCAAAAGGTGTAGAGACTGGTAAGAGCTCCACTGGGCGTCATCTTGAAGACATTGCCAGCGTAGGATGGGCCTCCCTGAGTCGTGCCGTAGAAATTTCCATCCCTGCCCTGCACCAATCCCGCGTGGGGAGACTGACCGTCAGCGCACTTCGAAACCTTGCAAAAACTGTAAAGGGTCGTCAGTGAACCGGACGGGGTAATCTTGAAGATCGTACCTCCCTGGTATGCTCCACCGCTCAGAGTTGTGCCGTAATAATTTCCATCCGTACCCTGCACCAAGCCGCCAACCGGCGTACGGCCGTCCAGGCAACTGGTCTTGCAGAAGCTGTACAGAGTCTTCATAGTGCCTGCAGGGGTGACTCGAAGAATGCTGCCGGCATTTGCGGAACCACCGGCCTGAGTCGTGCCATACAGATTGCCATCACTTCCCTGCACCAGGGTGTCGGTTGGAACAGCTCCGTTCGCTCCGCTGAATGTAGAAACAGTTTGGAAGGTTTGCGCTTGGGCCGCAGAAAGCAGGCACGCGCAGCAAAAGGCGACAACACACACATAGAGTGCGAGGGGATTAAGTTTTTTCATTTCTACTCGACTCACTCGGCCAGAGTTCAGATGGGATGTTGCTGCAAATTCTGCTTACGAATTGGCGCAATCAGTGCGCCTAGTATCGCCCGAAGAAGCTCAAGAAAGCGAGGCTTTTCGCGAACGAATGTGACTGTAGTAACGTTGACACTCCGCAACTACATCCCTACCAAGCCCAGGCATAGGCATCCACTCGGGGATCGGCGCCCGCGCTGAGCACGCCTGTAGAAGAGTCGATGATGATTCCCCCATTTGATCCTAACGACCATGGAGGCGCGACGCGCAGCTTATGACCTTTGGCGATTAACGCCTGACGCGTTTCCTCAGGAATGCGGGCCTCGACGGACATATCGCCGGGATACATCGTGTGGGGGAACGGTGATGCCGGAAAACTCCGCGAGGACCAGCGCGGAGCCTCAATTGCCTGCTGAATGTTCATGCCAAAATCGACCATGTTGATGAGCGTTTGCATGGTCCGCATGGTTTGATCGTCGCCACCAGGACTGCCCAGAATTCCGAAAGGCTGGCCGTCTTTCATGATCAGCGTGCTTTGGAGCGTGCTTCGCGGACGCTTTCCAGGTTCGAGTGCATTGGCTTCTCCGCGAACCAGAGAGTAGTAGTCGCCGCGGCAGTTGAAGAGGATGCCAGTATTTCCCATGACAACGCCGGTCCCGAATAATTCGTGCAGACTGGGTTCGAAGCTGACCATGTTGTGGTCTTTGTCGATCAGCGCGATGTAGCTGGTGTCGCCGACGTGGTTAGCGTGTCCTTCGGCAGTTGGGTGGACAGGGCGGTCAAGTTCGCCGGCGATGGATTTCTCTGGAGTGCCCGGCCGCAATTCCAAGGAGGCTTTCGCAGGGTCGATCAGCTTGCGGCGCTCGCGGGCGTAGTCCTTCGAGAGCAAGCCGTCGTAGGGAATCTTGATGAAATCCATGTCGCCGAGGTATTTTTCGCGATCGCCCATGGCCAGCTTTATGGCTTCAACGCTGGTGTGCAGGAATTCGGGGCTATTGTGACCCATGGACTTCAGATCGTAGCCCTCAAGCATGTTTAGAGCGATCAATTCTGTCGGCCCCTGACTGGAGGAAGGGTTCTTGTAGATATCGTATCCGCGATAGTTGATCGAAACTGGCGTCTCCACTTCAGCGGTATATTCGGCGAAATCTTCGTAGCGGAACAGGCCTCCGTTGGCTTCCGAAAAGCGAGCGAGTTCGAGTGCGATATCGCCTTTGTAGAAGCGGTCGCGGGCTGCTTTGAGCGCTTCGTGGCGTCCGTTTGACTCGTTTCGCTTCTCAGCCTGAACCAGTTTCTTCAAAGTGGCGGCTAGGTCAGGATTTTTTAGAATCTCTCCCGCTTTGGGGGCCTTTCCGTTCGGGAGATAAATCCTGGTTGTGGTGGGATATTTCAGAATTTTGGTACTACCCGCGATGTACCCGGCTCCTCGCTCACTTAGAGGAAATCCGTTCTCTGCCAGATCGATGGCTGGTTGCAGTACCTGCTCGAAGCTCATTGTTCCCCAACGATCGAGCAGGATGTACCACGCGTCGACCACTCCGGGAATGCCGCCCGAGAGAAGACCATCACTCTCCGGGATCTTGCCGCCGTTATTTTTCTGATACCACTCGATGGTCGCCAGCTTAGGGGCGCGCGGCTCTGCGTTGATGGAGTAGACCTTCTTTTCGCGCGCGTTATAGACAAGAAGGACAGCGTCGCTGCCGACCCCGTTCAAAGAAAAATCCGTCATGGCGAGGGCCGCCTGGCCAGCTACAGCGGCGTCGAAGGCATTGCCGCCGGCATCGAGAATCCTCCGCGCTGCTTCGGTTGCCTCCGCTTTCATCGAAGCAACGGCCGCGTGGCGTCCACGGAGGACCGGACGCATGGTCTGCGTAGAGGGACCGTACGTCTGGGAATGAAGTCCGGGAGCAATGGTGAAAGAAAGTACGAGGCATATCAGGCAGCGTTTGAGGAGCATGAGTGGTTTTTCCCTATGATCTGGCCAGCGCCAATCGGTTGTGAAGCACGGAGTTTATTCCAAGGGGATCGTCGTAGACAAGGAAATGGCGATTCGCATGATCTTTTCGCCGGAGTGGATGGCATTACTTTGGGTACGCAACTACAAAAGCTTTTACCGCTGAGGTCGCTGAGACTTCGCAGAGTTCGCGCCGGCTCTTCAGCAGCAGCGGTGTCTTCGCTCACAGCTCAATTCTCGCTCGCGACAAAACGTAGCATAGGCCGCTGTCGAGGATGACGATTGCGTGCGTTGCAGGAAACGCGCGTACGCAGCCTCGTCGAAAATTTCGCGCAATGCCGCATAGATGACTTTTAACACTCGATTGAGACCCTTCATGCTCTTTCCCCCGCGAGGCGAGTCATGGTGAACGGCGTTTCCTTTACGACCGACTGCTTCCGACCGGTCAAGATGCCGACCCAGTGACGGGCAGATTCAAGTAGGACCAAAGTCACCATCACTACCAGGATCGCGGTGACGGCGGCGTCCAGACGATTGTTAAAGACGAGGCGACCCGTAGCGGTGGTCTGTGCACCCGCCGCGAGCACATGCGCCTGCGCCAGAAAACCGATTCTTGGGTTTGGATCAAAGATCTTTTGCCATGATGCGGTGAACGTCACCGAAACCAGCCAGACCAGCGGTATCAGAGTCACGGCGGCGTATTTTGTTCGGTGCATCTTGATGATGATGGTGGTTGCAACACACAGGGCAACAATAGCCAACAGTTGATTGGCGATGCCGAACAGCGGCCAGAGGGAATTGATGCCGCCGAGCGGATCTTTTACTCCTTGCCATAAGAAGTATCCCCAGGCTGCGACGATGAGGGCGCTTGTCGTGATAATCGACGGATACCAACTGGTGCGGCCGAGCGGCTTATAGATGTGGCCGAGTGCGTCCTGGATCATGAAGCGTGCGACACGTGTTCCGGCATCGAGGATTGTGAGGATGAATAGAGCCTCGAACATCACAGCGAAGTGATACCAGAGTGCCATCACTCGGGAACCGCCGAGGCTCTGCGAAAAAATGTGTGCCATGCCCACAGCAAAAGCAGGGGCGCCACCGGTGCGGTTGAACAACGTCTGTTCTCCGACGGCCGTGGCGAGTGATTGCATCTCGGCGGCGCTCACGGGGAATCCCCAATTCGAGATGGTCGCGGTGGCGCCCGCTGCGCCTTGCCCAACAATTCCCGCCGGGCTGTTGATGGCAAAGTAGACGCCGGGTTGCAAAACGCAGGCCGCGATGATCGCCATCACGGCGACCGCGGACTCAGCCAACATGGCGCCATAACCGACAAGAGGAGTTTCAGTTTCGCGGGCGATCAGTTTGGGAGTTGTACCGCTCGAGATGAGCGAATGGAAACCGCTGATCGCGCCGCAAGCGATTGTGATGAAGGCGAAGGGAAAAAGCTTGCCGGCGAAGACCGGCCCCGATCCGTCCACAAACCGGGTAAATGCGGGCATGTGCAACGTGGGATGTAGGGCAACGATGCCGATCCCCAGCAGCCCGATTGTTCCCAGTTTCACAAAGGTGCTCAGGTAGTCACGCGGCGCGAGCAATAACCACACAGGCACTACGGAGGCGGCAAAGGCGTAGACGATGATCGAGACGGCGAGAGTGGTCGCACGAAGAGTGAAAATGTGAGCCACAGCGGGAGTTTGAGAAATCCACTGTCCACTCCAGATGGCGAGCAGTACCAGGACGAAGCCAAGCGCGGAAACTTCCAGTACCTTACCGGGGCGAATGCGGCGTAGGTAGACGCCCATCAGGATGGCGATTGGAATCGTCATGGCGATGGTAAATGTGCCCCAAGGACTATCCTTCAGGGCGTTCACGACAACCAGCGCGACGACAGCCAGCAGAATGATCAGGATGATGATTACGGCTGTGTAAGCGATGATCCCGCCGATGGCGCCGGTTTCTTCTTTGGCCATTTCGGTGAGCGACTTGCCATCGCGACGAACGGAGAAGAGCAGGATTACGAAATCCTGGACGCATCCGGCGAAGACTGCTCCAGCAAGCACCCAAAGAGTTCCGGGCAAATAGCCGAACTGGGCGGCGAGTACGGGGCCGACGAGCGGTCCGGGGCCGGCGATCGCAGCGAAATGATGACCGAAGACCACCCATTTGTTGGTGACCAGAAAATCGCGGCCGTTCTCTAAACGCTCGGCTGGCGTGGCGCGCAGGGCATCGACGGCAAGGATTTTGGCCGCAATGAATTTGGCGTAGAACCGGTAGCCGATGGCATAACAACAAGTGGCCGCGGTGACCAGCCAGAGTGCATTGATCGGCTCAGAACGACGGATTGCAACAATGCCGACGGCCACTGCGCCCAGTAAGCAAACTGATACCCAAGCCAGAATCCCCAGAAGCTTGTTCATGCCGACGAGCATTGTGGCGAATCTGCGAAGGAATCGCAATGCCTTGCATCCAATGCGAGCGATGCTTCTGCAATTTCCGACACTCCCTCGGGCACTCGCGGGCAAAATCTTGAACCGCTGAGAACGCAGAGGACTCGCCGAGTAACCCTGAGAAATCTTTTCGCCGTCCCGGTCTTAGGGAAGCCTGCGATCACGACGTGTCAAGCGACTTTCGTTTTGTTTCATTTCATTTCTAATTATTTAGTGCTACCCTATTCGTTCCTAACGGTTGCAATCCTCGAACGGGGCCGCCAGCATCGGGTCCTGGCTCCTGGGGATCATCCAGTATTCACAATGGCAACGAGGAGCAAACGATGAAGATTGGTGTCTTAACCGGCGGTGGAGACTGTCCCGGACTCAATGCGGTGATTCGTGCTGTCGTTCGCAAGGGAGTGTTTCACTATCATGATCAGTTCGTGGGATTCCTCGAAGGCTGGCGCGGATTAGTTGAGGACAACAGCATTCCGCTGGATCTGGACGCAGTCAGCGGGATCTTGCCCCGGGGAGGAACCATCCTGCGTACCTCGCGCACCAATCCGTCGAAGCGGCCTGATGGGTTCGATCGCTGCATCGCCACGCTGCAGAAGCACAAGATCGATGCACTCATTGCCATTGGAGGCGACGACACGCTTTCGGTTGCGCAAAAGCTGCACGAAAAGGAGGTGAAGGTCGTAGGAGTGCCGAAGACGATCGATAACGATCTGGGTGGCACGGATTACACCTTCGGATTCGATACAGCCTGCAATATCGTGTGCGAAGCCATCGACCGCGTGCACACAACCGCCGAAGCACACAACCGCGTCATGGTGGTAGAGGTGATGGGACGCAATGCAGGCTGGATTGCTTTGTACAGTGGAATCGCAGGCGGGGCCGATGTGATTCTGATTCCCGAGCGGCCGTTTGACATCGAGAAGGTCGCTGACTCCATTCGTCATCGTCATGAGCGGGGACGGTACTTCTCGATTGTTGTGGTTGCGGAAGGCGCGAAGTTTGCTACCGCATCGGGCGCCCCGGTAATCCACGATATTGGGAAGGACGAGTTTGGCCACGCCAAGCTTGGCGGAATTGCCAACGAACTGGCTCGCGAGATTGAGAAGCGCACTGGATTTGAAACGCGGCCGGTGGTTCTAGGGCACATCCAGCGCGGCGGATCTCCGACCGCGTTCGACCGTGTGCTGGCAACCCGCTACGGCTTGGGAGCGATTGATATGGTGCATCGCGGCGAGTTTGGACGCATGGCTGCCCTGAAAGCGAACAAGATCGTCTCTATCACCCTGCAGGAAGCTATCTCAAAGAATCGGGTGGTCGACAACGAGATGATTGAGATCGCATCCGGACTGTTTGAAGAGATCGGAGAGGTGGCCAGCAAGTAGGAAGCTATTCAGCAATTCCTCAGGCCCGTGTTGGACGCAGATCAAAGCGAACCATCAGCACCCTCGGCTGATTTTCGTTTAAGAGAGTACTTTCGCGAAAGCACGATTGCGAGCATCGGCAGATAAATTGACAGCACGATCCATCTGCCTACTTCGTCGAACGATTGTGGCGGATGGTACCAGCGCCAAATGCCGGCACACCAACTAAAAAACACTGTTATCAAAATTTCACGGCGCGTCTTTGGTATCAGCCACAATATGAAAGCGTCGAAGAACCAGCGCTGCGGCATGCACGACGTCGCGAGCAAGAGCATTGCGTCTCGATCACGATACTGAAGCAACGCCAGTAAGATGAGCGGGCCCGGTAACACAGTCAAGGCAACAAAATAGTGGTAGTTGTGCGCCTGCCTTAGCCACAAAAGCGGCCAACCCGGGAGCACGAGTAAACTCACGACTGCCACAACCGCGCAAAGCAACCAGCCTCTTATTGAAAATCTAGCAAGAAAGACGGGCAGTCCAACCTGGGGCTTGGCCATCGTCAGCGGAAGCAAGTAGGGGAAGAATGCGGCGGCCGCAACGATGGGCGACCATTGCACATACAGGAGCCCGATCCAATAAGGATAGGCCAGAAATATAAGGAGCCTGTGATAGCCCTCGCGAACCAAGCCGAAAGCCAGAAGTCCCGAACTGATCCCGTAAAAAATGCCCGCGGCAATCTCATGTGGCAATTTCACAAACGGCAAAGCAAACAATGCAGCGGTAATGGGATATTGCTCCAGAGGAGTGTCGTACGGGTTCTGGTGATGCAGCAGACCTTCCGCGAGGTGAAGAGACCAGGTGAAGTCGCCCGCACCTAGCCCTAATCTGCGCATGAGGGAGAAACAAAGAAGACCGGACGTTATACCCACGACGAGGGAGACGAGTATCCGCGACCGGATTGGGACCATTGTGATCGGTCATTTGTATCATGAGCTTCCCTGTATGATTGAGTTCTTTCCAGCCTGTTCGAGGAGATTTGCTTCACGACGATGAGAACTGAGTCCGCTTCGCTATGAAATCCTGGGTCTGGCTCCTGCTTGCAGTCTTCACGTGCGCCGTGACCTTGGCCTATCGCCAGCGAATCCTGCTTCCTTGGGAACACTACATCAATGTGGAGCGGGGTTCGCTCAAAGCGGAGATGGGCGATCTCTACCCCAGATGGGTCGGAACACGAGAACTTCTTCTGCACGGGCGCAATCCTTATGGGCCAGAAGTGAGCCACGAGATTCAGACGGCTTTCTACGGACACGCCATCGAGCAAACGTATAACAAGCCAGAAGCAAAGATTCTGGATGAGCAGAGATTTGCCTACCCAGTGTATGTGGTGTTCCTGCTCGCCCCGACTATGGATCTTGACTTCGCCAAGGTGCAGAAGTGGGCGCCGGTGGCCTTTGGCATTTTTGTCGCACTGAGCGTCTGGCTGTGGCTCCGGGTGCTGGATTGGCGAATCTCGCACTTGAGCACCGTCGCGTTGATTCTGATTGTGCTCAGCACTCCGCAGATGCTGCAGGGATTCCGGCTGCACCAAATCGGCCTTTTTGTTTTTTTCTTGCTTGCGCTGGCAAGTTGGTGCGTGGTTCGAGAGCATTTGTTTCTCGCGGGAGTTCTTCTCGCGCTCTCGACAATCAAGCCACAGACTGTCGTGCTTTGCGTGGTTTGGTTCCTGCTTTGGACACTCGGCGGTTGGAAGAACCGCTGGCGCCTTGCCGGAGGATTCGCAGCCGCAACGATCGCTTTGGTCGGTGCAGGAGAATTACTGTTGCCTCGATGGCCGCAGTACTTTCTAGAAGGGGTCGAGGATTATCCCAAGTACTTCTGGACGACATCTCTTACACGCCTGGTTCTGGGAAACTGGATTGGAGGCTCACTCTCGATTGCAGCGATCGGCCTTTTACTGGCGTACGCCTGGAGCA
>Ga0335076_10001130_pt1 | contig 25561 bp, 20 predicted proteins | sample Lox_Sample_25_FD_206717 | JGI IMG/M metagenome (GOLD analysis project Ga0335076, IMG submission 206717) | Soil microbial communities from Loxahatchee National Wildlife Refuge, Florida, United States - Lox_Sample_2.5 | ecosystem: Environmental > Terrestrial > Soil > Wetlands | place: USA... | reverse complement strand
ATCGTCGAAGCGGCCGATATCACCCGCGAAAAAGGTTCACCCAAACGCATCGGGCCGTTTGCCGTGCCGAAGGCAATGTCGTCCACCGCTTCGGCGACTCTCGCTACCTGGTTCAAGATCAAGGGCGTGAATTACTCAATCTCGTCCGCCTGCGCGACCTCCAATCACTGCATCGGCAATGGCGCCGAGCTTATCCAGTGGGGCAAGCAGGACATGATTTTTGCCGGCGGTTCGGAAGAGCTGAGCTGGACCATGTCGAACTTGTTCGACGCCATGGGTGCGATGTCGTCAAAATATAATGAAACGCCGCAGAAGGCCTCGCGCGCTTACGACGAACACCGTGACGGCTTTGTCATCGCTGGTGGTGCCGGTGTGCTTGTGTTGGAAGAACTTGAACACGCCAAGGCGCGGGGCGCCAAAATTTATGCCGAGGTGGCGGGCTACGGTGCCACATCCGACGGCCACGACATGGTTGCGCCATCAGGCGAGGGCGCGGTGCGCTGCATGAAAATGGCGCTGGAGACCGTAAAGCCGCCGGTCGATTATATTAATCCGCATGCCACCGCGACGCCGATCGGCGACCTGAAGGAAATTGAGGCGATCCGCGAGGTGTTCGGCGCCAAGTCCCCGCCGATTTCGGCGACAAAATCGCTCACCGGCCATTCGCTGGGCGCGGCCGGCGTGCAGGAAGCGATCTATTCGTTGTTGATGATGAGCAACGGCTTCATCTGCGAAAGCGCCAATATTGAAAACCTCGATCCCGCCTTTGCCGACATGCCGATCGTGCGTGAGCGCCGGGACAACCTGAAGCTCGGCTGCGTCTTGTCAAATTCCTTCGGTTTCGGCGGTACCAACGCGTCGGTGGTGTTCAAGCGGCTGGATGCATGACCGTTTTGTCCGCCGCCCTGTCATCGGATTGTCGTCTGCCGGCCATAGATGGGCTCCCGGCGCGCAACGCGATTCGATTGGATGCATCGCATGAACAAGCCTGTCTCGCCGTCCTTCATTCATTCCCTTCCGCGCAGGTCAACCACCATGGCTGATCAGCGCGTTGCTCCGCGTGGCACGCTCATGCAGGGCAAGCGCGGCCTGATCATGGGGGTTGCCAACGATCATTCCATCGCCTGGGGCATCGCGCAGATGCTGGCGTCGCACGGCGCGCAGCTCGCTTTCACCTATCAGGGCGATGCGCTCGCCAAGCGGGTGAAGCCGCTCGCCGAGCAGGCCGGGTCGTCTTTCGTGATGCCCTGTGACGTCGAAGACATTGCGTCAGTCGATGCGGTGTTCAGTTCGATCAGGCAGCAATGGGGCACGATGGATTTTCTCGTGCATGCCGTCGCCTTCTCCGACAAGAATGAATTGAAGGGCCGCTACGCCGATTCCACGCGCGAGAACTTCATCCGCACGATGGTGATTTCCTGCTACGCGTTCACCGAGGCCGCCAGGCGTGCGGCGGCGCTGATGCCCAATGGCGGCGCCATGATCACCCTCACCTACAACGGCGGCTTGCGGGCCATGCCGAACTACAACGTGATGGGCGTTGCAAAGGCGGCGCTGGAAGCTTCGGTACGCTACCTTGCAGTCGATTTCGGAGCGCAAAAAATCCGCGTCAACGCGATTTCGGCGGGTCCGATCCGCACGCTCGCCGGCGCCGGTATCACCGATGCGCGCTATATGTTTGCATTCCAGCAGAAACATTCTCCGCTCGGCCGCGGGGTGACGCTGGAGGAACTCGGCGGCGCCGGCGTTTATCTCCTGTCCGATCTTTCCAGTGGCGTGACCGGCGAAGTGCACTTCGTCGACTCCGGATACAACATCATCGCGATGCCGCAGCCTGATGCGTTGAAAGCCTCGGGCGCAACGGACGACACCGGCAACGGGAAATAAGTTTCCACCGGGTGCGAAATGAAAACGGCCGGGGATTCCCCGGCCGCTTCGTTGAGCAAAGATCAGGCGAGGTCGAAACGATCAAGGTTCATCACCTTGGTCCAGGCTTTGACGAAGTCCTCCACGAACTTCTCCTTCGAGTCCCTGCACGCATAGACCTCCGCGATCGCGCGGAGCTGCGAGTGCGAACCGAAGATCAGATCGACGCGCGTACCCGTCCACTTGAGCGTATTCGTCTTGCGGTCGCGGCCCTCGTACACATTGTCGCCGGCGGCCTGCCACTGCGTGCTCATGTCGAGCAAGTTGACGAAGAAGTCGTTCGTCAACTTTCCGGGCTTCTTGGTGAAGACACCGTGCTTGGATCCGTCGGCATTGGCACCGAGCACACGCAGACCGCCGAGGAGAACGGTCATCTCGGGGGCCGTCAGCCGCAGCAATTGCGCGCGGTCGACCAGCGCCTCCTCGGGTCCCATGAATTGTCGCTTGCCGCTGACGTAGTTGCGAAAGCCGTCCGCACGTGGCTCGAGCGGCGCAAAGGAGTCGACGTCGGTTTGCTCTTGTAAAGCGTCCATGCGCCCCGGCATGAAGGGCACCTTCACCTTGTGCCCGGCATCCTTGGCGGCCTTCTCGATCGCTGCGCAGCCGCCGAGGATGATCATGTCGGCAAGCGAGACCGTCTTGCCGAATTTCTTCCGCACCGTCTCGAGCTTTTGCAGAACCGAATTGAGCTTGCCGGGCTGGTTGACCTCCCAGTCCTTCTGCGGGCTGAGACGAATGCGCGCGCCGTTTGCGCCGCCCCGCTTGTCGGAACCGCGGAACGTTGATGCCGACGCCCAGGCAGTCGAGACAAGCTGCGATACCGTCAGGCCCGAGGCGAGAATCTTTCTCTTGAGCGCGGCGATATCCTTGTCGCCGATCAGCTTGTGATTGACTGCCGGGATCGGGTCCTGCCAGATCAGAACCTCCTTCGGAACGAGCCGGCCGAGATAGCGCGCGCGGGGGCCCATGTCGCGGTGCGTGAGCTTGAACCAGGCGCGGGCGAACGCGTCGGCAAAATCATCCGGGTTCTCATAGAAGTGCCGCGAGATTTTCTCGTAGGCGGGATCAAATCGCAGCGAGAGATCCGTCGTCAGCATGGTCGGCACATGCTTCTTTGAATTGTCGAAGGCATCCGGGATGGTGGCTTCCGCGCCTTTCGCCTTCCACTGTTTCGCGCCGGCTGGACTTTTGGTCAGCTCCCATTCGTTTTCGAACAGGTTCTTGAAAAAGAGGTTGCTCCACTTTGTTGGCGTCTGCGTCCAGGTCACTTCCGGGCCGCCGGTGATCGCGTCGGCGCCGATGCCGGTTGCGTATTTGCTCTTCCAGCCGAGCCCCTGATCCTCAAGCGCGCCGCTCTCCGGCTCCGGGCCGATCAGCGACGGATCGCCCGCGCCATGCGTCTTGCCAAAGGAGTGGCCGCCGGCAATCAGGGCCACGGTCTCCTCGTCGTTCATCGCCATGCGGAAGAACGTTTCGCGGATGTCCTTGGCCGCCGCGAGCGGATCGGGATTGCCGTTAGGCCCTTCCGGATTGACATAGATCAGGCCCATCTGCACGGCGCCGAGCGGCTCCGCAAGCTGGCGTTCGCCGCTATAGCGCTCGTCGCCCAGCCATGTCCCTTCAGGACCCCAAAAGAGTTCTTCCGGCTCCCAGACATCGGCGCGTCCGCCGGCGAAACCGAACGTCTTGAAGCCCATCGATTCGAGCGCGACATTGCCGGCAAGAATCATCAGGTCGGCCCAGGAGATTTTCTCGCCGTACTTCTGCTTGATCGGCCACAGCAGCCGGCGCGCCTTGTCGAGGTTCGCATTGTCAGGCCAGGAGTTGAGTGGCGCGAAGCGCTGCTGTCCGGCGCCGGCGCCGCCGCGGCCATCAGTGATGCGGTAGGTGCCCGCACTGTGCCACGCCATACGGATCATCAGCCCGCCGTAGTGGCCGAAGTCCGCGGGCCACCATTCCTGCGAATTTGTCATCAGGGCGCGCAGGTCCTTGATGAGGGCCTTCAGGTCGAGGCTCTTGAACGCCTTGGCGTAGTCGAAACCCTCGCCCATCGGATCGGACAAATTCGAGTTCCGATGGAGCATCTGGAGATCCAGCGTGTCCGGCCACCAGTCCCGGTTGGCGTGTCCGCGGATGAACGGGCACTTGCCCGCGCTCTTGTCATCAGTCTTGGCGTCCATGTTTCTCTCCGATCGCGTTCGGCGTGATTGTTCGCGTTGTTGTGTGTGCGGGTGAAATCCGGTTGTTTTGTTGGATGCAGATGCGGGTTTTTTAGGTCCGGCGTACGATCAGGTCTAATCGTATTGATTGGCCGAGGCGATAAGCCTAACTTATCGATATGATCACCTTGCGCCAGTTGCGTTATTTGACGTCACTTGCCCGTCACCGGCATTTCGGGCGAGCGGCGGAGGATTGCGCCGTGACCCAGCCGGCATTGTCGATGCAGGTTCGTGAGCTCGAGCGCGAGATCGGCGCCGAGCTGGTGGAACGGCGGCCGGGTGAAATCACGCTCACCGACACCGGGCTTGAGGTCGCCGTGCGTGCCGAGCGCATCCTTGTCGCCACCCGCGACCTGGTCGATTTTGCACGCCACCGCGATGTACTCAGCGGGCCGCTCAAGCTCGGCATCATCCCGACTCTGGCGCCATACGTCCTGCCGCGCGTGCTGCCGCGCCTGCAGTCGACGCACCCGCGCCTGCGGCTCGAAGTGCGCGAGACCCAAACAAGGATCCTGCTCGACGAACTTGCACGCGGCGAACTCGACTGCGTCATGCTGGCGCTTCCGGCGGAGGGGGCCGATGTCGATACGCTGAAGCTTTTCGACGATCCGTTCCTGCTAGCCGTGCCTGCTGCCGACAAATTGCAGCCGCGGGGTCGCGTCGGCGTTGCTGATGTTGACCAGCGGCACCTGATTCTGCTGGAGGAAGGACATTGCCTTCGCGATCAGGCTTTGGCTTTCTGCGCCACCGCTCGACGGGACGTGCCTGCAGGTCTTGGCGCTACTTCGCTTGCAACTGTCATGCAAATGGTGGCGAACGGTTATGGTGTCACCCTGGTGCCAGAAGTCGCTGCGGAGGTCGAAGTGCGAGACGACCGTGTAAGGCTGTTACGGTTTGCCGATCCGGAGCCGAATCGGACGATCGGCTTGGCCTGGCGGCGTACCTCGCCCCGCCGCAAGGATTTCGAGGCGTTGGCGACTGTTGTGCTCGAAGCCACAGGTTCGGCATCAAGGCTACCCGGCCGCAAAATGAAGGTTGGCTGATGGTTGAGTTCGCGAATACGCCGTTGCTCCGAGTAGCCTACGAATCAGGAGGGCCGCAAGCCGGCTATCCGGTTTTTCTTTTGCACGGCTGGCCGGATGACGTGCGCACTTTCGACAAGGTGGCGCCGGCTTTGCAGCAGAATCGATTTCGTACCATCACGCCTTACCTGCGGGGTTTCGGTCCGACCACTTTCCTTTCTGAGGATACGATGCGCTCTGGTGAAATGGTCGCGATGGCGCAAGATGTTCTCGACCTTGCCGATGCGCTGAAGCTGAAGACATTTGCCGTCGTCGGTCACGACTGGGGCGCTCGCATCGCGTATGCGCTGGCTGCGACCGCGCCTGAACGCGTCACGCGCATATGCGCTCTCTCGGTCGGGTGGCAGCCCGGCGAGCTCACGACGCCTTCGTTGGAACAGGTGCGGAAATACTGGTACCAGTGGTTCATGGCGACGGAACGTGGAGCAGACACCGTACGCCGCGATCGCAAGGCGTTTGCGCGCATTCAGTGGCAAACCTGGGCGCCAAAAGGCTGGTTCAAGGAATCCGAGTTTGAAACGACCGCCAAATCCTTTGAAAATCCGGATTGGCCCGTCATCACCGTGCACTCGTATACCGTCCGCTGGGGCGAGGCAGAGAAGGACCCGCGGTACCGCGATCTCGACCGGCGGGCGAAATCCGCGCGGACGATTTCGGTGCCGACCCTCATGATCCAGGGCGGCGCTGACGGCGTCACCCTGCCGGACACAACCGATGGAAAAGAGAAATACTTCACCGGCGGTTACCAACGCCACGTGCTCGACGGCGTCGGTCATTTTCCAACGCGCGAAGCACCCGACGCCGTCAATGGTCTGGTGATCGGTTTCCTCAAGGCAAAATAAAAAGGGCGGCACCGGGCCGCCCTTTTTGCCGTCTTATGTTCCGGTCGTTACTCGGCGCCGCCGGCCGCCTCGCGCGGCTGCTCGCTGCCCTCGGCCCGTTGCTTGCCTTCGATATCCTCGCCGGTGGCCTGGTCGACCGCCTTCATGGACAGACGCACCTTGCCGCGCTCGTCCACGCCCAGCAGTTTCACCTTCACCTTGTCGCCTTCCTTGACGACGTCGGTGACCTTGTTCACCCGGCGCGGGGCGAGCTGGCTGATATGGACCAGACCGTCCTTGGCGCCGAAGAAATTCACGAAGGCGCCGAAATCCATCACTTTAACGACAGTGCCTTCGTAGATATGGCCGACTTCCGGATCGGATGCGATCGACTTGATCCAGTTGATCGCCGCCTTGATCGACTCGCCATTGGCGGACGCGACCTTTACCGAGCCGTCGTCCTCGATATTGATCTTGGCGCCGGTCTTTTCGACGATCTCGCGGATCACCTTGCCGCCGGTGCCGATCACTTCGCGGATTTTGTCGGTCGGTATTTTGAACGTCTCGATGCGCGGCGCGTGCTCACCAAGTTCGGCGCGCGCAGCGGTGAGCGCCTTGCTCATTTCGCCGAGAATGTGCATGCGGCCGTCCTTCGCCTGAGCGAGTGCGACCTTCATGATCTCTTCGGTAATGCCGGCGATCTTGATGTCCATTTGCAGGGATGTAACTCCCTGTTCGGTGCCGGCCACCTTGAAGTCCATGTCGCCGAGATGGTCCTCGTCGCCGAGGATGTCGGAGAGCACCGCGAAGCGCTTGTCTTCGAGAATCAGGCCCATGGCGATGCCGGCGGTCGGCCGCTTGAGCGGCACGCCCGCGTCCATCAGCGCCAGGGATGAGCCGCAGACGGTGGCCATCGATGACGACCCATTCGATTCCGTGATCTCGGAAACGAGGCGGATCGTGTAAGGGAATTCCACCGCCGACGGCAGCATCGGGTGGATCGCACGCCAGGCAAGCTTGCCGTGGCCGATCTCGCGCCGGCCGGGTGCGCCCATGCGGCCGGTTTCGCCCACCGAATAAGGTGGGAAGTTGTAGTGCAGCAGGAACGTCTCTTTGTACGTCCCCTGCAGCGCATCGATGAATTGCTCGTCCTCCGATGTGCCGAGCGTCGCGACCACGAGAGCCTGCGTTTCACCGCGAGTGAACAGCGCCGAGCCGTGTGTCCGTGGCAGTACGCCGACCTCCGCCACGATCGGACGCACGGTCTTCAGGTCACGGCCGTCAATGCGCTTGCTGGTGTCGAGGATGTTCCAGCGCACGATCTTGGCTTCGAGCTCCTTGAACACGCCGGCAACCGCGAGCTTGCCGTGCTTGGGTTCGGCGCCTTCCGGGAAGAAATGCGCCATCACCTTTTCCTTGACGGCGGCGACAGCGTCCTGACGATCCTGCTTGCGCACGATCGAATAGGCCGCGCGCAAATCCTTCTCGGCGAGACCGAGGATTTCCTTTTCCAGCGCTTTGTCGTCGGAGACGACGAGCTCGCGCGGTTCTTTCGCGGCCTTCTCGGCAAGCTTGATGATCGCCTCGATCACCGGCTGGAAGTGCCGGTGTCCGAACATCACCGCGCCCAGCATGATCTCCTCGGACAATTCCTTGGCCTCCGATTCAACCATCATCACGGCGTCCTGCGTGCCGGCGATGACGAGATCGAGTTGGCTCTCGGGCATTTCGTCGAGGGCTGGATTGAGCACGTATTCGTTGTTGATGAAGCCGACGCGGGCGCCGCCAATCGGGCCCATGAACGGCACGCCGGACAACGTCAGCGCAGCAGACGCGGCGACCATGGCAACGATGTCGGGGTCGTTTTCCATGTCGTGCGAGAGCACGGTTACGGTCACCTGCGTATCGCAGCGCCAACCGTCGGCGAAGAGCGGCCGGATCGGACGGTCAATCAGACGCGAGGTGAGCGTGTCCTTTTCGGTGGGGCCGCGCTCGCGCTTGAAATAGCCGCCGGGAATTCGACCGGCCGCGTAATATTTCTCCGTATAGTTGACGGTCAACGGAAGAAAATCGATTCCTTCCTTTGGCTGCTTCGCCGCCACGACCGCCGCGAGGACGGTGGTTTCGCCGTATGTAGCGAGCACGGCCGCATCGGCCTGCCGCGCGATCCTCCCGGTCTCGAGAGTTAGCTTGCGCCCACCCCAATCGAGTTCAACGCGATGGATATCAAACATTTTATATTTCTCTCATGGTTTCTGGCGAGCCCCGAAAGCCATGAGCAAGACGGCGAGAAGCTGTCGTGTGTCACCGCAGTGCGGTAGGCAACAGCGTCCGGCGATCCTGCCATGGCGTTCGAACCTTGCCTTGTCGCAAGAGACGATCCTTATCGGCTCTTGCCAAATTGCCGACCGCGCCTATCGCCGCCGGCTCAATCGAGCGAACGCGTCCATCGCGTCCACTGCACGAAACGCGTAGGGCGTCGTGCCCTGCGCGGAATAAATCATCGGCGGATGCCGAGTTTCTCAATCAAGTTCTTGTAGCTCGCCTCATCAGTGCGGCGCAGGTAATCGAGCAACTGGCGACGCTGGCCCACCATTTTTAGCAATCCACGACGGGAGTGATTGTCCTTGACGTGGGACTTGAAATGTTCGGTGAGATTATTGATGCGCTCGGACAAGATCGCCACTTGTACTTCCGGCGACCCTGTATCTCCGGGCTTTTTCGCATACGTCTTGATTACTTCGGCCTTGCGACCGGCGGCCACCGACATCGGTCATCCTTTCTTACGCCCGGCTCTGCCCATCAGGCCGGCGAGGTTGAACACGCGCTTGGGGACGATTTCGCCACTATCCAGTTCGGCCAGAGCCAACAACTGGCCCGATGCCGTAACGTAGATTGTGCCGCGGAAATTGGGTGCGTCCCGTCCGCGCAACAAAACGGCCTGGCCTCGCTGAAGCCTCGCCGCGTCTGCCCGGCTGACGGCCAGCGCCGGGATGTCGTCCAGCGCGGTCTCGACGGGCATGAGTGCGTCGGCGAGGCTTGCCTCGCCGGACGCGGCTCTATGGCATAGAGCCTCCAATTGTTCCAGCAAAATCATGGTTTCTTCGCCAAATGGCCCGACTCGGGCACGCCGTAGAGCGCTGACATGGCCAAAACAGCCCAAAGTCCGGCCAAGATCGCGGGCGAGCGAACGCACATAGGTGCCTTTGCCGCATTCGGCCTCGAGGACCGCGTGATCGGGGTCGCGATAGCCGACGAGCTCCAGCCGCCTGATCTCCACCGGGCGGGCGGCCAGCTCCACCGTTTCGCCGTCGCGCGCAAGATCGTAGGCGCGTTCGCCTTCGATCTTGATGGCGGAATAGCGCGGCGGCACCTGCTGGATGGATCCGGTAAATGTCGGCAACAGTGTCCGGATCGCATCGGCGGACGGCCTCTGATCGCTGCGCGCGACCACGCGCCCCTCCGCGTCGTCAGTATCGCGCTCTTCGCCCCAGCGAACCGTGAACTGGTAGAGCTTACGACCATCCATCACGAACGGAACGGTCTTGGTGGCTTCACCGAGCGCAATGGGCAGTGCGCCCGACGCAAGGGGGTCGAGCGTGCCGGCGTGGCCGGCGCGCCGCGCGGCCAATAGACGTTTCACCACGCTCACCGCATGCGTCGATGTCATACCGACCGGCTTGTCGAGTACGACCCAGCCATGCACGTCATGCTTGTCGCGCTTTTTCTGTTTAGGCCTTGCTTGCGCAGCCGCGCCTTGAGATGCCGCCTTGCGCAGCTCCTCGGCGTGAGGCCGGTCAAGATATTTCAGATCGTCTTCGGTCACTGGCCGTCCTCATCGTGTTCCAAGTCGCGTTTTACTTCCGGCGAGCGCAGCAGCTTCTCGATGCGTTCGGCTTCGGCGAAGCGATCGTCGATGCGAAAACGGATATCGGGCGCGAATTTCAGATTGATGCGGTGGGCTATCTCAGCGCGCAGAAATTTCTTGTGTCGTTCGAAGGCCGCGACCACTTCTTCGGCGTCGCGTCCGCCAAGCGGCATCACGTAGATAGTGGCGATACGCAAATCGGCGCTCATGCGAACTTCTGGCACGGTAATGAGATGGCCCTCGATCACGGGGTCATGCACATCGCCGCGCGTGAGCATCTCGGCCATCGCATGTCGCACCAATTCGCCGACGCGCAGCTGACGCTGCGAACCTCCCGGCGGTGAATCGCGGTGACTTTGTCTGTGCCGTGGCATTTCGTCCTGAAACTTTCAATTCGCCATGGCCGGGTTTGTCCCGGCCATCCACGTCTTGCTTCCTTCATCGAAGAAAGTCGTGGATACCCGGCGCAAGGCCGGGCATGACAGCGGAGAAGGGAGGAGGGATATCGGTCGCACGCCTGAGATTTGGACTCACAGCGAGCGTTGAATCTGCTCCACCCGGTAGCATTCGATCACATCGCCTTGCCGCATGTCCTGGTAGTTTTCGAAGGCCATGCCGCATTCCATGCCGGCGCCAACTTCGCGCACGTCATCCTTAAAGCGCTTGAGTTGCGATAGTTTCCCTTCGTGAATAACGACATTGTCACGAATCAGCCGCACGTTGGCGCCGCGCTCCACGGTTCCGTCGGTAACACGGCAGCCCGCGATGTTGCCGACCTTGGAAACCTTGAAGATCTCCAGGATCTGCGCATTGCCTAGCATGGTCTCGCGCAGCGTCGGCGGCAGAAGGCCCGACATCGCTTTCTTAACGTCATCCACCAGATCGTAGATGATATTGTAGTAACGAATTTCGATACCGGCCCTCTCTGCCGCTTCGCGGGCTTCCTTGTTGGCGCGCACGTTGAAGGCGATGATCGGAACACCCGAAGCTTCCGCCAGGGTAACGTCCGACTCCGAAATGCCACCGACGGCGGAATGCAGCACCCGCGCGGCGACCTCGTCCGTGGCAAGTTTGTCGAGTGCGCCGATAATGGCTTCAACCGAGCCCTGCACGTCGGCTTTGATCACCAGCGGAAATTCCTTGCGACCCGACGTCTTGGCCTGCGCCATCATTTGTTCGAGCGAGCCGCGCATGCCGGTGGCACGCGCCGCCGTCTTCTCGCGCTTCTGCCTGGCCCGGTAGTCGGTAACTTCACGGGCACGGGCTTCGTTTTCGACCACGGCGAGACGATCGCCGGCATCGGGTGTACCCGAGAAGCCGAGCACTTCGACCGGCATTGACGGTCCGGCACTGTTGATGGGTTCGCCGGTGTCGGACACCAGGGCGCGCACGCGCCCCCATTCGGCGCCGGCCACCACGAGATCGCCGACCCGTAAAGTGCCGCGCTGGATCAGCACGGTCGCCACCGGTCCGCGGCCACGATCGAGCTTGGCCTCGATCACGGTCCCTTCCGCCGCGCGTTGCGGATTGGCTTTGAGGTCGAGGATTTCCGCCTGCAAACCGATCATTTCGAGCAGCTTGTCGATATTCGTCTTCTTGGTGGCGGACACTTCCACGTCCACCACCTCGCCGCCCATGGATTCGACCTGGATCTCGTGTTGCAGAAGTTCGGTGCGCACGCGGTCTGGCTTGGCGTCTGGCTTGTCGATCTTGTTGATGGCGACGATGATCGGCACCTTCGCCGCCTTTGCATGGTGGATCGCCTCGACCGTTTGCGGCATCACGCCATCGTCGGCGGCGACGACAAGCACCACGATATCGGTGACTTTGGCGCCGCGCGCACGCATGGCAGTGAAGGCCGCATGACCGGGTGTGTCGATGAATGTGATTTTGGCACCTGAAGGCGCAGTCACCTGGTACGCACCGATATGCTGGGTGATGCCGCCGGCTTCACCCGCCGCCACGTCGCTCGATCGGATTGCATCGAGCAGCGACGTCTTGCCGTGGTCGACGTGGCCCATAACGGTGACGACGGGGGCGCGCGCTTCCAGCCGCGCGGGTTCGTCCGCTACGTCGAACAATCCCTCTTCCACGTCGGCTTCAGCGACGCGACGCACGCTGTGGCCCATTTCCTCGGCGATAAGCTGGGCGGTATCGGCGTCGATCACGTCGTTGATCGTGACCATCTGGCCTTGCTTCATAAGCAGACGGATGACGTCGACAGCGCGCTCGGACATGCGGTTGGCGAGATCCTGGATGCTGATCGCTTCCGGAATCGTTACCTCGCGCACAAGTTTTTCTTTCGGCTCGTTGGAGGCAATCCCTTTGAGCCGTTGCGTGCGCCGGCGGAACGACGCGACCGACCGTTCGCGTACTTCGTCGGCACGCAAGGCATTCACGAGCGTAAGACGGCCGCGCTGTTTCTCAGCCCCACCGCGCGGAGCGGGACGCGGAGCGGCGGTGGGACGCGCGGCGCCCGGACGCCGCGGCGAACGGGGCCCTTCGTCGTCATCAGCTTCGAGCGCGAGACGCGCTGCCGGCCCGCCGCGCGGAGTCTCTTCCACACCGAAGCGCTTTTTGGCGACCTCGCCGGCCTTACGTTTGGTTTCCTCGTCGTGCTTGCGACGTTCTTCCTCGTCGCGCTTGCGTGCCTCCGCCGCCTCGCGCTCGGAGCGGTCGACGACCTCGCGGCTGGCGCGACGGCGAGCTTCCTCTTCGGCAATCTTGCGCTCTTCAGCCTCGCGTACGCGAGAGTCGGCGAGTGCATGCGCGCGCGCGTTACGCTCTTCTTCGGTCAGAGTGCGCAGCACGACGCCGGATTTCGGCTTTGTCGCCGCGTCCGCTTGACTCAAGCCCGCGCTCGCGGCCGGCGCGGCCCTCTTCGCCGAAGGAGCCTTTTTTACTTCGACAGGAGGTGCCGGCTCCGCCTTGGCTTCCCCCGGCCCGCCGACCGTGCGGCGTTTGACCTTCTCGACCACAACCTGCTTGCTGCGGCCATGACTGAAGCTCTGGCGCACCACGCCCGTCTCGGTGCGCGGCTTGAGTGTCAGCGTCTTGCCTGTGACGCTGAGCTTTTTCTCGCCGGGGTTCTTCGTTTCGCTCATTCCGTACTGTGTCCTTATGCGCCTTCCGTCGGCGCATGCGCGCTAACTACATCGGGCGAAGTTCCGGTCCGAAAGCGCGTCAAACGCGCGACGCGCGCAAGAAAAGTCTCGCTTCCAGGCCCGGCAAGCAGGGCTGCATGTACCACATTTGGACGGTTCAATGCCAAATCCAATTGGGCACCACTAAACGTATCGATCACCACGATTTCTCGCGATTCTCCGGTCGTATTGCGGTGCAGGGCGGCCGCCAACTTGCGCTTGCCGTCGTCTCCGGCGTCGGCCGCATGGATCAACGCCAGAATGTCATCCTGGCCAGCCGCCGCTTCCACCCTGGAAAAACCACTGACCACCGTCCCGGCCTTGCCGGCGATTGCCAGCGCGTCGAGGGCGGCTCGTTCAATCATCGCTTCTGTCTGCGCGGCCAGTTTGGGCGCAACCCGCACATCCCGTTTAAAGCCGCGGGCGAAGATGTTTCGCTTGATGGCGTCTTCGATAGCGGCACGGGTCGCGGTCACCCAGATGCCACGGCCGGGCAACTTGCGTTTGACGTCGGGTACCGCTTCTCCGTCCGGGCCCACCACGAAACGCACCATTTCGGCCGCCGGTTTGAGCTCGCGCGTAAGCGCGCAGGTACGCACAGCCCCCGCGGCGACGCTGGTCGCCCCGTGGTCGAGTTCGTTGTCCTGCGCGACTGCCAGCATTGCCGTTTCCGATCTCCTTATGCCTGCGGCGCTTCTTCCGGCGCCGGCTCAGCAGGCGCTGGCGGCGGGGCAAGCTCCGCCTCCGTCACCCAACCGGCCTTGAGCCGTGCCTGCATGATCATAGCTTCAGCGTCCTCGCGCGAAACACCCAATCCATCGAGGAAGCCCGGCTCATGTTTGCTTTCGCCGTCCTTGCGCTCGGTCCAGCCGGTGAGATCGTCGGTGGCGCAGCCGGCAAGGTCTTCCACGGTTTTCACGCCGTTCTCGCCGAGCGCGACCAGTATCTTTGTGGTTATACCGGGCACATCCTTGAGTTCGTCTGCAACGCCCAGTTCGACGCGTTTGGCATCGAGCTCCGCCTCCTGCTGGGCAAGATACTCTTTGGCACGCTCCTGAAGTTCGCGTGCGGTGTCGGCATCGAAACCTTCGATTCCGGCAATTTCCTTTTCGTCCACCAGCGCGAGCTCTTCGATCGAACCGAACCCTTCCGAAGCGAGCAACTGACCGACCACCTCGTCGAGATTGAGTGCCTCGACAAAGACCTTGGTGCGATTCTCGAACTCGGCCTGGCGGCGTTCGGATTCTTCCTGTTCCGTCAAGATATCGATGTCCCAGCCGGTAAGCTGAGAGGCGAGCCGCACATTCTGGCCGCGTCGTCCGATCGCGAGAGACAACTGTTGATCCGGCACCACGACCTCGATGCGCTCCTTGTCTTCATCGAGCACGACCTTGGCAACTTCCGCCGGAGCCAATGCGTTCACCACAAAGGTGGCGATGTCGGGCGACCACGGAATGATATCGATCTTCTCGCCCTGCAATTCGTTGACGACCGCCTGCACGCGCGAGCCGCGCATGCCGACGCAGGCGCCGACGGGATCGACCGAAGAATCGCGCGAGATCACCGCAATCTTGGCCCGTGAGCCGGGGTCGCGGGCGACGGCCTTCACTTCCACGATGCCATCGTAAATTTCCGGCACTTCCTGCGCGAAGAGTTTGGACGTGAATTGCGGATGCGTGCGCGAGAGGAAAATCTGCGGACCGCGCGGTTCGCGCCGCACGTCGTAGATGTAGGCGCGAATGCGGTCACCGTTGCGGAAAACTTCGCGCGGCAGCAGTTCGTCGCGCCGCACGATCGCCTCGCCACGGCCGAGATCGACCACGACGTTGCCGTACTCGACGCGCTTGACGATGCCGTTGACGATATCGCCGATGCGATCCTTGTATTCGGCATATTGCCGGTCGCGCTCGGCTTCGCGTACCTTCTGCACGATCACTTGCTTGGCCGATTGCGCGGCGATGCGGCCGTATTCGAGCGGCGGCAGGGGGTCCGCAATTGTGTCGCCGACTTGCGCAGCCGGATGACGCTTGCGCGCTTCTTCGAGCGTGATCTGGTTGGACGGGTTCTCGACGGCCTCGACCACAAGCATATGGCGGGTGAGGCGCAGATCGCCGGTCTTTGGCTCGATTTCCGCATGCACGTCGGTTTCCGCGCCATAACGGGAGCGTGCCGCCTTGGCGATCGCATCTTCCATCGCCGCAATCACAATTCCTCGGTCGATCGCCTTTTCACGCGCAACTGCGTCGGCGATTTGCAACAACTCGAGCCTGTTGGCGCTGACAGCCATAGCTCACTCTCCTCCTTTGGCGGCAACCCTTTGCGGGCGGTGCCGTGAATGTCTCTCTTCGCGTCGTTCTTCCTTGCGCGCCGCGCGCGCTTGGCGCTTGGCGGCCTTCTCGCGCCGCAAGGCTTGTGACACCAGTTCGTCGGTGAGCACCAGCTTTGCTTCGCCCATTTCCTCAATCGGAAGCAGCACCTCGGCTTCCTCGCCTTGCGCGGCATCGTCACGATGCAGGCGCGCGGCATCACCTTCAGTTCCCGTGAGAGTTCCGCGGAATCGTTTGCGGCCGCCGACGGGGATTTCCATCTCGATCTTGACGAGATGGCCTGCATAGCGATCGAAGTCCGATTTGCGTACCAGCGGCCGATCAATGCCGGGTGACGAAATTTCGAGTCGATAAGTTCGATTGATGGGATCCGCCATATCAAGGACCGGCGAAATTGCACGGGAGACAGACTCGCAGTCTTCCACCGTCATGCTGCCGTCAGGCCGCTCCGCCATGATTTGAACGGTGCAACCTTCGGCGCTGGATATCCGTATCCGCACGAGGCGGTAGCCAAGCTGCTCAATGACTGGCTCGACAATCGTCGCGACACGCGCCGGCAGCCCCGGCTCGACGATGAGCCGCGATTCGGTTAGCGCGCTTGAGGCCGTATTTGTCTGCAACGTGTCGCCTTTGCCCATCCGGTAACAAAAAAGAGCGGGCCCCGCGGGACCCACTCTCAAAACCGTTCGGTAATGAGGGTGTCTAGTAACACTGTCAAATATAGCGATTTCGCGAGGGCACGCAAGAGTGACGCCGCGTTAACGACTAACCCTTCCTTCAGAATCTGCCCTTAAATTTGCGTAAATCCGGGTTTTTGGGCGTTTTGAAGGTCCTGTATGGGTGCTGTTCCGGTTTCGCTGCTTCCCGAGTTGGAAGATGTCGTCCAGCACGGCTCGGCGGAGAAGCGTGCCGAGACGTTGCGCCGGATCACCACCTTGTTTCTCGACGGTGCCTCCAACTTCAATGCAGAACATGTCGCGCTGTTTGACGACGTCATCGGCTGCCTGATTGAGGAGATCGAGGCCAAAGCGCTGGCCGAGCTCGCTCGACGGATCGCACCGGTTGCCAACGCGCCGGCCGGCGTTGTCCGCGCGCTGGCCAAAAACGATGATATCGCCGTCGCAGGTCCGGTGCTCAAACAGGCAAGGCTCGCCGATCCTGACCTCCTGTCTATCGCTGAAAACAAGGGTCAGGAGCATCTGCTCGCGATATCAGTGCGCCTCGGTATCAGCGCGGCGCTGTCCGAAATTTTGGTCAAGCGCGGCGACCGCGAAGTCGCGCGTTCGATTGCCAACAATCAAGATGCGGCATTGTCGGACAATGCGTTCACCACGCTCGTGCAACGTTCCGAAAAGGACAGCGTGCTGGCTGAAAAGGTCGGCATGCGGACCGACATCCCGCCGCGGCTGTTTCGACAGCTTTTGATTCAGGCCAGCGAAGTGGTGCAGAAGCGCCTGCTCGCGCAAGCCAAACCCGAAACCCAGTCGGAGATCCGGCGCATCCTTGCGCAGGTTACCGACGAAGTCGCTGCAAAGGCGGCGCCCCGCAATTATGCCGCCGCTCTCGCGGCGGTGCGCGCCCTGCACAAGGACCGCAAGCTTAGCGAAGACAACGTCGCCGAGTTTGCCAAAGCCGGAAAGTATGAAGAAACCATCGCGGCGCTCGCAACCTTGTGCGCGGTCCCGGTTGAAGTCGTGGACAGGCTGATGAACGGCGAGCGTGCCGACCCGGTTCTGATCCTGGCGCGGGCGGTCGGATTTGGCTGGCCCACAGTGAAGGCGATCCTCAATGCCCGACCCGGAGGCAAGCCGTCACCCCAAACACTTGACGTCGCACGCGAGAATTTCGAGCGGTTGACGGCTACGACCGCGCAGCGTGTCGTTCGCTTCTGGCAAGTCCGGCAGGGTACGGGCGATCATTAAGCGCGGCGGAAAATGAAATATGCCGGCTGGCGTCCCTCGCGCTTGGCCTTCATTTCGTAACGCGTGCCTGTGAACCCGGGCCAGGGCTTGCGCCAGTCGTCGGCGCGTTCCGCGGTCCACACGAAATCCTCCGAACGCAGCACGCGTGCCAATGCGTAGGCGGAGTAGTCCGCAATATCGGTAGCGAAACGCAATTCGCCTCCCTTTTTCAGAATGCGCGCGAGGCGCTTCAGGTTTTCGTCCTGGATTAACCGCCGTTTCCAGTGCCGCCGCTTCGGCCAGGGATCCGGGTAAAGCAGATCGATGCGCGAGAGCGCCGCATCCGGAAGCCAGTCGAGCAATTCGCTTGCGTCGCCGAAATGCAGGCGGATATTGGCCAGCGCATTCGCGTCAATCGCGACCAGCGCTTTGGCAATGGCGTTGACGAAAGCATCCGTGCCGATGAAGCCGGTGCGCGGATTGGCCAGCGCCTGAGCGATCAGATGCTCGGCGCCCCCAAAGCCGATCTCAAGTCGCGTATCGTCGGCTGGAATTGCAAAGAGCGTGCGCAGATCGGCAGGTCTGGCGTTCCCCACCTTAAGCGCAACGCGCGGCAATACCGTGTCGAACAACGCCGCCTGCCGCGGTTTGAGGGGGTGGCCCTTGCGCCGGCCGAAAAATGCGCGCTGCGAAGGCGTCGAATCCGGTCCCATAGGCCGACTATCAAAGACGCAAATGGCCGGCACAAGGCCGGCCATTCTCCATTTTATCTCCGCGGCGGTTTACTTCACGGCGCTCCTGATCGCGGAAGCGAGGTCCGTTCTTTCCCAGGAGAAGCCGCCATCCTTGTCCGGCGCGCGTCCGAAATGGCCATAGGCCGCAGTCCGCTTGTAAATCGGCCGGTTGAGCTTGAGCGTACGACGGATATTCGTCGGGGTAAGGCGGAACAGCTCGGGCAGAACCTTCTCGAGCCTTTTCTCCTCGACCTTGCCCGTCCCATGCGTGTCGACCAGCACCGACATCGGGTCGGCCACGCCGATCGCGTAGGCGACCTGGATGGTGCAGCGTTCCGCTATTCCGGCTGCCACGACATTCTTGGCGAGATAGCGTGCCGCGTATGCGGCGGAACGATCGACCTTGGTTGGATCCTTGCCCGAGAAAGCGCCGCCACCGTGCGGCGCGTAGCCGCCGTAGGTATCGACGATGATCTTGCGGCCGGTGAGTCCGCAATCGCCGTCCGGTCCGCCAATCACGAAATTGCCGGTCGGATTGACGAGAAAGTCGGATGGCCTCTGTGGCATCCAGCCTTTCGGCAATGCCGACTCGACCGCATCGGAGATCATCTCCTTGATCAGGCCGGGCGTGTATTTTTTGCCGTTGCGGCTCTGTGCATTGTGCTGGGTGGAGACCACGACCTTGGTGCAGCCGACCGGTTTGCCGTCGACGTAGCGAACGGTAACCTGGCTTTTCGCGTCGGGCTGCAAATCGAAGAGTTGGCCGCCGCGGCGCTTTTCGGACAGCACTTTGAGAATCTTGTGCGCGAAATAGATCGGCGCCGGCATGAACGAATTCTTTTCGTAAACTTCGCTTTCGGTGCAAGCGAAGCCGAACATCATGCCCTGGTCGCCCGCGCCTTCTTCCTCGCCGCCTTTTTTCTTCTTGGCATTCACGCCCATCGCGATGTCGGGCGATTGGCCGTGCAGCAGCACTTCGACGTCGGCGCCGTAATAAGAGAAACCGTCCTGGTCATAGCCAATGTCTCTCACCACGTCGCGCGCGATCTTGGTGATCAATTCGCGGTCAACAACCACCTTGTCGCCGTGCTTGCGGAACAATGGAGCCTGACCGCGGCCTTCGCCGGCGATGACAATCTTGTTGGTGGTGGCAAGCGTCTCGCATCCTAGCCGTGTATTCACGAGGCTATCGTCGGCGATGCCGAGCTTGATGTCATTCTCAAGAAACGCGTCCAGCACCGCGTCAGAGATCTGATCGCAGACCTTGTCGGGATGACCTTCGGAGACGGACTCGCTGGTGAATAAAAAATTGGTGTGAGCCACCGCTGCAACTCCTCGCGTGGCGCGGCTGCGTGGCCGCGGCGTGTTTTGTCCGGGTGGTTCTTGCAGCGGCGGCGAGGGAGGTCAAGATGCGGGCAGTAGTGGGCAGATGCTTCGTTAACGATGGGATTTAACCCCTAAAATCAATCCACCCCTGCGATTTGTTCGACCAAATCGACGATGCGCCTGCGGAGCTTGCTGCTCTTGATGCGCATAAAAGCCTTGGTCAGCGAGAGGCCGTCCGATGTGGCGAGAAAGTCGGCAACATAGGCGGGCGATGGCGCCTCGTTCATGCCACCGGAATGGCCCGGTGCATGCGGCGCACCTTCGAAGAAAAATGACACCGGCACCTGGAGGATCTGCGCGATCTGTTGCAACCGGCTGGCGCCAATGCGGTTGGTTCCCTTCTCGTATTTCTGTACTTGCTGGAAAGTGAGACCAAGGGCGTCGCCGAGCTTTTCCTGACTCATGCTCATCATCATCCGGCGCATGCGCACACGCGAACCCACGTGTCTGTCGATCGGATTTGGCGCCTTCTTGGCCATAGACTTCTCCCGTGCCCCCACTTTTACGGGTAGTTGTCACAAGTGGATGCATCAAGGCAATGCGTGAAGCCCGTGTAATCGGGAACATAAGTGTAAATAAGTCATAGATTTCAGTCAGATTTCGTATGATGGCAATTCGCCATCAATTCGGGAGCGCAACGCGCGCAGGTTGATTTGTACACTCAGCAACTTGTGTAATGTGTTGCAACGCTGCGCAATCTATGCGCGAAGACGCCGCCGCATCACAATCGCCAGGCCAGCGGCCAGCACGAAGATCAAAAAATAATTGCCGTAGCGCGAATAGATGGTTGGTTCGATTGCGGCGGGAAGTTGGGCATCGAGCACGCCTTCGACGCCCAAGGGCAGCTTGTTGATGATCCGGCCCACCGGATCGATGACGGCGGAGATGCCGGTGTTGGCCGCGCGGACAAGCGGTAACCCTTCCGCAATAGCGAGCATGCGCGCCTGCTGGAAATGCTGATATGGCCCGGAGCTCATGCCAAACCAGCCATCGTTGGTGACGTTGACCAGCCAGCCCGGCCGCTCGCCGCGCGGCACCGCGGCGCCCGGAAAGATCGCCTCGTAACAGATCAGCGGCAATACTTTCGGCGCGCCGGCAACGTCCATTGCGCGCCGGCGGTCGCCGGACAGAAATCCGCCCAGAACCTTGGTGAGTTGCATCAAACCGATGCGTTCAAGCAGGCGCTGGAAAGGCAGGTATTCGCCGAACGGGACCAAATGCACCTTGTCGTAGATGCCGCGTATCGAGCCGTCGGGGTCTATCACATAGATCGAATTATAAGCCTGCGCACTGCCTGCACGCGCGTTGTCCGGCGCACGCACCGCACCGGTGATCAATTCGGTCGATGGTTTTAGCAACGTCACGATCTGAGCCATGGCATCAGGCTCTCGCGTGAGAAAAAATGGAAATGCGGCTTCCGGCCAGATCAAAAGCGTTATATCGCGAAGGCCCTGCGATTGCGGACCGGTGGCGCGGTCCGAGAGGCGCAAGTAGCGATCCATCACCTGCGCTTTCGCAGAATAGTTGAACTTGTCGTCCTGCTGCAGGTTGGGCTGCATGATGCGCAGCTTCACGCCGCTGACGTAGGCTGTCGGATTCGACGACAGCCGTAACGCCCCATAACCGGCGACTGCCGCAAGTATTGCCAGCCCGAGGAACAGTGGCAGGTAAGGCCACCGCGTATCCGCCTTGTCATCGGCGATCACGGCGGGCGTCGAAAATATCGCGACGCAGAAGAACGTCAGCGTCCAGACCCCGACCAGCGACACACCTTGCGCCAGCACGAGCGGTTCAGCGAACGCGTAGCCGAAGGTATTCCAGGGAAATCCGCTGAGCAAATGACCGCGCAGCCATTCGGCGATGGTCAATGTTGCGGCAAGTGCCAAAATGCGTTCGGGTCCGCGCACCCAAATCAGCCGCGCGGCCGCCAGGCCCAACGCGGTGTAGAGCGCGAGATAGGCCGGCAAGCCGGCGACCGCTATCGGTAACAGCCAACCGAATGTCTTCGCGTCGACCAGAAAGGCGTACCCGATCCAGTAAAGACCCGCGAGAAAGTAGCCGAAGCCGAAGCACCAGCCCGCCATCGCCGCGTTCACTGGGCCGCTCCAGCGGTTGGCGGCCGAGCCATCGACGAGCCAGACCAGCACCGGAAACGTGACGAACAAAATCGGCCAGGCGTTGACGGGAGCCATCGCCAGCGCCGACGCAGTCCCGGCGGCAAATGCAATGGCCGCGCGCCGCCAACCGGAGGTCAGGATGACGACGTGTGCGAGCCGGGTGATCGTCACGAGCGGCGCGCGCCTGCTGAGCCGTCATCTTTCGATGCTGGCGCGACATCATTGCTCGAAGTTGCCGTGGGCGCTCCGATGAGAGCGTCCGCCGGCCCGGGCCGGCGCAGCTCGCGCAGCCGGTCGCGCCGCTCCTTCAAGCGCGTGATTCGTATGCGCTTGACGCGGCGCGGGTCCGCATCGAGCACCTCAAATTCGAAAAGTCCGGGTCCGGGGACAATTTCACCGCGTATCGGCAAACGGCCGGCGCGCGTTACCAGATAGCCGCCGATCGTATCGACCTCCTCGGCCGCGTCGCCGACGGCGAAATCGTTGCCGACCGTGCCGACCACATCCTCGATCGTGGCGCGCGCATCGGCAACAAACGAGCCGTCGGCTTGCTGCGTCACAGCGGGCGTCTCATCTTCATCGTGTTCGTCTGCGATCTCGCCGACGATCTGCTCGACAATGTCCTCGATCGATACAAGGCCATCGGTGCCGCCATACTCATCGACAACCAGCGAGAGATGAATGCGCGTGGCTTGCATCCGCGCCAACAGGTCGATGACCCGCATCGACGGTGGTACGAACAGGATTTCACGCACAATTCTCGTAGCCGACAGTGGCATGCCGAGATTGACCGCCTTGAGGTCGAGGCCGGCGGGCAGGGGTTTCTTGCGTTTCGCGTTTTTCTCCGGGTCGACGGCCGCGCGCGCAGTCATAAATGCAATCAGGTCGCGGATATGCACCATCCCAATCGGGTCGTCGAGTGTGTCGTTGTAGGCGACGAGCCGCGAGTGCCCGGCTCCTTCAAATACCCGGACAAGCTCGCCCAGCTTGATGTCCTGCTGCACGGCGATAATGTCCGCGCGCGGTATCATGACATCGCCGACACGACGCTCGCGCAGTCCGAGGATGTTCTTGAGCATCCGGCTCTCTTCCGGCGAAAAGCCGGACTCACCGGGCATTGCGTCGAGTACGTCCTTGAGATCGGCGCGCATGGTGGTCGGCTTCCAGCCGAACAGCACACGCAGCGCACGCATAAACCAGCTTTCGCCGTTTTCCTGAGCGGGCGGGACGGGCACCGGCAGATTGCGCGGCTCTAAGGGACCGCCCGCTGGATTCGAACTGGATGGATCGCTGTCAGGCATGGCGGTCAGACGTCGCCAGGATCACGCGAAAGGTAAGGGTCGGACATGTTCAAGCGTTTCATGATTTTACTCTCGAGCCCTTCCATCTCTTCGGCCTGGCTGTCGGTTTGATGATCGTACCCGATGAGGTGGAGAAAACCATGCACCGCGAGATGGGCAAGGTGGTGAAGGAAGATGCGCGATTCGTCGTCGCATTCGCGTTCGAGCGTCTCGTAGGCGATGACGATATCACCGAGCAGGCGCCCGTCTTCGCCGGTAATTTGACCGGATGCCGGGAACGACAGCACGTTGGTCGGCTTGTCAATTCCACGCCATTCGCGATTGAGCGCGCGAATCGTCGAATCGTCCGTGAGTACAATACTCACTTCACCGCCGACTGTTGAGTGGGCGGAAGCCGCCGCCGCGATTGCCTCGTGCACGATTTGCGCGGCGAGGGGCTGTTTGTCCCAAAGCGCGGATTGCGTCTGAATATCAATGTGCGGCGGGGATGTGCGCCGCTGCGGCTCCGTCCTCATCCCTTGCCCTCGCGCGCGGGTACGCCGCGGTCATACGCTTCAACGATCCTGGCGACCAGCTCGTGGCGAATAACATCTTCATGCGTGAATGCCACATGACCGACGCCTTCGATCCGGGCAAGCAATTTGACCGCCTCCGCCAGGCCGGAGGTTTGACCGTGCGGCAGGTCGACCTGACTCGGATCGCCCGTGACAATCATGCGGCTGTTCTCGCCCAACCGCGTGAGAAACATCTTCATCTGCATCGAGGTCGTATTCTGCGCCTCGTCAAGAATGATAACGGCGTTCGAGAGGGTGCGCCCGCGCATGAAAGCGAGCGGCGCGATTTCGATCTCGCCCGCCTGCAGAGCGCGCTCGACAATGCGGGCTTCCATCAAGTCGTAAAGCGCGTCGTAAATCGGGCGCAGATAGGGGTCGACTTTCTCGCGCATGTCGCCGGGGAGGAACCCCAAACGCTCGCCGGCCTCGACCGCCGGACGCGACAGGATGATGCGGTCAACTTCTTTTCGCTCGAACATCTGGACGGCCTGTGCGACTGCAAGCCAAGTCTTGCCGGTGCCGGCCGGCCCGGTTCCGAACACCAGCGCATGACGCTTGAGCGCGCGAATATAGGCGTCCTGCGCCGCGGTCCGGGCGCGGACCGGACGCTTGCGAAGATTGATTTCCTCGAAAGCGGGACGCGGCGCCGCGGGGTCATAATCAAACAGCGAACCTTGCGCGATCGCCTGACGAATGGCGCCTTCGACGTCGCCTTGGCTCAAATCGTGCCCGCGCTTGAGTTGCTCATAGAGGCCTTCGAGCACGCGGCGCGCTTGCTCACAGGCGCCGCGCGAGCCCTCGATGGTGACGTGATTGCCGCGCTGCTCCGCCACGACACCGAGACGACGTTCAATGAGCGCGAGGTTCTGTCCGTATTGTCCAAACAGAACAGATGCAAGTTTGTTGTCCTCGAACGCGAGCACGGTCTGCGTGGTAGCCGTCTCATCGGAGGCGGCGGCGGGCGGGATCACGGAATCCGTCGTGCGCAAGGGTTTTTCAAGCTCCTGCTGCGGCAAGCGCCGGCGAGCGCGCTTCATCGGCGAGTGCGCCAAAAAGACTGTTGCTGCCGATCCCGGTGACGGTCACGCGTTTGATCGACCCGATCAAATTGGATGCCGCCATCACCTGCACCGCCTGCAAATACGGGGAGCGGCCAACGAGCTGGCCGGGCAGCCTGCCAGGCTTTTCCAGAAGCACATCAATTGTGCGACCGGCGAAGCCGGCATTGAAGCCGCGCTGCTGGCGCGTGATGACGGCCTGCAGCCGTTGCAGCCGCTCAGACTTCTCTTCCCGCGGCACCTGGTCGCTCATTTCGGCCGCCGGTGTTCCGGGTCGTGCCGAATACATGAACGAATATGCACCCGCGAAGCCGACCTCGTCGATGAGCGCAAGCGTATCGCGGAAATCGGTTTCCGTTTCGCCGGGAAAGCCCACGATGAAATCGGAGGTGAAGGCAAGATCGGTACGTGCGGCGCGCAGACGCGCAATGACGTCAAGATAATCCCGGCGGGTGTGCTTCCGATTCATCGCCGCAAGAATGCGGTCCGAGCCGGATTGCACCGGCAAATGCACATAGGGCATCAGCGCCGGCAGCTCGGCGTGGGCCGCGACGAGATCGCCGTCCATGTCGCGCGGATGGCTCGTGGTGTAGCGCAATCGCAATATGCCGGGGATTTGCGCGACACGTCGCAGTAATTTTCCGAGCGTCGACGCGGAACCGTCAGGTCCGGCCCCATGATAGGCATTCACATTCTGGCCGATCAGCGTCACCTCACGCACACCGGCTTCCGTCAGCCGCTCGACCTCAGCCACTATCTTTGCAACGGGTCGCGAAATTTCAGCGCCGCGCGTATAGGGGACAACGCAGAACGTGCAGAACTTGTCGCATCCTTCCTGCACGGTGACGAACGCGGAAATGCCGCGCTTGGCGATCACGTCTCCTGTAGGTCCTGCCAGCAGGTCGAACTTGTCTTCGACCGGAAATTCGGTGTCGACAACTTTCTCCCCACTCTGCACGCGGGCAATCATGTCCGGCAGGCGATGATAGTTTTGCGAGCCGACGACCAGATCGACCGCGCCGGCGCGGCGGATAATCTCTCTGCCTTCCGCCTGTGCGACGCAGCCGGCAACCGCGATGATCATGCGTCGGCCGTCGCGCGACGCAGCCTCCTTCATCTCACGG
>Ga0335076_10001127_pt1 | contig 25583 bp, 14 predicted proteins | sample Lox_Sample_25_FD_206717 | JGI IMG/M metagenome (GOLD analysis project Ga0335076, IMG submission 206717) | Soil microbial communities from Loxahatchee National Wildlife Refuge, Florida, United States - Lox_Sample_2.5 | ecosystem: Environmental > Terrestrial > Soil > Wetlands | place: USA... | reverse complement strand
AAGTGAGCGGGCTGGTAGCGGACGTCTCTGGGAATGAACTGACGCTGAATCTGGGAAGCAACAGTGGGGTGAAAATTGGAGAAGTCCTGCAGGTTCGACACTGCCTGCGCCGCATCCAAGTTCCACTTCCGGGAGCTGGTGTGCGGGAAATTACCGCGACGGTAGGAACGGCTACTGTCACGGGAGTAGAGACGGAATCGTCGACAGCGACGTTTTCGGGCGATGGCCCGGTGGCGATTGGGGACCAGGTCAGTACGCGGCCGTAGACCGCGACCTGGCGGGTTCAGTCAGAGACGGGCCGGTGTCTGTGATCTGCCTTTCCACAGGCCGCCGCGCCCCAACCAGCAGCGCAGTGCGGAGAGAACAGTGGCGTAGGAATAGAACAACGCCGCGATTGGCAACAGTAAGGCCCAGAGCGGGAAAAGGCGGTAGAAGCGCACGGTGGGGAGATAAGTTAGCGTCATGAGCGCCCATGCGGCCAAGCTGATGAGCCACACCGAGGACTCAGGATAGAAGGTGAGAATCACTGGCAGAAGATAGGTGACAAGCATACCAAGAATGGCGCCAAGCAGGAGCATGCGAGAATACCGCAACTCTGTGAAGGCGGTGCGAGCGATCAGATCGCGTATTTCTGCGAAGGTGCGATACGCGCGCAGGCTGATGCTTTTGCGGGTGAGTCCCATCCAGATGCTCCCGCCGGTGCGTTTGACGGCACAAGCGAGGGCGCAATCATCGATCACTTCCGCACGAATGGTGGAAAGGCCGCCGATGCGCTGCAATGCGTTATCGCGCAACAGAACGCAGCCACCAGCAGCTCCGGCAGTGCGCGCATTCCTTGACGCGATCCAGTTCGGCGGGTAAAGCATCAGGAAGAAATACAGAAACGCGGGAATCAGCAAGCGCTCAGGGGTGGTTTGGGCGTGCAACAGCACCATGAGTGATGTGAGATCGAGATGCTGGCTTTCCGCGCGGGTTACCAGGCGGAGCAGTGTGTCCGGGGAGTGGACGATATCAGCATCTGTAAACCAAAAATATTCGGGAGTAAATGTGGCGGCGGCATCCACGCCTTTCTGGAGCGCCCACAACTTGCCGGTCCAGCTCGGGATCAAGGCGTCCGCTTGCACAACAGTGATGTTGTGTACCGCGTTGGGGGGTTGTGGGGCGGAGCGCGCGAGCTCGCCGGTGCCGTCTTCGCTGTGGTCGTCGACGACGATGATGTGAAGCGAGCCTGGATACTTCTGCGTCACTAAGGAAACGAGGCATTGCGCGATGGTCTGAGCTTCGTTGCGCGCAGGCACGATGGCAACCACGCCCGGCCATACAGCGAATGGCGCAGTGGGTTGTTCGTCTGCAGCAAACGCGGAGAGTTGCCAGAAACTCCCACGAAAAAAGGTCAGCACGATCCAGACCAGCAGCGTGAGCATGCACAGAATGAACGGAAGGCAATCCACGCGTCTACTTTGCCGGAATTTTCAGGGGCAGCAAAGCTATTTGGCCGCTTGCAGGGAAGCGGCGCGATGAATTGCTTTGCGAATGCGTTGGTAGGTGCCGCAGCGACAGATGTTCCCGCTCATGAAATCGTCGATATCGGCATCGCTGGGGTTGGGCTTCTTTTCGAGCAGCGCCACCGCGGACATGATCTGGCCGGACTGGCAATAGCCGCATTGCGGCACATCTTCTTCAATCCATGCACGCTGGACAGGGTGCGACGCGTCGCTGGACAACCCTTCGATGGTCAGAACTTTCTTCCCCGCCACGCTGGAAACCGGAGTGATGCAGGAGCGCGAAGCGGCGCCATCGATGTGCACGGTGCAAGCTCCGCACAGGGCCATGCCGCACCCGAATTTCGTGCCGGTCATATTCAAGGTATCACGCAGAACCCAAAGAAGCGGCGTTTGCGGGTCCACCTCCACGCTAGTGGACTTGCCATTCAGGATGAAGGTAACGGCCATGGACGCCTCCTCGGGTGGGAAAAATATCCTACACCAACGCATAGGTTAACGGAAATATACGAAAATTAGAGCAACTTGTGGGACCGAGAGCGAAAATTGCATAGGGCTGTACAACGGGTTTACACCTGCTACCATGACCGTGCGTTGAAACATTCCCAAAGCTATGCCGCCGCGTTCAACCCGGCCGGACGAGGTTAGAGGGTGGACTCAACTCACGACTTACTGCTTTCACTATTTCCTTCCGCTGAGCATGCCAACCGCTCGCTGCAAACCCTGGCGAGCCTGTTGGAAGATCTCACTCGCGCAGGAACATTGCACGCTCGGCTGGATGCTTTGGTTGCTCTGTATGCCTGGCTGCGACGAACCGACGATCGGTTGCCTGAACTGCGAGCAGCGTCAGCGGCCTTCGTGGGCACCGGCCCGGAGTGGCGGCGAGAGCGGGTTTGGCTGTCGATCCTGGAGACCTCGCCGGAGCTGCGCGACCGCTATCATGCGGCGATTGCCGCGATTCTCGATGAAACCGACGGCATCTCCTTGTTCTCGCAAGCGGGTCTGCCGACCGACCGCGGGCTGCTCTCCGAAACGTTCGACCGTTTCTTCAATATCGTGCTGCCGGCGCCCCGGGAAGAAAAGGACTTGGCCAAGCTCCTGACCCGGCTGTTTGCGACACAGCAGGAAGTGGATCGCTTTTTCAGCCAGACGCCGGAGCAACTGAAAGAGTTGGCAGAGCAAATCGCACCGGTGGGAATTCCCGAGGCTTGGGATAGGCCGGCCGCGGCGCTGCGAGATTCATTCTACCTTCTGGCGGCACGAGCGCAAGGACTCGGACTTTCCGAGAATTTGAGAATTCGCGGCCAAGGCGGGTCCGTACGCGATTCTCCGTTTCATCGACTGATGCTGACATCGAATGCGTTTCTGGAGGCGACGCAATCCGGAGAGGACGCCGCGGAAGCTGCGCTGAATTGGAAGGCTGCGGTAACAGACTGCCGCGCGGAGCTGCAAGCCATTGTGAACCACCTGGATACACGGGGCGTGAATCTTGATGTCGTGTATGCAATGGATGTGATTGAGCAGAGCTTCAAACGCATGGAGCTGATTTGTGGGGTGCTGGTAGCGCAGCCGGGTCCGCCAAAGATGGTCACGTCGCTGCGTTTGCTGCGGGACGTGATCCGTGGGCGGTTGAACGATCGCAGTCTGGTGGGGCTGGCCCAGAACAGTTTCCGGTTGTTGGCCAAAAAGATTGTGGAGTGGGCAGGAAAGACCGGCGAGCACTACGTCACCAACAATCGCGAAGAGTACCGGCAGATGTGGTTTGCGGCACTTGGCGGCGGGCTGCTGACGGTAGGAACCGCAGCGATTAAATTGATGGTAACGCACCGGGGCCTACCGCCGTTCGTGGAAGGGTTTCTGGCAGGGCTGAATTACGCGGTGAGCTTTGTGCTGATGCATGTATTTCACTTGGCGCTGGCCACGAAGCAGCCGTCGATGACCGGAGCGGCGCTGGCCAGCATCCTGCATCGTTACGAAGACACGTCGCAAATCGATGAACTGATTTCGTATGTGCAGCGGATTGTCCGGTCGCAATTAGCCGCGGCGTTCGGGAACATCATCGCTGTCGGCGCAGGAGCGGTGCTTTTTAGCATTCTTTGGAGAATGACGTTTGGCACGCGGTTCTTGGACGTGGAGACCGCAGAATACGCCGTAAAGTCGATGAACCCAATTCACAGCGGCACGTTCTTCTATGCGATTCTGACAGGAGTGATTCTGTGGCTTTCCAGTTTAGCCGGTGGTTGGATTGAAAACTGGGCGGTATATCACCAATTGCCCCGCGCGATTGCCGAGCACCGGCTGGGCGCGGCGTTCAAGCCGGAAACCTTGGAACGAATCTCGCGAGGATTCGCGCACAATATCGCGCCATGGGGCGGTTCAATTGTCTTGGGATTTATGTTAGGAATGACGCCGTCGCTTGGTCATTTCTTCGGCCTGCCGTTAGATGTGCGACACGTCACGCTGTCGACCGGTACCCTTGCGCTGGGGATCACGTCGCGAGGGCCGGAGGTGCTGGGACGCGGCGCGCTGATCTGGGCGTCGATCGGCATAGCGGTAACGTTCGTGATGAACCTGGGCGTGAGCTTCTATTTGGCGTTACGGCTGGCATTGCGCGCCCAAGACATTTCCGGCAAAGAAAACGACGAGATTTTGCGCACGCTCTGGCGGCGTTTCTGGACAGCGCCTCGCGAGTTCTTCCTGCCGCCTCGGCGAGAACCTGCTGCGATTATCGGAGCGGCGCCACGGCCCGAATAGCGGCGTCACCGTTTGAAACTTCGGGCTTACAAGCCGGTCAGAAGCAACCATTAAGCAACGGGAGTGGCCGGTTCGGTCGCGGGCCGCGGCGGCTCATGTTCCACGCCCCTCCAGCCCACAGGCCGGCCGCTCACGGCTTCCTTCACGGAGCGGAAGAGGACGATGTACATCAGTTGGCGGTAATAGAAACGCTGCAGCAGAACGGGAATCAGCAAGGTGAAATCTTCATGGCGTTCGAGCGCGAAAGCGATCACGCAGGTCATCACATCGATGATCAGGAAGGCCAAGAAAAATACCACAGACCGCTGCACGTCGGCGGTGGTCCACAATTGAGGAATTTGCGTGATGTGAAGTTGCGCGAGTCCCCAAAGAAGTAAGCTGCCGAAAAAGAGCAAGTCCAGCAGGGGCGAAATCAACGGCAACACAATCTGGAAAACCAAAATGTTCGGCAGGGCGATGAATCCCAGGGTTCCATACTTCGGTCGGAATAATGTGCCGCTGTGCTTCCAGAACGACTGCAGCGTTCCGAACGTCCAGCGGAAGCGCTGGCGGATTAACATGCTCGGAGTTTCGGGCGCCTCGGTCCAGGCGATGGCGTCCTCGTCATAGGTGATGCGCCAGCCCAGCCGCCGAATGGCAATGGTCAGGTCCGCATCTTCCGCGACAGTATCGGCAGTAATACCTCCGGCAGCCTCGATGGCTTGGCGCCGCCAGGCACCGAGAGCCCCTGGCACGACGGTAATGCAATTCAGAAGATCGAATGCGCGCTTCTCCATGTTCTGGCTGGTGACATATTCAAGCGCCTGCCAACGGGTGAGCCAGCGCGAGCGGTTTCCGACTTTCACGTTCCCGGCGACCGCGCCTACGGTGGGATCGGAGAAATGCCGCAATAGCCTGCGAATGGCGTCTGGCTCGACCTCGGTATCCGCATCGATGGTAACTACGATCTCGGTACGCGCATGAGACATCGCGTTGTTCAGCGCCGCGGCTTTCCCGCGATTCACTTGGTGAATGATTTGCACCGCTTCGTTTCTGCCGAAATGACTCTGCAACAGTTCGAGGGTTTTGTCCGATGAGCCGTCATCGACGACGATGACTTGAATGTCCTGCAGGTCGGACAACAGAACCGAGGTGACGGTCTGCACGATGACCGATTCTTCGTTGTGTGCGGGGATCAGGACCGTGACTGCGGGCGGTGGATTGGCCAGCTTGGCGTTATCCGGACGCAATTTTTCAATAATCGCAAGGATTCCGATGATCAAAGCACGCCCGCTGACCAGCACAATTCCGAGAATGAAGATAGTAGCGATGCCGAAGCGGGCCCACTGAAACATCGCGAAAATGACGCCATCAGCGCGTGCGATGACGCGTTCGCGGATGGTCAGCGGCACCATGACGCTGGCGCGGGTCTGACCTAGGAGGTCAGCGACCGAAGTGAGTTCATAGCCACTGGCCCGCAAGCGGTCAATGATGAGAGGAAGGGCGGCGACGGTTTGATCGCGTTGTCCACCGCCGTCGTGCAGCAGAATGATATTGCCGTTCTTGGCCTGGCGCATCACGTCGTCAGCGATTTCTTCGGCGGGGCGCTGGCGCTTCTCCTCAGTCATGCGCCAATCATCGGGGTCAATCCGCTGGCCCACGATGATGTAGCCCAGTTCCTGGGGATAGGGGAGTTGCGCTACCTCTTCGGCGTATTCCGGCTGATGATCGATGCCGTACGGCGGCCGGAAGAGAATGGATTTGACGCCGAGGGTGCTCTCGATGAGGCGTTGGGTGAGGTTGAGCTCCCACTTGAGCTGAGTATGAGAGATTTCGTCGAATTGTGGGTGCGTGAACGTGTGGTTGCCGATTTCGTGGCCTTCGTTGTATTCGCGCCGCAGCAAGTCGGGCGAGGAGTTCGCTTGCTCGCCGACGACGAAGAAAACGGCGGGCACGTGCTTCTCCTTCAAAATATCGAGAATTCTGGGGGTCCAGCGGCGGTCGGGGCCATCGTCGAAGGAGATGACGACTTTGTTTTTGACCGCGCCGATCTGGTCGATATCGTAGGAGAGTGGAATCGCGTCGTATTTTTCGCTGGTGATAAGGTCGCTGGAGCTGTCGTAGGTGAACGTGCGGCGACCCGGCTTGGGCACGTCGATGATGCGCCAAATGTCCCCGGCTCCTTCTAAAATGAGGTCGGGGCCTGGGGGCAGGTCGGAAAGTTTGTCTCGTATGGCATCGTCCGCTTGGACGGCATCCCAGATCGGCCAGAGAGACGTATCGGAAGTGCCCAACCTCCATAGCGCCGTGCCCTGCACTCCCAGGCGTTCCGCAGCGCGTAATTGGTTGTACGCGGTGACCGCGTCGAGTAGCCATACTTGATGCGTATGATTGTCTTCGTCTTCGTAGGAGTAATGGGGATTCAGGGAAGCAGAATCGAAATCAATATCGGTTTCCGATTCGTGTGCGTGGAGGAGCGCTTCCTGAACGCTGAACTCCTGTGCATACTGCTGGGTATCTTTGGGTTTTTTGGGCGCTTCGGTCCAGTCGTAGGCATAATTGGCGATGCCCACAACGATTTTTTGTGCCGGCACTACGTCGCGAATCTGGCGCAAATTCTCCATGAACCAATCCTGCGCTGCGATGGGTCCGGGAGGCGACGTTAGCCAGTGCTGATCATAATTCATTAAAATGATGGCGTCGGTTTCGCGCCCGAAGAAGGCGTAGTCATAATCGTCGTCGCGCGCGGGTAGCGCGATCATGAGCTTCAGGCCAACGGAGTGCAGAGCAGGTCCAAGTTCCGCGATGAACTGGCGGAAGTTGGGCTGGCTCTTAAGAGGAACCTCTTCGAAATCGACGACGATGCCAGCCTGCTTGGCTTCGACGGCATACTCGACCACATCGTGTACCAGATGCTGGCGCGCCGCGGGATCGGCGAGCATCTGCTCCATTTCGGTAACGCGCCAGACGGAGCCGTCATAGTTATTCAGCAGCCCCATCATGGGAAGTTCCACGGGCGGATTGAGGGAGCGCATCCACTGGTGCAACTTGTCCTGATTGAGAATGGCGATGGCCCGCGCGGGTGTAGCCTTCACGCGTTCGCTGCCCCGCTCGTAGTCCACGATGGTGAGCGCGCCGTCCGCGGTAACGGAGTGGAGTTGCTCGGGCATGAGCAAGTCCAAATCCTTGTAATGCTTTTTGAGGGTGGCCAGGCTGTTGGAATCCCAGCTGACGAAGAAGGCCGCCCGGAGAGGATCATAACCTTGAGGAATCTGGCCGATTCGCGCAACGCGGCGGTGGCGCCCCTCGCGCGCGTTGACCAGCTTCACGGTTTTCTTTTTTGCTGAATGGTACGTCGGGCGCGTGTCTGGAAGCAGGGACGAAGGCATTTCAACGCTGCCCGCTACGGTAACGAAGAAATACACAAGCAGCAGGGTCAGTAGAACGCCACTGATCTCCAGGATGCGGCGAGTCCGGCGCCAACGGACCTTTTCCGCATCGTAAAAAATAGGCTTACGTTCTTTCATGCAGCGTGTATGCCTGGTGGCTGGGGCACACCGTCAAGGCAAGAAGCACTCCGTCGAAGGTAACTGAACCTCTCTATTGTAAGATGCGGGAAAGCGAATGAAACGTTTTTTCTCCAACCCGGCATGGGCGCTGGTGGCTGGCGCCTGCCTTCGGATGTTGTTTGTGCTCAAGTTTCCAGTCGCCACCGGAGATACCGTGCTGTACGAGCAGTTCGCCACGAACTGGCTGAAGTTGGGCAAGTTCGCGATGGACATCAACGGCCAGCCCACGCCGGTCGACCTGCGCATGCCGGGATACCCGGCGTTTCTCGCTGTGATTTATGCGATTACGGGACGCAGCGGCGAAGCCGGGCGATTTGGGGTGATGCTGGCGCAGGTGATTTTAGACCTGGCCACGTGCGTGGTGGTTGCTGCTCTTGCGGCATTTTTGGTGCGTATCTGCGGCAGACGGGAGAAAGAGCGGGCGGTATTTCTGTTGGCACTATGGCTGGCGGCGCTTTGCCCATTTACCGCGAATTATGTGGCTGTGCCGCTGACTGAGGTTTGGGCGGTGTTTGTGACCGCAGCTGCGTTCTTGCTGCTGGCGGTGGTTGCGACCCAGGTGACAGCCAACGGAGTTGTGTTGGCCAGGGGAAAGCAACTCTCGCACAAAGACACATGGAAAATCGCCGCTCTTGCGGGATTCGTTGTGGGAGTGGGCGCGTTGATGCGTCCGGAAACACCACTGATTCTGATCACCACGTTTGTGGCTTTGGCGTTCTGGATGATTCCACGGGGCGAAGCGAAGCGTTGGGTCGGGTTATGCGCGGTGATGGGATTCAGCTGTGCGGTCCCGCTGATTCCTTGGACCGTCCGGAACGCCATAACCTTGCACGAATTCCAGCCGCTGGCGCCGAAAGACACGACGCTGCCGAGTGAGGTGGACCCGAAAGGCTTCATGGCTTGGGAACGGACGTGGCTGTATCGCGTACGTGATGATTATTTAGTGGCGTGGAAACTCAACGACGACGAAATCCACATGGAAGATATTCCGGACTCGGCCTTCGATACCCCGGAAGAGCGGGAACGCGTAGCGGCGGTTCTGGAGCAGTACAACGACGAGATTACCTGGACAGCTTCTGAAGACGCCATATTTGCGGAATTGGCTCGCGAACGAACAGCACGCCATCCGCTGCGTACCTATTTTTGGATTCCGTTGCGGCGAGCGGAACGAATCTGGTTTACGCCTCGCATTGAACTTTTGCCGATTTCCGGACACGTGTTTCCTCTGGCGTATCAGCATGAAGAGGATCCCGTGGACCAGCGAATGACCATTCTGTTTTTCCTGGCGAACGTCTTTTATGTGGGACTCGCGCTCTGGGGAACTTGGAAAGTGTGCAGGTGTAAGACGGCACGCCCGGCCTTGGCTGTTATCTGGCTGTACATCGTGGTGCGCACTGTGTTTCTGACGACACTGGAAACACCCGAGCCACGCTACGTGCTGGTATGCTTCTCGCTGATTACCGCTTTAGGAGCGCAGATCCTGAGCGGACGCGCTGATGCGACCTCTACATTTGCCTTGCGTCGCTAACTCTTTTTAGAAGTAACCGCGAAGAACGCGGCCGCTTCCTGGTGCACGTGCTCGCGTCCACATTTTGGGCATTTCACCTTGCCTTTTTCGTATTCCGCCAGAGTCAGGATGACTTCGAACGGCTTTTTGCATTCTTCGCAATAAAATTCATAGCGGGGCATGGCCACCTCCGTGGAAGGGTAATGAAGGATGAGGTGCTGAGCAATCATGTACGCCGCCGGGATGCGGGTGTCAAGGGAGTGCGGGTGGCCGAAAGTCAGCGCAACGCGTTGTTTACGATTTGTTGCGCTTCACTGACGATGGCATCGAGGTGCCCGGCATCTTTAAAGCTCTCCGCGTAAATCTTATAGATGTTCTCGGTCCCAGAAGGCCGGGCGGCAAACCAGCCCGTCTTGGTGACGACTTTCAATCCGCCGATGGGTGCGCCATTTCCGGGAGCGGTGGTTAACTTATCGAGAATGGCTTCACCGCCCAATTCGGACTCTTTTACATCAGCGGGAGAGAGCTTCTGGAGCTTGGCTTTCTGCTCGGGCGTGGCGGGCGCGTCGATGCGCGTGTAATAGGGCATGCCAAATTCAGCGACCAGTTCCTGGAAATGTTCGCCGGGATCTTTGCCAGTCACGGCGGTAATTTCTGCGGCGAGCAGGTCCATAATCGGGCCGTCTTTGTCGGTGGCCCAGACTGTTCCGTCCAGGCGCAGGAAGCTGGCGCCGGCGCTTTCTTCGCCGCCAAAGCACAGCGAGCCGTCGAAAAGACCGGGCACGAACCACTTAAAACCTACAGGCACTTCCGAGAGCTTATGGCCTGACTTCTTGACGACGCGATCAATGAGGCTGCTGCTCACCAGCGTCTTGCCGACGATGACATTCTTCGACCACTTGGGGCGATGCGTCAGCAAATAGCTAATGGCCACGGCGAGATAGTGATTTGGATTCATCAGACCCGCAGAAGGCGTGACAATGCCGTGACGATCCGAGTCGGGATCATTGGCGAACGCGAGGCGATACTGGTCTTTGAGACTAACCAGGCGCGCCATAGCATAAGGACTGGAGCAGTCCATGCGAATTTCGCCGTCGTGGTCCACGGTCATGAACGAAAATGTGGGATCGATGACCGGGTTTACGACCTTGACGCTTAGCCCGTACGTGGAGTTGATGGGCTCCCAATACGGCCGTGCAGCGCCGCCCAGCGGATCGACGGCAAGATTCAGATTGGCAGCGCGGATCGCGTCCATGTTGACGACGTTGCGCAGATCATTCACGTAAGGCGCCACGAAGTCCTGTTGATGGGTGCTTCCGGCCTTTATGGCGGAGTCGAAGGGTACCCGCTTTACTTGAGCATTGCCGCTGCGCAAAAGGTCGTTCGCGCGATTTTGGATCCAGGTTGTGAGATCCGTATCGGCAGGGCCGCCATCTGGCGGGTTGTACTTGAAGCCGCCATCACGCGGAGGATTGTGAGAAGGGGTAATGACGATACCGTCGGCCAAGTGGTCTTTGCGGCCACGGTTGTAAACAAGGATAGCGTGGGAAATGACGGGCGTGGGTGTCACGCCATCATTGTTTTGAATAATGGTGTCGACGTTATTTGCGGCGAGCACCTCGAGGGCGGTGCGCTGGGCCGGACCGGAAACGGCGTGGGTGTCCTTACCCATAAACAGCGGACCATCGATGCCTTTGCCATGCCGGTATTCGCAAATGGCCTGCGTGATGGCCAGGATGTGCGATTCCGTAAAGGTGCCGGCAAAGGGGGAACCGCGATGTCCGCTGGTGCCGAAGCTGACAAGTTGATTGGGGTCGTTGAGATTGGGGCGGCGTTCGAAATAATCGCGATCCAATTTGCTCACATCGATGAGCATGTCCTTCGTCGCGGGTTTCCCCGCGAGGGGTGAAACTTTATTCGCTTGAGTGGCTGCCTGCTGCATGATGCCCCCTTGGTCTATGGCACCGGGCATGCGGCCGCGTGCCATATTTCCGAAGTGTACTGTGAGATGGTGCGATCGCTGGAAAAGAATCCGGAAGAGGCGACATTCAAGATGCATTTGCGCGCCCAATCATGGGGATTCGCCAGAAGATCACAAAGCCGCTGATCTGCTTCGAGATAGGACTTCAAATCCGCCAAATGCATGTAGAAGTCCCCGTGGTTCAGAAGGGTATCGCGCAAAGGTTCGAACACGCCAGGTTCGTTGCGGCTGAAATAATCCGAAAAGATCATGTCCAGAGCCACACGAGTTTCCGGTTCATGCTCGTAATGCCAGTGAGGATTGTACCAGCTACGGCTGTCGGCAACCTGCTGGGCAGTCAGGCCAAATAAGAAGAAGTTCTCCTCGCCGGCGGCTTCGGCCATTTCAATGGTGGCGCCATCGCGAGTGCCGATGGTGAGCGCACCATTCATCATGAATTTCATGTTGCTGGTGCCACTGGCCTCATAGCCTGCCGTGGAAATTTGGTTGGAAACGTCGCTCGCGGGCATCAGGTGCTCGGCAATGGTGACGCGGTAGTCCGGCAGGAACAGAACCTTAAGGCGCCCCTTGATGTGCGGGTCGCCATCGATGGTTCCGGCAAGGTTGTTGATGAATTTGATGATGAGTTTGGCCAGGCGATAGGCCGGCGCAGCTTTTCCGGAGAAAAAGAACGTGCGCGGCGGCATGTGCATGTCGGGGTTTTCACGGAGCCGGTTGTAAAGGACGATGATGCGCAAGCAATTGAGCAGCTGGCGCTTGTATTCATGGATGCGCTTGACCTGCGAGTCAAAAATGGTGTCGGGATCGACGGTCATCGAGCAGGTTGAGTGCAACCAGCTGGCGAACTGCTTTTTGCACTCCTTTTGAGCTTTCAGGAACGCGTCGTGAAAGCCCGGGTCGTCGGCAAGCGGCTTCAGTCGCGCCAACTGGCTGAGGTCGGTGATCCACTGTTCTCCGATAGCTTCGGTGATAGCTTGCGCGAGGGGAGGGTTGCAAAGCCGCAACCAACGGCGCGGGGTTACGCCATTGGTCTTATTGTTAAAGCGCTCCGGGAAAAGCTCAGCGAGATCCTTAACGGTAGTTTTGCGCAGAAGTTCGGTATGAATGCGGGCCACGCCGTTGGTGCTGTGGGAACCAACAATGGCCAGATTGGCCATGCGGACCTTACGTGCGTCACCTTCTTCGATCAGGCTCACGCGGGAAAGCAGATTCTCGTCACCGGGATGTTTTTGCCGCACGTTGTCGAGAAACCGGCGGTTGATCTCGTAAATTATCTCCAAGAGGCGAGGCGCTACCGTCGAGAACCACTGTACCGGCCACTTTTCGAGAGCTTCGGGAAGCAGCGTGTGATTTGTGTAGCCAAGGGTTCGCTGGGTAATGTCCCAGGCCTGGTCCCAACCCAGGTGCGCTTCGTCCAACAAGATTCTCATCAACTCGGGAACTGCCATGGTCGGGTGGGTATCGTTGAGTTGAATGGCGACTTTGTCAGGAAAGGCGGCCCAGTCCTCATTAATGTGCCGGAAGCGACGAACCAGATCGGCAAGAGAGCAGCAAACCAGGAAGTATTCCTGAACGAAACGCAAAGCCTGACCCATGCCGGTGGAATCGTCGGGATACAGCACACGGGTAATGGACTCCGCAGCCAGGGTTTCCGCGAGAGCCCCAACGAAATCGCCGCTGCTGAATTCCTGAAAGTCAAAATAATCGGGCGCCGAAGCGGCCCACAGTCGCAAGGTGTTTATGTTTTTGCCCCCATAGCCAACGACCGGACGATCGAAGGGAATGCCATACAGAGTCGAATCACGCCCGGCGATAGCGCGCAGGGCTCCATCCCGAAGGATGAACGAGCAATTGAGGTTGATGGATACGCGAGCGTAAGGGCGTGCTACTTCCCACGGGTCAGGGTGGCGCAGCCAATTGTCCGGGACTTCGTGTTGCCAACCATCCTGAATTTGCTGCTTAAACATTCCATATTCGTAGCGAAGACCGTACCCGACGGCGGGAAGTTGCATAGTGGCCATGGAATCGAGAAAACAGGCGGCCAACCGGCCGAGACCGCCGTTACCTAAGCCGGCGTCCGGCTCTTTTTGCACCAAGGCCAGCCAGTCCACATTTTTCTGATCGATGACACCCTTGAGCAACGGGTCGAGCATAAGATTCGTCACGTTATTCGCAAGCGAGCGTCCAATGAGAAATTCCATAGAAAGGTAGTAAACGCGCTTGGGATTCGCAGCGTGATAGGTGCGGCTGGTCAGAACCCAGCGTTGCGACAAAATGTCGCGCACAGAACGAGCAAAGGCCTCGTAGTGTTCGCGGACGTTGCTAACTGTGGGATCCAAACCGTTGTCGAACAGAAGATGGCGCTCATAGAGGAGGTGAAGAATGTTGGCGAAGGGGCGTGGTTCTATCCCATATTGGCGTTCGATCCTTGTCAAAGCGGGATTCTCGCCGTGTCCGGCAAAGACTGGCAGGCTCTCTGTAGTCATGCGGCTCTCCTTGTTGCTTAGTTATCGCGCGCCGAGGGATTGGATGCTTAGAGTTCGCGTTGGATCTGCAAAAATCGTGGCGGAGCATCTTCCTCGGCGCACGAGGCGATGCTTTCATACCGGCATTGCAGGCAAGTTACAACCTTTTTCAGGAAGAGCGTTCTTCTGTGAGGACGGACAGAGGTTCTTGGTCTACTTGGCTGGGTGAACCGAAGGAGGAGTCCTTACTGGAAGATCGGTTTTGGCGCGAACGGGTGCCCGTTGTACGTGCGGGAGCTTTTCGGAAGAAACCTGGGCGTAGACCGGAGCGCCGAGCAGAAAGGCAATCAAACTAAGAATTTCCAGCGGATACTTCAACGCAATCCCTCCCAATAGTGACAATCGTAGACTCAAGGTGTTCGCTTGCTGGTGGACTTTTCCTTTGCTTTGGGGGCGGCCGGCGCACAGGTCAAGTTCTTCGGCAGACGTAACAAATACCAGATAGTGGATTCACTCACGGTATTTGAGAACGGCACAGTGACAAGCTTCACAACTACCTCGATGAGCCTCCAGACGGGAGTAAGCCGAGCCGAAATTGGTTTTCAGGCGCGCCAATTCATCCAAGCTTTCGTTACTGGCGAATCCCAGAAGCATGGCTAGATGAAGACGAGTGCGCCAGATTTCCGACGCCTCATCACAAGCGGAAACCAGCTCTTGGTACTCGAGGCAGGAGACAAATCTCGGCGCCAAAACTTGCGATTCCGACAGATGGGTCATCCCGTCCATTACAAAACGCGAAAGAGCACGCGAAGAACCAATTCGTTAAGCAGCGGAAAAACTTGGATTTGACTTGGAAACAAAGGGAATGAGGCCTCTCAAGACTGAAAAAGTTTTCACGGTCGATACATTTTGTGCTGTAAATGTTACCTTGTAGCGCCTTCGTCGCCGGAATTTCGGAGTGCTTGTGGGCAAAACAAACAGTGGCATCGTCTGGATCAGCTCTAGATGCGTCGACGCGATGCGAGCTCACAGCCAGGAGACATATCCGGAGGAGTGCTGCGGGGCATTGGTGGGGCTCGATGAGGAAGTGGCCCAGGAAGTCGTCGTAACGCCGCGACGGATCCTGGAAGCCCTTCCGGCGGCGAACCAGCGGACCGACTCCCCACGGAACCGTTTCTCGATTGGTGCTCGAGACATACTACAAGCGGAGCGACTGGCTGATGCGCGTGGCTGGCTGGTTCTCGGGTGGTACCACTCTCATCCGGACCACAGGGCGCGACCCAGCCAGTACGATCTTGAGAACGCCTGGCCTTGGTACAGCTATGTCATCGTAAGTGTGCGGCAAGGGGTCGCCGAACAAATCACCTCGTGGCGTCTGCTAGATGATCGGCAAGGGTACTCGAGCGAGACGATTGAAATTCGACCAGCGCTGCGCGGCTAATCCAAAATCAGTTCAGGATCTCGATCGGAGTGCCATGAAGCGCCAGAAATAGTCCAGGTCGTGCCGATGTGGGCTTCCCGTCTTCCCAGACAAGAACACCATTTACAAACACCTTTTCGATGCCGGTGGGAAGTGCGGTTGGGTCCGAGAACGTGGAACGGTCAATCACGGTTTCAGGATTGAACAGAACGAGATCGGCGAAAGCGCCTTCCCGGATCACACCGCGGTCTTTCCAGCCCAAGCGCTGTGCAGGAAGGGAAGTCATTTTGCGAATGGCCTCCGGCAGGGTAAGCCAATGTTCTTGACGCACATACAGGCCGAGCACGCGGGGAAACGTTCCGGCTCCGCGCGGGTGCGCGGAGTCGATCCCGCCATCGCTGGCAACCATCACCCATGGTTGCTGGTAAAAAGCCTTGATGTCTGACTCCACCATGGATTGCACCATGACCGTGGCTTCGGTACTGGCGGCGTCTCCCTCGCGGACCAGACGAATAAACATGTCCACGTGGGATAGGTTTGCGGCCTTCGCCAAGTCGGCGAGCGTATGGTGGGCGTACGCGGGATCAGGCTTAAACCCAGCAATAGTAATGTGCGAAGCGCCACCGACATCGCTCAGCGCCTTAGCGACGCTTTTCGGATTTTGGTATTGCTTGTCTGGGACTAGAACCTTGAGATTGGCATGCCAGGCGTCATACGGGTAACAATCGGCCAGGAAGTCCACACCGCGGCGGCGGGCATTGTCGATCAGTTCGATGTATTCGGCCGCTTTGCCGTGGACGCCTACGGTGCCCAGCTTGATATGCGAATGTTCCACAGGGATGTGCGCGCGTTCTGCGATGGCCAACTCTTCCTGCCATGCTTCCAAGGATTTGTCGGCCTCATCGCGGATGTGGCTCATGTAGATGCCGCCGCTTTGGGCGGCCACTTTGGCGAGGGCCACTAATTCCTCGGTATTCGAATAGCTGCCGATCTCGTATTCCAGGCCGGAGGAGAGGCCGATGGCTTGCTGATTCATCGCTTGGCTGAGAAGTTGCTGCATCTGTGCGATTTCCTGGGCAGTGGCGGCTCGTTTGTAATCCTTCCCCATGACTTGTTCGCGGATAGTGGCGTGGCCGGCGAACACGCTAACGTTGGGGGCGGTATGCAACTGCTCAATGGAGCGCACCCATTGAATCAACGGCCAGGGCGACTCACCATCCGCGCCGACCACCAGCGAGGTTATGCCCTGGGCGATTTGCGTTTCGGCCAGCGGGTCGGTCAGGAGACGTTCGGCGGAGTGATTATGAATGTCGATGAAACCGGGAGCGAGCACCAATCCCTTAGCGTCTATCGTGGGTTCGTCTTTTTCGGGCGTAAGTTCACCAATGTCGACGATGTGGTTGTACTGGACACGGACATTGGCCTTCCGCAGCGGAGCACCGGTGCCATCGGCGAGCAGCGCGTTGACGATCAAATAGGAGCGAGGGTTCCTTTGCTGAGGATGCGCGGGTAATAGAGCCAATACAAAAAGGAAGAAGAGTAGCGAAATCAGCACCAGCTTGGCGCGGCGGATCAAGGGCAGGCTCCTGGCGCCATAGCGGCTCACAGTTTTGGGTGGGGCGCACTGAAAGGATGGCAGCACGGATCTTTGCTTGGCGTGGGCTCCATGAATTCAATGCGCGTCCAATCGGGATCGAAAATATCGAACTGCCATTTGCCATCGCGCCCGATTTCGGCTTTGTCGTCGGCATACTTGGAATCGGGAGCCAAGCCGTTGGCATGCAACTGATCGAGCGCTTTCTGCATATTGGCAACGCCCAGGCAGAAATGATTCTGTACGCCTAACTCCTGATGGTCTGCGTTCGCGGAAATATTGAGCATAAACTCGATCCAATCGGAGCCATCTGGTACTTGCAACGCGAACCAATCGATGTCGGAGTTCCGTTCCGCTGTGCCGGGAGGAATGTCTTTGAAGCCACCCCGCCAATATAGACGGAACCCAAGCTGGTCCATGTAGAAGTGCTTCATGGTGCCGAGATCGTGGACCACGAAACCGGCGTGGAAAATGCGGGGCCCGACCTGGTGAGGATTCAGCGGAGCCGTCGCGTCACGATTCGAAAAAGTTACGAAGGCAATGCGATTGTGTTCCGGATCTTGTGCCTCGATGAAGGGCCTGCCATCTGCAGCCGTTTGTATGTGCGAAACGACGATCTGTTGCGACTGCAGATACTCCCGCAACCGCGAAACATCGTTGGTGCCGAAGGCTATTTCCTCGAGCCACGAGCCGGAATCACCCGCAGTGGCCTTGGTGAGCTCAACATGTTGCTCGGCATTCACCACGTAACACGGATTCTTTGCGTGGGTGCAGCCGTAGCCTCCAGTGGAGAGGCCTAGAATTTTGGAATAAGTGTCAGCGGATTTCTGGAAATCCGCGGCTTTGACGCGGACGAAATCGATACCGTAAATGCTTGGAAGTGACAGCGTTTGCGCAACTCCAAGCGAGCAAAACACCAGCAAGAAAAAAGCCGTTGTGGCAATGCGAAACATGGTTTGCCCTCAAAAGGAATGCCACCGATCTGATTTTAGCTCAGCTGCCAGCCAGCAACGGGAAGAGTGGTGAATAAGTTACAGGAGCGAACGCCTTAGCCAATTAGAACGTCACCGCTGTTAGCGCTTTGTGCGCGAGTTCGGCAGCGCCAGGCTTTCCCGCCAGCACCAGGTTAGCCCATTCCACGGCGGCTTGGGAGATGCGAACCGCTTCGGTGGAGAGCGATTCGGGACCGCCGGAATCGGAATTGCCAAAGAAAATGCGATCCATGGGGCGAGACGCAATCATGCGGTTCTTCGTATATTGGCCGGGAACCGCCATCATCATGGCGTGGCCACGCCGATACAGGTGGATTTCGATTGGGTCGACCTTAAATTTGGGCAACAGACTCTGAAAATCCTTCAGCACCTTTCCAGCGAATTCCTTGCAATCTGCTTCCTCGAAAAGTAGAGAGCGCTCGGATTCACGAAGCGTGGAATAAAAAGTGAGGATTTCGTACTTGGGCCGGTAGCCGTGCTGATTGCGGATGGTCCAATCGGCCACGATAAAATCGGTGAAGGAATTGCCAGGGCACCAATTGTCGTAGCCTTTGCGATAGACAGGTTTGTCGAAAATCATGTTGATCATGGGTACGGGTGCATAACGGATGCGCTGCATTGCCTGGCGCTGGTCGGCAGGAAGGCCAAGCACCAGACGGGAGGTTATAAATTTCGGGCAGCACATCAGCACGACTTTTGCTGCGACCGTGGTGAGCTTGCCTTCGTGCAGGTACGTGACACGCACTTCTTTGTCATCGGGATCGACGGCGACCACAGTGGCATCGCCAAGCATGCGTTCGTCATACTGCGGCTTCATGACCTCCACAAGTTTGTGAGTGATGCAGCCCAGGCCGCCGGGCAGAATGACGCGAGTACTGTCCTCGCCCTTGATCAGGTATTGCGCGTCAACTACTCCAATGAAGGCAGTGGTGTCTTTGGTAAGCGCACCCCAATTCGAAGGGCCGTAAGCATCCCACCACTTAGTAACTTCGGGCGCATAGGCGGAGGTGATGTCAGTAAAAGGTTTGGAATCAAGTTCCAGGATGTCTTTGCGAGGATCCATCTTGAGAATGTCCTCGGTGAACTTCTTGAAGCTGGCGACGGTTTCCTTCGAATAAGGAAGGTGGGGAAGACCGCTGCGCCAAGTGTCCGGGGTGTAGACGCCATTGTCGATGGTGGGATCGGGCATATCGATGGGAAGAAGAGTCAGGCCGATTTCCTTGGCAAGGTGATCGCTGTAACTGTCGCGAAAGTCGTAGGCCGCAGCCGTGGAGTAGGGTTGACCGGCGAATTCCTCCTGGTAGGCGTTACCGCCGAAGTGATCTTCTTTTTCGAGCAGCAGCCAGTCCTTGCCACGCAGGAAGTAAGCCGCCGAAAGCCCGGCCATGCCGCCACCCACGATGACGATATCCACTTTACGAGTGACACTCGGCCGTGCGAAGGAATGCCCGTCGCGAACTTGGTGGCAAACCGCAAAGTGTTCCCCCTCGATCTTTGCCGCGGAAGCCGACGTAGCGTCCTGGTCGTCTCGGACAAGAGCGTGCGTTACGGGGCAGCCGGAAGCGATGGAGCCGGCAACGACAAACTTGATGAAGTCACGACGGGAGTGAGACATGCCAGGAGTATTCCTTTCTGCCCCGCTCGCCGGGCGCTCTTAGTGGAGAAGATAAAAATGAGGGCCTATGGAGCGTCTGGTTCATAGACAACTTTCCCGCCCACGATCGTGAGAACCACCTTGGTCTGATTGATAGTGAGCGGATCGACTTCGAAGATGTTTCGGTCAATCATGATTACGTCCGCGACCTTTCCGACCTCTAGGGATCCTTCCGTTTTTTCGCGGTGACCGGCAAAGGCCGCCTCGATGGTGTAACCTTCGACGGCTTGCGCGACGGTGAGCTTTTGCGAAGGCAAGAAGCCTCCACGCGGTTTGCCGTCTTCCGTCTGGCGAGTGACGGCCGTTTGAATGCCTTCCCACGGATTCATGGTGACAATCGGCCAATCACTTCCGAAGGTGTAATGCCCGCCGTGCTCCGCGATGTTTTTCCATACCCAGGCGCGCGACGCGCGTTCGGCTCCGATGTTGTGCGCCCATACGTTGAGGGTGTCTTCGTCTGGATAGGAATGCAGCGGCTGCATACTGGCAATTACACCGAGTTTGGCGAAACGTGGAATGTCCTTGCCGGAAATTGTTTCAACATGCTCCACGCGATTGCGATGGTCTTTGGTGTGATTGGTTTTCTCGGTGAACTCATAGGCGTCGAGCGCGGTACGCACCGCGTATTCCCCGACGGCGTGGGTGTAAAGTTGGAATCCTTTCTTATCCAGTTCGGCGACAGCCGTTTTGTATTTTTCGGGATCCCAGAACAGCGCACCTTTCGTTGAGGGATCGTCAGAGTAGGGTTCCAGAAAAGCGGCGGTGTGGGTTTCTACGACACCGTCCAGATAGAATTTGACGCTGTTTACGTCGATCCAGTCGTCGTGAAACTTCTTCCTCGCGGCTTCGATTTTTTCCAGATCCTGCGGTAGCAGTTCCGGAGGATTGGCCAGATAGGCGACATGAAAACGAACCGAGAGCTGCTTGTCCGCACGCAATTCCTGAAGAAGAGCGAGGTCGTCAAAATCGCCGCCGGCGCTGTGTACGCGGGCGATGCCGTTCCGATTGGCCAATTTCATAGCTGACCGTAACGCATTCAAGCGCTGCACATATTCAGGTTTCGGTATGACTTTCTGAACGAGATCACCCGCGGATTCCTTGAGCGCTCCGGTAGGCTCGCCGGTTTTGGGATCGCGGACAATCTCCCCGTTTGGAGGATTCGGGGTAGCCTTGTTAATTCCGGCTAAGGCCAACGCCCTGGAATTCGCCCAGAAGGTGTGACTGTCCGAGGAATCAAGAAAAACAGCGATGACCGGAAAGATCCTGTCGAGAAACGCCTTGTTCGGCAGCGTGTCAGGCGCGAAGACGGGATAATCCCATCCTCGGCCAAGAATCCACTTATCTTCAGGATGCTGGTCGGCGTATTTGAGCAGGCGATTCTCGATTTCCCGGAGGTCATTTGCGCCTTCCAGGTTCACGCGACTGAGACTCAGCCCTCCCTCCATCATATGAACGTGGGAATCGGTCAACGCGGGAAGGACCACTTTCCCGCCAGCGTCGATCATCTTTGTGCCGATACCACGAAAGCGCTCAAGCTGCTCATTCGTTCCCACCGCAATGATCTTCCCTTTGCGAATGGCGACGCTCTCCGCCCACGGTTTCTTCTCGTCAACGGTATAAATCTTGGAGTGGACGATTAAGATTTCCGCGGGAGCCACGCGGGCTGAGCGTTGCCCAGGCAAGGCAAACGCGCTTACGAGCAGAGCAGCGCAGACGAGAGCTGCGAAAACCTGAGATCGGAACCGCACTCAATCCTTTCGAGCTATCGATCCGCTGATAGCCTCTGTCAAAAAGTAGGTGGGGTATTCACCCATAAAATCCAAGCTTCCGAACGTCCGGAATTTTTCCAGCGATGAGGAGTGGAGCTCTCGAAATAGAGACTGTCGCCTGCCTTCAGGCGGTAGTGCCCTTGATTGTGCAGCCAAATTTCAAATTCCCCGCGAAGAACATGAAGAAACTCCTCACCCTCATGCGCGTAGGATTCTCCGCTTCCGCCACCGGGTTTGATGCGAAACAGATGTGGCTCCATTGCCGTGTTGCCCCAGGCGAGCAGCTCCATGCGCACCTTAGGGCTGGGTTCGAGCACTTTGCGCTGAGAGGGGCGAATCAGAGAAGGGGCGTCGCCATTGGTTTCAAACATCGATAGGATGTTGGTTTTGTAGAAACGGGCGATGCGCTGGAGAGTAGCTACGGACGAACGCATCTGGCCTCGTTCCAGCGCGCTAAGGAAGCCAACAGACACACCGGTTGCCTGTGCAACCTCTGCGAGAGACAAACCACGATTCATGCGCAAGCGCCGGAAGCGGTGTCCCGGAGAGTGCCGCGCGTCTGCGGGAGCGGTCACGACCCCTTGTTTCTTCAAAACATGCACGATGGCAGCCGGATTCAGGCCGCGGGCGCGACGCAGAAAGAGGGCGCGTTGCAGCAACCGCACATCCGCTTCGGTGTACATACGATAACGGCTGGCAGTGCGCTGCGGGGTAATTAGGCCCAGGACCTCCCACGCCCGCAAGGCCGACGAGGAAATGCCCAGACGTCCGGCGACCTCCGAGATGCGGAGGAGGCGCTGTCCCGGCGAAGAATCCGATGCGTTGGACAAATTCTTTCTGCTTGACACGGCTCTCGGCTTTCTCTAAGTTTGCGGGATTATAGTAAGGTTTGGGGTCAGGTACAACCACGAAGAATCGGTTCGCCCGGGGGAATCGGCGCTTCGAGGAACAGGGGTGAGTTCAATGAATTCAGCATTAGGCCGGCAATGCCGGGTGAAGTGTTTGCTTACCATTTTATCTGCCCTATTTCTGATGATGCTGTGCCTGCTATTTTCGAATTCCGCGTTCGCGCAGAGCACCGCGGGACGTGTCCGCGGCACGGTCACCGACGCCAGTGGCGCGGCCATCGCGGGCGTGAAGGTGGCGCTGACAAACATCGCAACCAATGTCAACCGGGAGGCTGTTACCAGCGCTACTGGCGAGTATCTTTTCCTGGAAGTGGAGGTAGGCACTTATCAAATCGATGTGAGCCAGACGGGCTTCAAGAAGTTCGTGCGCAAAGATGTGGTTGTGGATCTGAATGCCGTAGTGAGCATCGACATTGCTCTCACGGTCGGAGGATCAACGGAGACCGTGGAAGTCACGGGCGAACCACCGGTGATTGACACGACTACGACACAATTGGGCGCGGTGGTGGGAGAGCGGGCTTCGACGGAACTACCTTTAAACCAGAGAGATGTATATCAGTTGCTGCAATTGCAACCGGGTGTCCAATCGCAACTGGGCAATGACAACTTTTACGGCAGCGACCGCGCCGGAGTTGTGACAGTCAATGGAGGTCGTGGACGGGCGAACAACTATTCCGTCAACGGCGGAGATGGCAACGACCTTTTTGCAAATTTGCCGGGTGTGCAGCCGTCGCCGGACAGCATCGCAGAGTTTCGCGTGATTACGAATTCGTTCGACGCAGAGTACGGACGCAACTCCGGCGCGGTGGTCAATGTGGTTACGAAGTCCGGGACAAACGATTTTCACGGCAATGTGTATGAGTTCTTCCGCAATACGGTGCTAAACGCAAAAGCCTTCACGTTTCAGCCAGCGCCGAAACCGGATTTCCATCAAAATCAGTTTGGCGGAACCTTCGGGGGTCCAATCAAGAAAGATAAAACCTTTTTCTTCGGCGCCTATGAGGGCCGCAGAATCGTGCAGGGAATCGTCTCGCAGCCCGTGACGGTGCCGACCGCGGACGAAATCGCCGGCAATTTTGCTCCAATTGGACAGGCAGCCGGATTATCGCAGTTTACTGGAAATCTGACTGACGGCACGGTAGCGCAGATTCTGCAGAACCGGTGCGGAAGTCAATTAACCCCGGCGGCGCAGTCGGCACTGTCCACAGTGATCAGCAGCAATATTGCGGGAAGCCCTCAACCGCAGCCGTACAGCACGATTTTTCCCAATCTACGGGTACCGACACAATGTTTCGATCCTGTCGCCGTGAGCTTGCTGCAATACGTTCCGGGTGCGGGAAGTTTCAACCAAGTGATCACCGTGCCGAACAAGAGGGAAACAGGGGATCAATTCCAGATCCGGGTGGATCATTCGTGGAATCCGAATCAGAAAACATCGGTTTATTACTACTTTGACCAGGACAACATACAAGATCCCTTGGCGAAATTCCAAGCCGCAGGAGATCCCTTGGGTACATTTCCCGGGCTCTTCGATACCCGGAGCCAGCAATTAAATGTGTCGCACACCTCGACCATCGGGTCCACAGCAGTGAACGAGGCGCGATTTACATACTATCGGGAGGGACAGGAGAAGTTTAACGCGCCCCTGAAGACGAACGCGATCCAGGCGTCGTGCGGCTCAGGCCAAGTGGCGCAATACTGTTTCACGGGTACATCGGATACTCCGCTTTATAACGATGCGGGACAGGCCTTGGGGACAAATCCAGACTACGGTCTGCACACCGGTTTGGGAGCATCAAAAGAGGGCGTGCCTTACATCAACCTCGCGGGGGGATTCACGATCGGAAACAACTTCGAGGGCCAACTGCCTCAGACCGGAAACACGTACCAGATCAGCGATAACTTCAGCAAGATTATCGGTAATCATAGCGTTAAGTTCGGCGGCGACTTTCGTCGGCAGATGTTCGACCAGTTGCTCTACTTTGATGTCAATGGGCAATATCAGTTTCTCAGCGATTCCGTCAATCCAACCGGAAACGACCTCGGCTTTGCGGATTCCTACGCGAACTATTTCCTCGGACTGGCAAACTATCAGATTCAAGGGTCCGCCCAGCACGAGTTGGTGCGCAGCAACTCCATCTATCTATTCGTGCAGGACAGCTGGAAAATCAGACCAAATCTGACACTGAACTATGGGCTGCGGTGGGAAATGAATACACCGTTGACCGACGTAGGAAAGAAAGTGCAAACGTTCCGCCCCGGCGAAACCTCGACTATTTATCCGTGCAAGCTAAACCCGTCCAATCCGTATTATGATCCATCGCAGTCGGACGGAGGATGCGCAGAAAACGGATTTACACCAGTGGGGTTGGTGTTTCCCGGAGACAAGGGAGTCCCCAACTCACTCACCAACACCTACTACAAAGGGTTCGCGCCGCGTTTGGGTCTGAACTACAGCCCAGGCTGGAAGGGCGGATTTTTGGGAGCCCTTGCCGGCGGGCCCGGCAAAACCAGCATCAGCGCTGGTTACGGAATCTTCTATAATCCGATCGAACAACTAGTCCTGGAGCAGTTCAGTGCCGAACCACCATTCGGTGGAAGCAGTTTTATTTCAAACCCGCTGCTATCCACTCCCTACCTGGATCAGGGCGGCAACGTGTATCCAAACCCATTCAACGGAATCCTGAACCCACCACGTGGACAGGGCCTCGACTGGACGCAATTCCAAAGCAGCATTTTTTACGGACAATTCCCTGCAAATCTACGCATGCAGTATTCAGATCAATACAACCTGACAGTTAAGCGGCAGCTTGCGAATGACTTGATGTTGCAGGTTGGATACGTCGGATCGCAAGGACATCGATTGTTGGCCAGCTACGAACTTAACTACGCCAACCCGCAAACCTGCAATGATCTTGCGGCTCTAGGACAAGGTTGCGGGCCATTTGGGGAAGATTCGTCCTACCAGTTTGTGCTGCCGCAGGGGCAGGTCTTCCATTTGCCCTACGCTCCAGGCGGATCGAATGGGCTGAATATCCCTTGTCCCGTGAACAACGCGCCATCGGCGTGCACGGTCACCGGCGGACCAGGCGGCACGCCAATTAACCTGGTGGGATTACGGCTGTACTCGTCACCGATGTGCAATCCGTTGACGGGACAAGGTTGCCCGGCGAACGGGATTCCCACCTTTTCCGGCATTTTCAGCGAGAACACTGTGGGTTGGTCGAACTACAACTCATTTCAGGCGATGCTGCAAAAGAACTTCTCCCACGGATTGATGTTTCAAGCGGCGTACACGTTTGGCAAAACGATGGACAACGCATCCAGTTTTGAAAGCGCCTTGAACCCATTAGATTTCCGATCGACCTATGGGCTTTCCGACTACGATGCGCGAAATCGCTTCGTCGTTAACTACGTATGGGACTTGCCAGTGCCCAAGATGGACGGGTTCAAGGGCAAGTTGGTCAACGGCTGGGAGCTTTCCGGGAT
>Ga0335076_10001125_pt1 | contig 25589 bp, 24 predicted proteins | sample Lox_Sample_25_FD_206717 | JGI IMG/M metagenome (GOLD analysis project Ga0335076, IMG submission 206717) | Soil microbial communities from Loxahatchee National Wildlife Refuge, Florida, United States - Lox_Sample_2.5 | ecosystem: Environmental > Terrestrial > Soil > Wetlands | place: USA... | reverse complement strand
GGCAACGGTCCACTCAAGGAGTGTTTCGCATGGATATTCTCGACGCGCGCCGCCACCTGCTGCGTTTCTTCGCGGCGAGCCCGCTCGCTGCAACGCCCGCGGTCACCTCCGCGGTCGCTGCCCTGCTCGCCTCGGCTCCAAGCTTGGGATCGGCACAGAGCTACGACGCGCTGCGTGGCGCGCAGGTCGTCACCGGGGCGGACGGCATCATCACTGCGCCGCACGAGGCGCTCAACGTCTTCGAGTTCGAGCCGGCGGCAAAGAAAGCCTTGTTCGCGCAGGGCGCGCCCACGCATTGGGGCTACCTCGAAAGCGGCGTGGACGCGGACGCAACGCGCGACATCAACCACAGCGCGTACGCGCGCTACAACATCCGCGTCCAGCGCCTGGTCGATGCACGCAAGATCGAGACGAGCGTGAAGATCTTCGGCGAGACATGGGGCAGCCCGATCTTCCTGTGCCCGGTCAGCAGCCTCGGCGCTTACAACCCCGAGGCCGGGATCGCCGTGGCGCGCGCCGCCGCCAAGCGCAAGCACCAGATGATCCTTTCCACGGTCGACAACGCGAGCATCGTCGACGTGAACAAGGCGCATGGCTCGCCGGCCTGGTTCATGTTGTATCCGACCGACGATTGGAACGTGACGCAGGCGCTGGTAAAGCGCGCCGAGGCCGCGGGCTCGCCCGCGATCGTCCTCACGGTGGACCGGCAGGGCGGCCGCAACACCGAGGACATGTTCCGCATGCGGCGCCTCGACCAGCGCGAATGCGTCGCGTGCCACAAGCCGGGCGCATTCGCCAACGAGGTCGTGCGCAAGCGCAACTTCGAGGGCATCGACGTCTCGAAAGTCACGAACCTCTACGGCACCGGCATGACGTGGGAGTTCGTCGACCGCCTGCGCGCGATCGTCAAGGGCAAGCTCCTGCTGAAGGGCATCGTAACGGGCGAGGATGCCAAGGAGGCGCTGCGCCACGGCGTCGACGGCCTCATCGTATCCAATCACGGCGGCCGCGCGGAAGAGAGTGGGCAGCCGACCATCGGTGTGCTGGTCGAGGTGGTGGAGGCGGCGGGCGACAAGATCCCGGTGCTCATCGACGGCGGCGTGCGCCGCGGTACCGACGTGCTGAAGGCGCTCGCCCTGGGTGCAACCGCCGTGGGCATCGGCCGGCCCTACGTGTGGGGCCTCGCCGCGTTCGGCGAGCCCGGCGTCGACCGCGTGCTCGAGATCCTGGACAGTGAGTTCGTCACCATCATGCGGCAGGTGGGCGCGCTGCACATCGGCCAGATCACGCGCGCCAACGTGACGCTCGCATAACCATCGCAAGCAACCATGAAACTCAAGCTCGACACCAATGGCAAAGCGGCGGCGCTCGAGGTCGACGACCCGCAGATGCCGCTCCTCTACGCCCTGCGCGATGACCTCGGATTGCGCGGTCCGCGCTTCGGCTGCGGCCCTGCGCAGTGCGGCTACTGCATCAACGGCATGATCATGCAGGCGAAGGCGCTGCTCGACCGCAATCCGCATCCGAGCGAGGCGGAGATCAAGGAGGCGCTCGCCATGAACCTCTGCCGCTGCGGCACGCACCTGCGCATCGTGAAGGCGGTGAAGCGTGCCAACCGTTCTTCGACGAGATCGCGGTCGGCGCGAACGCCGATCCGTTCGACTTCCGCCCGCGCTACCTCAAGGACCAGCGCGGCGAGGAGCTGCTCCGGCGCTTGCGCAGTCTCGCCAAGTGGCAGGGGCGCTCGGCATCGAAAGCCAGTGGCGACACGGTGACCGGCCGCGGCGTGGCCTACGTGAAGTACGAGATGTATCGAACCTACGTCGGCGTCGTCGCGACCGTGGAGGTCGAGCGCAAGACAGGCGTCATCCGCGTCAGGCATTTCGCCGTGGCGCACGTGTCGTTCGTCGGGCCCGCGCGCGTCTTTCTCGTAGCGGCGGTGGACCTGCAGGGTGACCGGCACGAGTCGTCGGTCGCGAAGACTCTGCGGGAGCTTGAAAAGCGGATCGAGCAGCATCCGCTCGTCGAAAGGGCCGCGCTGACCGTGGCGGCGCCGGCGAAGCAAGGCTGCGTCCGTAGCCGGTACCAGGAGATCTCATGAACAAGACGAAAGCCGCGGGGACGCCGGCGGAGGTCCCCCTGAGTGCCATCGTGCGCCGGCTCCCTCTTTTGCTTCTCGGTCTGACGGGTTTGACGAGTGCGTGGGCGCAGGAAGCGCCCAATGCCGGTGATTCCGCGCTGGGTGGAGACCGCGAGCTCAGCGTGCCCTTTGCATTCTGGAACAGGAGTTTCGGCCTTGCCGCCGGCTACGTTCACGCGCTCAATGCGTACCCGCAACCCCAAGCAAGCGTGCTTGGCAGCGTCATGGCCGGGACGAAAGGATCGGCCCTGGGATTCCTGATGGGTCGGGACATCCGGTTGTTCGGGCAGCCGCGGCTGTTCGTCGATCCGATCGTCTCCGTTGGCTACTTCGGAAATTTCGACGCATACATCAACGGGAATCCGTCGTTCGCTGGTCAGCGCGCTGGCGCCAACGACTCGGACAAGAACAACTTCGTCACCGGCAACGGTTCGGACAATTTCTTCCGGATGCGCTTCAAGTACGTTCTGCCGATCGGCGACGGTCGCGACCAGATCACTCCAAACTACCAGCTTAGCGATGGCCTGCTCGCCGACGGGGGAACGGGCGGCCACTCGTTCAATCCGTTGACAAGCGGTCGAACCTTTCTTGAACTGCGGCCGTTCTACCGATCCCTGCGCATCAGCGGCGATCAGGGCTCCGCACATATCGCGACCAACGGCGTGGACCTGATCGCTTTCTGGGACAACCGGGACTACCCGGCCAGCGCGTCGCGCGGCAACTCGGTCTCGCTGCAGGTGTCACGGGATTTCGGCGCGCTCAACAGCTCCGGATCCTGGACCAATGTATCGGGCGAATACGACCACTACATTTCCCTCGGCACCACGCCGGCGTTCCGGCAGCGCGTCATCGCGCTCGATTTCTGGACATCCGATTCGACAACGTGGAAACAGAACCCCGATGGATCGATCGACCATCGCCCGCCTCAGTATGCAGGTTCGACCCTCGGCGGCCTGTTCCGGATGCGCGCCTTCCCGAGCCAGCGCTTCAGCGACAAGGCCGCCGCATACGCCTCAGCCGAGTTGCGCCTGATCCCCGAGTGGAATCCGTTCAACGCCTGGCCCAAGTTGCAGGAGCACATCGGGGTCCGTTGGATCCAGCTCGTCGGCTTCGCCGAGGTCGGCCGGGTCGCGCCGAAGTGGAGCTTCGCCGAGTTTCGCGAGGACATGAAGTGGGATGCCGGCGTCGGCGTCCGGGTGTGGGCGAAGGGTCTCGTGGTGAGGGTGGATAGTGCGTTCGCCAAAGGAAGCTTCAGCGTGCAGATGATGGTGAGTCAACCGTTCCAGTTCTGAGTCTCGTCGACCGTGCATTAGCGTTGCGGGTTTCCGGTTTGGCCGGCCCAAAGCCGAGCGAACAGGAAGGACAGTTCGCGGTGGTCGCCGGATGGACAGCACGTGCACCAGATGGCCGCGTGTTGCCGCCGTGTACAGGTAGGTGCGCCTGGCCCAGTGGCCTGACAACCTTTGCGGATCGCGGACGCGATGCTGTGGTGCGGCGTAGCGGTCAGGAACTCACGCGCCGAAGTCCGATACGAGCTGCGACAGAATTTGCCCGAGCGCCTCGCCGTAGCCACGCACCAGCGCATCGGGCGACGCACGCGGAAGATCCACCCGCTGCGCGATCGTGCTCTCGCGCACAACCCTTGGACGTACGCCGGCCTGGTCGATCAGCGCGAACTGCACGGCGATCACCGCCGCTGGCGGCTGCCCCGCGCGAAAGTCGCCATAGAGTTCGGTGACCGTCGCGTCGAGGACGTACGCAGCGGGCTGCGTGCTGCCCGGCTGAGCCACCGCGTCGAACGGACCGGAGCGATCAAGCCACTCGGCCATCCGGTTGCCCAGCATCGCACCGGGGGCGGCGATGAAGGCGTGATACGGATCGGACGTGTACGCCACGTCGTCCATGCGATAAACGAGCGCGTTGCCGGCGTAGGCTGCGGCGACGCGGACGTTGCCCATGCGCAGCGTTTCGGCACGGCGTGCGGCAGAGGCTGCAGGCGCGACCGGCGTCGGATCGACCACGTAGGTCCTGGGTTGGGGTATCGGTTTGCCGACTGCGCAGGCGGCGAGGAACAGGGCAGCGCAGGCCGACAGGGCAAGGCGTTTCGCGTTCATTGGGCATTTCCGGGAAGCTGAACTTTGTCGGGCGGGCCGGCGACAAGCAGGCCCGCCGGATAACGCTTCAGGCTTTCCGACAACACGCGCAGGTTGTCCGCGGTCGCGCGCAGGTCCTGGACGATCACGCGCGCGTCGTACTGGTTGTCGCCGATCAGGGCATCGAGCCGCTCCGCCGTGTCGCCGACGCGTTTGACCGCGCGCTCGAGGTCACCGCCTTCAGTGAGCTTGCGCAGGTTGGCGCTGATCGCGGCAATGTGATCGATCGATAACATGAGCTCCGGGGCGGCGAGCAGCGTATCGATTCGCGTCGCCGCCGAGTCGAGCTTGCGCAGCGTGTGGTCGATCGGCGCCGCGGCGACGATCCGATCGATGCGCTCGAACGTCGCGCCGGCATTCGCGAGCAAGCGGTCCGCCTTTGCCGCCAGATCGGCCACCGGCACGTCGCCCACCTTGCGGTCGAGGTCGACCACGAGCGCATTGAGATTGGTGCTCAGCGCCTTGATGTCGGCCTCGTTGAGATGCGCGATGAAATTCTGCGCATTGCTGATGATCTCGCCGCTCAGACTCGGCGCCGACGGCAGATACGTGTACTTGGGCGTCCACTCGAACGCAAGCGGCGGGTACGCGGCCGGGTCCAGAAAATCGATCGAGAGGTACTGCTGGCCCGTGATGCCGGCAAGTCGCGTCTGCGTCCGCAGGCCCTTCTTCACCAGCTGGACCGCTTCGCGCTTGAGTTGGTCGGCCTGCGCCTCCGAGATGTTGACCTTCGCCCGGACCACGATGTATTCGCGCCGGCGGTCCGGCGGCGCGTCGCGTTCATACGTGGCCCCCGAAGTCACGATCTCCGTGACCTGACCCAGAGGCACACCGCGCAGGCGTACAGGCGCACCGAGCTCGAGGCCCGCCACCGACTCGTTGAAGTAGGTCTCGAAGACGAATGCATGCTGGAACAGCTTGCGGCCGCCGAGCGCGAATAGCACCGCAACCAGCGTCGCCAGGGTGACCAGGACGAACAAACCGAGGCGCGCGTGACGCTTGCCTTCCTCCATGATCTAGCCTGGCTGGGGTTCGCCCGGATCGGGCTGACGGTTGAAGAATTGGCGCACCCGCGCATCGGTGCTGTGATCACGCAGATCGGCCGGCGGTCCTTCGGCGATGATGCTGCGCGAGAGCGGATCCAGCATGAGTGCCCGATCCGCGATCGCGAAGATGCTCTGCAGTTCGTGGGTCACGACCACGAACGTGATGCCCAGGTTGTCACGCAGCGAAAGGATGGTACGGTCGAGATTGGCCCCGGTGATCGGGTCGAGACCGGCCGAGGGCTCGTCCAGGAGCAGGATGTCGCAGCCCAGCGCCATCGCGCGCGCAATGCCCGCGCGTTTCAACATTCCGCCGGAGAGCTCCGCTGGCATCAGCGCCTCGGCATGGCCCATTTCGACCAGCCGCAGCAGCAAACGCGCGGTCAGGTTCTTCTCCGCCAGCGCCAGCTCGGTGAACTGGTCGAGCGGGAAACGCACGTTCTCGAGCACATTCAGCGAGCCGAACAGTGCGCCGCTCTGGTACATCACGCCGAGCCGGCGCTGCAACTGTGCGCGCTCATCGGCGCTGGCCGTCACCAGGCTGCGCCCGTCGATCACGATGTCGCCAGCCATCGGCGGGTACAGGCCGATGATGTGTTTCATCAAACTCGACTTGCCGCTGCCGGATCCACCCAGGATCACCAGAATCTCGCCGCGTCGCACGTCGAACGAGGCGTTGTCGACCAGAACGCGGGCGCCATAACCCATGCGTAGATTGCGCACACTGATGGCCGGCGTCATGCCGGCGGTCCTTTCCCTGTACTGAGTCGCGTTCTGAGTCATCACTCGCTCAGCTCACGGGGTCGGCGAACAGGCCTTGGATCGCGACGATCAGCACGATGCTCGTCACGACCGCGCCGGTCGCGGACAGGCCGACCGAGGATGAAAGTGGTTCGCGAAGTCATGGCGCGCGGCTACTTCAGCGTCTCGACGAACCCCGCCACATCGGCAACGTCCTTTTCGTTGAGCGGCGAAGGAAAGAGTTTCGGCATCGGGGATTTCGGGTTCTTGATGAAGGCGGCCACTTGGGCGGCGTCCTTCTTCGCCGCTTCACCCTTGAGAGAAGGGCCGACGCTGCCTTCGCCCGTCTGGCCGTGGCAGGCGCTGCAGTACTGCGCGTACACCGCCTTGCCGTGTTCGACCGGCGTGCCGCCGCTCGAGGGCGCCGGATCCGGCGCCACTGCCACGATCGTCGGTTCATCCTTGGCAAGACCCGTGGTGAGGATGACGACTTTCGGCGAGCCGGTCGTCTGGAACGTCATGCGCGAGACGTTGCCGGAGGTGGTGGCGACGTATTGCTTGCCGGCGGTCTCATAGGTGATCACGCCGCCGGCCACCGCGCCGCCGGTATTGCGTTTGTAGAGCACGGCGCCGGTCTTCGCGTCCAGCGCGAGGAGGTTGCCGCTCAGGTCGCCGCTGAAGACGACACCGCCGGCGGTCGGAGTGACGCCGGCGACGACCGGGGCGTCCGCGTGGTATTTCCACAGAATGCCGCCCGTGTCGCCGTTCAGCGCATGGATCCAGCCGCGCGCCGCTTCGGAGCCGCCGATGGGCTCCGCCGTCGTGCCGAAGTAGAGTCCCCCGGTGTAGGGCTTGTGCTCGGGCTCCGACTTGTAGAGAAAGCAGAAGTCGACGGAGCCGACGTAGATCGCACGCGAGTGCGGATCGACGGCCGGGCCGTTCCATTCCACGCCGCCGAGCGGTCCCGGGCAGGCGCGCACGCCCTCGGGCGTCGGGCGCACGCCGGGGTTCTCGATCGTGGTGACCGGCGTCTTGAACAGGACTTCGTGCGTCGAACGATCGAGGCCGTACAGGTTGCCGTCCTTGCTGCCGGCAGCAAGCAGCTTCGCGCCCTTGCCCCCCGCGTACAAGGCCGGCGCAGCGCCGAAGTCGTAGTCGAGCCCGTCGCTCGGCGTGAACTGGTGGTGCCACTTGAGCTTCCCGGTGAGCGCATCGAGCACCACCAGCGAATTCGTGTACAGGTTCGCCCCGGGGCGACGGTCCGGCGTGTAGTCGGGCGCCGGATTGCCCACCGGCACGAACAACTCGCCCGTTGCGGTGTCGAGCGTGTAAGTCGTCCACAATCCCCCGCCCCCGTGCGCTGCGCTCGCCGGATCCTTCCAGGAGTCGGCGCCCGCTTCGTCGCCCATCGGAATCGTGTAGAAGCGCCACTTTTCCTGGCCGGTCTTCGCATCGAGCGCGACCACGTAGCCGCGGGCCCCCCAGTCGCTGCCGGCCGCGCCGATGAAGACGAGGCCCTTCCATGCGATGGGCGCGGAGCTGAAGAACACGCCCGTCAGCGGGTCGCCGGCCTTGACGCGCCAGAGCTCCTTTCCGCTCTTCGCGTCGAAGGCGAGGACGCGGCCGTCAGCGGTTCCGCGGAAGATGCGCCCATCGTGGTAGGCGACTCCGCGGTTGACCGCATAGACCTCCGGTTGCTCGGGCTTGTAGACGTGCCGCCACTGGATCGCACAGTTCTCCGCGTCGAGCGCCACTGTGGTGTGCGCCGTCGTGACGTAGAGGGTGCGACCGATGACCACCAGGCCGGAATGGAAGCTGCCCGCATCGCCGAGTTGCGCCTCGCAGACCCGCTTCAGCGTGCCGGCGTTCTTCGGCGTGATACGCCTGGCCGGGGAAAATCGCTGCCCGTCATAGGCGTTGTTGTATGTCGGCCAAGGGCCCGGAAGTGAAGCGCCTTCGGCCAGGGCCAAACACGGCAACTGGAAGACGGCGGCCAGGACGGCTGTCGCAAGGGCAACGCGACGCGAACGGTGGGTCATTTGACCTGCTCCTTCAAGGTTGGATCTCTCAATGGTGGAAGGATCGCGACCGGACGATTCCATTGCATAGGTACTGGGTCTACGACGTCGGTTGTTGCGCGCGGCCTCCGCTCAGAACGCCTTCGCGACCCGCACGAGCAATCCGAAGTTCTGCTTGAACTGGCCTTCGACGTGCACGTCGCGGGTGACCGACACGAGCCCTTGCAACGTCGGGGAGAGATTCGCCATCAACGCCAGGCGAAGCTGGTCCTGGCGGGCTTTCTGTCCGTTGACGACGCCGTCGATCTTCTGCTCGCCTCCGAACAGTCCCATGTAACCGAGCGAAAGCGACGCGTTCGATGCGCCCTGCCAGACGTGCCGGATGGCATCGGTCACGTCGTAGATGAGCCAGCCGTAGAGCTCGTAGCTCGTGGCCTGAGTCAACTTCTGAAAGCCGTTGCCGGCTTTGTTGTTATCCCCGTACCAGGTCCAGCCCGCCGAAAGGTCGATGGTGAATTTTTCGCTGATGCCCTGTGTCAGGTTGCCCTGGAAGTTGTAGACCCAGCGGTTGCCGCCGAGATTGAGCGACTTGTTCCTGTCGTAGGAGCCGACCGGTATCGTGAGGTAGGGTGCGAAGGAGAGATAGCGCTTGCGCTCGGGATCGTTGATGAACCAGTACCCGACGGAGGCGATCGGATCCCCGACCCCGCTCGCGTCGCCCAGGCTCTGCCCGAGGATCCTGCCGTCGCGCAGGCGGCCGAACGGCACGATCACGTTCCAATCGTATTGGTGGCCGAACAACGATTCCTTGTTGTAATGGATGTAGCGAGCGATCCCGATCTGGCTGTCGAGACTTGTGTCGCGACTGGACGTGCCGGCGATCGTGTTGTTGTACGAGTTGTGTTCGCCGTACTCGTAATAGAGCGCGAGCATCTGCGTGCCGCGTGGCAAGGGAACCCAGTCGAGCGGCTCGTAGTCGATGGCCCAGCTCGCGCTCGACGCAAGCGCAGCGGCCAGCCCCATGACGATCGCCAGTAGCTTCCTCACGTTCAAGCCTCCGTACCCTGTCTGTTCCGACGAACAGTCGTGGACGCAATCTGGCCCCGACTTGTCACCCCGTGGTTTCGAGGAAATTTCCCCTGTAACCAGAGCGCCCCGGGCCAACCTGCTCAGTGCGGTTGCAACCGCGACCAAGCCTTGCCGTTACTTGGCCATCGCACGATCCGGTCGACCGCCTGCCGCGTTCTGATCCATCGCCCGCTCAGCGCATGAGGACGGCAAACAGGCCGTCAATCACGACGATCAGGACGATGCTGGTGACGACCGCGCTGGTGGCGGACAGGCCGACCGACGTCGCCCCGGCTCCCGTGGCGAGTCCGCGCTTGCAGCCGACGGCTGCGATGACTGCGCCGAAGACGCCCGCCTTGACGATGCCGAGGACGAAGTCCCCGGCGCTCACCGCCGCCAGAATGTGGTTGCAGAACTGCGCGAAGCTGACGTCGAAGGAGCCCATCACCAACGCTCCGCCCAGGAGTCCGACGACGTCGGCCAGCACTGCAAGCAGCGGCATCACCAGGATTGCGGCCAGCAGCCGCGGCAGCACAAGGAAGTAGATGGGATCGAGGCCGAAGGTGGTGAGCGCGTTGACCTCTTCGTTGACTTTCTGTGTACCGATCTGAGCGGCGAAGGCCGCGCCGGTGCGGCCTGCGAACACGATCGCGGTCATCAGCGCGCCGAGTTCGCGCAGCATCGCAACCCCCACGCCGTCCACGACGAAGATCACCGCACCGAACTTGCGGGCGACGAGCCCGATCTCGAAAGCGATGATCACCCCCATCAGAAAGCCGATCAGCAGGACGATCGGAACCGCGTTGGCGCCGGCTTCGCTGGCGACGTCGAGCACGTCGTTCCAGTTGACGACGCGGGGGTGCGCGATCGCGCGCCGCAGCGCGGTCGCAGAAGCGCCGATAAACCGGGCCATTTCCCGTGCGTACGAGATCTGCTGCAGCGTCGCCCGGCCGATGTGCTCGAGGATGGCCGGCGCGTGCCGGCCGTGCGGCGGCAGCGTGAGCTTTCGGTCATGGCCGCGCACCAGCGCGGCGAGATTGGGCGCGAGAGCGCGGATCTCGACCTGCGCGTCTGCCGGCCGGTCGCGCCGGATGAGATCGAAGAGCAGTGCAATACCGACGTCGTCGACATACTCGAGGCGCGACGCATCGACGACGACGCGACTGTCCGGGTGACTCGCCAGCGTGTCGAGTGCTGCGCGCCAGATCGGCGCTGCCGTGTAGGCCGTGATACGGCCCTCGAGCACCACGCTCACACTGTCTTCGTTGCTCGCGGTGGCACTGGACATCGCGGGTCCGTTCGCTGGTGACTAACGCGGCCGCAGCGCGTTCACGGCCTCACCCGACCTCCGTGCGCGCCATTCAGGGCGATTCGATCAATGTCGATGTTCTCCGCTTCGCGTTTCTCGAACTCACGCCGATCGTTGTCCTCGAACTCAGCGACGTACTTGGCGCCTTGGTCCCGCCAGCAACCGATGACGGCGACACCATTGGCCCACTCGAACCAGACTGCCCGTGCATCTCCCTTCGGGCAGTGAAAGCGCCCGCTCTGAAGCACGATCATCCCGGTCGGGCGGCCCTCCTCGTCAGTCAGCCCATAGGCCGCAACAGGCGCGAAATCTTCGTTCAGCTCCCCCGGTCGGCGCTCGCCGGCCAGTGCGGCGCCGGCAAGGAGGAGCACGGCGAAAAAACCCAGCAGCACCAGCAAATGCCGAATCACTTGGACCTCCTGCCTGGCGGCGCGATGACCTTCGGCGCGCTACCAAGCGCGCCATTGCAGAAGGGTAGGTCCGGCCCGTCGCTGCGCACTTTCAGCGAAATGACTGCCGACACTAGAGCGTTGCTGCGTAAACCGGGCGCGTTACGGTTGCAACAGCGTCGAAGCCGTATCGTCATCCGGCCACCACACCATTCGCTCCGCCGCCCTGCGTGCTCACCGCCAGCGCGGCTCTGACATCTCTGAGAGCGAGGATTCGATGCGCACGACAGTCCGTCATCATCCCTACCACGAAGCGCCTGCGCGCCTTGCCTTCCGGCGCGCTCTGAAGACCTGCAGAGTGATCTGTGCGGCGCTGCTCACAGCCATGGCGGTCGCGGGACACGCGGGTGCTGCCGAAACGCCGGCCAACGTCGATGCCGCACGGCTGAACAAACCGGACCGCGACGCGGCGAACTGGCTGAGTTATGGCCGAAGCTACAGCGAGCAGCGCTTCAGTCCGCTGACCGGGATCACCGCCGACAATGCCCGCCAGCTCGGGCTCGCCTGGTATGCCGACCTCGATACCAAACGCGGCCAGCAGGCGACACCTCTGGTCATCGACGGTGTGATGTATGTCTCGACCGCGTGGAGCATGGTCAAGGCATACGACGCCACGAACGGCAAGCTGCTCTGGTCCTACGACCCCGAGGTCCCGCGCGAGCTCGGCGTGAAGGGCTGTTGCGACGTCGTGAATCGTGGCGTCGCGGCGTGGAAGGGCAAGATCTACGTCGGCACCTTCGATGGCCGCCTGGTCGCGCTCGACGCGCGCACCGGCAAGCCGGTGTGGAGCGTGGTCACCGGCGACCAGACCAAGGCGTTGACCATCACCCAGGCCCCCCGCGTCGTCAAGGGCCGTGTGCTGATCGGCATGAGCGGTGGCGAGTACGGCATCCGCGGCTACATCTCCGCGTACGACGCCGAGACCGGCAAGCTCGCGTGGCGCTTCTACACCGTTCCGGGCGACCCATCGAAACCGTTCGAGAACCGCGCGATGGCGATGGCCGCCAAGACGTGGAGCGGCGAGTGGTGGAAGCTCGGCGGGGGCGGCACCGTGTGGGACGCCATCTCGTACGACCCGGATCTGAACCTCGTCTACTTCGGCGTGGGCAACGGCCTCGAATGGTCGCGCAAGTACCGCAGCGCGAACAAGGGCGACAACCTGTTCCTCTCCTCGATCGTCGCGCTGAACGCCGATACGGGGGCGTACGTCTGGCACTACCAGGCGACTCCCGGTGAGGAGTGGGACTTCGACGCGGTCCAGCAGCTGGTCCTTGCCGATCTCACGATCGACGGCAAGCGCCGCAAGGCTCTCATGCAGGCGAACAAGAACGGGTTCTTCTATGTGCTCGACCGCAAGACCGGCAAGCTGATTTCAGCCAAGACCTTCGTTCCGATCAACTGGGCGAGCGGTGTCGATCCGAAAACCGGCCGGCCGGTCGAGAACCCCGGCATTCGCTACAGCGAGACCGGAAAGCCGGCGCAGATGATGCCCGGCCCGCTCGGCGCCCACAGCTGGCAACCCATGGCGTTCAATCCGAACACCGGTCTCGTCTACATCCCGGCGCAGGAGATCGGACAGGAGTTCGTGCCGGTCAAGGATTTCAAACCATCGCCCATGGGCTGGAACATTGGCGTCGCCGCTGCCTCGACGCCGGGCGTCAAGGGGCGCCTGCTCGCCTGGGACCCCGTGCATCAGAAGGAAGCATGGCGCGTCGAGTATCTCGGTCCGTGGAACGGCGGCGTGCTCACAACCGCCGGCAATCTCGTCGCGCAAGGCGACGCGGCGGGCAACTTCAACGTGTACCGGGCCGATTCGGGCGAGAAACTGTGGTCGATGTCGGCGCAAAGCGCCGTGATGGCGGGCCCCATGACCTACGAGGTCAACGGCGAGCAGTACATCGCGGTGATGTCCGGCTGGGGTGGCGGCTACCCGCTCATGCAAGGCAAGGATGCGGCCAAGTCCGGCAACCTGCGCAACGTCAGTCGCCTGCTCGTATTCAAGGTCGGCGGCACGGCGGCGCTTCCTGCGCCACCACCGGAACTGAAACTGGTCCTCAATCCGCCAGCGGCGACTGCCGACGCGGCAACCGTCGCGGCGGGCCACGGCCTGTACGCGCAGTACTGCAGCGTCTGCCATGGCGAGAACGCGGTCGGTGGCGGAGTGGTTCCCGATCTGCGGGCATCGACGTTCCTCGGCAACGATTTTTTCTACGAGATCGTGCTCAACGGCGCGATGAAGGACGCCGGCATGGCGCCGTTCAACGCCGTGCTCGACAAAAAGGGCGCCACCGACATCCGTGCGTACCTGATCCAACGGGCCAACGAGGACAAGGCTGCGGACTCGATCGCAAGCAGCAAATAGCGCCGGCGGCGAACCTGATCGGTCGCGCAGGTTCGCCAACCATCGACACAGAAGTTCTAACGCATCGCTCGCTCTGAGCGATCAGGTATCGACAACTCTCAATCTGGAGGTCAGTCATGACAAAGATGCACGTCACAACGTTCGCCATCGCCGCCGCCGCATGCACGCTGCTCGGCACACCCGCTGTCAGCATGGCCGTCGACGGCGCCCCGCTGGCGGCCAAGTACAACTGCACGGCATGCCATGCGATCGACAAGAAGCTCGTCGGACCGTCCTTCAAGGATGTCGCGGCGAAGTACGCCGGCAACGCCGGCGCTCTCGTGAAGCTCGAGCACAGCGTCAAAGCCGGCAGCACCGGCGTATGGGGCGCGATGCCGATGCCGCCGAACAACGTTCCCGACGCGGATCTGAAGCCGCTGGTCGAGTGGATCCTCGCGGCCAAGTAGGTGCGCTGAGCAAACGCGAGAACGCCAATGACACGCTTCGAGCTGAACGGCAAGACCGTTGAAGTGGATGCCACGCCGGACACGCCGGTTCTGTGGGTGCTGCGTGATCACCTCGGTTTGACCGGCACGAAATTCGGCTGCGGCAAGACGCTGTGCCGCGCGTGCACCGTGCACGTCGATGGCGGCGCCACGTTCTCATGCCTGCTGCCACTCTCTTCGGTGGAGGGCCGCAAGGTCACCACGATCGAAGGACTCCGGGGGCATGTCGCCGAGGTCGTGCAGAGCGCGTGGGACCGGAACCAGGTGCCCCAGTGCGGCTACTGCCAGTCCGGCCAGGTGATGGCCGCCACCGATCTGCTGACGCGCAATCCACGACCGACCGACGCCGACATCGACCAGGCGATGCAATTCAATCTGTGCCGCTGCGGGACCTATCGCCGGATCCGCGCCGCGATCCATGAAGCGGCCAAGGCGCTGGAGGCGTGATGGGCGCGCACACCAACGCCGGGAGACGGCAATTCCTCAAGGTGTCGGCACTCGCCGGCGGCGGCCTGATGCTGGGTGTCGCGTTCGCGTCGCCGCGCGCAAGCGCCGCGACCGACGGGGTTTTCAAACCGAATGCCTGGGTCGGCGTGTTTCCAGACGGGCGCGTAACCCTCATCTGTCCGCGCAACGAGATGGGCCAGGATGTTCACACCTCGCTCACGATGTTGCTGGCCGAAGAACTGGCGGTCGATCCGTCGCACGTGACGGTCGAGCAAGCGCCGCCCGATCCGGTCTACCTCAACAAGCTGATGGGTTCGCAAATCACCGGCGGCAGCACGAGCATGCGCGATGCGTGGGAGCCGCTCCGCAGGGCAGGCGCCACGGCGCGCGCAATGCTGGTGGCGGCCGCCGCCGCTCGTTGGAAGGTCCCTGCGACTGAGTGCCGTGCCGACGACGGACATGTGCTTCACGGCGAGAAGAAACTCGCCTATGGCCCACTCGCCGCCGAGGCCGCGCGCCGCCCGGTTCCCAACGACGTCGCGTTGAAGCCCGCCGGCGAGTTCCGTCTGATCGGCAAGGCGCTGCCGCGCCTGGACGGCGCCGACAAGGCGCGCGGCCGCACGATCTTCGGGATCGACGTCAAACAACCCGGCATGGTGTACGCGGCGTTGGCCACGTGCCCGGTTCTCGGTGGACTTGCCACCTCATTCGATGAAAGCAAGGCGCTGAAGCGACCCGGCGTACGCAAGGTCGTCACCATCGGCGAAGGTGTCGCCGTGATCGCGGATCACTATTGGACGGCGCGCTCCGCGCTCGACGATGTGGCGATTCGATGGGACGAAGGCGCCGGTGCCAAGGTGGACACCGCCTCGATCCATGCCGCCTTGGAGCAGGCGAAGGACCGTCCGGGCGCGGTCATCAAGCAGGCCGGTGACGCTGCCGCGGTGTTCGCCGCGACCAAGCCCATCGAGGCGCGTTTTACCTCGCAGATGCTCGCGCATGCGACGCTCGAACCGCCGAACTGCCTGGCGCTCGTATCGTCCCGCGGCGTGGACGTGTGGACGAGCACACAGTTCCCGCAGGGCGCGCGTGCCATCGCCGCTCAGACGGCTGCGGTCCGGCCCGAGTTGGTGCGTATACATCCCCAATTCATCGGCGGCGGGTTCGGCCGCCGGCTCGACGTCGATTTCATTGCCCAGGCCGTCGCAATCGCAAAGACCGTGCCGGGCACGCCGGTCAAGCTCATCTGGACGCGCGAAGACGACGTCACCCACGACTTCTACCGTCCACCCAGTCTGCATCTGCTGAGCGCGGCGCTCGAAGGCGGTCGCATCAAGGCATTCACGCACAAGATGATCTCGCCTTCGATCACCAATCGGATGTTTCCCGGCGCCGTGAAAGACGGTATCGACGGTTTCATGACCGAAGGCCTAGTCAGCTTCGGCTACGACATTCCCAACCTCGACCTGCGCACGGTCATCCAGGAAGTCGGCATCCGCGTCGGTTACTGGCGCTCCGTCAGCAACGCACTCAACGCGTTCGCCATCGAGAGCTTCGTCGACGAGCTGGCACACGCAGCGGGACAGGATCCGGTTGCGTTCCGTCTGGCGATGCTCGCCGGGCAGCCGCGGCAGCGCGCCGTACTCGAGCGCGCCGTCAAGCAGGCTCGGTACGAGGCGAAACCTGCGCCAGGCCGCGCCTTCGGCGTGGCCTCACTGAAGTGCTACGACAGCCATGTCGCGCTGGTCGCCGAGCTCTCCGGTACCGGTGAGAAAGCGAAGCTCGAGAAGCTCACCTACGCGGTCGACTGCGGCATCGCCGTCCATCCCGATCAGGTGATCGCGCAGATCGAAAGCGGCGCGGTCACGGGCCTGATCAACACGTTGCGCAGCAAGGTGACGATCAAGAACGGGCGCGTCGAGCAATCCAACTTCGACACGTTCCCCATCCCGCGTTTGCCGGAGGTGCCGCCGATCGAGGTGGCGCTGATTGCAAGCGACGCAAGTCCAGGAGGTCTTGGCGAGGCCGGTGTCCCGCTGGTCGCCCCCGCCATCGGCAACGCCTTGTTCGGTCTCACCGGCAAGCGCGTCCGCGCCCTTCCTCTCGAGGACGCGGGCGTCACGTTTACATAGCAACCAACGCGAGTACGTGTTCATGCCGAGCCTCTCAGCGCTGAAGTGGTTGGCTGATTTGAAAGGTTGATGCGATGGAGCGACTTCTTTCTGACCCCGGCCTCGGCAAGCGCCGCCAGGTGCTCGGCGACGATGGTGTGGACCATGCGCTAGCCAAGGTCAACAACTTCAACCGCGACTTCCCGCGGCTGGTCACCGAATACTGCTGGGGCGAACTTTGGGGCAACGAGACCTTGTCGCCGCGCGAACGCAGCATCCTGACTCTTGGCATGGTTGCCGCGCTCGGCAAGATGGACGAGTTCGCGAGCCATGTCCGCTGCGCACGCAGCAACCGCCTCGGGCCGGATGAATTGAGTGCCTTGCTGAGGCGGGTCGCGGTCTATTGCGGGATTCCGGTCGGCGCGGGCCGCTTTCGGACGGCAGACAGCATCCGGAGCGAAACTCAATGAAGGCGATCGAAAGGAGACAGCGATGAAACGTCCAGTGCCGAATAGTGGAACCGTGGCAAGAACGTTCGGCGCTTTGGTTTCTGTCCTGGCTTCAGCGGCTTGCTGGGCAGATCCCGGTCATCGCAGGGATGGAGGCGATTGGAGTTTGATTTGCTGCCTGAGCGAACCTGACCAACTCGTCGCTCTGCTCGCATTGGCGCTCGGCGCGATCGGCATGCTCGGGCTGTGGATTACTCGCGCGCGCAGCGCGGAACACGTCGCGGAGCACACGACCCGCCGGCCGGCCGATTGGTCGGCGACCGCCGAACGAGCGCCCTAGCGGAGCCGCCGGCAAACCGAAGGTGAGAAGGCCGCGCATCCTCAGGCGAACATCCGGCTGCGCGCCGCGTGCTCGAGCAGTGGCAGCGAAAGCCTGACGAGCGTGCGGTTGAGGTCGAGCGGCTGTAGCACCATCTGCAGCGCCATGCGGTACGGGTAGCAACCGTCCATCACGCCGCGCAGCTCCGCGCGGAAGCGCTCGAAACGCGCGTCTTCGAACGTTCCGCCCGGATGGCGCATGAGCCAAGCGTGCTTGAAGCCCAGGTAGGCGTCCTCGTTCTGCACTTCGCGCACGCGGCGCCACAGCGCCCCGAGCACGCTGGCCCGCCCTATGTTCTCCCTGCTCCGGTGCAGATCGAGGAACTGGCGAAAGCGGGTGTAGTGACGTACCTCGTCCTGCCGGATGCGGTCGCTGAGCTCTCTCAGCACCGGCTCCTCGGCGCGCCGGTGCAGCGCCGTATAGAAGGTGGACGTGCCGGTCTCGACGACGCAGCGCGCTGCGAGCTCGAGCGCCGGATGTTGTTCGAGCTGCTCCCGCCTGCAAAGCGGCGAATATTCCGCGAAGAAGGCCGCGTAGCCACGCCCCCAGTCGAGTTCCGGCCAGACCGCCTCGATGTAGCGGCGCAGGGCTCGTCCATGCTGCAGTTCCTCCTGCTCCCAGTTCTTTGCAAGCCAGCGCCGCAGGGCCGGATCGGAAAAGAACGCGACCAGGTTCGCGCTGTAGAGGTCGGCGGCGGTCTCGATGAACGAGGCGGCCGCGACCATGTAGTAGATCGTCGAGTCGGCGCGCGCGCGCTCGGGCTCGAGCCGGATCCAGCTGATTTCGTCGAGGGTCCAGGGCAGCATGGCGCCATCATCTGGCGTGCGTGCGGCGTGGCGATTGCACTGCGGTTGCGGCTGAAACGCGTGGATGCGGAACCAGCTACTGCAAGACTTTCTCAGCCAAGTCAGCCGCGCGCAGGCGGGCGGCAAGGTCGAGTCGCGGCATCGCTCCGCGGACGACGATGCGGACGCCTCGGCCGACCAGGACCTGGACGATCTCGGCAACGATTCGTCGTGGACATGACGAAAGCGATCTGAAATCGCTGGCGGGCTCAATCGCTTTCGGCCGGTGCCACGCCGACGAGCCCGGCCGACGACCGTTCGCGGTTCCTCGCCCACTCCCGCCACAGCGAACTGGCCAACGCAAGCACGACGGGTCCGACCAGGACCCCGACCAACCCCATCAGCTCGAGGCCGCCCAGGCTCGCCATCAGGACCCAGACAAAGCCCAGTTTGACCGCACCGCCGACCAGCAAAGGACGGACGATCTTGTCTCCGACCAGATGCACGATGCACCCGAGAAAGCAGACCATCAGCGCCGAGGTTACGGCGCCATCCGCGCCGAGTGAAAGTGCAACGCCGATCACGGCGACGTAGCCGAGGTAAGGGATCAGCGAAAACAGCCCGGTCACCGCCGCCCACACGATGGCATGCGGGACGCCTGCGACCGCATAGACGCCTGCAATCAGGAGCCCGTCGAACAAGGCCACCACGACCATGCCGACGACCGTCGCGCGCATCGCGTGAATAGCGAGCTCGAGGTACGGCACGGCGCTCTCTCCGATGGCGTCGCGCAGCAGGCGGTTGAGTCGCAGCGCAACCGGGTCGCCGCCGCGATAGATAAAGAACTGGACGAGGATGGTGAAAACAACGACGAACAGGTGATGGGCGACGAACTGGCCGAACGTCTGCACCCACCCCAGCAGCGCCGACGAATCGCGCAACCAGGTTGATATTCCGCCGGGCGTACCCAGGAATGCCTGCCAGCGTGCGGCGAGCCGCTCGCCGACCAGCGGCACGGAGTCAAGCCAAAGGGGCGCAGCAAGCCCCGCCTTGTCTGCCTGAGCGAGCTTGCCCAGCAAGGTATGCGCGTGCACGGCCACCGCGCCGAAGGCGAACACGATCGGCGCAAGGACGAATGCCGAAACCAGCGTAGTGAAGACCAGCGGCGTCACGGTCGAAACCAGGCGCGCGGGCATGCGTGAGGCGAAGCGCCGATACATCGGCCAGGTGGCAACCGCGAGCACCGATGCCCAAACCAGTGGCAGCAGGAACCCGTGGAGGATCCAGGCTGACAGCAGCACCAGCAACGCAGCCAAGACCGAGCGCGCGTTGAAGTCGAGGTTCAGAGTGAGCCGGCGGCCGCGCGCGCCGGCGGCTGCGCTGTCTTCTGATCTGCGCGGGACCGGTTGCGCGTTCACGCCGCGAGGGGCGCAGGAGCACCCGGCGCGCGTCGCGACGCGGCCCACCATGCCACCGCGGTGTAGAGGACTGCGAGCAGCAGCAAGTTGCGAACCTGCGGCCATGCTTCGTGCCAGGTCGCACCCATCTGATTGAGCTTGATGAATCCCTGGATGCCGGGTGTGCTCGGCAGCAGATGCGAGAACCAGACCAGCGGCGCGCTGATCGACTCGACGGGAAATGCGAATCCGGACAGGAAAAGCAGCGGAATGGAAATGCCGCCAATGATCTGCAGCGCGCGTTCGCGCGTTCCCATCCAGCTGCCGAGCGCGATGCCCAGCCCGGCGACGGCGAGGGCATACAGCGCGCCGAACGCGATCGCGCCTGGCAGGTTGGCGGCGCGTGGCAGGTCGTGGTACCAGAACACGAAGCCGATCCAGAACATCAGCGCTGCGAACACCAGCAGCCAGAACCCCGCGAGCAAACCGGCGAAGCCACGGACCGAGAGCCTTCCGTCCGGCGCAATCGCCCAGCGGCCGCCCTCCACCCAGGTGCCGATCACGATGCAGATCGCAATGATCAGCAGTTGGTGGACGATCAGTCCCATCGACGCCGGTACCACGTAGCTGGCATAACCCTGGACGGTGTTGAACAGCGGTTGCTTGACCAAGGCAGGGGCCGCGTGCGCCATTCGCATCACGGCGGCCGGCGGCACGTTCGATTGCACGAGATGCGCGGCGAGCGCCGGTGCCGCCGTCTCGGCCACCACCTGCGCGGTCGTTTCGAGGACGGTGCCATCCACGACGATGTACCCGCCGTTGCCCATGACGGTCACGCCGGTCGGCGTTCCATGCAGCACGTCACGATGGAAATCCTTAGGCACGACGACGATGCCGCCGATTTCACCGTTCTGCAGTCGCGGCACCGCTTCCTCGACACTCCGCGCCACTCCCTGCACGCGCACCGTCTGGGTCGCATCGAGGTCGCGCTCGAGTTGACGCGACATCGGACTGGCGTCGTAGTCGGCGACGACGACCGGGACGGCGCGCACAGCTTCCGGGTCATAGGGCAGCGGATAGAACAGGAAGTAGGCCACCACGCCGACGACAGCGGGAAGTGCTGCCCCCTTGTCGAGGAGAACCGACCGCAGCGTCCATCGAAAGGCCTGCCAGGCGTTCATCGCTCGCCCCACCCTTCGGGATGACGACAGCGCTTGGCGAGCAGCGGAACGCCGATCAGCAGCGGGACGATGATGTAGACGCCCCACAGCACGGCAAAGGGCGCTGCGGACATGGCGAGCGGCGCACCAATATTCCACTGTTGCTGCTGGATCTCATAGAAGTAGTGGAACGGCACGATCGCGCTCCAGACTTTTGCCGCCGTCGTCATCGAGAACAACGGATAGGTGAAGCCGGTGAACGAGACGGCAGTGACGTTCGTGACCGCGACAACCGCCAGCGCGACGCGCAACGTGCCGGTCAGGCCGACCAGCATCGCCGGGATCGCGCAGCACACCAGGACCAACGAAAACAGGCCCAGACCCCAGACCAACACGCTTCCGTTCGCGGTCCAGCCGCGATAACCGGCGAGCCAGGCCATCACGCCGACCGCAAGCGCGGTGAAGCAGACGAGCAGGGGCAGCAGCTTCCCGATCAGCGCCGCGACGATGCTGCCCTGCCCGGATGCCAGCCAGGCGCCGGCGCTGCGGTCGCGGTACTCGCGTCCGATCGCATAGGCCGCGCCGCCGAGCACGAACAAGTGAAGCATTGCCGGAAGGAAAGCGCCGGCAAGCGCCCGCTCGAAGGAAAGTTGCGGGCCATAGAGCGTGCGCAAATCGACCCGCACCGCGCCGGCGCGCCGTTCCGCGCCCGCAAATCCACCGCCCAGCCCGGCGAGCGAGGTGAGGACCTTGCCCCCGGCGACGGAACCGATGGCGCCGACGACGTCGTTGGCGAGCGACGAGCCTGCCGCGTGGTACTGCTCGTTGGTGTAGAGAACAACGGGCAGCGGATCGCCGCGCTGCGAGCGCCGCTCCCAATCCGCCGGCACGTGCACCACTGCGTAGACCTGCCGCGCGCGCACCAGCGGCCACGCTGCCTCGAGGGCCACCGGGCGCGCCGCGATGTTGGTCGAGCGCGCTGCTTCGAGTGCAACGGCAAGGCGGCGCGACCCGGGTGAATGGTCTTCGTCGACGAATGCGAGCGGGAGCTTGACGTTGACGCCATGCGCGAAGATCGCCCACGCCAGCGCCAGCGCCAGCGCCGGAAACCAGCTGATCAGCGCCAGGTCCCAGGGATGGGCGCGCAGATAAGCGATCTCTCGCGCACACGCGCCACGAACGCCGGCGAGGAACATCGGATCATCCCCGATCGACCAGGACCGACATGCCGGGACGAAGGCCCTCCACCTTCACGACAGGACGCGCGCGCACTTCGAACGTCTTGATGTCGTAGCCGCTCGACTGGCGCGTTGCGCGCCACGTGGCGTATTCGCCTTTCGGGCTGATGTAGTAGACGGAGAACGCGATGGCGCGGTTGCCCAACGCCGGCACCTTGCCGGTGACCTGCGTATCGATCTTGATCGCCTTCAGCTCGTCCTCGCGCAGGTTGAACACCGCCCACACATCGTCGAGATTGACGAGGCTCAAGACCGGAAATCCCGGCGGTGCGAGTTCACCTTGATGCAGCACCACTTTGTCGACCTCGGCCGCGATGGGCGACTTGAGCGAAATGTCCGCGGCGAGCGCTCCCACCTCCAGCACCGCCGCCCCGGCGCCGCGCGTGACCTCGGCCGCGGCGGCACGTTCTTCCTTGCGGAAGCCGTTCAGCGTGAGGTCGTACTGCGCGCGTGCCGCGCTGACCGCGTCGAGCGATGAGCGATACGCGGTCTCGACTTCGTCGTTGCGCTGCTGCGAAACCAGTCCGTCCTTGTAGAGCGCGTTGATACGCTTGTACGTTGTCTCGGCGAGATTCGCCGCGGACACCGAGCGCTCCCAGTTGGCTTGCGCGGTGCGTACCTCCTCCTGGCGCATGCCGACGTCGAGCAGCCGTTGTTTGGCGGCCGCCGCTCCACGCGCGGCCTCGGCCTGCGAAACCTTGGCGCGAATTTCCGGGCTGTCGAGCGTCACCAGCAGGTCCCCTGGCTTCACGCCATCGCCTTCGCGGACGTGCAGCTCGGCGATGCGGCCGACGATCTTGGGCGAGATGTCGATGTAGCGCGCGTCGATCTGGCCCTGCAGCGGCGCCACGACGGGCCGGTTCGCGAGAACCAACCCATAGATGATGAAAACGATGATGCCGAGGACCACCAGCGCGCCGATCGCGCGCTTGATTGCAGGGGCGTGAGATGTCGTCATAGGTTGACCTTGATGTCGGCGCGATGGATGTACTCGGGAAAAGCGTGGGTTTGCCCGGAAGCTTCCAGCAACTGCGCAAGCGCAACCACGAAGTCGTAGGCGGCCTTCGCGCGAAAGGTCTCGGCGCGCGCGACCGCATTGCGCGCATCGTTGACATCGAGGCTGGTCGCCTGGCCTTCTTCGAAACCGCGCTCCCGCAGGCGCAGGTTCTCGTGCGTCGCAACGAGCGTGGAATCGAGCAGCTCGAATTGCTCGCGCGCCTGCGCCACCTTGCGATACGACGTTTCGACCGCGCTGCGGATGACGTTGCGGGTTTCTTCCTGCAGCGATTGAACCTGCTGCAGGCCTGCCCGCGCGGCACCGACGCCGTTCGCCCGGTCCTCTCTGGAGAACAGCGTGAAGTTGATGCCGATACCGGCGATCCAGTTCGGTTCGACCAGGGTCTGATACCTCTTGATGAAGTTGTAGGAGCCGAAGGCGAACACTTCGGGTTTCCAGCGCGACTCCGCGATCACGATCCCCTGCCGCGCCTGCTCCTGTTTTGCATCGAGGGCGGCGAGAACCGGGTTCTGTCGTTCGGCGGCGGAAATCCAGTCGGGCAAAGGCTTCAGCCCATCGGCGATCACGAACAACGGCGTGCTCGGCTCGACCGCAACGTCGCGATGGAGCAGGCGCTGCAGGCGCGCCTCGGCGATCTTGCGATCACTCTGTGCGCCCACCAGTTCACGCGCGGCCTCGTCACGTGCCACCTGGGCGTTGAGGCGCTCCACCTTGGCGATGACGCCCCGCTGCTCGAACTGGATGGCGCGCTCCAGGTGCCGGTCCGCCTGCTCCAGTTGCGCGGCACGCGTGCGTTCCACGTTGGCGGCGAGCGCCACGCCGAAATAGACCTGCGTCAGCTCGAGATCGAGATGCTCCTGCGTGCCCACGAGTTCGGCGCGCGCCTGGTCGACGCCCGCAGCAAGCGCGCGCTGGGTCGCAGTGATGCGGCCGCCCGAGTAGATCGACCAGGTCGAATTGATCGACGAGCGTGGTCCGTTGATGTCTTCGCGGATGTCGATCCTGCCGAGCGGAGTTCCCTCGATGGTGGCGGTCTTCCAGCCGACCACCTCCGTGGTGTTCAACGACACCTCCGGCAAGCCGAGCGAGTCGGCGGCGCGCGCCGAGTGTTCACTCTTGGTGACGGCGGACTCGGCCGACTGTCGCAAGTCCGAAACCGAGCGCAGGGAAGCGCGCGCGTCCTCGTAGGAAAGCGGCGCGGCGACGGCGACCCGCGTGCCGGCGACAGTGCCGAGCCCGCTGAATGCCAGGCAGGCGACGGCACGGCTCAGTTTGCTTGGAAGGCGCATGGGCGAGGGTCTCCATCGTTCAGCGAGTGAGTAAGGCGTGCACCAGTTGGCCGAAGCGGCGACTACGGTGTGCGCACTTTCGAGCGACGGGGTTGCGCGTCGATTGCCCAGGGGTTACGGCTGAAACCCCGCGCGCCAAAAAAAACCGGCGCGTGACGCGCCGGCCTGCAGTGGATCGAAACGCGCTTAGTCGCGCGCCAGCGCAGGGTCCAATCCGCCCGCCAGGGGGATGTAAATCGAGAACGTGCTCCCTTGTTCAGGCACGCTCTTGACGTCGATGGTGCCGCCAAAGTCGGCAACGATCGTGTGCACGAGTGCGAGGCCGAGACCGGTGCCAAGACCGCGTTTCCGGGTCGTGAAGAACGGCTCGAACATGCGCGCCAGCGTTGCCGCGTCCATACCGCAGCCGGCGTCCGCGACGCTCACGCGAACATAGCGGCCCGGTTTCAAGGTTCCATGCGAGAGCGCACGGTCGGCCTCGACGTGCATTGGCGCGACCGCGACGCGCAGCGCGCCGCCCGACTTCATCGCGTGGATCGAATTCGTGCACAGGTTCATGACCACCTGGTGGAGTTGCGTGGCATCGCCCGCTATGACCAGGGGCGCGTCGGGAATCGTGGTGTGCAACGTGATGGAGCCGGACAGCGAACCTTGAACGAGCTGGAGCGTCTCGACCACGCTGCGGCAGACGTCGACCGGCGTGCGCGCGCCGCGTTGGTTGCGGCTATAGGAGAGAATCTGATCGGCGAGGTGACGCCCGCGCAGCGCTGCGCTGAACACGGTCTGCGCACCTTCCTTCATGGTCGAGGTCGGCGGCGCTTCGCGCACGAGCTTCTCGGCGAACGGAATGATGGTGCCCAGCACGTTGTTGAAGTCGTGCGCGATGCCGCATGCAAAACGCCCGATCGCTTCCATCTTCTCGGCATGGCGCAAGCGCGCCTCCAGCTTCGCCCGCTCGGCCTGCACGCGCTTGCGCTCGGTGATGTCGTGGTTGCTCTCGACGATCGCGACCGGCAACGACGCTTCGTCGCGCAGCAAGGACCAGCGGCTCGCGACCGTCACCCGGGTGCCGTCCTTGAGCGCATGCACGAGCTCGCCTTCCCACGCGCCCGTTTCGAGCACTTCGGCTTCGATGCGATCGAGCGGCGTGGAGAAAACGGTCTTCAACAGCGCGTGCCCGACACGGCCAACGGCTTCATCTGCGGTCCAGCCATACAACTCTTCTGCGCTGCGATTCCAGTACTCGATGACGCCGCTCATGTTGGCAACGCAAACGGCGTCATGCGTCAGTTCGAGCACATGCGGATTCGCGACCGGCACCGCGCCTTTCGGAGCGCCCCTGTTGTGTTCGTGCCCGCCACCGCGGGTCTCCGACAGAAATGCGTCGAGCCCCCGTTGCGGCGGCGAGCGCATCTCGCCGAGGAAGTTGCGCCACGAAACCGACTGGCATTCGGTGGTTGGACGGCTTGCGGACATATACGCTGCGGCGAACGCGAAACCTTGCGTGGTATCCATTCCGAACCTCGACTCGAGCGATTGCCGAGTACG
>Ga0335076_10001124_pt1 | contig 25601 bp, 22 predicted proteins | sample Lox_Sample_25_FD_206717 | JGI IMG/M metagenome (GOLD analysis project Ga0335076, IMG submission 206717) | Soil microbial communities from Loxahatchee National Wildlife Refuge, Florida, United States - Lox_Sample_2.5 | ecosystem: Environmental > Terrestrial > Soil > Wetlands | place: USA... | reverse complement strand
GTTGGCGTAGTAATAGGGAGTGCCGCTCCACCAGATCGGCGTGTAGTGCGGCGGCAGCGAGGGCACGAACAGGCCGATGGGTGCATCGACGACGACCCAGGCTCCGCCCCAGTCCCGGTACCAATCACCCCTCCAGCGAAACCAGTTGCCCCCTTGAAAGTAGTAGCGCTCACCATTTTGGCCGATCAGGTTTGCCACGCCATGGGCGGGCGGCGTGTGCACGGCATAACCCCGGTCGTAGTAATAGCGATTGTGCGAGAAGCGCGAATCGAGGTGTTGGTGTGTTGCCGTGCCGGACTCTCCAGCGCCACCCCCGCCGCCCGCACCGCAGGCGTTGTGCCCCGCGCTATGTAGAGTCGCCGCCAACCCCAATGCCGCGAGGGCCGCGGCGCCGGCGGCGCACAGCCGGTTGCGCCAGTTGCCTGCACTGAGGGCGGGTGCGGGACGGAGGCGTTTCGGCACCGTGAAGCGTGTTACCACGCTGTCTCGCTGGCGATCATATAGCGCTCGAGTCGGGCTCGGGGCGCCAGCCAGAATCTCCCGAGCGCGCAGCGAATGCAAGCTGCGCGGGCTGCGCTCGGCGCCCCCGCGATTCAGGGCGGTTGATCAGCGCGAGCGGGCACTGTGTGCGGCCGCGCGGCGGCTCGCAATCCTCAGCAGCGCCGTCCTCGGGCACATTCGCCTATGACACGGCGATGACGTGCCGGCCGCTACGGTAGCGCACGGCTCAGCTCGCCGAGCGCGGCCTGACAGGCGGCCAGCCCCTGCCCTAACGCCATACCCTGCCACATGAGATCCTCCGAATGGAATGCGTCCCGCATCTGCCTTTGGATGCGGCTACCCTCGGGCGTGCGCACGTCACCATGTGCGTGCAGCCAGGCATCGGCGCGTAACGCCAACGCGACTTCATTGATAGGCTTGATGCCGCATTCCAGCGCGACTGCGTCGACCCTGGCATTCGGCAGCAACGCCGGTATGGCGCTCAGGCCATCGCCAACGATCTCGGCCGAAACGGAGTTGTCGCCGTGCAGCGATTTCGCCCCTGCGCCGATCCAAGATCTGATGCGGGCAAATCCGGGCGTATCGCGCCGCAGCCCGACGATGGGCTCTGCGTAGCCATACGGCCCGAGTCCGGTGTGAAAATCCAGAACGCAGACACGCTCGGCGCGGTCGAGCTCCGAGGTGAGTATGTCCGTCAATGTCTTGCGGGACCAACTGACACCCGTGCCGCCGTAGAAGAGACCTCGGGGGTGATCCCATTGTCCGCCTGAGACCGCTTGTTGGTAGATAGCTGCGCCATTGGGCCCCTGTCTCTGTATCCACGCCGCAATTCGCGCCCCCGTCTGCGCTCGGGACGCTTCCGACCAATCGGCGGGACACAAGTCCTGCGACAGTTCGTCGTACAGCGTGTTCTTGGGCAACTCTCTGGTGAAGTCGACCCAGTTGCGATTGATGTCGACGTTGCTCTCGTTGGTGCGTCGCAGCCAGGCGAACCCGTAGGGATTGATCGCGTGAACGTGCAGTGCGGCTACATGTTCGGGAAGCGCGGCGGACCTTGCTCTCCGCAGCCACTCAACTTGGGTCGCCGAGCCAAAGAACCCTTCAACGCCGTGCGTGGCCGATATCGTGACGAGTACCGACTTCGCGCTGCGTGACCCCAACCACGCGACATCGGTCGACAGCTCGAGGCCGCCGGGACCGCGTTTGTCGAGGACAAAGCGGCTGGTGATTGCGCCGGCGTCCCGCGCGGCGTCGAAGAACTTGCTGCGCGCCGCGCCGTAGTCATTGCTGAAGGAAGTGTCCATCAGAGTTCTCCGCGAGCAACGACTTCATCGTCCGACATCGTACCGCCGTGATCTGCCGCGCGCTGCGGTCTTGGAGCGCGCCGTAAGTACCTGAAATTCAACGTGTCGGAGCGACGCACCACCTGCAACCTGCCGCTTTGCGCCACGCAAATCGATGCAACGTGCTGCAATCACGCGGCTGACCCGCGACGCATCGCCACCTTGTCCCGCAGCGGCAACACTTATAGTGTCACTGGCCGCCATGACAGCCCCGAGAGCGGTGCTTGGTAATCCGACCCGGGCCGCGGTAGTGTGACCACAACCACCCACAACCACAGTTTGAACGTTTCCCGGCCGTCGCCGGCGCTGATCGAGATCCGCTCGATCGACTATGTGCCGGACGCCGAGCGACACGGCGGTCTGGCAAGTCAATTCACGCTTTGGCTCGCGGCCAACCTGCAGGTCACCGCCATCGTCACGGGAGCCCTCGCGGTAGTATTCGGCGGCGACGTGCTGTGGTCGCTGGTCGCGCTCTTACTGGGTCAGCTGATCGGCGGCGCCGTGATGGCGCTGCACGCGGCCCAAGGCCCGCAGCTCGGCCTGCCGCAGATGATTTCCTCACGTGTCCAGTTCGGCGTCTACGGCGCGATGCTGCCGATCGTCGCCGTGTGCCTGATGTACATCGGCTTTTCCGCCAGCGGCTGCGTACTCGCGGGCCAGGCCACCGCCCAGTTGCTCGGCGTTGGCGAGGCAGCCGGTATCATCATCTTCGGCTGCCTCATCGTCGTCGTGACCTTGTTCGGTTACCAGTTCATTCACATGCTCGGTCGGTTGGCGAGCATCGTGGGTGTAGTGGTATTCATCTATATGTTCGCCAGGCTGTGCGCAACACACGACGTGGCGGCGTTGCTCGCCGAGCACCATTTCTCGCTGAGCAACTTCCTGTTGTCCACGTCCCTGTCCGCGTCCTGGCAAATCGCCTACGGCCCCTATGTGGCGGACTATTCACGCTACCTGCCTCGCGATACCGCGGTATGGCGTGTGTTCACCGCGGTGGGTCTGGGCTCCGTCATCGGCTCGCAGATATCCATGACGTTCGGTGTGTTGGCTGCGGCGCTGGCCGGGGCTCAATTTGAGCATCATGAAGTCGCTTATATCGTCGGGCTCGGCTCCAGCGGCTTAGCTGCCAGTCTCCTCTACCTCGGCATCGCATTCGGCAAGGTCACTGTGACATCGCTGAACGCCTACGGCAGCTTCATGTCAATGGCCACCATGGTCAGCGCGTTCAGGCGCAGGCTGCGTATCCCGGTGCACCACCGCTTTTTCTACATCGTCGCAATGGTTGGCGTATCGGCGCTGCTGGCACTGACCGGCCGTCATAGCTTTCTCAAGGCGTTCGAAGCCTTCATCCTGTGCCTGCTCGCAGTGTTCACGCCCTGGAGTGCGATCAATCTCATCGACTTCTACTGCTTTACCCGCTCGCGCTACGACGTGCCCGCGCTCTCCGACCCGGACGGGCGCTATGGCCGCTGAAACATGACCGGTATCTCCATTTACCTGATCGGCATCCTCGTGCAGGTTCCCTTTCTCGACACGGCCTTCTATACCGGGCCACTGGTCGCTCTTCTCGGCGGTGTCGATATCTCATGGATCGTCGGTCTGGTCGTACCGGGCGTTCTGTATTATCTGCTGGGCGGCGCTTCGCGGCGGCGCGCACCCCCGGACCTGATCCTGCCGGCGTGAGCGGTTCCGCTGCATCGGACGCCGACGTGCGCGAAAGTCAACGAGACGCCGGACTCATCCGCACCCTGGGGCCCTGGACCGTGGCCGCGGGCGCCATCAGCATGATCGTGGGGGCCGGTATTTTCGCCGTGCCCGCCGCGCTCGCCGCGAGCGTCGGTCCGTACGCGCCTCTCGCATTCCTCACCTGTGGGTTTGCGGTCGGCGCCGTCGCGATTTGCTTCGCGGAAGGCTGTAGCCGGCTTCCGACCAGCGGGGGAATCTACGGGCTGGTCGAAGCCACTTGTGGGCCTCTGGCGGCCTTCATCGTCGGCAGCCTGCTTTGGGTGGGTTGCGTGCTGGCGTGCGGCGGCGTCGCCGCTGCGCTCGCCGACGTGGTGTGCAGCGCGCTGCCGCGGTCGGCGAGAGCGTCTGTGCATGCAGCAGTGATCATCGGTGTCGTCGGCGGTATTGCACTGATCAACATCACCGGAGTCTCACGCGGCGCAAGACTCGTCGGTGCGACGACGATGCTGAAACTCCTGCCGCTCGTCATCTTCGTGGTGGCCGGCGCGGGTGTTGCCGTGCACGGGTCGACCTTGCCACGGACCGTACCGCCAGACGCTCAGGACTTCGGTCGCGCGCTGATTCTCGCCGTGTTCGCATTCATCGGCATGGAGACACCGCTCTGTGCAAGCGGTGAGGTGCGGCAGCCCAATCGCACGATTCCTCGCGCGCTTGCCATCGCGGTGTTGTCAACCACCGCTCTGTACATGGCCATTCAGATCGTCGCGCAGGGTATCCTGGGCCCTGCCCTGGCCACTTCCAAGGCGCCGTTGGCCGACGCCATGGGGCGGATCCATCCTGCGCTGCGGGCGGTGATGCTCGCCGGCACGGCGCTGTCGATGTTCGGTTACCTGGGCAGCGATATCCTCGGGAGCCCGAGACAACTGTTCGCACTCGCGCGTGATGGTCTGATGCCTGGCGCGCTGGGCCGCCTCCATCGCCGCAGTCACGCACCCCATGTTGCGATCCTGTGCTATGCCGCGCTCGCGATCATACTCGGGCTCACGGGCAGCTTTGCCGAGTTGGCTGTGCTGTCAACACTCGCCATCGCGCCGCTCTACATCGGCGGCTGCGCGGCGGCCTGGATGCTGGCGCGTCGCGGCGTGGCGATGGCCGGGCCACCTCTGGGTTTCCCCTTGCTCGGCACGGCAGCCGTGATCGGCATTGGCGGCATGAGCGCGTTGATAGCCCTGGCTTCGCGCCGCGAAATCATCGGCCTGGTGACACTCGCTGCTCTCAGCGCGCTTGCCTTCCTCTTCCAGGCCCCGCGACGATCGCGCCATGCAGCAACGGACGCGGGTCCGCTTTCCATGGTGGCGCCCTCAGCTCCCGCCGATGCCACGATACTGGAGCAACGGCCCGATATCCGGACCGCGCCCGTAGAAATTGCGGAACAGATCGAGCGGCTCGGCGGTGCGCCCCCGTGACAGCACGCTGCGGCGCAACTCCTCGCCGTTGGCGCGCGTGAGTCCGCCGTGCGCGTGCATCCAGGCACCCGTGTCACGCGCCAGCACCTCGCTCCACAGATACGCGTAGTAGCCCGCCGAATAGTCGTCGTTGAAGATATGGCGGAAGTACGTGGTGTGATAGCGCGGCGGAACCGGCGCGTACTCGACGCCCGCCGCCTTGAGGGCCGCTCTCTCGAAGGCCGGCACCTCACCCGCGGCGGGCACCTGCGATGCATGCAGTTGATACCAGGCGAGATCCAGAAGCGCAGCGGCCACCACTTCGGTGGTCGCATAGCCTGCGTTGAACTGCTGGGCTTTGAGCACCCTGGCGAGCAGCTCCGGCGGCATCGCCGCGCCGGTCCGGTAATGATGCGCATAGTGCGCCACCACCTGCGGCTCGCGCGCCCACATCTCGTTGTACTGCGAGGGATACTCGACAAAGTCCGGCGGCGTCTCCGGGCTGGCGAGCGAAGGATATTCGACGTCCGAGAGCAGCCCGTGCAAGGCGTGCCCGAACTCGTGAAAGAGCGCCGTGACCTCGTCGAAGGTAAGCAGCACCGGCTCACCGGGCGCCGGCTTGGGAATGTTGAGATTATTGGACACCACGACCTTGCGCTTCAGCAGCCGCGACTGCTCCACGTAGGCATTCATCCACGCCCCGCCCTGCTTGTTGTCGCGCGCAAAGTAGTCGGCGATGAAGAGCCCGAGCCCGCTGCCGTCGGCGTCGAACACCTCGAACACGCGCACGTCCGGCTGATAGACCGGCAGATCCTTGCGTTCCTTGAACGTCAGGCCGTAGAGCTCGTGCGCCGCGTAGAACACCCCGTCCTGCACCACGCGGTTGAGCTCGAAGTACGGGGCGACCTGTGCCTGATCGAAATCGTAGCGCGCCTTGCGCAGCTGCTCGGAGTAGAACTCCCAGTCCCAGGGCTGCAGCGTGAACGACGCGGTGCCTTGCGCCTTCGTCTGCCTGTCGATGAGCTGTTGCAGATCCGCCGCTTCTTTCTGGGCGCGCGCCAGCGCGGCCGGCGCAATCTCGAGGAGCACCCCGCGGGCGGCCGCGGGTGTCGCCGCCGATTCGTCCGCGATGGCGTAGGCGGCGTGCGTCTCATAGCCAAGCAGCGCGGCACGTTCCGCGCGCGCCTTGACGATCCCGCTAACTACGGCACGGTTGTCAGCAGCACCGCCGAGGGCACGCTCGACGGAAGCCTTGAAGATACGCTCGCGCAACGCGCGGTTGGCGAGGTGCGCGAGCACCGGCTGTTGCGTGGTGTTCTGCAGCGTGATCAGCCACTCGCCCTGCAACCCACGCGCCTGCGCCGCCTGCCGCGCCGCACTCAGCTGCTCGGCTGACAGGCCCTCGAGGTCGCGGATGTTAGTGACGGCTATGGCGCCATCGGTGGTCGCCCGGAGCACGTTCTGCCCAAACCTGGTGGTGAGGCCCGCAATCTGTGCGTTGAGGGCACGCAGGCGCAGCTGGTCGGCGAGTGCCAGGCGCGCACCGGCACGCTCGAAGCGCGCATGCCAGCGCTGCAGCAGCTGCAGCGACTCCGGGTCCAGCTTCAGGCTGGCACGCTGCTGGTAGACGGCGTCGACACGCTTCCACAGCGCGTGATCCAGGTAGATCGCGTCGCGGTGTGCGCTGCGTTTGGGCGCCATCTGCGTATCGATCTTCTGCATTTCGTCGTTGGTGTTGTTGGAGTTGAGCTCATCAAATATGAAGCCCACACGCTGCAGCCCCTGCCCGCTGCGATCCAGTGCGACGATCGTGTTGTCGAAGGTGGGCGGCTTCGGGTTTTGGGCGATGGCCGCCACTTCCCGCAGTTGTTCACGCATGGCCTCGGCAAACGCCGGAACATAGTCCGACACTTTGATGCGGTCGAAGGGCGGCATCTGGTAAGGCAGCGTGCTCGGCTCGAGCAGTGGGTTATCGCCCTTCTCCGCCTGGGCGCGCGAGGCGGACATGGCAATGGCAAGCCCAATCCCGAGAAGCGCCACGAACACGACTTTCACGCGGACCGATCTCCCGCTCGGAACGACCAAGGCTGGTTAGCCTAGCATTTCCTTGCCGCAGCTCGCGGGCTGCGCAGCAGCGCGGTGATCTTACCCGGTGAGGACGAGTCGCGCCGAGCAGTGGATGGATGGCGCGGTCGCTCGGGGTAGCGGGGAGCGGCTTGCTTGAGCCCCCTGCGTGGCGAGCTCGTGCAACGGCTGGAGATCCTGGACCGCGTTGAAAATCACCTCGTGCGGCGTGTCGACAGCGAACTGGCTGAGTGCTATAAGCTGACGCCGGCAGCGCCTAGTGGCCGTCGTCGGCGATCAACAACACCAATTTCGGGGAGCCCCAATGCTGCGTCGATCTGCGAACGCTTTACTGGCGCTGCTCGCGTCGTGCACCCTGTCCGGCATCGCGCACGGTGGCACGCTCGATCAGATCAAGAAGACGGGCGAGATCCGTCTGGGCTACCGTACCGACGCCCCGCCGCTCGCGTTCAAGGATGCGTCCGGTCAGCCGTCCGGCTATTCGGTCGAGCTCTGTCAGCGTATCGCTGCGGCGGTGAAGGATCAGCTGAAGCTCAACGAGTTGAAGACTACTTTTGTTGCCTTGACCTCCGAGAATCGACTGGACGCGATAACCAGCAACCGTGTCGACATCGAATGCGGTGCCACGACGGTGACGCTCGCACGGGCGGAAAAGGTCGACTTTACCTTGATGACATTTGTCACTGGCGGCGGGCTCCTGTCGCGCGCCGGGTCCGGGATCGACTCCCTGGCGAACCTCGCGGGCAAGTCGGTCGCGGTCGTGACCGGTACCACGTCGCAGTCGGCTCTCAAGAAGTATCTGCAGAAGAACCTGATCGACGCAAAGGTGATCGCGGTCGCAGACCGGAGCGAGGCGATGAAGCAGCTGCAGGCCAAACAGGTGGATGCCTTTGCTTCCGATCAGGTAGTGCTGATTGGCGAGATCGTGCAGTCGGCGGATCCAAACGCCTACAGCCTTGGCCGCGACCTGTTCTCCTATGAACCCTACGCCCTGGTGGTGAGGCGCAACGACGCCGATTTCCGCCTCACCGCCGATCGGGCATTGGCGCAGTTGTATCGCAGCGGGCAGATCGAACAGATCTATAATAGTTGGTTCGGCAAGGTGGGAATGCGGCCGTCGCCCGTGTTGAGCGCAATGTACATTCTGCAGGCGCTGCCGGAGTAGGCTCCCGGCCAGGCGCAACTGACTTACCGAGCCGGACTCCGTCCGTCGTCACACCGCGAGGTCTTCGATGTCCCTCACTGTCAGAACGCGCGTATTGATCAGCGCTGCCGCCGTCATGGCGGCCGGTGTCGCCCTGGGCGACGACACGTTCAGCGGTTATCTCTGCTGCAACATGCGCACCGATGGCTCCTGGATCAGCGACATCAACTACGACGAGAACGGCAAGACGATAATCCCCGCGGGCACGCCCGTGAAAGTGCTCGGCTACGGCCACTATCGCGTGAAGGTGGAGATCGCGGGCAAGAAGCAGGCCATCGGGAACGACTACAGCCGCGACCTCAAGCAGGATGTGTTCGCCAGGCGCTACGTCGTGGCCGACAACCCTGCGGACAAGCTGAGCCAGTACCCGGAGCGGATCCGGGCGGCTATCACCTCGGCGCGGCTGGTGAAGGGAATGACGCGTGAACAGGTGCTGATGTCAGTGGGCTACCCCGTCAGCAGCGAGAATCCTCATCTCGACGACAAGGTTTGGCGATTCTGGCTGTCGAGCTTCGCGGAGTTTCGTGTGAGATTCGACGATCAGGGAGTGGTGACCGACGTCGAGGCCGAGCCCGACACGCGCGACAAGGTGCTGATGCCGTAGGCTGTCCGGTGGCGCGTTGCCTCACCACACGGTGTCGACCGTAAGGTACTTACAGCCCGCTGCTATGCCGTGGTTCGGCGCGGCCCCGTAGACCTCAGGTTGGTTGATGCGCAGCTTTATGGCGCGGCACCAGGGAAATCGGCCCAGCTCCGCGGACAGAGACTTGCGGCTGTACTTCCAGCTCGGGGACGGGGTCTCCTGCGAGCGTCGCATCTCCAAGGCATGGACCACCACCTCGCGGCACGAGCCTTGAGGTCCGGGGTTTGCTAGCCAATGATTGTCGTCGGTGCGGGAAAAAGTCAGTTCCTGGGCACTGAAAGCGATCCGGCAGGTGTTTCTCTCGATCTCACGCATTCTCGACCAGGCCGCCTTGATTGCCGAGTTGTCGACCGCAGAATTCATTTCCTGACCGACTGCAGCCAGATCCGTCCAGTAGGCCTGGTGTTCGGCGGTGGCGGTGATCGTACCGGCCCTGAGCTTGGCGAGTTCCTCATTGGCGCCAGACGACCTCGTGTCAACAGCGGATTTGGCGGCCTCCGCCCGATCGCTGGCGCTCAGTCCGGGCTCCGCCGCAGGGTCTGGCCGGTCTGCCTTTACAACCTCGAGTGTGCCGATCTGGCATTTCAGTTGGTCGTAGTCGCCGCTGGCAAGCGGTGAGCACTCGACGTGCGCCCAGGCGTTCTGTGTATAGGATGCGAGGGTCTCCCGTCCCGGGAGGGTAAAGGTAATCGCTCGTCCCTGCGGACGATCTGCGGCAGCGCTGCTCTGCGATATCGCACTCGGTACTATGCCAACAGCCAGCGCCAGGACCAACCCAACGGCTTGCGACAGGTGTGGTGTTTGCATAGCGTCGCCCGCTGATATGCTCGCCCGCTGACATGGAGGAGCCCATTGCGCATCGGGCTCGAGATCGACAGTTGGCCGCAATGCTAGCGAGCGGCTCTCATGGGTCGATTGTATCCCCGTGCTGCAGAGCCCAGGCGTCCGCCGAGACATTGGCCACAAAGAAATCAGCCTCGTCATCCGTTACATATGCCACACCAAACAACTCTTCGAGCACCTCGGCAGGCATGTCACTGTCGTAGATGACCTTGGCAACCGCCACGGGATCGACTGAGCGCTGTTCGCGACCATGGTCGAAGGCTGCCAAACGGCGGCGTTGCTCGGTGGTTGCCTCGTAAGCAAAGCGCAGCGCCGCCAGGCGGATCTTGTGTAAGCGAATCACGGCGACGTTGCCGTCGTCCGACCCCTCGGCAAGACGGGCTGCGATCGATCTCTCGATGCGCAACCGATCATCGCATCCGGATTCATTGTGCTTCTGGCCTTGGTTCATCTGTGCTCCTCTCCTTGGCACCGTTGCTCTCGCTGCAGATCCTGCAGGGGCAAAGCGAGCAACCGCAGGACTCGACTGACCAACTCTCGAGTCTAATGCAAAGGCTGGAAAAGCGGAGTGCGGAGAAGTGTGGCAGATAGGCGACGTGTCTGGCCGTGGCGACGGTGTGGGAGCCTGACGACCCGAAATCGAAGGGGCTGGCCATCAGGACCGTCGCGTTCTCTATCGAGGCTGGCAACGCCTCACGACGCGCAACCAGTCCACGTCGAGGAAAATCACCGGGCCCGCCACCGCCCATTTGACGAGCAGACCGCCGATGTAACGTTGTCTGTAGATCATGGCGGGGAGCGTACCGCGCCGGGCGGTTCGCCATGAATAGACGAAGGTCACAGAACATGGCAGCGACGCTCGTGGCCGGCTCAGTGGCCAGCGCCCGGCGGCTCGCCCGGTCCGATGTGCACGCTGTCACCCCATGAGCGACCTGATCACGTCAATTTCTCAATCCCTGGCGCTCGCGACTCGTCTGCGCTCCATGAGCGAAAGGTTAAAGGATGGGGAGTTCAAGCGCGTCCTCGATGCCCTATTGCTGGAGCTCGCAGAGGTGCAGCTCAAGCTGGATGAGCTCATGACTGAGCACGCGGCTGTGAAAGCGCAGCTCCAGGCGCTAGCCAACCCGCAGGGGGAGTGCTGTCCCAGGTGCGGGGAGCTTGGTTGGCGCGTGACCGGTTCCCGGCCACACAAGAACCCCGGCGTGGTCGTGCAGATCTACGGCTGTAGCAAGTGTGGGCTAAAGGAAGAGGCGTTGATCAAACCCAAATAGGCACTGACCGCCGCACGTGGAGCGCCCAGCAGACCTCACGGACGTGCAGCGTCAATTCGGCGGCGTCAACGTGAAGAATTCCCACATGGCCGGTGCGCTCGCCGCGGCCCCTGGCAGGGAATTGACCCCCAGACCCTGCAGCATGAGCCGCAGGGCGCTCGGGTGCTGGTACAGGACCGTCGATTGGTAGCCGGACTTGGAGAACGCCGGACTGACGAGGACCGTGGCGATGCGGCCGCCGCCGTAAGTGTCGTCGTTGGCCGATTCGTCGAAGGTGATGATCAGCAGGCCGTCGTTCCTGAACGGCGTGCTGCTCAGCAGCGGCGCGATATTCGTCGCCAGCCAGCTGTCGGCAACGCTCAGCGCACAGTTGTGCGCGTCATCGCACAGGTTCGGCGTGATGAAGGACAGGGTGGGGAGCTGTCCGGCGGCCAGATCCTGGGAAAACTGTGTGAACGGCACCAGCTTCTGCCGGCCGGCGGCACTGTCCTGTATGTCGGTAAGGTAAGCGAATGGCACATGTCGCACCGCATAGTTGCCGGTGTCGCCGCCGATATAGCCCACGTACGGCAAGTCCTCGGCATACGCCTTGGAAGTCTGGCCGTTGGCGGACAGCTCACGCACGACGTTGTCCACCGCCACCGGGAAGGTCGCCGGTGTCTGGTTGTCGTTGCTGGTGAGAGTCTGACCGGTTACCAGCATGAAGTAGTCGCTGATGGAGGGGTGCGCGCTCGCGTAGTACTGCGTCGGGAGGCCATATTGCACGATCAGTGAATTCAGGTACGGCATCGAGGCGGTATTGCCGACGACGCTCGAGTAGTCGGCATTTTCCTCAAGCACGATGACGACGTGTCCGAACGGAGTCACGGTGAGGAGCGCCAGGTCGCTGGTCACCCGCCCCGCCGGGTTGCGGACCGTGACGGTGAAGCTCGCCCCGTTGTCGTTCCCGGTCACCGGACCGGTGGCGTAACTGCTGGCAGTGGCGCCGGCAATCGCCGCACCATTACGGCTCCACTGATAGCTGAGCGGCCCGCTCCCGGAAGCGCTTACCGTGAAGCTTGCGGACTCGCCCGTCGCCACGGTCTGACTCGCCGGTTGAAGCGTGATCGAAGGTGCGGTCGGTGCCGGTGCCGGCGCCGGCACAGGAGCCGCGCCGGGCGGCGGGTTCGGCGAGTTTGGGTTGACGTCGGAGCTGCGGCCGCATGCCGCGACACACAGCACGCCGGCGGCGGCGATCAGCGCGCCGCCGCGCCACAACGACCGTGCCGAGCTGAAGCGGCGCGCCGCAACGCGATCGCCGTCAGGCGGCGAGCATACCGAGGGCGATTCCGCCGCGATCATGGCTCATAGCGGCCGCAGCAGCGTCTTGCTGCGGATCAGCCGCGCCCGTGTCTCGCCGGCGAGCATGCGCATCATGCGCAACCGCTCCCGCAACAGAAAGTATGGCGCGCCGGCTGCAAAGCCCGCGCGCCCGCCCCGCAAGGCCGGCAGCGCCTGATGACGGACGACGATGCGCGCAGTGATACGCTCCATTTTGCCGGGAACCCACAGCAGCATCGCGCTGACCAACATGCAGAATAACCTGTGCCTGAAGGGACGCGGCAGCGGATAGCCCCAGGCGAGGAAGTTACCCCGCAGCACCGCGAACATCAGCCAGCAGTCGAGCCGGGTGAGATTGCGCGAACGCCGCTGCGCGTTCGCGGGGTTGGCACCGACCCATGAGACCTTATCGCTCTTCCACACGAACGGCACGCCATTGAAGGTGCTCTCCAGCATGCAGGGGCGGAACGGGACGCCGAGCCACTTAGCCACGCGCTGCATGGCGGCGGCCGGTGCCAGGTGCAGATCCTCGAAGCGCAGCGCGCAGGTGCGCCCCGACATTCCCGCGTGCGGTTGATCCCAGCGCACGAGCGAGCGGAAAGTCTCGGTCGCTGGATGCACATAGCTCGCTGCCAGGTCGAGGCGGCCGTCGCGGCGGGCGGTCTGCATCTCGATCTGCCGCTCGAACCAGGAGTCGAGCGCCGAGATCGGATCACGGATGGTGTGCAGGAAGCGTCCCTCGGGAAAATCGCTGATGAACTCCTGCGCGCGATGCTCGCTCGTCCAGTGCTGCGCATAAATGATCAGCGGCCGCGGGTTCGCCGGGCGCTGCCCCGTCGCCACCGCATAGGCAACGTGCGCAAACTGCAGGAATCGCTGGCGCGCGTCGAGCCACTGCGCGGGCCGGTCGCCATACGCGGCAAAAAGGCCGTGCACTGCGGCGTAGTAGTGCGCAGCCGAGATCGCGTAGTCACCGGTGAAGAACTCGGCCCCCGGCCCCCACTTCTTCGATCCCACGAAGGTCGGATAGACGACCAGCCGCTCCCACAAGGTCAGGTCGGGATACTTCTGGCAGAACTCGTAAAGCGCCTCGCCGCGGTTCTCCGGCATCAGCACCAACTCGTCGTGGCCGTCGAGATAGCTGCTCAACAGATGCGAGCCGCTGCGCCCCCAGAAACAAATGGCGACGGCGCGCTGCATGCCCGCGACATCGTAGTGCTGCAGCAGCTCGGATTTCCTCGCCACCAGGTCGGGCATGACCCGCATCTCATGCTTATATGAGCTCAACGCCTGCTGCACGATCGGGTCGGCGCGGCCCGTAAGCCCGAGCGGCATCTGCAGCGGATCGGGGCCGCGCGGGATCTTCGGCTGTGAGCTCACGGGCGCCGCGCCACCCACGCGCGGGTGAGGTAGGTCGTCTCTATCGCCTCGAGGTCGGCGGTGCGACGCGCGACGAAGTCGAGGAACCTGGCGAACAATTCGACACCGAGCTGTACCTGCAGGTCGTTCACGGAGCGCCAGGCGCCGAGGTACTGCGCCGGGGTCTGGCGCACGCTGTGTCGGCCCTCGAGGTACAGCACCTCGGCGAAGCGCGGCTGCGCACTCAACATCTCGGTCAACCGCTCGGTCAGCCCGGAGCGGCCCGACGACACTCGTCGTACATCGGGCTTGAGCTGCGTGATGTGCGCCTCGATCTCGACCAGCAGCGGATTGATCTCGATCAGACGCGGGTTCCACAGTGCCGCGAATACGCCGCCGGGCCGCAGAATGCGGTGAAACTCGGCGCACGCCCGCTCGAAGTCCGCCCAGTGGAACGACGAGGCCATGGTGACGAGGTCGACACTTCCCGCGTCGAGTCCCGTGGCCTCGGCCGAACCCTTGCGCCAATGGATGGCCGTTCCCGCAGAAGTCGCGGTTCCCTGAGCGCGCATGTCATCGTTGGGCTCGACGGCAACCACCGAGCGGAGGCCCCGCTCGGCGAGCATGCGCGTCCAGATCCCGGTGCCAGCGCCGACGTCGGCGGCATCGGCGTCGGCCGGCGCCCGCGGCACGAGAGCGAGGATCCCGCCCGCGACCTGCGGCGCGTAGCCCGGGCGAAACTTGGCGTAGTCCGCCGCGAGCCCGGTGAAGTCCCCGTGTCTCATGAGGCATCGCTCCGCAAGCCGGTGGCCGGCTCCAGCCGCAGCTCACCGCGCGCCAGCATGGCCTCGTAGAGTGCAACGTCGCCGGGATTGTCGACCTCTCCCCATTGCCCGTCGGTGCCGAGGGTATGGATGCCAACGGTCCTGGCCGCGAGCAGCCGGCGCAGCAAGCCGGTCATGTCGAGCCGATCGCGCAGCGTCGCTTCGAGACTGGCCCGCAGCGCTTCGACGGCACGCCAGGCGACCGGCGTGAACTTCAGCAGCCCCATGTACTGGCCCTGGATCTCGTCGATACTGCGAGTGCGGCCACCGATCTCGAGCAGCTCGCCCGCGTCGTTGGTGCGGAACGTCTCGGCATCCGCGAGCGGATCGGCAAAGCGCTGCGTCCACAACCTCCGCCACGCTCTGTCGTAGGTGATGACCAGATCGCCCGCGACACCGCCAAGGCTGCGCACCAGTGCGGAGCGATAGAAAATATCAGCGTAGCTGACGATGACGGGTCCCGTTCGCAGCCATTCGCCGGCGGCGGCGAGCGAGGCCACCATGTTGGTCTCGGCCCAACGCGCATTGTCGAAGTAGGTGAGGCCGGGGAAGGCGAGCATCTCGGCGCGATAGCCGCGCACCACGCCGATCTCCCCGATCCCGGCACCGCGCAGCGCCGCCACCTGGCGCTCGAGCAACGGCCGGCCGGCGAGCTCCACCAGGCACTTGGGCCGCTCATCACTGAGGTGCTGCATGCGACTGCCGCGGCCGGCCGCGAGGATCAACGCCCGCATCAGCTCACCCGGAACACGCGCCGAAAGAGCGCCACGTCCTGCGCGGCAAACGGGCTGTTGCGCTCGGGGTGCCACATGATCCCGGTCAGCGGCAGAGCCTCATGACGGACCGCCTTGACGACACCATCCCCGGCCACGGCCCAGCTGGTGAGCGGCGCGCGTGATTCGCAGGCGGCGAAGCGATGGTAGGCATTGACCTGCTGCGGCTCGCCGTTGATATGGATGGTCTGTCGCGGCGTCACGTGACCATCGACCCGGCGCAGGGTAATACCGCAGCGCTGTTGGATGATCTGCATTCCGCGACAGACGCCCAGCACGGGAAGTCCGCGGTGTTCCGCCATGTCGAGGAGCGCGTTCTCCACCGCGTCGCGCTCCGGGGCGTCGCCGCCGAGCGCCGCGAGGTCGTTGCCGCCGGTCAGCACCAGCCCGACGATGTCGGCGGCGTCGCACAGGGCGAGCGCCACGTCGCTGACGTTGGGAAGCGGTAGCGGCAGCAGCCCGCAGGTCGCGAGAAAGCGCGGCCAGGCCTGATCGAGGCAGTCGCGGCGCTCGCGATGCTCTCGGACGACCGCGACCCGCTGCGTGATGGCGACGGTCTTCACGCGATCAGCAGGACCTGCTGGTTGGTGCAATCCAGGCACAGCTTGTGCGCGTTCTGCCAGCGCTGGTACAGCGTCTCGCCGGCGCCAATCACGGCCGGAAGATCGAGTTCGCTGGCGCGGATCGCCATGTGCGAATTGGCACCGCCGAATTGCGTGACGAAACCGGCGATCCCGCGGGTGAATATCCAGTCGAAACCGGGATCGGCGCTCGGCACGAAGAGAATCTTGCCGGCGAAACTCTCCGCTGGATCGCCGATCGCGGCGACCGGTGCGGTAATACTGCGGCGCGTGATGAAGTTCGGCTCGCTGCGCGGCAGGTGGAAGGCGAACACGTCATCGGGTGAAGCGATCAGCGGCGGCAGCACCAGGTTGCGCGTGAGCGCATAGCGCTCACGGCCATGCGCCACGCTCTCCAGCAGGGTGTGGCGCACCGAGCCGCTCTCGCTGTAGAGCGCGCGGATGGCGTCGTAGTCGAGGAAGGCACAATCCTCCGCCGAGAGCCCGTAGTCACGACCGAGCTCGCGTATCAGCGACAACGCGTCACTCAGGCTGCGCGTGAACACGAATTTGGCGTACTCGCGCCCCTCGATGCCGGCCTTGATGAACTCCATCAGGCTGAGCACGTCGATTGCGAGCTCATGCTCCCGGATCAGCCGCTCGATATGCCGTAGCTGCTCGATCGACAGTGCAAAGCGCGGCGGCTCGGGGCTGGCTGACCGACTGCCGGACCAGTCGAAATACAGATCCGGCGTCTCGTCGTAGCGCGGCGAGAGGATGTCGTAGGTGCCGGGACGCAGGTGCCCGTAGCGAGCCAGGAACTCCGCCTTCGGCAGCTGTGCGAAATCACGTCCGATGCGCGCGCCGACCGTATCGACGCTGCCCATGAAACGTGCGTGCTCCGCGGCATCGAGGACACCGACGTCCACGAACGACTGCAGCAGCTGTACGGCGATGAAGCCGGCCCGCGCCAGTCCGGCGAACGGCAGCGTACCGTAGCGCTTGCAATCCTCGAGTAACCAATAGATGCGGCTGATCTTGTCGATGCGCGCCGCGTTGATCGTCGGCAGGCGCCGCGCCAGCACGTCGATCTTGGCGCGATCACGTCGCCACAGCGCCGTTTCCGGCTGGATGATGCGGTTGGTGAGGCGGCGCAATGCGGCCGACAGCTCGGCGAGATCGGCCGCCGAGAATCCCCTGTCGCTGAGCGCGCGCAGCCGCTGAGGCAGATCGAGTGTGTAGCAGGAGAAGATGATCTCGAACTCGACCTTGTCGTGCAGCTGCGGCTGCGAGAGCAGGCTGTCGATGTAGTGGTTCACCAGCCGCCCGGGCAGATCTCCCGAGAGATCACCGGGAACGAAGGAATTGAAACTCACCCGTACGTCGATGTACGGCAGGCCATGGAAGCTCACCAGCAGCGGGAAGCTGCGCAGGTTCTGATAACCGTAGTTGTCACGCTGATAGGCCCAGACAGTGTCGGTGATCAGCTCGCGGTACAGCGACAGTGACAGTGGCCGCGGTCGCAGGCCGACGATCTCGGCCGGGTTCCAGTCCGGCATGACGCCGAAGATCGCCCGGCTGCCGTGCAGGTACGGATGCGGTCGGCCGAGCAGCTCGACCTTGCGCGCGACGTCGGCGAGCGCGGCATCGATGCGGGCGTCCGGCACAGCTCGCTGTCGCTCGACCGCCAGCCGGCGCACCTGCAGCAGGTAGAGTTGCGCGTCGCTGCCAATGGCGAACTCAACATCGAGCGCGTCGTAAGCGAGCAGCGCCTCGAGCTCGGACAGCAAAGCGATGACCGGAGCCACGCTGGGGGGGCAGGCGTTGCTGCGCGACCTGAGGCAGAAGAAGGTCTCGAGGTTGTCGCCCGCTCCGCCCGTCACCCGATCGGTGCGGCCGGAGCTGGCATCGTAATTGACGATGTAGTAAGGGTCGCCGCTGCCGGGGCGCCGCGAGAAGGCCACGCCGGCCATCGCCACTTCCTCGAGCATCGGCTGCACGAAAACCTGCTCATCACCAGCGGCGTCCGTGCCGAAGGAGGCAATCACCGCCTCGATTGCATGAACGAGTGCTTCGCTGCCGCGCACCCCGGGTACCGAGGTGTAGCGTCCGGCCTGCGAGCTCGTCATGCCGTCCTCGCTGCGGGCGCTGCTGCGCACGATGAGGGTCCCCGAAGCCCAAGCCTCGCGAAGAATGCTCGCCAGCACGGCGGCCGAAGCGGAACGCCACTGCGCCACCGCGAATCGCACCTGCGGCAGGACGCGGGCGGTGCGCAGTCGCGGCGCCACGGCTGCAAGCGTCTCGGCTTTGGTCGAAAACGCGACCACACCGCAAGCACGTCGCGCCAGACCCGACTCGCGCAGCACGCATTCCGCCCAGATCCGCTCCACGGCCGCCGCACCGTCGAGCGTCCCGTGGTTCTCGAGGGTCAGGTCTGGTGACTCGGGCTCCTCGGCGGGCAGGTCGATGCCGACGACATGCGGCGCTTCCGTGCTCGAGGCGGCGGCGTAAATGCCCTTGCGGTCACGGCGCCGCAGCTCCTCCAGCGGCACGTGCAGGTAGATCTCGCAATAACCCGGTATGTTGGCGCGATTCCAGCGCTGCACCTCATGGAACAGCGAAATCGTGGCGCAGACCACGTCCGTGCCCTGGCTGGCGAGCAGACGGCACAGCCGCGCGTTGCGCATGGCGGACTGCCGCCGGTTGGCGGCGTCGTGCGTGAGGTCCTGCGCGATGGCCGTGCGCAGCGCGTCACCGTCGAGGAATACCGCCGCGCGGCCGTGGGCGCGCAGTCGTCGCCACAGCTCGATGCCTACGGTGGTCTTGCCGGCGCCGGACAGGCCGGTAATCCAGAAGACGCGGCCAGCTTCGACATCCGCTGTCAGGCTTTCATCGGGCAGACCCCGTGCCAGAACGTCCAGCTTCTGCACTCCCCTTTGGCCCTGCGCAATTCCCAGTGTCTCAGGTGAACTGTCATCATCACTTAAAAAGACTGTAACACTTTGAGCGTACTGATTAACGGTTTGCCTGCGCCTAGCGTCTCATGTGACATAACATTTCACCGGGACCTCTTTTTGCCGGGCGACAGAGCGATCGCCGCTACGGCGGCTGACGCTGCGGGCAGCGCTCACGCTGCGCGGGAGATACTGCGGAACGCGCCTGTAAGCTGCCGGCTGCGTGGCCTGAGTCGCCCGGGCCGCACCGTCGAGACCGGCGCTGGATCAAGAGGTTACGTGCGGCCGGCGGGCTGCACGAGACTCCCCCCAGCGGCTAGCCGCGCAGCCCCCCTCTTCGACGCTCGTATAATGGCGCAGGCATCGCTACCGGCAGAGGGATGGCTCAGTTCATCCCGCGAACGCGCCGGGCGACCCGCCCTGCTTCGGCCCGGCGCATACGCCGGGAAGAGAGAATGCTGTGAACGCAATCATCTCTCTGACCGTTCTGAGTCTCCTCGTCGCCCTCCCCGTGCCTGCAGCTCAAGGTCCCGCCTCGGCTCCGACCTCGGCGCCGGAAGCGCCCGCAGGCCTTGACAATCGCAGCAATGGTCTCACCGACGAGGCCATGCATCAGACCGATCTGGCGATATTCGATGAAGTGGAGCAGATCTCGTCGGGCCTCGGACCCCTCTACAACGCGCAGTCCTGCCGCGAGTGTCACCAAAACCCGGTGTCGGGAGGCGCCAGCCAGGTCACCGTGTTACGCGTGGGTCACCTCGACCACGAGGGGCATTTCCAGAACCCCGAGATTCCAATCGCATCCGGCACCGAGGTCATCACCGGCCGCTCGCTGGTCAACGACCGTGCCATCTGTCCCAACGCCACATTCCCGAACGGGGAGATCCAGGAGCATGTGCCGGACAGCGAAACAGTCCGTGCAACCCGCATCTCGTTGAGCCTGCTCGGTGATGGATTCGTTGAGGCCGTGGCTGATCAGACGCTCGTCGATCTCGCTCAGCGGCAATGCAAATCCACGCGCGGGAGGATCTGTGGCCAGGTGGTGCAGGTGCCGATCGTCGAAGCGCCCGGACAGATGGCAGTCGGTCGTTTCGGGTGGAAGGACCAGCATGCCAGCCTCTTGTCCTTTGTAGCCGATTCCTATCTCAATGAAATCGGAATCACCAATCCGCTGCAACCAGACGAGGTAACGAGGCTGTGCAACACCGCGCCCGAGCCCAATGACACTCGCGGTGCGGACGGATTGTTCGGCATCGATCATCTGGTGCGATTTGTCCGCGCCCTCAAGGCGCCGGCACGGGACCAGGCGCTGGCGGCCACTTCTCTCGCCCACCATGGAGGGGAGCTGTTTGACAAGGTCGGGTGTACGTCCTGCCACGTGCCATCGATGAAAACCGCTGCTGTGGGAACGAGGATCGACGGAGGCACCTTCGTCATTCCGCCGCCTCTCGGGTCACTTACCATTCACCCGTATGGCGATTTCCTGCTGCACGATGTGGGCACCGGCGACGGAATTGTGCAGAGCAGTCCCGAGCACTACGGCAGATGGGTCGCTCAGCAGATGACAGGGTATCTCGCGCGGCAGCAGCTCGAGAGCACGCAAAACAAGGTGCGCACTGCTCCCTTGTGGGGCGTACGGCTGCGGCCGCGGCTCATGCATGACGGCGCCTCCCTCACCTTACGCGATGCCATTCTGCGCCACCGCGGCGAAGCGCAGGATGAAAGCAAGCGATTCGACCGCCTCGGCAAGCAGGATCAGGAGGCACTGCTCGCGTTTCTGCAATCACTGTGACACCGGCGTCGCGGCGGGCGCCGCGCCTCACCCGCTGGCTTCGAGCACTACGTGCCCGGGTTCACTCGCGACGCGCTTGAGCCATGCGCGGACCGCCGGATACGCACCGAGCTCGAAGCCGCCATCGCCGGCACAGTGCGTGTAGCCGTACAGCGCGATGTCCGCAATCGAATAGCGCGCCCCGGCGAACCAGTCGCGGCGCGCCAGGTGTGTCTGCATTACACCGAGTGCGGCATTGCCCTGCGCGTGCCATTCGGCGACCAGATGGCGTCGCTTCTCGAGTTCCTGCTTCGGCGCGAACGCAAGCCAGAATCGGGCCACGGCGATATAAGGTTCGTGGCTGTATTGCTCGAAGAACATCCACTGCAGCACCTCGGCTCGACCCCAGCGGTCGGCCGGCAGGAGCTTCGATCCCTCACTCAGATACCACAGGATGGCGCCTGACTCCGGGAGCGTTCGTCCGTCGTCGAGTTCGAGCATGGGAACACGCCCATTCGGATTCTTGGCGAGAAACTCGGGCTTGCGCGTCGCCCCGTCGCGAAGCCCATAGTCCTTGAGGGTAAGCGGCACGCCGAGCTGCCGCGCGGCGAGCCGCACCTTGTAGCAATTGCCTGACATCTGCATTTGATGAAGCACGGGCATTCGAACTCTCCCTCTCATGCACCGCCCGAAACGTTAAGGTAATCGGCGCCGTCGTTCACTCAAGTTACTCGCGGCGCCGCGGCGAAATGAGCCTTCGCAGGGCAAGAGGAACGTTTCCTGCGGCGAGTCGATGTCGGAGAATGGCGGCCCCGCGGCCACGAAGCGGGCCAGCGGCAGACGGCAAAAGGAGAACCTCTTGTTGAGCTTTGTCTCCGGGACCAGCAGTCGGCCGCTGCTCTTTGCGACGCTGGATGAGGTCCTCAAGCAGGCCGTGGCGGCGGGCCCGGAGCGAACTGCAATCGTTGCGCCGCAGCAGATGGCACGCCACACATTTCGCGAATTCGACGCGCTCGTCGAGCGCGTTGCCCTGGGGTTCGTAGCGTGCGGCCTCGAGCCGGGCGAGCGCGTCGGGATCTGGGCCCCCAACTGCGCCGAGTGGGTCCTGACCATGTTTGCGGCGGCCCGCGCCGGTCTCATTCTGGTAAACATCAACCCGGCCTACCGCACCTATGAGCTCGAACATGCACTGCGACTCGTGGGATGCCGCGCACTTGTCTTCGCTCCTGGCTATAAGAGCAGCAACTACCTCACCATCCTCCAGGAACTCATTCCGGAACTGGCCGACGCCGCACCCGGTCTGGTGAGAGCGGCGCGTCTGCCCGACTTGCGGCTGCTGGTGCGCATCGCAGACGACTTCGCGGCCGGCTGTGTGTCGTTCAGGGATCTCGCCGCGCAGGGCGAGCGGCTGGATCCCGCCGCACTGGCAGCAGCCCGGGTAAGGAACGATCCGGACCAACCGGTCAACATTCAGTTCACCAGCGGGACTACTGGCTCCCCCAAGGGAGCCACCCTTACCCATTTCAACATCGTCAACAACGGGTTCTTTGTCGGCGAGAGCATGCGGCTGACAGCCGAGGATCGGCTGTGCATTCCGGTGCCGCTCTACCATTGCTTTGGCATGGTGTTGGGTGTGCTCGCCGCGATGACGCACGGCGCTGCCAGCATATTCCCCGGAGAAGGATTCGATCCGCTGCTCACGCTGCAGACCGTGCAGCGCGAGCGCTGTACGGCGCTGCACGGTGTACCGACGATGTTCATTGCTGAGCTCGAGCATCCACAGTTCGGCGACTTCGACCTCACCTCGCTGCGCACCGGCGTCATGGCCGGCGCTCCATGCCCGATCGCAGTAATGCGCCGCGTCGTCACCGACATGCACATGCCGGAGGTAAGCATCTGTTACGGGATGACCGAGACCAGCCCGGTCAGCTTCCAGAGCGCCTGCGACGATCCGCTCGAGCGTCGTGTCACGACCGTCGGCCGCATACACCCGCACGTGCAGGCCAAGATCGTCGACGATGCGGGGCGGGTCACCCGGCGCGGCACTCCCGGCGAGCTGCTGACGCGTGGTTACTCGGTGATGCGGGGCTACTGGGGTCAACCGGACCGCACCGCCGAGGCGATCGACGCGGCTGGCTGGATGCACACCGGCGACCTTGCAAGCCTCGACGAGGAGGGCTACTGCAACATCGTCGGTCGCGTCAAGGACATGATCATCCGCGGCGGCGAGAACGTCTATCCGCGGGAAATAGAGGAATTCCTCTACCGCCATCCGTCAATCATCGATGTCGCCGTCGTTGGCGTTCCGGACCACAAATACGGCGAGGAGATCTGCGCCTGCGTCCGACTGCGCCACGGCGCCCATGCGACCGCAGAGGATATCCGTGAGTTCTGTCGCGGCAAGATCGCGCACTACAAGGTGCCGCGCTACGTACGCTTCTTCGAGAGCTTTCCGCAAACCGTGACGGGAAAAGTTCAGAAGTACCTGTTGCGCGAGCAGCTGCAGTGCGAGCTCGGGCGCGCAGAGGAGCAACACGCCTGAGGTGGGCGGCGTCTGTCTTCAGGGCCTGAGCGTCTCGAGCCATCTCGCCATCAGCGCAGGACTTTCCAGCCAGCCGCTTGCCGGCCAGTCGCGTGGTCGCTCGTTGGCCGGAATGTAGCCAAACAGCGCGACGAACGCCCTCATGCCCGCAGCCTGTGCCGCCAGCACGTCCCGTTCGGCATCACCGACATAGATGCAGTCCGGCGGGGACACGCGCAGCTTCTCGGCCGCATGAAGGAGCGGCGCCGGGTGTGGCTTACGCTGCTGGAGCGTGTCGCCGCTCACGACCACGGCGGCGCGACGGTGCAACGCCAAATGCTCGAGCAGCGGCTGCGTGAGCCAGCCCGGCTTGTTGGTAACGATGCCCCAGAGGATGCCAACGGCTTCAAGACGCGTCAGCGCTTCCCCAACGCCGTCGTAGACCTTCGTCTCCCGCGCCAATCGCGAGCGGTAGATGTCGAGAAAACGCCCGCGCAGCGCCTCGAATACCGCGCCACTGGCCTGCGGAAAGCCGATCTGCACCAGGGCGCGGGCGCCGTGCGAGACGAACGGACGCAGCTGCTCGAGCGGCAGCGCGTCATGGCCCGCTTCATGGCGCAGTTCGTTGAGCGCTCCCGCCATGTCCGGTGCCGTGTCCATCAGCGTGCCATCCAGATCAAACAGCACGACCCGCGTGCGTTCCGCAGCCGGGCGTCCGTGACGGACCTGTGACGCGTTCATGCCTCGGGGACAACAGAGGTGTGCCTGCGGACAGCGCGAATCTCTGCGGTCAGGTACAGAATGTTATGGATCGCGGTCTCAGGGCCGGGATATGGCGTCTCGACGAAACCGAGCCGGCGGTAAAGTCGCGCCGCGGGATGATTGTCGGCCGCAACGAATAGCGAGCATTGGTCGACACCGAGCGCAGCCGAGCCCAGCTCAATCAACGCACACAACAGCCGCGAGCCCCAGCCCCTTCCCCGTAGCGCCGGCGACACCGCCAGTCGACTTACGTGACAGCGCCCGGCTCGCAGGTAGTACTGACCGAAGCCGATCACTGTTTGGTTCGTCGCGTAAACGTACGAAGGCACTGCTGCAAATCGCGAATCCGCTTGAAATGACTGCTCACTGAAGGGAAAACGAAACTCCGGTCCGCCCCAGATGCGGCAGCTCGGACCGTCCGGAAACCAGGCCATCATGGCGAGCAAATCCTCCCTGCTTGCCGCACGCAGGGTCACCTGTTGCGAGCTGACTGTGCCGACTGCGTGCATTGTGCGAAAGATACTCTGTCGTGGGACGCAGCGAAGCGGTTTATAACCTCAAGCCTGTCTCCGAGCTGCTGATTTCCCGAGGTGGCGGGGACAAGCGCGCCCGGCGCGACGCGGCCGCCGCATCAAGGAAACCGATCGGGTCGCCAAGCAGTAGCTCTCGAGGGCGCTCTTGTGCGTAATCGCTGTCAGCATCCGCCGCCCGTGGGGCGGCGGGTCTGCAACTGCCGCGACCTGCGGCGGCAGTCAGCTGTGCGCGCCGGGGGCGGCCAGTCCGCCGCGCCGCTGCACTGACGCCTCGCCAAATGTGCGTCAGTCGCTTTTCCGCGCTTCCGGTCCCTCGGTACTGTGCGGCCGCATGCCCACGGAAATCGTCCCGGCCGCCGAGTGCATCTTCTATGTGCGGGAGCTGCTCTCGCAGGATCTCTGCCGCACCATCATCGAGAATTATGCAGTCGACTCCGGCAAGCACGCGGGCTGCACGGTCGGCAGTCGCGGCGAGAGCAAATCGCAAGACCCGGTCAAAGTCAGTACCGACCTGGAAATCACGACCCAGGGGGTTTGGGCGGCGGTATATGACGAGCTGCACCAGGCCGTGAGTCGTGTCGTGCGCAGTCTCGTGGCGCAGTTTCCGTCACTGCAGGTTTGGCCGCTGCGCTGCACCGGGTACAAGATTCAGCACTACAAAAAGGGCGCAGGACATTTCAAGTGGCACTTCGATGCGCTCGGGCCCGGGGCGTGGGAGCGGCAGCTGGCGATGGTCATTTATCTGAACTCGGTCGAAGCCGGCGGCGAAACGTGCTTTCATCGACAGAATCTGACGGTAAAACCGCTGGCTGGTGACGCGCTGTTCTTCCCGACGTTCTGGACCCACATGCACTGTGGCGAGATCCCGAGGTCCGAGGATAAGTACGTCATCTCGTCGTTTGTCAGTTTCGCCATTCCCCCGATCGAGGAGCAGCCTCCACAGCCTCTTACCGAGTAGCAGGGCGGTGCCGCGCGCGAGCTCTGCTCAGTGGAAGAGCGCCAGCGCCCGCACTTCGATACTCTCGCGCGGCGGCACGTGTGGGTAACGCCTGTCGGTAAACGCGCTGTGCGGCGCTACGCGACCCGGTCCGGGCGGCGCCGAATCGAAGTTCTTGAAGAGCCACGCCTCCTCCACCGACATATCCGAGGCGAAGTACCACCGCTGCCGTGGCTCGTGCACCAGGTAGTAGATCTCCCCCATCC
>Ga0335076_10001123_pt1 | contig 25609 bp, 17 predicted proteins | sample Lox_Sample_25_FD_206717 | JGI IMG/M metagenome (GOLD analysis project Ga0335076, IMG submission 206717) | Soil microbial communities from Loxahatchee National Wildlife Refuge, Florida, United States - Lox_Sample_2.5 | ecosystem: Environmental > Terrestrial > Soil > Wetlands | place: USA... | reverse complement strand
CAGCGAAAAGATTTAGGTAGTTGAATTTCAATTACCCAATTACCAAATTGCACAATTACTCAATTTCATGGCTGATGTAAATCTCACAGTTGACGGCAAGAAGCTCACGGCTCCCGCAGGGACGCTCCTCATTGATGCCTGCAAGAACGTAGGCATCGAGGTGCCTTCCTTCTGCTATTACCCGAATCTGTCGCTGCAGGGCGCTTGCCGCATGTGTCTCGTAAAGATCGAGAAGATGCCCAAGCTGCAGACTGCGTGTACGACCGTAGTCAGCGAGGGCATGGTCGTCACCACCGAGAGCGACGAGGTCAAGCAGGCGCGCAAGTCGATGCTGGAAATGCTGCTGGGGAACCACCCGCTGGATTGTCCGGTCTGCGATGCGGGTGGCGAGTGCGAACTGCAGGACATGACCTTCTCCTACGGCGCAGCCGAGTCGAAGTTCATGGAGGCCAAGAACCACCGCGAAGAGCAACAATGGTCTCCCGTGGTGTTCTTCGATCGTCCGCGATGCATCCTGTGTTACCGGTGTGTGCGGGTTTGCGGCGAAGGCATGGACGTCTGGGCTCTGGGGGTACAGAACCGCGGCGTCAGTTCGATCATTGCTCCTAACAAAGAAGATCATCTTGAGTGCGAAGAGTGCGGCATGTGCATCGACATCTGTCCAGTCGGCGCACTCACCTCGGGCGCTTATCGGTACAAGACCCGGCCTTGGGAGATGAAGCATGTGGGCACCGTCTGCACGCATTGCGGCGACGGCTGCAAAACGACTCTCGGCGTTCGGCGCTCCGACGCGGGCATGGAAATCGTCCGCGGCGACAATCGCGACAAGAGCGGCGCGAACGGCGACTTCCTGTGCATCAAGGGCCGCTATGGCTTCGATTTCGCTGGCAATGATGAGCGCATCAAGCAGCCGTTGATTCGCAAAAACGGTAAGCTGACTCCATCGACGTGGGAAGAAGCCTTCGAACTCGTCGGCAAGAAATTTGCTGAGGTCCGCGATAAAGATGGCGGCGCTGCGATCGGAGTGATCGGCTCCAACCGCACCACGAACGAAGAAGCCTATCTGCTCTCGAAGTTCGCGCGTACCGTGTTGAAGACCAACAATGTCGACCATCATCGCACCGCCGACTTCCCTGCTTTCGCGGCTGCCATGCGCGGGACTGACAAGACCGCCAGCATGGCTGACGTCTTCACTGCTCCAGCGATCCTTCTGCTTGGAAACGATCCGACCGAGCAGCATCCGCTGCTGGCCTGGCAGATTCGAAATAATGTCCGGCTGCATCGGGCCAAGCTGTACGTGGTCAATCATGAGTCGATCAAGCTCCGCCGGCAGGCGACGACTTTTGCGCAGGTAAGTCAGGAAGCAGAGTTCGTCAAATTCCTGTCGAGTAGCGATTCAGCCCAGCCTTCCTTGGGCGTGAGCGGCACTACGCCTGACACTCTCGGCAAACTGCGGGACACGCTGCGCGCCGAGCAGAATCTGATCGTAGTCTTTGGCGCTGAAATACAGGGAAGCAGCATTCAGCAGCTAGTCTCTGCCCTGCCCAATGCGCGATTCATCTGCCTGGGCGATTATGCCAATTCGCGCGGCGCTTCGGACATGGGCCTTTATCCTGATCTGCTTCCCGGATATCACTCGGCCGCCGGCAGCACGCCTTTCCACAAGGAATGGGAGATTCCCCAAGCCGCAGGACTCAATACTTATGAAATGGTCTCAGCTGCGCAGGCCGGCAAGCTGGAGGCTCTTTACGTTGTTGGATCGAATCCGATCGGTCGCTTGCAGATCGATCCATTCGCCTTCTCCAACAGCTTCGTGGTCGTTCAGGACATGTTCCTGACCGAGACCGCGATTATTGCCGACGTAGTGTTGCCCGCAGCGAATGCCTACGAAAAGGCGGGAACGATGACCAACACCTGCGGCGACGTTCAACTCGTCAAGAAGGCCGGAGACCTTTCGGGCACGAAACCCGATTTCGAGATGATCGTCCGCATCGCCGATGCCATGGGTCACGACGTCCACAAGCTCGTTCCGTTCGGCGGTGGTGTTCGCGCTGATATGGGCCAGTCTCGCGGAGCGCAGTCGGGTGAAGCCGATCGCCATGCCGTGTGGCTCGAAGAACAAGGTCTGGAGCCGAAACTTAGCCCGCTCGATCCCATCGCAATTCTGGATGAGATTCAGCGGCTGGTTCCGGGATATGACGTCTCTCGTGTAAACCTGCTCGGCGGAAACAGCGAGCACACTTCGCTCGCGAAATCGGGTGGTGCGGTTCCGCAGCAGAAGACGGATGCTCCGGCGCTGATTCAGCCGGCCAACGACAGCCTTTTCAGTTCCGGGACGTTGGGACGCTATTCGCGCGCTCTGAGTTCCGTCGTCGAAGCGCACGAGATCAAGCCGGCAGAAGTCGCAGCCGACTGAGCCGATTCAACGATTCGTAAACAAGTTGTCTGAAGTAAGAGAGGAAGCTGGGCGTTGCCAATCTGGATTTACATCTTAGCTTCAATCATCAAATCGGCGATCGTGCTCGTGGTTTTGCTGACTGCTGTTGCCTACACGGTTTGGCTTGAGCGTAAAGTCGTCGGGCACATGCAGAACCGATGGGGCCCTACGCGAGTGGGCCCGTTCGGCTTGCTGCAGCCTGCGGCCGACGGGCTGAAGTTCCTGTTTAAAGAAGACCTGACTCCGCCACACGTCTACAAGCCTCTATTCCTGGCGGCGCCGCTTATCGCCGTTGTCTTCGCGCTCACGTCGATCAGTGTGATTCCGTTCGGCAATCCGATAACGATTTTCGGCTACACATTTCCGCTGCAGATTACGACCAGCGTCAACACCGGCCTACTGCTGATTATCGGTGTGACCTCGATTGGCGTGTACGGCGTGGCACTAGCCGGATGGTCTTCCAACAATAAATATTCTCTGCTTGGCGGATTGCGTGCCAGCGCACAGATGGTCAGCTACGAGATTTCGCTGGGGCTCTCGCTCGTCGGCGTCCTCATCATGGCCGGTAGTTTCAGCCTGAACGATATCGTAGCCTCGCAGCGCGGACATTTCCTCGGTGTCATTCCGCGATGGAACATCTTTACCGGCCAGATCGTCGGATTCTTCTGTTATCTGATCGCGGCCTATGCGGAGACGAATCGCATCCCGTTTGATCTGCCCGAAGCCGAAACCGAGCTAGTCGCGGGATATCACACCGAATACAGCGCGATGAAATTCGCCATGTTCTTCATGGCTGAATACGCGAACATGATCACGGTGGCTTGCCTGGCAACGCTGCTGTTTTTTGGCGGCTGGAATGGGCCGATTTTCGGACCGGCAATTTTGCAGGCGATCCTTCCCGTGTTCTGGTTCTGCGCTAAGGTTTTTGCATTCCTCTTTCTGTACATCTGGGTGCGCGGCACGTTGCCCCGCTTCCGTTATGACCAACTTATGGCATTCGGTTGGAAGTTCCTGCTGCCGTTGTCGATATTGAATTTGATTGCGACGGCAATTGCAGTGGTGTGGTGAGAAACACGTACTCAGTACCCAGTACTCGGTACCCAGTGGTTGCGTTTCGAGGGCCGATACTGTGCTCAGAACTAACTGAGTACTGAGTACCGAGTACTAAGTACCAAATTTCATGCTCAGCGTTCATCTCATACTGTTTTTGGCGTTCGGAGTTATCGCCGTTGCGGGCGCGGTCAACCTGCTCGTACAGCGGCATCCGATCAATAGCGCTTTGTCGCTGATCACCGTAATGGCGGCACTCTCCGGCGAGTACCTGCTCCTTGGCGCAGAATTCGTCGCGGCCGTGCAGGTCATCGTTTATGCCGGCGCGATTATGGTCCTGTTCGTCTTCGTAATCATGCTTCTGAATGCGGGCGTGGAAGAACAAACCAGGGGCAGCCGCGTCGCTCTCCTGTTCGGTATTCCGGGAATGCTGATCGGAAGCCTGTTAATCGCATGGGTTGTTCTCAAGCATTCTGGTACCGAAGCTGTGGTGGCAGGAGCAATGCCTGGACCACCCAAAGCGATCGCGGACCTGCTATTTCACGAGTTCCTTCTGCCCTTTGAAATTACTTCGATTCTGATCCTGATCGCCATTATGGGTGCTGTGGTACTGGCCAGCAAACCCACCGTGCCGGGTGGCGGGCCGGCAAAGAAGGTGAACGACTGATGGTTCCGCTTTCGTACTATCTCGTGCTCAGTGGAATCCTGTTCGCGTGTGGCGTAACCGGATTCCTGATCAAGCGCAACATCATCACCATCTTCATGTCGATTGAGTTGATGCTCAATGGCGTGAATCTCTCCTTCGTGGCTTTCGCCGCCCACTGGCACGTGCTCGCCGGGCAGGTTTTCGTGTTCTTTGTGATGGTGGTTGCTGCCGCCGAAGCGGCAGTCGGTCTGGCGATTATCATCGCGGTCTACCGCACGCGTGAAACATTGAATGTTGACCAGGTGAATTTGCTCAAGTTATGACGCAGAATCCGTATCTCTGGCTGATTCCAACGCTGCCGCTGGCTGGTGCAGCGATCAATGGATTCTTGGGGCGCAGGTCTTCCAAGACTGCGGTCACCACGATCGCCCTTGCATTCCCTGGATTGGCGTTTGCGCTGGCGCTATGGATCGCATTAGGGTTTTCTTCTTCCGCGGCACCGTATGTTTTTAACCTCGCTCACTGGATCCGTTCCGGAAACTTCTCCGTTGATTTCGCCTTCTACCTCGATCAACTCTCACTGGTGATGTTACTGGTTGTCACCGGAGTCGGATTCCTGATTCACGTTTACTCGGTCGGCTACATGTCCGACGACCCGAGCTACTACCGGTTCTTCACCTACCTGAACCTGTTCATGTTCTTCATGCTGACGCTGATCCTGGCGAACAACTACCTGGTGATGTTCATCGGATGGGAGGGCGTCGGCCTCGCATCGTATCTTCTGATTGGATTCTGGTTCCAGAAGGATTCGGCTGCCTCGGCAGGGAAGAAAGCGTTCATCGTCAATCGCATCGGCGACTTCGGGTTCCTGATCGGACTATTCCTGATCATCCAGCACTTCGGCTCGCTGAATTTCACGGAAGTCTTCAGTAAGGTTGAGCCGCTACAAGCAGAGACTTCCGGAGCCGGACTGCTCACCACGATTGGCATTCTGCTTATGGTGGGTGCCTGCGGCAAGTCGGCGCAGATTCCGCTCTACGTCTGGCTTCCCGACGCAATGGAGGGCCCGACGCCAGTCTCCGCTCTGATCCACGCGGCGACCATGGTCACGGCTGGCGTGTACATGGTGGCACGATCCCATGTGATTTTCGAGCGCGCTCCGATCGCTTTGACCGTCGTCGCGATCATCGGCACTCTGACCGCGTTGTTCGCCGCGACGATTGGCATCACGCAAACCGATATCAAGAAAGTTCTCGCCTACTCGACAGTCTCGCAACTCGGTTACATGTTCATGGCGTGTGGTGTGGGAGCATTCTCGGCAGGCATCTTCCACCTGATGACGCACGCGTTCTTCAAAGGTCTTCTGTTCTTGGGCGCCGGATCCGTAATCCATGCAGTCGGCGGCGAACAGGACATGCGCAAGATGGGTGGACTCAAGACGTATATCCCGACGACCTTCGCGACCATGCTGATAGCCACGGCGGCCATCGCCGGAATTCCACCGCTAGCTGGCTTCTGGAGCAAGGACGAAATTCTCTGGAAGGCTTACGAAGCCAACCCGATTTACTGGGCCATTGGCGCCATTACGGCCTTCATCACGTCGTTCTACATGTTCCGTCTGCTCTTCATGACATTCTGGGGCGACTACAAGGGAATTCAAGTTGACGACCACGGTCATGCGCACGCAACTCATGGACACGGAGAACATGGCCACGGCGAACCGCACGAAAGCCCGATGGTCATGCTCGTTCCCCTCATGGTGCTCGCTCTCCTGTCGCTCGTGGGCGGGCTGGTAGGAATTCATAACGGGTTCGAACACTTCCTGGAACCAGTGTTTGGTGGTGAATTTCCGGCCGCGGTAACTGAGGGGCACGGTAACACCGAATTGCTGTTAATGGGAATTTCGGTTCTATTTTCGCTCGCCGGATTATTTGTCGCCTACGTCCTTTATGTGAGCAAGCCCTACTTGCCGCAGAAGATCGCAGCCAGCCTTGGCGCCTTCTATGAGGCAGTCCTGAATAAATATTACGTCGATGAGATCTACGCGAAGCTCTTCGTGAAACCCCTGGTCGACGGTTCGACCGCAATACTCTGGCAAGGTGTGGATCGCAAGGTCATCGACGACACTGTGAACAATGTGGCCGATGGTGCAAAGCACGTCTCCGATGAAGTACGACACATGCAATCCGGGAACCTGCGCTCGTACGCCGGATGGATCGCTGCGGGAGCCGCGGTCGTAATTGCCTATATGGTCTATCTGGGGGTGGGACGATGAACGACGCTCTCGGCCCCTACATCGTTTCGCTGATCACGTTCGTTCCGCTCGCGGGGGCGGTGTTGTTGACGTTCTTGCCGCGCCGCGACCGCGATATCCGGGTTGTCGCCTTCTTATTCTCGCTGGCGACGTTTTGTCTCTCATTGCACTTGCCGGTGCACTTCCACCGCGGGCTGCCCGGGTTCCAGTTCGAAATCGATAAGCCATGGATCACCAGCCCCAATATCCATTACCACATGGCGATCGACGGCATCTCGATGTGGCTCGTGGTTCTGACTACATTTCTAACGCCGCTTTGCGTACTGATCTCATGGAAATCGGTGCACGATCGGGTGAAAGAATTCTTTATCCTTCTGCTCATCCTTGAGACTGCTCTGATCGGCGTCTTCACTTCGCTCGATCTCTTCCTCTTCTACTTCTTCTGGGAAGCGACGCTGATTCCGATGGCATTGCTGATTGGCGTCTTCGGCCACGAGCGCAAGGTCTATGCCGCGGTGAAGTTTTTCATGTACACGATGATCGCGTCCGTCTTCATGCTGGCCGCGATCCTCTGGCTCTATGCGCACACCGGCAGCTTTGATTTCGTAGTCATCCGCGACCAGATCGCAAAGGGCGCGGTCGCGAGCTTTCCTGCCGCGGCGCAATGGCTCTTCCTCGGGTTCTTCCTGGCATTCGCGGTCAAAGTACCACTGTTCCCATTTCATACATGGTTGCCGGATGCCCACGTAGAAGCTCCGACGGCTGGATCGGTTCTTCTGGCCGGCGTTCTGTTGAAAATGGGCACCTACGGAATGCTGCGGTTCAATCTCGGATTGTTCCCCGAGCAGGCCCGTCGCAATGCTCCGTGGATCATGACCCTGGCACTGATCGGGATCATTTACGGCGCTCTGGTTGCGATGGTGCAGCCGAACATGAAGAAGTTGATCGCCTATTCCTCAGTTAGCCACCTCGGATTTGTCGTACTCGGCATCTTCAGCTTCACGCAGTCCGGACTGAACGGTGCAATGTTCGTGATGCTCGCCCACGGCATCTCTACCGGCGGATTATTCATGCTTGCCGGAATCCTTCACGAACGGCGGCATACGTACGAGATTTCCGAATTCGGTGGACTCGCTTCGCCCATGCCGGTCTACGCCGCGTCTTACCTCTTTATTGTTCTCGCCTCTGTCGGATTGCCGCTGCTCAATGGATTCGTCGGTGAGTTTCTTGTCCTCAACGGCGCCTTTCAGGCAAAACCAATCTATGGGATTCTCGGCGCGACTGGTGTGATCTGGAGTGCCTGCTATCTGCTCTGGATGTTCCAGCGCGTTTTCTATGGCAAAGTGACGAATCCGGTGAACAATGGCATGGCTGACATGCTCGGGTTTGAGAAGGCCGCCGTCTGGCCTTGCGCCGCAGCCGCTCTCGTAATGGGCGTCGCTCCGATTCTCTGGCTGGCAGCAATCGATCCGGCGGTCCATGATGCTTTAGCGCCGCTTGCACAAACGATGAGCAAGGTGGTGATGCAATGACGATCGTTCCCGCCATGCTGTTGCAAGCGATTCCTCAGCCCGAGGACTACATCCGCATTTTGCCGGAACTTGTCCTTGCCATCTTCGGCATCGCAGTAATGGTGCTCGATCCACTGGTCGATGAAGAGAAGAGTCAAAAAACTCTCGGTGCTATTGCGTTTGTGGGCACCGTTGCCGGTCTGATTTCGACGTGGTACATGGCGCAGTCTCCCGGCCTGGCCTTCTCGAACACGATCCGCATCGACAGCTTCAGCGTATTTTTCAACTTTCTGGTAATCGCCATTGCTGCGGTCGTCATTCTGAGTTCGTTTGAATACATGGCCGTGCAGCGCATTCGAGCCGGAGAATATTATGCGCTGATCCTGTTCGGTGTCGTAGGAATGTCCGTGATGGCCTCGGCGATCGAACTGGTTCTAATCTTCATCGGCCTGGAGATTTCTTCGATCTCGACCTATATCCTTGCAGGATTTCGGCGAAACGAAGCCTCGAGTAGCGAATCGTCGCTGAAATATTTCCTGTTGGGTTCCTTCGCAACGGCATTTTTCCTTTACGGCGTCGCACTGATGTTCGGCGCTACAGGATCGACCAACATCGACATCATCAGCCAGAAGATCACCGCATCTTCCCCTGGAGTGCTGGTGTTCACCGCGATGGCGCTGATGTTCGTGGGCCTGGGCTTCAAAGTAGCAGCGGCCCCCTTTCACATCTGGACGCCTGATGTATATGAAGGTGCTCCAGCACCGGTAGTAGGGTTCATGTCGACCGCGCCTAAAGCTGCGGCGTTCGCGGTTTTGCTGCGTGTGGTATTTACCATCAATGCTCCCGGACGTTTCTGGTTCCTCTGGTTAGCAGCGGCGCTCTCAATGACGCTGGGAAACATTAGCGCGCTGGTGCAATCGAATGTAAAGCGGTTGCTGGCTTATTCCTCGATCGCGCATGCTGGATATCTCCTGGTTGCCTTTGCTATGCCGAACCAGGAGGACTCCGTGACCGGAATCTCAGCAGCGATGTTCTATACGGCCGCGTACGCGGCAATGAATGTGGGCGCATTTGCGGTGGTAAGTCACTTTGCGAATGCCGGTGAGAAATATGTGACGTTGGAAGATTACGAGGGATTGGGCCGCTCTTCCCCGCTACTAGCTGCTGCTCTTACCTTCTTCCTTCTTTCCCTGATCGGAATTCCCATGACTGGTGGTTTTTTCGCAAAGTTTTATGTATTCAGCGCTGCTTTGCGAGCGAATTTGATCTGGCTTACGCTGATTGGCGTCGTCAATAGCGCCATCGGCGCGTACTACTATCTACGGATCATTGTGGCTATGTATATGCGTGAATCACGCAAAGAAGTTCCGGTCACCCCCATTTCTTTCAGTTTGGGTTTAGCCTTGTCGCTTAGTTTGCTCGCCACTCTGTACTTAGGCGTCCTGCCAAACCGGGTCTTGCAGATAGCGCAACATTCTGCGCAGGACCTGATGCCACAGCCTTCCGCCCCGAACTCGAATGTGGCGCAAAGCCCAGCCTCGACCCCGGTTCCCAGTCAGTAAATCGCGGGCAAAACTTTGCGAAAAGCTCATTTGACAAGGCCCGTGGACAGCGTGCATCATGTGTGCACTGAGTTCCCAGGCCGGTTCTTCTCACTCACAACGGAACTGGCGGTGGTCTTGGAGGGAGAACAATGTCCAAACTGATTCGCAGGCTATGGTCCGAAGAATCGGGGCAAGATATCGCCGAATATGCCGTAATGTTGGCCGTGATTCTTGTGCTGGTCGTAGGGACGGTGCGGTTAATCGGTTCGAACGCAAACAGTGTCTTCTCGAACGTAGCCAGTTCATTGCAGTAGAAGCTCGTTGCCAGAAGCCTGACAATTCTCGCAAATTGAAAGTTATGACACGATTTAGTCCAAGCTTTGCTTTTGCGTGGTACTACCGCTTTACTCCGGTAGCGGCTGCGAGCAGCTTGGAGCAAGGTTGAGCAAGTAAGAACCTTCAAAGATCCAAGTTTCAAAGCAAGCCGCGATCCAGAATCGCGGCTTTAGTTTTTTCTACACGCAACTTCAACAGGAGAGGGTCCCAATGATTGTCAACATGTCGGAAAAGGCTACAGAACAAGAGATTAATCATGTGATTGAGCGTATCCGCGAGGCGGGATACCAGCCTCACGTCACTCGCGGTACGGAACGCACGATTGTTGCGGCTGTAGGTAGTGGCCGCCGGCACGAGATCGAAGCACTTCAGGTGGCGCCGGGCGTTGATAATGTCGTTGCGATCGCGCAACCCTTCAAACTGGTCAGCCGCCAGGTTCGTCCCGAGCGCTCGGTCGTCAAGATCGATGGCGTTTCGATCGGTGGGCCCGAAGTCGTAGTCATTGCCGGACCTTGCTCCGTGGAGTCGCGCGAACAGTTGCTCGACACCGCGCACGCAGTCAAGCGCGGCGGGGCGTCCATGCTGCGTGGGGGCGCCTACAAGCCTCGAACGTCTCCTTATGATTTCCAGGGACTCGGAATCGAAGCGCTTAAGATTCTTCGCGAAGCGAAAGAAGTAACGGGACTTCCGGTTGTCACCGAGGTGATGAGCACCGAGGATATCGATCTCATCTGCGAATACGTAGACATGCTGCAAGTCGGCGCACGGAACATGCAGAACTTCGCGCTGCTGCGTCGTCTAGCCACGGTGAATAAGCCCATTTTGCTGAAGCGCGGACCGTCCGCGACAGTAAAGGAATGGCTGCTTGCCGCGGAATACCTTCTAGCAGGAGGAAATCATCAGGTAGTTCTCTGCGAGCGTGGCATCAAGACCTTCGAGACCGAGATGCGCAACACGATGGATCTCGCGGCGATCGCTCTTGCCCGCGACTTATCTCACCTTCCGGTCATCGCAGATCCTTCCCACGGTACCGGAAAGCAGAGCCTGATTGCGGCCGTTTCGCGCGCCGCGGTTGCGGTCGGAGCCGACGGGCTGATCATCGAGGTTCATCCCTGCCCCGAGCGTGCGCTCTCTGACGGCCCTCAGTCCCTGGATTTCGCTGGATTCGGGCGCGTCATGCGTGCATTAACCGAACCGCTGCGGAGGACCGCGAGTCTGCCGATGGAGGTACAGGCCGCGGTTTGAGATCGCTGTGGGCTGATTAGCGTGGCTTAAACGGCTCGGGCTTTGCGCAAGCTTTGTCGCTCATCGGCGAGAGGCTGCCCTGTGCAGGAGTTTGATCACAAGATACTGCGCTCTCGCCGCCGTGCGCAGTATTCGGCCTCTTCTGAATGAGGCTCGCACCATCGTCCACCCTAATCGGACCTCTTTCGAACAGGCAAGGCCAAGGATTTCCGATCCCCGTATCGGGGCGTCATTCTCCTGGCCGCAGTCTCCCCGCGTAACAAAAATGTCTCTATGGAGATCCAGCATCACGATCCGATGAAGACGGAACTTACAGTTCGACTTGGCGAGCACAATATCGTTTTTGCGAAGTTTAGAACATTCCACTGACTTTACTTCGACGATCTCGCCATCACGGATTGCCGGGGACATGCTGCAGCCGCGCGCTTCAAAGCGCACGCTTAGGCCTCGCTCCAGCATCGGCCGCATAATCTCCTCGAATAATTGCGAATCACAAGCCCGTTGACTCATAGAGGTGAACAGATCTGAGATTGTTCCATCCAGCGGCCTCAGCTAAAGCCGTATCTCAAGATTGATCGCCGAGGCAAAACCAGATTAAGAGATTTCATGTTTCGAGAACACATCCCTTCAAAAAAGGTGCTTAGTTAGTCATCCCGGCGATCTTGCTCCAAGACATGCCGCCTCAACTTTCTGTTTCTTTCGCTCTAGACAAACGAAAGAAAACGTTATAAAAAGAAATGCGCAGCTTTAGTGGGTTGCACACAAACGAAAGCTACTGCTCCTTAGACTCCCTTGCTAAACGAAGAACGACGACGCGCTATTCTCGATGTGCTCAACCATCACGGAAGAGTGCTGGTTACGGAGCTAGCCCGCCAATTCGAAACCTCGCAGGTTACGATCCGGAAGGATCTCGAGATCCTGCATGCCCACGGACTCGTGCATCGCACCCACGGCGGCGCACTGCCCTCGCGGCAGGGTGCACTGGAAGATCCAACGCTGCGGGAAAAGGAAAAACTTCACCACCAGGAAAAATTGCGGATCGCCGAGTGTGCCGTGCAGAACGTAAAGGAAGGGCAGGTTGTAATTTTGGACTCGGGCACTACTACCACCGCGATTGCCCGTGCTTTGCGCCAGTTTCAAAACCTCACGATCATTACGAACGCGGTCAACATTGCTGCTGAACTTGCGGGAACATCGGTCGAGGTAATTCTGACCGGAGGGACGCTGCGTAACAATTCGTTTTCTCTCGTGGGCCCGATCGCTGAAGAGACTTTACGGCGGCTCAGCGCTGACATCTTGTTTCTTGGTGTCGATGGATTCGACGCGCATTACGGCTTGAGCACGCCCAATCTCCTGGAAGCAAAAGTGAATCGTGTAATGGTGGAAATCGCAAAAAAGGCTGTGGCGGTGTGCGATTCGAGCAAGTTCGGACGTCGCAGCCTGTCCCTGATTTCCCCGACTTCTGCGCTGAGCGAAGTAATCACGGATCGCGGAGCGCCGAAATCCGATCTGCGAGCGTTGAAGCAGGCTGGTATCGAAGTCACGCTGGTCTGATTGCCGATTTGCGAACGCCAATTGCCGAACTGACGAAGCCCAACGCTAACGTGGGGGCGGCAACCCATCGACAATCGGCAATCCTAGAATCAACAATTCTCTATGCCTCTTTTCGACGTCACCATCGCCGGAGAACTGAATCTTGATCTCATTCTCTACGGTCTACCGGAACAACTCGCGCCGGAACGCGAACTCATTGCCGATCGGATGATGCTGACTCTCGGCAGTTCTTCTGCCATTGTCGCTCACAATCTCGCCGCCCTGGGCAGCAAAGTCGGTTTTCAATCCCGCATTGGCGATGATCAACTCGGGCAAATGTCTCTGGCACGTCTCAAGCAAGGCGGCGTGGATGTGTCAAAGTTGCGTTGCGTGGCCGGCCCGACGACAACAGGCCTCACGGTAATCCTCCATCATCAAGCCTGGCGCAACATTCTCACCTACATGGGCACCATCGCTGAGCTGAGGTGGGAAGACCTGGATCTCGATTATCTGTCAGACGCCCGTCACTTTCATCTTTCTTCCTATTTCATGCAGCGAGCGTTGCAGCCGCGGGTAGTAGATCTTTTCCGGTTTTTAAAGTCCAAAGGTCTGACGATTTCGCTCGATACCAATGACGATCCGGATGACCGATGGCAAGGCGGCCTTCATGAACTGCTGGGATTGGTGGACGTTTTTCTTCCCAACGCGCGCGAGGCCTGCAAAGCTGCAGGCACCGAAGATCTTGAACTCGCAATCCACAAACTCTCGAAGATGGTGCCGTTGCTGGTAGTGAAGGTCGGACCGAAAGGAGCGATCGCTCAACAGGGATCGGAACGATTCGTCTGTTCGCCCGTGAACGTTGTTCCAGTTGATACGGTGGGCGCCGGTGACAGCTTCGACGCCGGCTTTCTCCATGAATATGTCCGCGGGTCAGACGTTGCAACATGCCTGGCGAGCGGGAATCGAGCCGGGGCGCTCTCGACAACTCGTCCCGGCGGAACAGAAGCCTTCCGCGAGACAACTCATCGCGAGGCATTTCTCAACCCACGCTGAATTTTGAGACAGGCGCAGTCCGCCAGGGCCCAGCCCATCGGCGCGTTGAGATTATCTCTCGTTACTTAGCGCTTACTTCCAACAAAAGATGCTTATTGAATCCGGTCTTCAGCCTGGGAGCTTTTCCCTGCTCTGCCTGCACAGTTCCCAGATCCTTACCATCGACATAGTCGACTACTTCATACGTGCCCGGCTTGAGCCCACGTAGTTCCACTTCACCTGTGAATGGCGTGGTGTCGTCAACAAAGAATGCGTAATACATCTTGCCGTCCTTCGCAATGGCATACGCTTCGGGAAAATCGTAGCCATACGTATACAGATCAAGAAACTCGCCCTTCGACAGCATCTTCTGGTTGTACAGGGCAAGCCATTTCTTCCAATGCTCTTCCTTCTCGGTGGTGAGATTCACCGGCTTGAACTTTGGTCCAGGATCGGGCCAAACAAACTTTGTTCCCGGTACGCCACCCGTCCCGACGGTAGAAGCGAAATCGGATCCATGCTCGCTCCAGTTTCCATGGCCAAGCGGACTCATCTCCGAGAGCTCCACGTGATCCCCATACACCGCCGATCGCGGACCAAGAAGCGCCTTATACATCTTGATGCGGCGCCGCACTTGCACTCCGCCGACTGGATCAGCCGTCACCGCCTGATCGATAAACGGCAGCCAAGCCAAGGAAGGCGGCGTTCCGCACGGACAAGCCTGTGTCACGCTCTCAGGCTTCAGTGCACGGGTGGTCTCGAAAATGACCTTATAGACGTCCGCCATCGCATTCACTGAATCCTGCGGAGACTTGTGATGATGTGCGGGGTTGTAGCAGGCGGGTACGCTATAGATGTTGTCAAGCTTCGAACCGTCGAATCCCCAGTCGCGGATAAATTTCTCCGTTAGTTGCTTGTAGTAGGCCTGCACTCCAGGTACGGCAGGACATAGCGTTCCCAAGTCCCGTGTCATGCGGGCGTGCTTTCCGTTCTTGTCGAGAATCAACCAGTCAGGATGCTCCTTCACAACCTTGGCGATGCCATATTTGTGCGACTCATACTTCCCTTGCCCATCCTCCACGCCGAGCGGCAGCCACCATAGCTGCGCATAGATCCCCTGCTTGTGGAAGTCATCGACCATTTGCTTGATCGAATCGCCCGGGAAAGTATCTTTCCGTGGATCCCAGTCTCCATAGTTATCGAACCAGCGGTCGTCGAGTGTCGCCCACTTGATTCCCATTTCCTTCAGCTTTGGGATCGTACCCAACATCTCCTTCGGCGTGACGTTGAACTCATATCCCCAGCCGCACCAACTCACGTTGTAGGCTTCATTCGAAGGTTTCGGGATATCCCAGCCTTCCTTCTGCAGCACGCTCGACCACATTCGCAGAGGTTCGTAAAAATCGCCGCTGTAAACAGAAACGAACGTACGGGGAGTAGAATAGGTTTCTCCCGGCTTCAGCGCGGAATTCGAGGCGATTTCGAGTTGCGCCTCCACCAATCCATCACTCGCTACTTTCACCGGAATGTCGAGGGTCCACGGCAAAGTCTCAACATGCCCGATCGCCTCTCCGACTGATGCGGTCCAGAATGCCACGACAGGAATGCCGCCTCCGTAGCCGCCTTTGATGTTCTCTCCCATGGCATTCTGCTGGTTGGAAGTACGCTTCAATTTCGAAACATCATTCTCGCCCCAGTCGTAGCTCGATCCCTGAAACGACCACATGTCATAGGGCTCTGCATTCGCGTCCACCTGTTTTGCACTGAAACGATGCTCTTGCATCAGCACGGTATCGATTTGAAAATCTGAGGCGCCATCATTCTTGTACGCTGCAGTAACCAACACGATATTCGGGAAATCGTCATAGGCCTCCACAACCAAAGTTCGCTCAATCGGAATTCCCGACGCTGCGAGAGGCTTTGCCGGAAGCTCGATGCGCTTCCCTCGCCCGAGTTTTCCGGTGGCTTCCGTCACCTTCGCCTGGGTGAAGTCCGGAATAAAGTCCAGTTCCTTGCCCTCGTGCACGATCGAATCGCTGCCGCCAGTCGAAGTGGGACCGGGCTCGTCGAGGGTCAACCGCTTACCATTCCAGAGCAGAGTTGCCTGAATGAAACCAGAGGGCAGAATCTGGAACTCCGCAGAACTGGTCGTCATCACGATTGGCCCGCCAGTACGTACTTCGACATTGATATCAGAAGGCCGTGACGGCGCGGGCTTCGGAGCCTCTGCTTTTTTCGTACAACTCAGCATGAGACCGGAAAGCACGATAACAACGACGATCGGCAAAATGTAAGGAAGCTGGCGGAATTGGGTTCGGAACGCAACACGGCTCATAAACCACCTCGATGCAAGCCCAATAGTATAACGAAACAAAAAGTAATATTTCGCATTGGTTCGCAATCATGCGTTTCTTTCGCGTCCTCAGGGGCATTTCTTTGCGAACTTCGCGGTAAAGGGCTCTTTACGCGCGGATAACCTCAGGTCTAAAGGCTAGAGATGGGAAAGCTGAGGATAAAAGGAGATGCCTAGCGGATTTCCGCCAAGGAGTGCTCCAGCGCTCCACGCTTCGGAGTGGGCATTGCACCCATCTCGCTGGCAACCCAGGCCCCGACAAGGTTGGCCACTTCATTCATCAAATCAAGGGATGCCCCGTGCAGGTATTCGTGCACCAGACCAGCGGTGAAGGCATCTCCCGATCCTACCGTGTCAGCAACATGAACTTTGAAGCCCGGATGTTCGCTTACATCGTCGCCTCGCACCAGGACACTGCCACGCCCGCCGCGCGTGATGCATACCACATCCAACTCAAACTCCCGGCTCAACCGTCGCGCCGACGAGGCTTCGTCTTTGTGCGGAAACTTCAGGAGGCGCATGATCTTTGGCAATTCCTCGTCATTGAGCTTGACGACGTTCGCCAGCCGCATGGACTCGGCAAGAACGTCTCGCGAGTAGTAGGCCTGCCTTAAGTTGACGTCGAACACCCTGACGGTATGTTCGGGAGTTGCAGAGATAAACCTCCGAATGGTTGTACGACTCGTTTCCGATCGTTGGGCCAGTGAGCCGAAACAAACCGCATCAATCGTCGTTGCCAGACGGTCCCAATCGCTCGTCCACCGCAGGAAGTCCCAAGCTACGGGGTGTGCGATCTCATACTGCGCCAACCCATCACCATCCAATTGGACGTTCACCACGCCCGTGGGATGCCTCCGGTCCGTCTGCACGTGGTCGATGTCGAGACCGAGCTCTTCCATACGCCGCAAGGCTTCAATCCCGCGCGAGTCCTCTCCCACGCAGCTGGCAACGATGCCCTGGTCGCCCATCAGCGTTGTGATATAGGCGAAATTCGCAGGAGCTCCGCCCAGGCACGCGCCACGCGGCAATAAGTCCCAGAGCACTTCCCCAAGGCCCACGACTCTCTTCTTCATACCTGGTACCCGGATGCCATACGGAAACGTTTACGATTGCCACTCAATTCTGTCTTCATTAAAAAGAGGGACTCCCGAAGGAATCCCTCTGTGGATAGTTCGGTGGCGTTAGAAGGTTAACTTCAATGCGAACTCGAGCTGACGCATACCGGTTGTGGAGCCCGGGGAAGCGTCGGCTTCGATGTCGGTCACCTGGCCGGCATTGCCGCCGCAATCGATACAGGTGTTGCCCTGGTTCGAGTTGAAGCCCAGTACCGGGTGGTTGAATATGTTGAATGCATCCATGCGGAACTGCATCTTCACGCGTTCGGTGATGCTGAAGTCTTTGAAGACGGCGGCGTCTGCGAAGAAGGCACGGGGGCCACGATAGCTGTTCACACCAACGTTGCCCAGGTTTCCTTTGCCAGGATCGGCGAATGGACCACCGCTGTTCGCAGTGATATCAGGCACAGGCGTGAAGAACTGAATATATGGGTTCGCACCCGCCGGATGCTGCAACGAACCAGCACCCGTGTGGAACGAGCCGGACCCCTTGTCCGGACGGCACACACCCACATCTTCTTCACCGCCGCACGCATTGAAGCTCGGAGTCCACGGAAGACCGCCGCTCCAGTTCGTCGTACCCGAGATCTGCCAACCGCCGATAATCAGGTCTTCCGCACGGCCTGCATTTCCGGCGAAGGTCTTCCCCTTGCCGAAGGGTAGGGCATACGACAGATTGGCCACCCAAACGTGAGTTCGAACCTGGCTGTCAGGCCCGTACGCAATCGGATGGCTGATCGCGAAGTAGTTGGAATCGTACGCGTCCGCGTGAGCCAGTGTGTAGTGCGTGAGGAATTGCAGACCATGCGAGAAGCGATGGTCCACTTTCACCTGCAACGCGTGATAGATGCTGTTCGCATCGTTGCCAAGATAATTGCCCTGATCGGTCGAGCAGCAGGTCAACTGGTCGGCCACTGGGACGCCCGTGAGTCCGCATTGCTGCAAAGTCACTGAGCAATCGCTGTAGGTGAATTTGTTGTAGTACGGCCGTCGTTGTGCCTGCGGCACTCCGCTAGCATAGCCAACCACGGACGGCTGGTTCACGTTGTAAGTGTTACCAGTACCGGCAAAAACGTTGGTTCCCTTATTGCCGATGTAGGCCACTTCGATGTCGGTGCTGCTGTTAATCTGCCGCTGCACCGTCGCATTCCACGCATCCAGTGTTGGCAGGCGCTGATACGTCGGGCGGATGTGCGGCTGCAAGTTACCGGCTGGGCCATTGAGCGGCAGCAGGCCGTTCGACGGGACCGTCGGGAACGTAAAGATTGGGGGACCGGCATCCAGTTTGAACGCCGCGATGTTGTTGTTCGTCGCCAGCGGGTTATTGTTGACCGCCGCCACGTTCTGGGCTGCGAGTACCGGAAGGTTCTGCGTCACAGCGTGGCCGAAGTTCGATCCGAACACGCCCATGTCGAAGCTGCGCCCGTAGCCGAGCCGAACGACCGTCTTCTGGTTGATTTGGTATGCCGCGCCCAAGCGAGGTGCGAAATAACTCCACTTGTTGTCGATGTTCCCGTTCATGCCGATGCCGTCATATCCGGCAACACGATCGTGTCCGTCTCCGAGAACGATGTTGGTGAAGCCACCGTTCGCCTTACCGTTCACGTATTCGGGGAAATAGACTTCCCAGCGAAGCCCGTAGTTCACGGTCAACTTCGGAGTGACGCGCCAGGTATCCTGCCCGTAATAGAACATGCGATGCTGACGCTCGGCCGCGTTCACACTCGTGCTGACGTAACGGCCAAGGTTGGTCACGTCGCCTAGCATGAATGTCGCCCAGTCCAAGCCGCCCACGCCGTTGTCCGATGTTGCCAGATGGCTGAAGGCATAAACACCGGTACGGTTGGAATCGCTCGGCACCCGGAGGTTCTGCGCGTAGCGAACATCTGCGCCGAACTTGAATTGGTGGTTGCCCTTCATTTTGGTGATGTTGGCGACCCACTGGAACTGTTGCTCGCTTTCGATGAGCGGACAGTTGCAGCGTCCGACGCCAAGACCATCACCGAAGTTCGATCCCACGCCATCCATGTCGAACTCGCCCAAGCCCGAAGTGAACTTATCGCCCATGTTCGCATTCGGGATCCCGAAGGCAGTCATCGCCGCTTTGCCGGAATCCGGCTTGTCCGTCATCGGGTTGTACTTGAAATAGCCGAACCGGAAATCGCCAAGTAGTGAGGTACTGAAAGTCTTGGTAACGCCCGCCGCCAAGCTGTAGTTGTGAACGTTGGAGCTGCCCGCCAAGCCTCCCGGGCCGAATCCGACGCCGCCTACTGCGCCGAGGCTCGGCTCGCCAGACAGTGAGAAGTAGTTCAAGCTGAAACGTCCGAAAACGCTCATGCTCTGGCTGGCCGCGAAGTCAATTCGAGTATCGAAGCTGTTCTGGTTGTATGGACCGGCACCGGCTCCAACAAAGTTGTTGGTTGGACCGCCCGAAGTGGGGGCCGGGAACGCAGCCAAAATATTTAAAGCCGCGGTAGACATGGCGCCCACGGGCACCAGGAACTGATTCGGGACTCCGCCAGTGCTTCCGGAGCAGGCTGTGTACGCTACGCTCCCCAAGGGACCGCAGAATGCCAGTCGATTCGCGCCAGTGTTTGGATCACCCGTGGTTGGATCGTAAAGATAATTCGACGGATCGCCCAGCGTTCCGTTGCCGATCTTCGGGGCATAGTCACTGAAGTTGCAGAACGTTCCACCGACGATGCACGAACTCTCCAATGCCGCCGTCGGGATTGATTCCTGGTTGCTGATACCGTTCTTCTGCCGCGTGGTTTGATAATCGCCGAAGAAGAACAACTTGTTCTTAATGATCGGACCACCGATCGTTCCTCCGAATTGCTGCCAACGCGAAGACGGGATCAGCCTTCCGGTGACTGGATCGGGGTTGAACTGGGTAAACGGATCGCGAGCCGCGGTTGCATCCGTACGCCGGAACCAGAACGCGCTTCCGTGAATGTCGTTACTACCCGACTTCGTCTGCACGGTTACGACGCCAGCTACCGCTTTACCAAACTCCGCGTCATAGTTCCCAAGCGTAATTTTCGTTTCTTGGATCGCATCGAGGTTCGGATTCACCACGATGATCCCAAGAATAGGATCCTGATTGTCGGTTCCGTCGAGTTCGAATGCGGTTCCGCTGAAGTGCTGGCCATTGACGAAAATCTGCTGGCCACCTTGCGGGTTCTCCGTGGCAGCGTGGCTCCAGCCAACCAGCTTTTGTGTGCCGGGAGAAAGCAATTCGAAGGAAGTGAAGTTCCGGTTCAAAATTGGCGCATCTTCGATTGCCTTCTGATTGAATTCGATCGCAACATCGGCGCGGTCCGTTTTGAGTTGTGGAGCCTCGGCCGTGACCTCGACCTGCTCACTCGCGGAGCCCACCTGGAACTGTCCGTCAACGCGGGCGCCAGTATCCGCAGACACCTGGATGTCTTTGTACTGGAGAACCTTGAAACCTTGACCCTCGATTCGCACCGAGTAAACATCGGGGATCAAGTGCGTCACCGAGTAGTTGCCGCTCTCATTTGTCGTGTCGGTGGTTGAGACGTTTTTGGTTTGGCTTGTGACCGTGACTTTCGCTCCTGTCACAGCCGCCCCAGATGGATCAGTTACAGTGCCAAGGATGCTTCCGTAAACTGCCTGCCCCATGGCTACCGGAACCCACAGACTGAACAGCAGTGCAAAAGTCGCCACTGCGACCCACACAGACCGTTTCATGAACTTCCTCCTCAAACTTTGGAAACCGAACCAATTGCCCCAGAAATGCAGAAGGGAGACCTGACGACTGAGGCTGCAGTCGTAATACAAAACAATTAACTGGATTAAGTTTCACTAGGTTTGATACTGTTACGGGAACGAACTCTCGTCCTTACAGTACGTTGCGTGGTTTTGTTACTACCGGGTTCACATGGCTGTAACACACAGTTTCGACATCCGTCGGGATCAATGCTTCCAACAAATAGAGAGGCTTACAAAAAGTCATAGCCTACACTCGTCCGAGTCTCTCTGCCGACTGCTCCGATATCTGGCTGAACACTCCCTCGACCATCCTGGCGTAGCCCTCAAGGAATATCAGATCGCTACCGAAGTTCTGGGCAGGCCGCCTGGCTTCGATCCACAGAGCGATTCCACGGTGCGCGTTCAGGCTGGACGCCTGCGCGTGAAGCTGACGGAGTATTACGCGAATGAAGGCGCTGCTGACCCGATCATCGTTGAGATCCCGAAGGGCTCATACGCGCTGACGTTTCATCTTCGACCCGGCGCTGGCTCCGCAACTGCAATCACGCCTGCGCTGCGACCGGAATTAGCGGAACCGAAGATTGAAACCCGTTCCTCGAATCGTCGTTGGGCCATCGCGGTAATCGTTCTTTCTGTGCTGCTCGCCTCTTCTTTTACTCTGAGTGCAATCCTGCTTTCGCAACGTAATGCGGTTCAAACGGCAACAACCACGCCGATTCCAACGGCATATCAGCTCTTTTGGAATCGCTTCGTAACCGGACCGCAGCAGCCGTGGGTCATTTTCAGCAATGGCAGTTTCGTGGGACGCCCGGAAACCGGAATGCGCTACTTCAACCCGTCTTCCGATTCTCACGCGTTTATCCTCGACCACTACACGGGAGTCGGAGAGGTTTTGGCGATCCACCAGCTGGATCGCATCTTTTATGTGTTCAACCGTCAGGCCCGCGTGAAGCGTGGCGCGCTGTTTTCGCTCGATGATGCGAAGAATAACGATTTGATATTCGTCGGATCCCCTTCTGAGAACCTGACATTGATGGATCTACCCGGCACGCGCGAGTTCATCTTTCAACGGCTTGCGTCCGGCCCGCGTAAAGGCGACTTGGCAGTACGAAACGTGCATCCGCAACCAGGAGAAGAAAGCACCTATCTCGCGACTCCGGCCAATCAGGCAACTGTCGAAGATTATGCTGTGGTGGGCTTGTTGCCGGGGCTGGATCCGTCGCGCTCGATCCTGATTCTTGCCGGCAACTCCACCTTCGGCACTCAAGCGGCAGTCGAGTACGTCTGTAGCGAAGATTCCCTGAAGGAGTTGCTGCAACGGCTGAAGGTTTCCAAACCCTCTGACCTGAAATTCTTCGAGGCGCTGTTGCACGTCAAGATCGCACACGGCGTGCCGGTCACAACGGAATTGGTCGCAGTCCGCAACCGCGCCAACTAGCGCCTCAGAACTTGCAGGTTTCCCGATCCTATTTCGCCGGCGCGCTCAGTTTCGGATCGAGTTCTGCAGCTTTCTGAAACTCTTTGCTGGCCTCTTCTTTCTGTCCACTTTGCTGCAGAGCCAGTCCGAGCTGGTAATGCGCCGCAGCATACTTTGGCTCGGAATGGATTGCCGATCGAAACTGCGCAATCGCTCCTTCCACATCGCCAGTACCGAGAAGCCTCTTCCCGGAATTCGTGGAAACTGTTGCAGCTTGAAGATTGTTCACCGACGCCGCGATCCTTGCTCCCTCTCTCGCTTCCTGCGCTGCGCCGTCTGAATCCCCGAGCTGCCGCAAGACGCCAGCTAACGTCGTGTGTGCTCCCGCGAAATCAGGTTGTAAACGAATGGCCTCGCGCAATTCTGCGGCTGAGTCCTGCAATTTCCCCTGTTGCTTCAGGATTGTTCCCAGCATGTAATGCGCTTCCGCATAGTTCGGCTGATTCTTGATTGCCGCTCGCATCTCAGCCGCAGCCTGGTCAAACTCTCCGCGCTGCCAATAGAGAATTCCCAGTGTGTAGTGCGCGTCGGTCAGGTCCGGTTGAAGGCGCAGTGCTTCCTGGAACTCGGCAGCAGCCTTGTCGAGCTGATCCTTCAGCTTGTACGCCAAGCCGAGGTCATAGTGAAGCGAGGCGTTTGCCGGGGCGATCTTGAGGGCCGTATCGAGTTCCGACACCGCGGCATCAAAGTTCGCCAACTGGATGTACGCGATCGCCAGATTTCCACGAAGCGATCCATCCTGAGGCTTGAGTTGCACGGCAGTCTTGAATTGAGGAATTGCGCCCTCTGCGTCTCCCTTTTGTAGAAGAGCCAGCCCAAGGTCGTTGTAAATCTCAGCATCTTGCGGATGCAGCCGAAGCGCCTCGTGAAATGCCTTTAGCGCCTCCTCAATGTCGCCAGCCCGCTGACTAGCCATGCCAAGTTCGACCTGCAACTCGAACCAGTCCGGCTTCAGCTCCGCCGCTTTCCGCAATTCGTCAATCGCTTCCTTATTCTTCGACTGTGCCGCTAATGCCTTGGCCAAATAATAATGAGCCGTCGCATCCTGCGGATTGAGTTCCACTGCTTTGGATAGCTCGCTAACGGCATCTTCGATCCGTTGTGTCTGTAGCTGCACAACGCCCAAATGGAAATGTGCGGGTTGAAACTTGGACTGTAATCGTAGCGCGTCCCGAAACGCCGACTCGGCTTCAGCGAATTGATTGTGCTGCGCGAAGATCGTTCCTAACTCATCTCTCAAATCCGCTCGTTGAGGAGCCAGCTCCGTTGCTCGCTTCATCTCGGCGAGGGCTTCGTCCGGAGTCAACTGGCTGATGATTCTCGCCAGCGTCCGATGCGCCTCCGCATCGTTCGGTGCGATCTTGATTGCGGTCCGGGCCTCCTGTTCGCCTTCCGAAGTCTTCCCTTCTTGTGCCAGGATTCCTGCCAGCGTCAGCCGCGGCTCAACGAAGTCCGGCTTCAATTGAATCGCAGTTCGTAGATGTGCTGCCGCGCCCTCGGCCTGGCCCTGTTGCGCCATCACCCATCCCAACGCGGACTGCGCCGACGCATTTTTCGGGGACAGCCGGACAGCCTTCTCGAATTCAGACCGCGCCCCCGCGACGTCGCCTTTTGCGAGCGCCGCCTGACCGCGCCGTAACGCACTCTGCTCGGAAGCCGCTGCAGTCTGGGTCTTTGTCGAAGTCTGGGAGTCTGCCGCGGTACCGCTCACCAGCAGCGCAATACTTACCAATAGCCTGATTTTGGCGGAAATTCGAAACACAGTGAATTGGACTTGATTTCACCCGATTATAAACAACGCGATCGGCTCTGACCTGTGATATCAAATACTCCGAGGAAATGATGCACCTGACCCGACGATCGTTCGTTCGCCTCTCCACGGCCGCCGCAGTCGCTCCAGCATTGGCCCGCACACTTCAAACTTCAACTGGCACCTCCGTTGAACAGAAGCTTGCTGCCGATCCGCTGCGGCCTCAATACCACCTGTTACCCGCGCGCAACTGGATGAACGATCCCAACGGTCCTATCTTCTTCCGCGGACGTTATCACATGTTCCATCAATACAACCCCCAAGGCGCCATTTGGGGCAATATGAACTGGGCCCATGCCACCAGCCCCGACATGTTTCACTGGCAACATGAACCCATCGCACTGTCGCCGACACCCGGCGGCCCAGATCAGGATGGCGTCTTCAGCGGAAGTGCGGTTCTCGACAACGGCACGCCAACGCTCATCTACACAGGCGTTGCTCCTCCAACAGGAAACAATGCGACTCTTCGCGACGGGTCACACATATGGCGAGAAACCCAATGCCTGGCAGTCGCGCAGGACGAGGATTTGCGCAAATGGAAGAAACTGTCGACCCCGGTCATCGCAAGTCCCCCGGCCGGCCTTGAAGTCACTGGCTTCCGCGATCCCGCACTCTGGCGCGAGGGCGACAAATGGATGCTCATCCTCGGCTCGGGCATCCGTGGCAAAGGCGGAACCATCCTGCTCTACTCATCCCCCGATCTCCGCCACTGGACCTACCTCCATCCGCTCGTCGAAGGCGCATCCAGTCAAAAAGATTCCGTGAATCCCGTTGGCACCGGCGACATGTGGGAGTGCCCCGACTTCTTTCCGATTGGCAACAAGCATGTGCTTCTCATCTCGACCATGGGGAAAGTTCGCTGGAAAGTAGGCACCTATGCGAATCAGAGATTCACGCCGGAAAAAGAAGGTGTAGTCGATTGGGGCTCGTATTACGCGGCGAAAACCATGCTCGATCGCAATGGCCGCCGCATCCTCTGGGGATGGATCACGGAATCTCGTCCCGACGCTGAACTCATGAAAGCAGGATGGGCCGGTGCCATGTCACTTCCGCGAGTTCTCTCTCTGTCGCCAGACAATCAACTACAAACGGCGGTTGCTCCAGAGGCGAGCCTTCTCCGCGCCGAGTCGATTGTCATCAACGACAAGGCCCAGTCTGCTGGGAACATTCAAATGCGCGATCTCGCCGCTGAACTCGACATTCATCTGCAGCCGGCTGCGGATTTCGCCCTGCACTTCTATTCTGAGTCAGGAGAATTCGCGGCAATCTCCTGCTCCGCCAACTCAGGCCACCGCACTCTCCACATAAGTAATTACACTTGCCCTTTCCCGGAGGAACATGGCGCCGCAGATCGCCTTCACATTTTTCTCGACGGGTCTGTCGTGGAAGTCTTCGCGAACCAATCAACGTCACTAACTGCTCGCGTCTATCAGATTCCATCGGGTCCGTTGCGTCTAAAATTGGAAGGCAACGCAAAAGTGGATTCGCTCGAAGCTTGGCAGATGAAGCCGATCTCAAACAATCGCCTCAC
>Ga0335076_10001122_pt1 | contig 25616 bp, 24 predicted proteins | sample Lox_Sample_25_FD_206717 | JGI IMG/M metagenome (GOLD analysis project Ga0335076, IMG submission 206717) | Soil microbial communities from Loxahatchee National Wildlife Refuge, Florida, United States - Lox_Sample_2.5 | ecosystem: Environmental > Terrestrial > Soil > Wetlands | place: USA... | reverse complement strand
CGCGGACTGGAGGCGATTCTAGCGCTCGGCGGCGCGCGCCTCAGCGGGGAGATGCCGTGGCCGGCCTCGCCGCCTACTTGTTCGTGGCCAGAACCGCGACCGGCTCGGGCTGGGCCTCGATCGCCGACGCCACCTCGAGGTCGTGGATGTAGCGGCGGCCTCGCATCCAGGACGCCGCCGCGGACCCGACCGAGAGGGCCACGCAAACGCCGAAGGCGATCCTCAGCCCGTCCATGAACGGCCCGGCCAGCAGCTGGGGAAAGAACGACGTATTCAGGATTGCCGACTGGGTTCCGCTCGGCAGCGTGGCCATCAGGTTCGCCGGTATGAGAGTTGCCATCGGGTTGTAGCCCAGGAAGGCGGCAAAGAGCGCCCCGCTGGGCGGCAGATTCGAGAGCTGCCCGGCCATCCCGGCCGGGACTCCGGCCGCGGTCAGGTGGCCGTACATCGCGCCTGGCAGCTGGGCGGCGAGACCGGCGATGACGAGACTGAAGATGACCGTCATGCTCAGGCTTTGAGCCACGTTCTGGAAAGTGGCTCGCATCCCCGACGAGACACCACGATGCTCGGGCGGAACCGAGTTCATGATCGAGGCCGTGTTCGGGGCCGCGAAGCTGCCCTGGCCAAGCCCGAGGGCCAGGAGCAGCAGCCCGAATGGCAGGTAGTCGAAGTCGGCAGGCACGAACAGGAAGATGGCGAACGACGCCGCGGCGACGAGCATGCCGCCGGTCGAGAAGTAACGGGCTCCGTAGCGGTCGGAAAGCCGGCCGCACAACGGCCCGGCGATCAGGAATCCGACGGTCATCGGCAGCATGCAGACAGCGGCCCAGAGCGGGGCATCCTCGAACGCTACGCCGTGGAGCGGCAGCCATATACCCTGCAGCCAGACGATCAGGATGAACTGGAGCCCGCCTCGGGCCAGCGACGAGAGGAACCCGGCCAGGTTGCCGGCGGTGAACATCCGGATCCGGAACAGCTCGAGGCGGAACATCGGGTCTGAGACACGCAGCTCCACGACGACGAAGAGAGCCAGCAACGCCACTCCGCCCACCAGCTCGGCGATGACCGTCGGATTGCTCCAGCCCATCGGCGAATCCCCGTACGGCTGGATGGCGTAGGTGAAGCCGATCAGGATCAGGATCAGGCCGACGGCGAAGAGCACGTTGCCGGGTATGTCCAGGCGCTGGTGGCGTCGGATCGTAGCCGTCTCGTGGAGGACCAGGTAGGCCCAGACGGTCCCGAAGAGCCCGAACGGGACGCTCACCAGGAAGACCGCCCGCCAGTCGATCGCGGCCAGGACGCCGCCGATCAACAGCCCCACGAACATGCCGGCCAGGATGCCGATCTGGTTGATGCCCATGGCCAGGCCGCGCTGCTCCGGAGGAAAGGCGTCCGTCAGGATCGCCGCCGAGTTGGCCATCAGGAACGAGCCGCCGACGGCCTGGACCAGTCGGAAGACGATGATCTGGAGGGCCGTGCCGTTGCCCTGTCCCTGGGCGAAGAAGCACAGGATCGAGCCCAGGGTGAAGATCGCGAAGCCCGCGTTGTAGAGCCGGACGCGGCCGTACATGTCGGAGATGCGGCCGGCCGTCACGAGCAGCGTGGCGGTCACGAGTGTGTAGCCCATGAGCATCCAGAGCAGGTAGTCGGTCTCGCCCGGGGCGAGTGGGTCGATGCCGATACCGCGGAATATCGCCGGCAGCGAGATCAGCAGCACGCTACCGTTGAGGCCGGCCATGAGAATCCCGAGGGTCGTGTTGGAGAGGGCGATCCAGCGATAGTCGATGTGGGCCAGGCGGCGCTGGCGGTGGGGCGCCGTCATCGGGTAGGCCCACCGGCCGTGGCGGCCGTCGCGACCTCTGGGTCGGTTGGGGAATCGGCCTGGCCGGCGGCCTCTTCGAGGTCGGGCCCGTCGAAGGCGGTGGCGGGGCCCGTGTCGGGTTCCGCGGCGAGGACCTTCTCGAGCAGCTCGGCCAGGGCAAGCTGGTCCGTTCCGCCAAGGGCCAGGACCCGGCGGGCGGCATCACTGTCCGCGACCGTGGCGGTGGCGCTCACGGCCCGCTGTCCGGTAGCGGTCAGCGCCACGAGCGTCACGCGGCGGTCGACGGGGCTCGCGATCCGGGCCACCAGATCGGCCCGCTCCAGCCGGTCGACGAGGTTCGTGATGGTCGAGCGGGCCAGGCCGAGCTCGGCCCCATAGCGGCTGACCGGGACCTCGCCCAGGTGGGAGAGTACCCGGACGGCGTGCAGGTCGCCGAGGGAGACGCCGTACTCGGCCGCGAGCTGCCGCTGCAACGGCTCGGCGAGGGCGACGACGCGGAGGAAAGCTCGCAGCACTCGACGCTGCTCGGAACTCAGGGTCACGGGGACACTCCCACAGATCGAATAGTCCGAAGGATGGGAGCATCATACGCGCCTCGTTGAGAGGTTGCCCGGCGCCACGAACGCGGCGACGGCTCGTCCAGACCGCGCCTCGGAGTCCGGATAACCTGTCCTCATGACAGAAATCGATTCGGAATACTGGACCCGCTATTACGCGGTCACCGTCGACCGACCGGCCTGGGATACGGTCAAGCTCGCCATCCGGCTCTTCGCGGCCGAGGACGCCGCGGCAGCGGGACGACCCGCCAGAGGAGCTCCGGGGGCCGACGCCGCCTCGGCACGGTTCGCCGTCGACCTGGGTTGCGGCGCCGGGCGCGACGCCCGCGAGCTGCTCCGCGCCGGCTGGCGGGTCCTGGCCGTGGATCGGGAGCAGGCGGCGGTGGACACCCTCAAGTCGGTGACGCCGCCCGAGCTTCGACCCGCCCTCCAGACCAGGGTGGCCGACCTGGGGTCGGTCGAGGTCCCGGCCTGCGACCTGGTCAACGCCAGCCTGAGCCTGCCGTTCCTGACCCCGGATCTCTTCTGGCCGGCCTGGCGGCGCGTCCTCGACGCCCTGCCGGTCGGCGGTCGGGTCGCCGCCAAGCTCTTCGGCGACCGCGACGATTCGGTCACGGATCCGACCATGACCTGCCCGTCGCCGGCGGACCTGCGGGCAACGCTGAGTTCGTTCGAGATCGAGCACTGGGTCGACGCCGAGGAGGACACCACGACTGCCCTCGGCGAGCCCCACCACTTCCATATGCTCGAGGTCGTCGCCCGGCGGGTCTCGTAAAGGGCGAGCGGCGGCGCGCCGCCCCGAGGCCCGGAGCCCGGTCATCCACGTGTCGCCGTGGCGTCGCCGTGGCGTCCCCGTGGCGTCATCGTTCCGTCACGAAGCCTCGCCACTCTTCTCCTCCGGACCCGGCAGATCGCCGGGGAATCTGGAGGAGACCCAATGAGGTTTCAGCGACTCGCAGGCACAGTCGCCGCCCTCGGTGCGGCGCTGGCTCTGGCCGTCCCGGCGGTCGCCAGCGCCCATTCTCAGGCGGGCTTCGTCTACACGGAAACCAACTCCCCGACGGGCAACGCCGTGCTGGGGTTCGCCCGCATCGCCGACGGAGCCCTGGCTCCGATCGGCAGCTTCGCCACCGGCGGCCTCGGCAGCGGCGGCAATCTGGCGACCCAGGGCGAAGTGGTCCTCACCGGCGACGCCGGCTGGCTCCTGGCCGTGAACGCGGCCAGCAACGACGTCAGCCTCTTCCGCGTCCACGCGGACGGCGCGCTGTCGCTCGCGGACCGGGCCCCGGCTCACGGTACCGATCCGGTGAGCGTCACCGTCCACGGTGACCTGGTCTACGTCCTCGACGCCGGCGGTTCCGGCAACATTGCCGGGTTCCGTCTCGGCGGCGGCGGGCTCCACTACCTGGCGGGTTCGAGCCGGCCTTTGAGCGGCTCGGCGACCGGCCCGGCCGAGGTCGCCTTCAGCACCGACGGGCGCTTCCTCGTCGTCACCGAGCGCAACACCAACCTCCTCGACACCTACCTGGTCATCGGCGGGATCGCCGGCTGGCCGGTAACGACCATCTCTTCGGGGCCCGTGCCGTACGGCTTCGCCTTCGACCTGCGCGATCATCCGATCGTCTCCGAGGCGGCCAATAGCACGCTCTCGTCGTACCGTCTGGGCATCGCCGGAGCCACGGTCATCTCGGCCAGCGTCCCGACCGGCGGCATCGCCGCCTGCTGGGTCGCGGTTACTCCGAATGGCCGCTTTGCCTACGATTCCAACGCCCACGGCGGGACGATCTCGTCGTTCGCGATCCACGTCGACGGCTCGATCAGCCTCGTCCAGTCGGTCGCGGCCGACACCGGCGCCGGAAGCACGCCGCTCGATCTGGCGGCAAGCTCCAACGGCCGGTTCCTGTACGTGAACGAAGCCGGCTCGCAAATGCTGGCCGGCTATCGCATCGGACTGGGCGGTAGCCTCACCGCCGTCCCGGGTTCGATCTCGCTGCCGGCGGGCAGCAGCGGACTCGCCGCCTCCTGACGGCTGTCCAAGCGTGGCAAACCGGGAGGCGAGACAATGCCTCCCGGCTTTCCACTTTGGAGGAACAGAGTGGACGGATCCGCCTACGATCACACCATGTCCGACCCGCGCCGCCCCATCCTGGTCGTCGACGACGACGCCAAGATCGTCCGGCTGGTGCGCACCTATCTCGAGCGCGACGGCTATCGAGTCGTCGAAGCCTTCGACGGGCGGTCGGCGCTGGCGTCGATCGCCCTCGAACAACCGCTCCTGGTCGTGCTCGACCTGATGCTGCCGGAGGTCGACGGCCTGGCGGTGATCAGAGCAGTACGCCGGACCGACAGGGTCCCCATCGTGATGATCTCGGCCCGTGGCGCGACCGCCGACCGGATCTCCGGGCTCGTCGAGGGCGCCGACGACTACCTGCCCAAGCCGTTCTCGCCGGCCGAGCTGGTGGTCCGGATAAGGCGGATCCTGGAGCGGACCTCGCCCGAAGCCGGTGCCCGGCCGGCCAGCCCGGTCGTCACCAGGGGCGACCTGGTCCTGGACCGCGAGCGCCTCGAAACCACCGTCGCCGGTCGATCGGTGGAGCTGACGGCCCTGGAGTTCCGGCTGCTGGCGGCCATCGTCGACGCCGACGGGCGGGTCCTGACCCGCGAACAGCTCCTCGATGCCGTCTACGGCGAGGGCGAGGGTTTCGTCCTGGACCGGACTATCGACGCGGTCGTCAAGCGCATCCGCCAGAAGCTGGGCGACGACCCCGAGCGGCCCCGCTACGTGGCCACGGTCCGCGGGGTCGGCTACCGCGCCGCCCGGACGGAGGTCGTGGCGTGAAGCTGGAACCGCCCCGCGGAATCGGCGCCCGGATCGCGGCGGCGGCGGTGCTGGTCGCCGGCCTGGCCCTGGCCATCGTCGCCGCCGGAACTCTCGGGCTCGGTTCCGAGCTGTTCGTCCACCTCATGACCGCCGACGGGCACCCGGCGGACGAGGCCCGGGCGATGTTCGATCAATCCGTCGGTCAGGTCGTCCTGACGGCCCTGGGCGTCGCGATCGTCGCCGGCCTGATCCTGTCCGCGGCACTGGGCCATCGCCTCGCCCGCCCGATCCGGCGGGTCGCGGCGGCGGCTCAGCAGGTCTCCCGCGGCGACTACGCCGCCCGCGTCCCCCGCGAGGGCCCCGACGAGCTGGCCAGCCTGGCCGACTCGTTCAACACGATGGCGGAGTCGCTAGAAGAGCAGGAGCGGCTGCGTCGGGAGTTCATCGCCAACGCCGCTCACGAGCTGCGGACGCCGCTGACCAACCTGCAGGGCTATCTCGAGGCCCTCCGAGATGAGGTCATCCCGGCCGACCGGGAGACATTCGAATCGCTCTGGGAGGAAGCCGAGCGGCTGGTCCGGCTGTCGCGCTCGCTCGACGTCCTGGCCGAGGGGGACGCTCGAGGCGGGCCTCCGGAGCTGGTCGAGGTCGACGTCGATGCCGCAGTTCGATCGGCGGCCGAGCTGTTCGGCCCCTCGGTCGCCCAGGCCGGACTCGTCCTCGACATCGATCTGCCCCCGACGCTGCGGGCCCGGGCCGACCAGGACGGCCTGGCCCAGGTTCTCGGCAACCTGCTCCAGAACGCGGTCCGGTACACGCCGCCGGGAGGCTCCGTGACGATATCGGCTCGCGAGCGCCCGTCCGACGTTTTGATCGCGGTCTCGAACACCGGCTCGGGGATTCCGGCGGAGGACCTGCCCCACGTCTTCGAGAGGTTCTATCGGGTCGAGAAGTCCCGGGCCGCGGCGCGCGGCGGGGCCGGGATCGGCCTGGCGATCGTCCGCCAGCTCGTCGAAGCCTCTGGCGGCAGGGTCGGGGCGGAGTCGCGAGACGGGCTCAACCGCTTCTGGTTCACCCTCCTTCGGGCCGGCGCCTGAGCTCCGGGGCGGCAATCAGCTCACAGGTCACCTTGAAGTAGCTGATGCTCAGCGCCGGGATGGTGTATCGGCGAGTGTCCACGATCTGGTAGCCCCTGGCCGAGCTCAGAGCGGGAGCGACCGAGCGCTGAGCCACGGGCGCGCGCCCGGCCGATCGTGCCAACGAACCAGGCCCCGACGGCGCCGCTCAACTATGCTCTCTACGTGTCCGAACTGGCCGACTTGCTCGAATCCATGGCCGTCGCGGCCGTCGCCGTAACCACGCGGGCGCTGGCCGAGGCCCAGCCCGACTTCGACCTGACCTTCCCCCAGTGGCGCGTCCTGGTCATCCTGGGCCAGAGCAGCGACGGGGCCACGGTCAGCCAGGTCGCCACCCGGGTGGGCGTGACCGTGCCGGCGACGAGCCGGCAGCTCCGCCGCCTGGCTCACCGCGGTTTGATCGAGATAAGCAGGGACCAGCGCGATCGCCGCGCGACTCGAGCCCGCTTGACAGTGGAAGGCGTGGCTGTCCTGAACGCCATCCTCGAGTACAGGCGCGACCGTCTGGCCCAGACCGCCGCGGAGTTCGAGATCTCCGACGCCAGCCTGGCCGATCTGAGTCGCATCGTGCAAGCTCTGGCCCGATACCAGTAGGCCCGGTCGCGCGGCATTCTCGCGCTCCGAGCCGTCGCCGCGTCGTGGACCTGTCAGGACCAGTTGTCCGTCGAACCGGACACCGTGTTCGAGGAGACCGATGCAGTCCCGGTCCGGCCGACCATTAGCTGGACGGTGTGGACCGAGTCGTCTTCGATGTCGGTCGTGAACGTGGCGACGGAACCGGCGGGCACGTCGTCCAGAAGCCACGTCATGACGTCGGTGCCTAGATACGACCCCGAGTCGATGTCGCAGCTGACCTGGTACGGGGCGGGCCCGGCGGCAGCCACGCAGCTGATATGGGCAGGGTCGAGCGGCGTAACCGTCGGGGTCGGGGTCGGCGTTGGGTTGGGGGTTGGCTTCCGTGTCGGCGAGGGCGTATGGCGGGGGGCCGATTGAGCGGCCGGCGTATGCCTGGGGGCGGCTATCGGCCAGGGCGACGGGCTCGCGTCCCCAGTCGGGCTGGCGAGGCTCGCTCCGGCGAACGGATTCGCCGAGCCGGCTGGGACGAGGAGAGCCGGCGACGGAGATGCCGTCTCGGAGATCGCGGGCATGCCGGTCTCGCCCGCGACGGTCTGGTAGCCGAGGCCGTTGAAGTAGGTAACGGCTCCGTATCCCCCACCGATGGCTATCGCGATCAGCAGGCCCACGACGGCGAGCTGGGCGACGAGCGGCGAGAAGCTGCCGGCGCGTGTGGCACGACGAGACGGACCCTGCCGGCGTGCCCTGACCGGCCTCTCGGCGAGGACCGAGACCACCGGCCGGGCGATGGCCAGGCCCATCAACGGCGCGGCCGGTGACGGCGCGGCGACCACCGGATCGGCGACATGGGTAGCGGCCCAGGAAGCACATATCCGGCATGTCCGCCGAGACGGCTCCCAGCATTCGCGACAGACGAACTCGCGGCAGACGCTGCAGAAGCTGACGCTCTGGACGAAGATGTGGAAGGCCTCGTCGCCGGCCTGCGAACGGGCCTCACGCCGGGCGCGTTCGAGCGCGACGTCGAACGGCTCGCGATGCGCGAAGACCCGGCCGACCGCGGTCCGAAGCACCCACGGACTGAACCTCGAGCCGCCGGTGACGCGGGGCTCGACAAAACCGCGGCCGCACCTGTCGCAGTCGTACTTGATCAGCGCCAGCGACGCTTCGCCGCCGGTCATCGCCGGGCTTCCACCCAGGGCCGGCGCCTGGGTATCACGCAACCGTCCCGTAGGCCGGACGCGATCCGATGCACAGTCGAGCCACCTCCCGCCCCGGCGGGCGAGCCGTCTTTTTGGCTCGCGGATCCCGCCCTCCAGTTATGGCTCCCAGTGGATGAAGGAGTCCAAATAGATTAGTTGGTCCGGTACCAGAGTACCTAGCCCGATTGGCGCCGGCGAAAAGAAACGCGGTGCGGAGCGGCACCGTAGAGGGAGTCCCTGTGGGCCCGCTGCCGTGGCCGCACTGGACGGAATCTGTGGATCGGTGGGTCCGAAAGGGCCAGAATGGGCGGCGACCAAGGAGGAGACATGGCCGACGAACCGAGTCAGGCGACGGATCGGACTCCACGCTACCGGGTCTCGGCGCCGCGGCGCGCCCCGATCGCCGGCATCGTCGTGTTCCATCCCTGGTGGGGGCTGAACGACGACGTCCTGGCCTATTCGGACCGGCTGGCCGGCGCCGGCTTCGCGGTCGCGTCCCCGGATCTGTACGGTGGCGCCATCGCGACCACGATCGAAGACGCGGAGCGGCTTTCAGGGACCATCGACGACTCGGCGGGCGAAGCCTGCGCACTTGCCGCCCTCGAGGATCTGACCAATACGCTCGGCGGGTCGAAAGGGCGGATCGGCGCGATCGGTTTCTCGATGGGGGCTCCCTGGGCCATCTGGCTGGCGGCCCAGAGACCCGCCGTCGACGCGACCGTCGTCTACTACGGCACGTCCGCCGGCCCAAGCCTGGCCCGCTCGAAGGCGCCGGTCCTGGGCCACTTCGCCGAACACGACGCCTACGAGCCCGAGGAATCCATCGCGGCATTTGCCGGGTCTCTCAAGGCCGCTGGCCGGACCGCCGAGCTGCATCGCTACCCAGGCACGAGCCACTGGTTCGCGGAGCCGTCGAGACCGGAGTACGAGCCGGCGGCCGCGGAGCTGGCCTACGCCAGGACGGTCGCGTTCCTGCGCCAGCGACTCGTCGGGCCGGTGCCAGGCGCTTAGCGCGCCGGAGCGTGAGGCCTCGGGCCACCCGGAGCGGCGACCGGCGTCTCGCCGACCGCAACCGGACCAGCCCGCGCAACGATTCGCAAGCCCTGACGCTTCCGCGGACGAAGGAGCCTGTTAGGGTCGCGCCGCGCCTGTGGAAGGCCCTTCCGGGGTGGCGCCGCGTCGGGGATCCGGTACTGCGGGTTGGGATCTCCCGTACATGCCGCTTCGGGCCGGGTGGCTTTAGCTGGCAAGGATGCGGGACTCGAAGAAGCAGCGGTCGACGCGATCGACCGGGAGGAACGCTCGATGTGCAGGCATCAGTTCGCCACGTGGGTGCACGGCCCGCGTCTGATGGCGTTGGCCGTGCTGTGTCTGTCAATTCTGTCGGCCTGCTCGGCGAACACCACGACGACCGCCGGCGCCCCAACCCAGGCTCCGCCGGCGGAAACCGTACTCGCCCAGAGCGCCGCTCCGGGTAACCTCGCGACTGCCCAGCCGTCAATGCCGGCCGCCACCACAGCGACCACGACCGACCTGACAGGCAACTGGTCCGGAACCTGGAAGCGGGACGTCCTGGGAGGCGGCGGCACGTTGACGCTCGCGCTTCAGCAGCAGGGCGCGAACCTGTCGGGCACGGTGAACCTGCAAGGGTCCGTGTGCCTGACTTCGCCCGGGACGCTCAGTGGCTCGTTCAGTGGCTCTCACCTTGCCTTCAGCGTGACCGGGAACAACGTCGAGGTCGACTTCACGGGCACGCTGGCCGAAAACGCTCTTACAGGCACCCTGTCATCTCGATGCAGCGCCGGGAGCGGCACCGGAACCTGGCAGGCCTCCAAGCACTGACATCGACCCGCGGCGGCCTAGCCGCGATAGCGGGCGGCTCGTGCTCCTCGCGTCAACGACCTTCAGAGCGCCGCTTCGACGAGCGCCCCGAGGCCGGCGATGTTACCCACCAGGGCATCGGGCAAACCGTAGCGCGAGCCCAGGTACGCCGGATCGGCGTAGCTCGCGAACACGCCGCCGCCCGAGTCGGCCCAGACCAGGACGCGCAGAGGTAGATCGAGGGCAATCAGCGGCGCCGCGGTCATCAGCGGGGTGCCGGCTCGCGGACTGCCGAATACCAGGACACACGTGTCGGGCATCTCCAGCCCGGCTTCGCGCGCGGCAGCGGCATGGTCGAACCGGGCGAAGACGGTCAGACCGCGAGCGACGACAGTGGCCTCGAGGCGGGCCAGCGTCTCCGCCACCGAATGCCGGCTTGGCCGGGTGACGATGCCCTGCGGCGACGCGACGGCCGGTTTGTCAGGGGACATGACGCTCATCTCCTTTCCGTTCCCGGCCGACATTGAGCGAATCGCCGATTCCGCGCGGCTGGGAGGGAGCGCATGTGTCCGGGGTCCCGGCTGCCGGGCCGATCCGCCGCGCGAGCGTGCGCCCGGCCGTAGTGCGCCGCGACACCGCTTGGGCGGGCCAACCTCTAAGGAAATCGCCGCTCCGCCCGAGTGCTCCCGTATGTATCCCATCGACCCGATCGGGTCAATCGTGTCGCGGATGAGCGCGCTGGAGAATGGCACGCCCAGCCCGTCGATCGCGGACGTGGCCGGCAATCCCGGCGTTCCCGGCCCGGACACCCCGGATCCCGCCACGTTCACCGCGAAGTACGAGATGGCGGCTCTGGCCGACGTCCTGCGGGCCAACGCGGACATGTCGCTAACCCTGATCCAGATGTTCGACCCACCGCGGCCGCCGTCCGAGTAGTGGCCGGGCGGCCCAGGCCGCCTGGGCGTGACTGGCCGGGGTCGGGCGGAGGGAGCGACGCCGCAGCCCGCGGGCCGACCCCGTCGCCCGCCGGACTCCGCAACTCCGAGGTGGCTACCGCCGATACCTAGGGATGAGCCTGGTTCGCGCGGGACCACCTGCCGCCGAGCCAATCCACGGTCGCGGTGGGCCACGGCCCGGGAAGGTAGATGAAGGCGCTCCACAGCCGCGCCTGGCCGATAGGCCGGACGCTGCCAGCCGCCACGGCCGCAGTGCTGTCGGCGGTCGCCGCCCTCGCGCTGCTATTCGGCGAATCGCCGGCGACCGCGTTCGCCCAGGCCAGCCTGGTCGCCGTCGGGGCCGCCGCCTTCGCCGCCGGATCGCGCTCGGTTCGCCGGCTCGACACGATCGACCCGCCGCTCAAGCGGCAGGCGTCGCTGCTTCGGCGTGGGTCCGACCTGATCCTGCTGGTCGACCCGAGTGGCTCCATCGAGTACCGCAGCCCGTCGGTCGATTCGACTCTGGGCCTCGTCGATCTGCCGGCCGAGGGAGTCCACGCCGGCCAGGTCATCCGGCTCGTCGATTCGCCTCCGCTCATGGACCTCCTGAGGAACGTCGCTCCGGGCGCGACCGATCAGCGGGAGTGTCTGGTCGAATGCGACGATGGCCGGGTCATGACCTTCGACGCGGTCATGACCAACGAGATCGACGATCCCAGCCTCCACGGCTACGTCCTGACGATGCACGACGTAACCGAGTGGAAGGAGCTCGAGGGCGAGCTCACCGACCAGGCTCTGCGGGACGGCCTGACCGGACTGCCGAACCGGGTCCTCTTCACCGACCGGCTCGAGAACGCGCTCGCCGCCCGGCACCGACCCGGGCAGGCGGTCGCCGTCCTGTATCTCGACCTGGACGACTTCAAGGCCGTCAACGACTCGCTCGGTCACGTCGAGGGCGATCATCTCCTCCGCCTCGCGGCCGGCCGGCTGACCAGCGCCGTCCGCCCCGGCGACACGGTCGCCCGCCTTGGCGGGGACGAGTTCGCCCTGCTTTTCGAAGACATCGGCGAGAGCCAGGTTCTGACCATGGCCGCTCGAGTGCAGGCCGAGTTTGCGGTGCCATTCGGCCTGACCAAATGCTCGCTCCGGATCGGCTCCAGCATCGGTATCGCCCTCAGCTCGTCGGAGCTGGCCAGCGCCACGAACGTCATGCGGGCCGCGGACATCGCCCTGTATCGGGCCAAGGACGCGGGCAAGGGCGGCTATGCCGTCTTCGAGGAATCGATGCACGTGGCGGGGGCCGAAGGCCTCCAGCTCGGGGGCGACCTCCGAGGCGCCATCGAGCGCGAGGAAATCGTTCTCGCGTACCAGCCGATCGTGGATCTTGGTACCGGCAAGATCACGGCGATGGAGGCCGTCGTCCAGTGGCCACATCCGGAGCGAGGTTTGCTCGAGGAATCGCAGTTCATGCCCCTGGCCGAACGGACGGGACTGATTTTGCCGCTGGGCACCCTGGTCCTGAACAAGGCCTGCCGGCAAGGCCGGGCCTGGCAGCTTTCGACACCGGACACGCCGGTGAGGATCGTCGTCCGAGTGTCGGCCGCGCAGCTCGCGGATCCCTCGTTCGTGCCCGGCGTGGCAATGGCCCTGGAGCTCAGCTCGCTGCCGGCGGGCCTGCTGACGCTCGAGATCGGCGAAGGTCCGGCTCCCGAGGACGCCGCGGCGGCCGCGCGACGGGTCGGCCAGCTGTCGGCCCTCGGCGTTGGGTTGGCCATGGGCCGCTTCGGGGTGGGCTATTCGTCGCTCGACGCGATCCGCCAGTTTCCGATCGACGTCGTCAAGGTCGACGCCACATTCGTGGCCGGGATCGCGACCTCCCGGCGAGGGCTCGCCCTCGCCCGGGCGATCATCCGCTTCGCCCACAGCCTCAAGCTATCGACTATCGCCGAGGGCATCGAAACCGAGGGTCAGGCGAACGCCTTGCGGGCGATCGGCTGCGACGAGGGCCAGGGTCCCTTCTTCTGGCCCCCGCTGGACGCCGCCCGCGCCTCGACGCGTCTCGCCGGAGAGTCGGCCGTCCGAGTCGCGACGACGTACGAGAGCGATGAGCTCGCGACCCTGACCGAGCTGATAGACGAGTTCACCGCGCTCCAACCATCCTTGAAGGTCGAGGTCGAAGGTGGGCTCTCGACGGATCAGCTCATCTCGCGGCTGTTCGAGAATGATCCGCCCGAGATGGTGATCTCGATCGGGACGACCGAATTCGCCTCGCGGGCCGCGATCGACGGCCTGGCCGATCTCGGGCCCTTCCTCAAGCGCGACCGGATAGACTCTTCGATCTTCTCCAGGATAACGCTGCCTCTGACCACGAGTGGGTCGAAGAGGTGGGCCCTCCCGCTCCTCGGCGACGCCTACGGGCTCTACTACAACCGCGGCTATCTGAACGAGCTCGGACTGTTCGGCCCGCCGATGTCGATCTCGGAGCTGGTCGCCATGGCCAGAGCCCTGACCCGTCGCCGCTCCGACGGCTCGCTTGAGGTGGTTGGCTTCAACCCGCTCGTGGGCTTCTACGAGATGGACGCGACCATGCTAGGCCACGCCTTCGGCGTCACCTGGTTCGATTCGGCCGGCCACTCCAACCTGAGCCGGGACGGCGCCTTCTCCCGGATGCTGCGCTTTCAGAAGGAGCTGATCGACTGGTACGGGTATCCCGCCCTGCGCCAGTTCTGCGACGATGCCGGCGGGAACTTCACGCCGGCCAACGCCTTCGAGACGGGCCAGCTGGCGATGGTGCTCGACGGCGAGTGGCGGACGGCCTTCATCGCCGCCGAGCGACCCGAGCTCTCGTACGGCACCGCCCCGTTCCCGGTGGACGACAGCCGGCCCGACCTCTATGGGTCGGGCTACGTCAACTGCTCGATCGTCGGCGTCCCGGCCGGCGCCGGCCAGAAGGAGGGCGGCTGGGAGCTGGCCAAGTTCCTGGCAACGGACGAGTCGAACGTGGTGAGGCTGGCAAATGGCCTCCGCAACATCCCGCCGATCGACGGGGCCCGTCGCTTCCCGGACCTGCTCAGAGATCCCCGCTTCACCGTCTTTCTAGAGATCTTCGCCCACGAGCGCTCGGCCAGCCACCCTATCGTGCCCGCGGGTGCCGGCTACGAACACATGATTGCGCGCTTCGTCGAGCGCTGGCAGGCCGGCGAGGTCCGAAACCTCCGCTCCACCCTCCGCGAGCTGGACCGTCAGATCGACGACGCGATGTCGCTGGTCCAGCAGCAGAACGAGTCGGTGCCGGTTAACGGAGCCGCCGAGCGCCGCCACTCGAGCCGGCATGCCACGGCTCTGGGGTTCCAGGGCCGCGTCTAGTCCGGAGCGGGAGGGCGGCGGGCGTGGGCCGCTTCTGGGCCGGCATGGTAGCCATAGACGGGTAGTGTCTCAGTTTGGAAATCCGGCGCCATTGACGGCCGCGGGGCCGAGGGCGGACAATCGGAGCATGCAAAAGCGTTCAAGCATGCCGCGGGACCCGAACCAAGCCGCCAAGATGATCTTGGACATGGTGACGGGTGAGGCTGAGCCCGAGTCACCTTCCACTAAGAACCCCGCAGCTGTGGCATTAGGCAAACTCGGTGGCGCGAAGGGCGGCAAGGCACGAGCCGCGAAACTCACGCCAGAGGAGCGTCACCGGATTGCCCAGGCGGCGGCGAAGATGCGGTGGCATCGGGGAGATTAGGATCGCCATCCCACGGAAGATGGGGGGCTAGGGGGCTGGGTTCCTCGATTAGAAGCCCCAGGGTTTCGGCCCAGGGCGGCAGCTTCTCGTCGTAGGTACAGAAGAGCGACGCCGACCATCGTTTCGCTGTCGCAATGTGGATCGCATCCATTGGTTTGATCGGCGACGCACCCAGCGGTATGGCGAGACGGATCACCGTCCGGGCTTCCTCGGCCAACGCGTCGTAGAAATCGACCAGTTTGATGGGCGAGGGCGGCCGCCAGAGGCTATCGATCTTGTCGAGCGTGGCTTGGTCTGGTTCTCTCCCGTCCTGCTCGGCCTTTCCAAATGCAACCTCGGTGATGCTCACGACGGAAGTGAGCAACTCGATCTCGCCACGGCGCCCTTCGTCCAGGAGGGCGTCGATATTCGGCAGGCGCGCAGGATTACCATTGATGTAGGAGAGCATGACGCATGAATCAAGGTAGACGCGCTGCGGACTATCAGGCATCGCGAATACGCCTGATCGCGTCTTCAGCCGAGAGCCCAGTCAGGCTCGGAGATGCACCCCGGGCCCGCACGAAGTCACCAACAGTGCCCTCAGCCCTTAAGGTCACGTTCGTGACCCGACGAATGGCAGTCGGACGACCGGTGAGGGGATCGCGCCGAACCAACCCCTCAACTACAGCGAGCTTGCCCCAGGCATCACGCATGATCGCCTCGCGGCCCTCCGCGAGATAGCACGAGACGGCGCGATCATGCAATAGGTCATACAGGGTGAACCGCAAACTGCCTCGATTGGTGAGCGTCTGGATACGACCTGAAACCCCGCCGAAAACCACCCGTTCGATGGGTGCCTGCGCGGGCTTCGGCGCCGCTAGCACTTCGAAATCAGCCTCGGCCGTCTCGAAATCAATCGTAGGGATCCGTCCATTGAGAACTGACGTGATCTCTCTGGCCGCATGCTCGACTGGCATGGCATAGGGAATGGTCGCGCCGTCCCTGAGCGCGCGACCGACCGAACCGTAGGCTCCCACCACGCGCACCACGGCCTCGGGCTCGGCAGACCAGCCCCGCGCCGTGGTTGTGGCGCTGCTCCAGTCAAGAGCGGATATGGTCCAGTCGATCGCCGAGCCGGCGGCGACTTCGGCCGACAAAGCGCGCAGTAGCGCATTCAGACCGGTGACGGCCTTTGCGAACTCCGCAAGAGGTACATCGCCGTTCAATCGCAGAGTGACGGTGTCGTTCACAACTCGAATCCCACTACCCCCGGGGTGTGATTCCGAACGGAGGTACGCCAAGCCTACCAGTTGAGCGCACCGAAAGCTACCCCCAAATTGGGCTTGACAATGCCTTAGCGGTCAAGCATAATGTGCAGTATGAACAGGCTAAGTCGAGCGGAACGAGCGGCGATCATCCGGCTACTGGTCGAGGGCAATTCCCTTCGGTCAGTGACTCGGATCTCCGGCCATTCGATCAATACGATCTCCAAGCTCCTGGTCGAGCTTGGCTCGGCTTGCGCCGCCTACCAGGACGAGCACTTCCGCAATCTCGACTGCCAGTACGTCGAGTGCGACGAGATCTGGAGCTTCTGCTACGCCAAGGCCAAGAACGTCCCCTCCGAGCATGAGGGCGAGTTCGGGTTCGGCGATGTCTGGACGTTCACTGCCATTGACGCCGCATCCAAGCTCATCCCGGCTTGGATGGTGGGCGACCGGACCCCTGAGACGGCCCTGGCCTTCATGCAGGACCTGGCAAGCCGCCTCGCCCATCGCGTCCAGCTCTCCACGGACGGACATCGCATGTATCTCCACGCCGTTCCGGGAGCCTTCGCGGACGATATCGACTTCGGCCAGGTCGTGAAGATCTACGGCCAGCCGCACGACCAGTACGGACGAGTCGTCGGCCCGGAAGAGGTCATCATCGTTGACCGATACCCGATCATCGGCGACCCGGACACGTCCAAGATCAGCACGAGCTACGTCGAGCGCGCCAATCTGACCATGCGGATGGGAATGCGCCGCTTCACTCGTCTGACCAACGCCTTCTCAAAGAAGGTCGAGAACCACGCCGCCGCGATCGCGCTGCACTTCTTCTTCTACAACTACGGCCGAGCCCACAAGAGCCTCGCGAACCCCTACCCGCGGACCCCGGCGATGGCTGCTGGCATCGCGGATCACGTCTGGACTTGCGAGGAGATCGCGGCCTTGCTCGATTAGGTGAGGCGGTCGTGGGGCAGGGGTCGTACCATGGTCCCATCGCCAAATAGAACGCGTTCGATTGACAACCTGTGCACTCTCAGCGGATAGTCTGTTCATTGCTCCCCGCCCTCCACCCTGAAAGGGGCGGACTGGCGGGGTTTTTCTTGGGCTGATGAAGGGGGCGAGCGGACTGGCGCAGCGCCGAGTAGCGGTGTTCATTGACTGGCAGAACTGCTACCACTGTGCCCGTGAAGCCTTCCAAGAGGAGTTCGATCCTTCGCGGTATGGCAATGTCCGCCCGAAGGCCTTTGCTGAACTCCTTGTGGAGAAGGGCACCGCCGGCGATCAGCTCGTGTACATCGGGGTCTACACGGGCGAGCCGGATTCTCGCAAGGACCCACGAACCCATGCGGCGCATATGCGGCAGCGCCAAGCCTGGACCGATGAGTGCGGGGATCTCCTGATTCCGCGAACGCGGCCCCTACGGTATCCGCCGGGAAGGCCTCTTTCGGACGCCGAAGAGAAGGGCATCGATGTTCAGCTCGCAATCGATGCCATGGTCATGGGCCTTCGCGACCAGTACGATCTCGCGATCCTGGCAACTGCCGACACTGATCTATTGCCAGCGGTAGAGGGCATCGTGGTCCTGAAGGCCACGAGGGGGAAGCCGGATGTGGCGGTAATAGGCTGGGCAGGGACGAGCCAGCATCTGGTTTACCCAGACGTTCCGGTCAGATGGATCGGGCGCAGGGATTACGAAGCTGTCCGGGATCACACGGACTACAATCTGCGCCGCTGATCCTCCGCTCAAACTGAGACACTACCCATAGACGGCTGACAAGGCACCGAATCAGGCCTATTTGGCGCCGATTACGGCCCTGTCGCCGCCGCTACTCGGCCCAGGCCACTCGCCAGACCCGCCAGAGAGCGGTCGGGTCGGACAGCGGATCGCCGTGGACGAGGGCGAAGTCGGCCGGGCCGCCCTCGTGGATGACCCCGGCTTCGGGCTCGCCGAGCAGCTCGCCGCCCCGCCAGGTCGCCGCGGCGAGAGCCTCCCAGGGCTCCAGCCCGACCTCGACCAGGCATTCGACCTCCCAAGCGAGCTGGTTGGCCCGAGTCGACCCACCCCCGAAGTCGGTCCCGGTCGCGATCGCGACTCCGGCCTCGTGAGCCAGCTTGACGCTCTCCTGGGCCCGAGCCTGACGCGCCGCCACCCGGGCTCGTCCTTCGGGCGAGACGAAGCGGTCGATCGAGGTTGTCGAGCCGAAGCCGCGCCACGAGCGGAAGATGTTCAGGGTGCTGACCAGGAAGATGCCCCGCGCGGCCATCTCGCCGGCCACTTCCGCGTCAAGCTCCATGCCGTGCTCGATCGCGTCCACGCCGGCGGCCACGCCCTCGCGGGCGCCCGCGAGATTGCCCGAATGGGCCGTCACCTTGACACCTCGGCCGTGGGCGAGGGCGATCACCGGCGCCAGCTCGTCGCGCGACCAGGGGGCTTCGCCGGGCACCGGGCCGTCCAGATAGAGCTTGAGCAGATCGGCCCCGTCGTCGAGCTGACGCCTCGCGGCGGCCAGCAGCTCGGCGGCGTTGGCAGCCTGGCTGGACGGGCGTCCGATCCGGGTGCCTTCCCTGTCGAGCCAGGTTCCCGCCGCACGGACGTAGGGAAAGCCCGCTCGGCCGCGCCAGCGATCTCGCACGCCCAGGTTGAGCGCCCGCTCGCGGCCGTCGGCCGGATCGACCCTCACTGGCGCGCCGACGTCTCGTGCCCACCGAACCGCGGCCGAGGTCATGAGCCGGCCGTTGCGCTCGGCCGTCGCGAGCAGAACCTCCGGCGGGTCGGCGACATGATCGATCCAGTGGCCGCCGCCCGGCAGGGTCAGGTGGCTGTGGCAGTCGATCATTCCCGGCACGATCGAGCAGCCGGCCGCGTCGACGATCTCGGGCGCGACGCCCTTCGGCAGCGGGCCCTCGTCGTCGCTGGGCCTGATCCAGGCGATCCGGCCGTCGACGACGAGGATGCTGACTCCAATCCGGAGACGGTCCGAGCGACCGTCCGCTAGCGCGCCTTCGCGATACAGGAACGCGGTCATTGCCATATCTCCCAGCGGCGAGCCACCGGATCATGGTAGCGCCGGGCAGAGATGGCCCATGCGGCCCGACAGGCGCCGCTCGGGCGATCCATCACGCCCACGGGACGCCGGCGGCGGTTGGCTCGTCCTTTCCGATATGGGATCGTACGGAGCTGAGATTGGGGTGCAGCCAGTGGTCGAGCGAGCGCAGCCGTCCGGCGCGGAAGCCGATGAGATCAACTGCGCCTTTGCCGACCTCTACCGCCAGCGCTATCGAGACGTCTATCGCTACGTCCTGCTGATGCTCCATACGGCGAGCGACGCCGAGGAGGTTACGGCCGAGACGTTCGATCGGGCCTACTCCGCCTGGCGGCGCGGGCACGGGCCGCGGTCTCAGGCGGCGTTGCCCTGGCTGCTCCAGATCGCCCGGCGAATCGTCATCGACCGAGCCCGCAGGGCGCGGCTGCTCGCCTGGTTGCCGCTTCCCCTTCTGGCGCCGAACCAGGAGCCTCGGGTGGACGACGAAACGCACGGCGCCGAGTTCTGGCTGTGGTTCGAGCGCTTCGCCAGCCGGCTGCCGGCGCGGCAGCGTGAGGTGCTGATCCTCCGCTACCGGCGTGACCTCGACGACCAGACGATCGGCGAGATCCTCGGCCTCTCGCCGTCCGGCGTCCGATCACTCGTGGCGCGCGCCTGCGAGGCGCTGCGTCGAAACCCGGAGGTGTGGCGATGAGCGGCAAGACGGATCGGCAGGCAAGCCAGGCCTCCGACGACGAGATCCTGGACGGAGTCGGGCGCCACCTCGCAGGTGTCGAGACCCTGGTGCCCGACGCGCCGGCCTGGCGCGGAACCACGTCGGCGGGCGACGTCGGTGGGCGCGTCCGTGTCCGCGGCCGGGTGCAGTTCGTGCTCGCTCCCCTGATCCTGGTCCTGGCCCTTGTCGCGCTGGCAGTGTCGGGTGGGTTGCGTCAATCGGGCCCGGGCGGTCCAACCCCTAAGCCCACGGCCGAGCAGCCCACGGCCCGTATCCTTCCGGCTCCGACGGGCGAGACCTGTCCGTCGGATACGAGCGCCAGCGTGCTTCTGGATCTCGGGATGGCATGCCTCGGAACTCAGGTCGGCGGCGTCACCCGGTCGGGCAGCGGCATGGTGGGTGTCATCCTGCCCGACGCCACCACCTCCGCCCGCTACACCAGCTACGACCCGCCCTATCTGGTCCAGGCCTTCAAGACCGCCGGTTATGCCGACGACCAGTATCGGATCGACAACGCCGCCGACGCCGACGGCCAGGTCTCGATCGCGCGGGCCGACATTCGCGCGGGGGCGAAGGTTCTCGTCGTGGACCCGATCGACATCGACGCCGGCCGGCAGATCCAGTCGCTGGCCGCGGCGGCCGGGATTGCGATGATCGCCTACGATCGACCCATCTTCGCCGGAGCGTCGACCTATTACGTCGGCTTCGACAACGACCAGATCGGGAGGCTCATCGGCCAGGGCTTCAGCGACTGCGTCTCGGAGTGGAACGTCGCCAGTCCCAGGGTCTTCGAGCTCGACGGCGGCCAGGACGTCGACCCCGACGCCGCCTCGATGGCGGCCGGCTACAACGACGTCCTGTGGCACCAACACGTCCCGAACGCCTCGAGTCTGCCGCCCGGCACCACGAACGACACTAATGACTCCGGCTACACGCTAGTCGGCGAAGAGTTCGTCCCCGGCTGGATGCCCGACAAGGCGGGCTCCATCTTCGGCGCGGCGTACGCCGCGCAACCAGAGATCAACGCCACGGTCGAGGCCAGCGACAGCCTCGCCAACGCGGTCATCCAGGTTCTGAAGGCCAGGGGCGTCTCGCCCCGAACCGTCCCGACGACCGGTCAGGACGCCACTCTCCAGGGTCTCGCCAACATCCTCGAGGGCTGGCAGTGCGGCACCGTCTACAAGCCGATCTTCCTCGAGGCCGAGGCCGCGGTCGTGGTGGCGACCTACCTGCGGGCCGGCCAGGAGCCGCCCGTGGCCATGGTCAACGGCGCCGCCACCGATCCCACGTCATCGGCATCCGAGCCGGCCGTCCTGCTGGCCCCACTGTGGGTAAACGCCGCCAACATGGAGAGCACGGTCATCAGCGACGGGCTCGTCGGCGCGTCGGACCTCTGCGCAGCCGTCGGCGCCGCCGTCTGTTCGCAGTACGGGATCAGGTGACGAAGCCAGCTGCACACCCCGGCCGATCAGGCGCCAGGCGATCGTTTTGCGCTTCCGTCGACCTCCACGACGCCGTTCCAATCCTCGGATAATGGCCGGTTCCTCTTCGTGTATCACCCGTGATACAATGCCCTCATGGCAGAAGTGACGATCCGTGATCTGCGCAACCATGGCGGCGACGTGGTGGATCGGGTTGCCGCAGGTGAGCGTCTGGTCGTTACCCGTGGCGGCAAGCCGGTGGCCGAGCTTCGACCAGTTCGGGCTCGTGGAGCAAGTGCGTCCGTGCTTCTAGCACGCTGGCGAAGACTGCCTCCCGTGGACGGCAAGGCTCTTCGTGGCGACCTGGACTCGACGCTTGATCCACGCCTTTGAGCGACGTCAAGACGGGGCTATTGGACACGAACACTCTGATCCTGTTGCCCCGCCTCCGGGACGCCACGGCACTTCCCGACCAGCCGCTCATCTCGACGATCACCCTCGCGGAGCTATCGGTCGGGCCGCTCGTAGCGGCCGACGAGTCCGAAAGAGCGGCCCGCCTTGCGCATCTCCAACAGGCAGAAGCCGACTTCGATCCGCTCCCCTTCGATGTCGAGGCAGCTCGGGCATTTGGCCAGGTCGCAGCGTCGCTTCGACGCTCGGGCCGAAAGACGAACGCACGCGCCTATGACGCGATGATCGCCGCGGTTGCGCTGGCGAACGGGCTGCCCCTCTACACGTGCAATCCGGACGACTTCGCCGGGATTGATGGCCTGGTGGTGGTAGCAGTTGCCCATCCGGACCGTGCGCCCACAGGGGGTTAGCCGCGCGTCCCCAGTCCCAAGGCTGAGCTCTGGGGCAGCCAGCAGCAGCCTTCTCGGGCGTCCGCATTCACAGGCTGAGTGTCGCGCCAGGCACGAAATGGGGATTGGAGCGGGAGACGGGTCTCGAACCCGCGACATTCAGCTTGGAAGGCTGACGCTCTACCGACTGAGCTACTCCCGCCCGACTGCCTTAGATTGTTAGGCATGTGCGGTGATGTGCCTAACGAACTGCGACTTGCGATTAGCACCGCGCTCGGCGCGATCACGCTCGAATCTGCGGTTAGCACCGCGCTCGCGGCTATGGTACCCAAACGGCCAGATGAAGGGGCGGGATAGGCTCTCCCGAGTTCGGCGATCGCAGCCCCGCCTCCCAGGCTCGCCAACGGGAGAAACCGATGAGCGCCGCGATGTCGTCGGCCATCGTCTCGAAACGCATCGGCCGGTTGGGCGCGGGCGTTCGGCCGCGTGGGCTTCCCGTGCAAGCCCACGTGAGTCCGATCGCCATCGCGCTACAAGATGAAAGGGATCGGCCAGGACATCGGCGGTAACGATCCTGCGCGTGCTGTCCTGATCTTCTGAGTCGGCGCGAAGGCTAGAGGCATGGCCCCGATCGCGAGCCAGAACGACCTCGAGGGTTTGGGCTGTTCAGACGAAAGGCCACGGGTTCGCGAGTACTATCGAAGGCAGGCTGCGAGACGTGCCCGCCACAATTAGGGCCGCCAGCCGGCCAGATGGACACGAGGCCGCCATATGTCGATCGAGGCCCAGAAGGAAGCATCGCGCCGACTGTATGTCGAGGTCTTCGGCGCCGGCAACTTCGCCGTCGCGGACGAGATCCTCGCGCCCGACTGCGTCAGCCATGCCGCCGACGCGCCGCCGAGAGTGGGCACAGACGGTATCAAGCAGCAGGCGGACTTGCTGCGTACCGCCATGCCGGACCTGACCTCGACACTCGAAGATCAGGTGGCGGAAGGCGATCGCGTCGTCAGCCGCTGGCTTGGTTCCGGAACCCACACTGGACCGCTGCGCCTGCCGACTGGCGCGGTCGCACCGACGGGTCGCAAGGTCGCGTTTGCCGAGATCCGGATCGATCGCTTCGAGAACGGCCGCATCGTCGAATCGTGGTTCATCCCGGATCGGCTGGCGCTGTGGCAGCAACTCGGCCTGATACCGCGCCCGTGAGCAGCGACCCTGAGGGCCCGAGAGCCGCACGACAGCAAAGAAGCCCGAGCGCGGATCCTACGGATCGAGCCGATCGTCGCCATATTGCCAGACCCGGCGGCGGGCCTCGGGACGGCTTTCTGAGCACCGCGCCTGCGATGTGGGCGGTTACGAGAGCAGACCGAGCGTAGACGTGCTCCTTGAGCTACATATGTCCTCTCGCCCCCACCATTCGGGTAGGTGACTCGAGCCAGTTGGCTTCTCCTAGACCTGCCGGATCGGCCCGACGGGCAGCTCGAACAGACGGTCTGCGCGCCCGAAGAGGCGAGCGAACAGAGACGGCACGAGCCAGCGCAGGAAGTACAGCCTGCAGCCGAGGCAGTATCCGGTCGCGGCCAGGACGATCTGCAGACCGCCCACCGCGCCGACGAGGGCCCAGCCCGGGAGGGTCAGACCGCCGACGAACAGGACGGTCCCGGCGGCGATGCCGAGGCCCCCGAGAGCCTGGGCGAACCTGGGAGGGTATTCATGCTCCGGTTCGGTGGGGCCAAGGCGAAGGATCCGCCTGATGGCTCGCCACGGTCTGCCCGGCAGAAAGAACCGGGTGCCCAAGGCGGCGGAGATGATCAAGTTGAGCCCGACAAGGGCGGCGAGCCAGAACAGGCCGGTGAGGATGGCCGCGATCAAGATGGCGGCCGACATACCGGCGCCGAAGCGCTGGCCGCGCGGATCGATGCTGCGGGCAGGCGGGATTAGAGTCGACATTGGGGAAACTCCAGCGACGAACCTGAAAACGACGATCAAGGACCGTCGAGTGGCTATGAAGCGCGAAGGCTCGGCTGGAGATCGAGCGCCGCAGTCAGTGACCGATCGGCACGACCGTCGCCGGCCCTCGCCGGCGACATGTGCAGGGCTCCCCCTCGTGGATGCGAAGCAGATCGGAAGTCACCACCCGATTCTCAGCGAGGAACGCCTGGGACTGGCACGGCTGCGCTTCGACGTCCCGCGTCGCGGGTCAGACGACCTCGGCCCCGGGCGGCCCCCTCTTGGGAGCGTCGTGACCGCATGACATTATCGCCAGGTGTGCGCGCCTTGCTATTCGACCTCGACGGGACCCTAGTCGATGCCATCTACGCCCACCTGGTGGCGTGCCAGCTGGCGCTAGCCGGGCGAGGCGGCGGCTTCACCACCCAGATGTATGTGTTGTAGGTCTTAGATCTGTCGCCTCTTGCCTTCTTCTGCCCAGGAGAAGCTGCTCCTTGCCCGACGCGATGGTAGCTGGCAGCTACCCCTCGACGGGGCGCCTAGCACCCACATCCTGAAGCCTGAGCCCGAGCGGTTTCCCGGCCTCGCGATCGCGGAGGCATGAGCGCTTCGGGCCGCGTCCGCGGTCACCGAAGCAGCCTCCGCGGAACTGCTGCTCGTCCCGGCCACCGCCCGACCGTCGTCGTCGAGCGGTACGACCGCACGATCGTAGCTGGAGTGGTCACTCGAACGCACCAGGAGGACCTGTGCCAGCTGCTCGGCCTGATGCCCGCGGAGAAGTACCCGCGCTCGGACGGACCTAACGACAGCCCTCTTCTTCCTGCCATCTACACGTCAGGCGGCCCCGCCCGTCGGAGGCAAGTGGCGCATCGACGAGATGGAGCGGTCGCACCTCGTCGCCGAGGCGCGCGCATGGGGCATGCCGGAACGGGTCGCGCGCACCGTGATCGTTGACGCGATCGATCGGTTCGAGACCGGAATGGCTGCGGCCGATTCCGAGTATCCGGAAACGCTGCCCGGGAAGCGAGACCTCGTTGTCCGCCAGTTCGAGCGGCTGGCAGCCAGCAACTTCTAGCCGCTCAGGAGCCTGTGAACAGGCTGGCCGTGCTCCAGAGCCCGAAGACCAGGAAGCTCGCGGTTATGACCCACAGCACGGCCGACCGGGCCCGCGAGTTGACGAGGTCGCCGAGCACCTCTCGATCCGAGCAGAGGCGGATCAGGAACACCAGCGGCAGAACCAGGACCACGACGTTGAGGACCATGGCCTCGATCACCACCGAGACCAGGTTCGACGCCAGCAGGGCGATGAGCGCGCCCGGGACGATCTCGAGGAGGTAGATCGCGTAGAACGCGGGGGCCTTGCGGATCGACATGTTGAGGCTGTGGGGCCAGTGAAGCACCTCGGCCCACGCCCAGGCCGACGAGAGCGAGATGACCACAGCCGCGAGCAGCCCGGCCCCGACGATGCCGATGGCCATGAGCACTCCGCCCTTGCCGGTCGCGAGATCGACGAGGCCCCTGGGTAGCTCGAGACCGCCCGCGACGACCGAGGCCGCGGAGCCCGACGCGACCGCCGCCGCGGCGGCGACGACGATGGCGGCCATCAGGACCTCGCTTGCCACGGCGCCGATGAAGGTCTCCGCCTTGGCCGCCCGCAGGTCCCGACGAGTCAGGCCTTTGTCGACCGTGGCGGCCTGCTGGTAGAAGAGCATCCAGGGCATGATCACCGCGCCAACGGTCGCCACGACCAGATCGAGGTAGCCCGGCTGATCGAACGGCTGGGCGAAGGAGCCGCCAACGACGGCGCCGGCGTCCGGGTGGGCGACGATCGCGAGCGGGATGAAGGCG
>Ga0335076_10001121_pt1 | contig 25617 bp, 18 predicted proteins | sample Lox_Sample_25_FD_206717 | JGI IMG/M metagenome (GOLD analysis project Ga0335076, IMG submission 206717) | Soil microbial communities from Loxahatchee National Wildlife Refuge, Florida, United States - Lox_Sample_2.5 | ecosystem: Environmental > Terrestrial > Soil > Wetlands | place: USA... | reverse complement strand
CGACTTGAGTGTTCCGGTATCGCTGGTGAATCCCGCCCTGCAGAAAAAACTCGCCGAGCAAAAAGACCGGCTGAAGCTCCCAGACAACGTCGGCTCCATGAAGGTAGAGAACGGTGAGCTGGTGATGCAGCAGAAATAGGAAGCAGATTGCAGATTTCAGATTTCAGAATGCAGAATGCAGAATTGGAGATCTCCGATTGAACCTAGAGATTTTAAAATCTGCAATCTAAAATCTGCAATCTAAAATTTCTTACTTCTGACTTCTGCCTTCTGACTTCTGCCCTCACCCCACCCGGTTTTCCGCCGCCACCCTCGCATACCACCTTCCCGAATCTTTGATCGTGCGCTTTTGCGTCTTGAAGTCGGTGTAAGCGAATCCGAAGCGCTGGCCGAATCCCTCGGCCCATTCGAAGTTATCCATCAAACTCCAGGCATGATAGCCGCGCACATCGGCGCCATCTTCGATCGCGCTGGCCAGCGCCGCAAGATACTCGCGGTGATACGAAATCCTGCGCGTATCATGAATCGCCCCGCTCGCATCCGGTCCGTCGTTGTAGGCGCATCCGCTCTCGGTAATCTCGATCACCGGACGGTTGTAGTCATGCGTGATACGCGTGACCATGTCGTACAAGGCCTTCGGCCAGACTTCCCACCCAATGTCGGTTTTGGGGCCCTCGTGACCGCCATCCATCCTCACGGGGAAAAGCCAGTTTTGCGCATGCGAAAACCTTTCCATCGTTCCCGGAGTTGACGCGATGGTGCGGTAGTAAAGATTGATGCCGATAAAATCCAGTGCAGCCCGCACCTGCTCCATGTCTCCCGACTTCACTCCCATCGCGGTTTCCGGAAGAAATGTCAGGGCTGCGGGATAGCGCCCGCGCAGCGCAGGTTCGAGAAACCAGATATTGGAAATGGCATGGGCCCGCTCGGCCGCCAGCTTGTCGTCATCCGAATTCGTAGCCGGCTCGCACGGCGACATGCTGAATGCCGTTCCCACCCGCGCCATCGGTCTTATGGCCTTCACTGCGCGAAACGCGGCGCCCTGCGCCAGATTCACCACGTGCGTCGCGCGCAGAAAATCGAGCAGGCTGGTTCGCCCGGGAGCGTGCGTTCCCTCCAGATATCCGAGATCGACGAAGGCATCGGGCTCATTGAAGATCATCCAGTCGGTAACGCGATCGCCGAGCGCCTGCACCACGAGCTGCGCGTAATCGGCAAAACGCGATGCCGTATCGCGATTCGGCCATCCTCCCGCATCTTCCAGGGTCTGCGGCAGGTCCCAGTGATACAGCGTGACGAACGGCCTGATGTGCGCCGCCAGCAACGCATCCACCAGCCGGTTGTAATAGTCCATGCCCTTGGCGTTCACCGGGCCCGATCCCGTGGGCTGGATGCGCGGCCAGGCAATCGAAAAGCGGTGGCTGGTAAGATTCATCGCCCGCATGAGCGTGATGTCATCCTTCCAGCGATGGTAGGAATCGCAAGCTACGTCGCCGGTATCGCCATTCTTGATCTTGCCCGGAGTATGCGAGAAACGATCCCAGATCGATTCGCCTTTGCCGTCTTCCTTCCACGCGCCTTCCACCTGATACGAGGCGGTCGACGTTCCCCAGAAAAACCCTTTCGGAAAGACCGCCGCGGCAGCGTCGAATTGGCGGCCGTGTGGGGACGCGGCATGCGGCGAGATCCCAGCCTTCGAAGAGACACTGCAACTGGTGAGCAGGCCGGCCGGCAGTGCGGCTACAGCCCCGGCACTCAGCGCAGAGCGCAGGAATTTGCGACGGTTCAAGCGCAATTCTAGTCAGACTCCGAAAGAATTCCTGGTGGAGGCTCAGTTTGAACCATGCAGGGCGTCATCCTGAGCGGAGCCGTTTTTCAGGCGTAGCGAAGGGTCTCGCTCTCCATGGAAACTCATATTCCATCTTATCCAGTCAGAATTCTAGCGAACTTTGCCGTGGGGCCAAGTATCCAATCCGGCCCTCAATTGTGTTTGATGAACTTGCCGGTCTTCTCGCCCTTCAGCGAGGCATAGAGCGTGTCGAGGAACGCGTCTTGATTGATGAACTCTCCGCCATACTTTTTCCATGGCTCGAGCAGCTTCGCCTGCTTCATCTGATCGAGCGTCTTGCCCTCGCTGAGTGCCTTGGCCACCGCATCGCGCGTACCCTTCAGCATATCCAAATAGGCGCGGACGTCGGCCGTGCTGGATATCGGACCATGCCCGGGAATCACTTTTACATCCGCCGGCAACTCAGCCAGCACTTTCTCAACCGCATCGATCATTCCATTGATGCTGCCGCCCGACTCCACATCTATAAATGGAAACCCGTAAGTCACAAAGTCATCTCCCATGTGCACCACGTTCGACTTGGGGAAAAAAATAATCGCGTCCCCGTCGGTGTGCCCGGCCGGAAAGTAAAGCGCCCGGATGTCTTCGCCATTCAGGTGCACGGTGACGTCGTGATCAAAGGTGATGATGGGCAGCGCTTCTTTGGCCGCCGGCTTGGCGTCAAAATGGATGGAGCCCCCGTTGCCGGCTGCTCCGCCGCTCTCCATCCGCTTGCGGACATTATCGTGTGCGATGATCGGCGCCTGCTTCTGGAAGTATGCGTTCCCGCCCGTGTGGTCGCCGTGATAATGCGTGTTGATAATGAAGCGCACCGGCTTGTCGGTGATGCCCTTCAGTGCGGCCTGGATCTTGTCGGCCAGCGGGGCATATTGATCGTCGACAATCACGATCCCGTCATCGCCGACCGATGCGCCAATGTTGCCAGCGTCCGCGCCTTCGAGCATGTAGATGTTGCCGGAAACTTTCGTGACTTTGATCTGGACTTTGCTGAAGTCCTTCTCTTGCGCTGCAACCAGAGTGGCAGCCAGCCAAAGCAGTAAGATTGACGTTTTACGCATTCGCCCCCCGCAAACCCTCGGACGGGGCAACATTGTAAACGGCGGCAGGAAGTCCTAACTCAGTTTATTCCGCATTCAGACTGTCGAATCTTTTCGCCAGCCGGTCAGCGCCGGCGGTGTAGATCACCCATCCTGTTCCGAGATCCGACGTTTCTTTGAAGAGCAGTTCGCCGCGCCCGTCGCCATCGGCATCGACCGCATCCACCAACTCCAGGCGGGGCGTCACATCGAGATGGAACTTATCTGTCACCGCTGCGTAGATCTGACGCAGGTTGTTGTAGATGTCGGGATAGGCTATCAGCGTGATGAAGTACTGCATATCAGTTTGCGTGCCCGTCTGCGGCGCTCCCGCGGACGGAGGCGGCATTTGCGCATCAGCCGTGAAGATGATCACCGGCTGATTGTTGGCCCATATGTCGTAGGCAACCATCTGCACCGCGCCAAAGATCGGCTCTGGCGGCTTCTTCGATCCGGCGCGCACGGACTTCGCCGGCACCGGGTTCGCCGCAATCCGGTTCTTCATCTGTGCATCCACGTAAGCGCGCAGTTTTTCCTTGGCGAGCGTCATGATCTGCTGCCGCCGCTCGTCTTCTTCGCCCTTGATCCACTCAAACGTATAAGAGCGTGGTTCCGGCCCCTTCGCATCGGAAATCGCTGGGATCAACTGCACCGGTCCGCTCGTCGCGGTCGAGGTCGCCACAATTTTCCCCGGTGTCGCCGTGGGCGCCTCGCCCGGCTTGCTGTAGCCGGGAATCTCTTCGTCGGCAAACGACTCGGCCGGCCGCCCGCGCCGCAGCCGAGGACGATTCGCCGCGTTCGCTCCACTGTCGGACGCAGCAGGCTTCGGCGCACTCTCTTCCTTGATGCTGCCCGAATCGGTGGGCTTCGCGTCGGAATTCTTGTTGTCCGGCTTGGCTGGCGCTGAAGCGGGCTTTCCCGACCCCGAGCCAGATTGCGTCGATCCAGACTGCGCCGAGCCAGACTGGGCTGCACCAGATTGCGCCGACCCAGATTGCGTTGATCCCTTTTGATTCGACCCGGAATCCGAGCCCGAAGTGCTCTCGGCGGGCCTGGTCAGCCGCGGAGGCTCATCCCCGGACCCTGAGCTAGACCCTGATGAACTCGCTCCCGAACCCTTCGATCCCGACGAGGTCGAAGATGGTGCCGACCCCGCTCCCCCGGCTGGTGCGCTTCCGGCGTCCGGCCCCTTCTTCACGGCATTTGGATCTTTCGTCAACCTCGGCGGCTCGTCGCTGCTACCAATGCCCACCGGCGTCGAGTCCGCCTTCATTTCCTTGTTGGCTTCGCCGCTCGCCGCTTCGGTCCCGGTCGGATGCCAGGCTCCGGTGGCAATCCAAGGATTCGCCGCATTGGCCGCGTTGCTGTGCAACGCCCCACCCACCGTAAACAGCCCCAGAGAATTGCCCGTGCGCTCGCCTTCGTAGACCGTGCCCGATTCCAGCGCCATCGGCACGGGATCGGCCTTATAAGCGCTGGCGTCATAGAACTTCCCATTCACCAGGATCGCGATTGGTACCAGCGTGGCCTTTTTGTTCTCCGCCATTTGCAGTACGGCGACAGCTCGCGGCCCGTTGTCTTTCTTCTGAGGGATTTTCTGCGAGCGCGACGTGATCACCGGCCGGTCATCCTGCGCCGCCGCCCGCCCTGGAGACAAAACCGTGCCCGCTGCCAGCACACCCGACAATCCAAGGTATAAAATCGTCCGCGGTACTATGCGGCTGGGGCGCGCAGGTGTTGTGTGTCCAAGCCCGATTCTTTTTCGAGAAATTCCCATGAATGTCAATGATAAGGCCCCTGCCTTCACTTTGCCCGATGAGAATGGCAAAGAAGTGTCCTTAAAGGACTTCCGTGGCAAAACCGTCATTCTTTTTTTCTATCCCCGGGCCAATACTCCCGGCTGAACGGTGGAAGCTCGCGGGTTCCGCGACTCATATAAACAGATTCAAAAGACGGGCGCCGTGCTGCTTGGCATATCCCCGGATACTTCAAATGCTCAAAGAAAATTTGCCGACAAAAATAGCTTACCCTTTACCCTGCTGGCCGACGCCGACAGGAAGGTCGCCATCGCCTTCGGGGTATTGAAAGAAAAGAACATGTACGGCAAGAAGGTAATGGGCATTGCCCGGACTACGTTTATCATTGGGCCGGAAGGGAAAATCGAGCACATTTTCGAAAAGGTAAAGCCCGAGGGACACGCCGAAGAGGTGCTCGAATACATTCAATCGACCGCCAAGGCCGGAAAATAGGAACTCTGCTTCACGGCTTGCGTATTACTTCTTAGCAGTCGTCCGGCAACGACCTGGGGCCGAGGAGGGCATCATGCGTCATCCGCTTCGCTTCATAGCAATCGTTCTAAGCCTGGTGACCGGGATATCGGTTCTGCTGGCCGTGCCAGCCGCCGCCCAGGATCATGGTTCCATCGTCATCACCTACGAAGATGGCCACCACCAGAGCTTCTCCATGACTGAGATCACCAGCATCGACTTCAAGGCCCCGGCCATCGTCTTTCGCGACGGTCATCGGGAAAAGCTCGTTGCCGCTACCATCGCGCGCATCGAGTTCCAGGGCAGCGAGCGAGCCGGGATGCCTCCGCGTTCTCATTTCTTTGGCAAGTGGAAGGTCGGCGACGGCGGCGGACACGATTTCTATATCACTTTAGATCCCGACGGCGAGGCTCACAAGACTGTCGGCGGCAGCCACGGGACGTGGACGTTGGTCGATGGCGAAGCTCGAATTACCTGGGAAGACGGCTGGCACGACGCCATTCGCAGGGTCGGCGGACGGCACGAGAAGTTAGCCTACGAGCCTGGGAAATCCTTTGCCGACCAGCCAACCAACGTCGCGGAAGCACACAACACCGAGGCGAAGCCGATCTGATCTACCGCGGCCCCCCCGCGTGTAAGATTTTTGCATGCCTGCATTGCAGACGCTGGATGCTGCGGCGATCCGCGCCCTTGACCGTTCTTTCTTTATTCGCAATCCGCGGCGCGTTGCTCGCGACCTGCTGGGGAAAGTGCTCGTCCGCCGCACGGCCGACCTTTTTCTTTCAGCCCGCATCGTTGAGGTCGAGGCTTACCTCGGCGAAAAAGACCCCGCCGCTCATGCCGCCGCTGGCCGAACCCTGCGCAACGCAGTCCTGTTCGGCCCGCCCGGCTACGCTTACATCTACTTCATTTACGGGAATCACTTCTGCCTCAATGTCTCCTGTGAGCGTGAAGGCCGCGGAGCAGGAGTGCTCTTTCGCGGGGTGGAACCGCTTACCGGCCTTGAGGAGATGGCGCGCGCCCGCGATGTGATAGTGGCTGGTCCCCGCGATTTGCCGAAGCTCACCAGCGGCCCCGGCCGCCTCGCCGAGGCCTTCGGGATCACGCGCGAACGCGACAACGGATGCGACCTGACCGATTCTTCGTCGAGCCTGTGGATCGGCGACGACGGATATCGGACCCGGGGCATTCGCACCAGCCCGCGTATCGGAATCACCAAAGCCGCCGATCAACTGCTGCGCTACTTCATTGCCGGAAACCGCTTCGTCTCCGGCCCAAAAATAGTGGCCTGACCCGCGCCCGGCAAGAACGGCAACACGCGGCGTCATCCCGAAGGCTCGCGTTTTCTCCAGCGAGCCGAGGGACCTCCCCCTCCACGACTTCGGCAGTGAGATCCCTCCCTTCGCCGGTAAAGCGGCTTCGCTCCGGATGACGACGCGTGAAAAGACTTACCTCGACCCTCCAGCGCTGCTTGACATTGGGTATAAACTACCGAACGGGTTAAAACGCCCGTCCTGCAAGGCGTCTCGGCTCCATGGGGTGAGCCGCAAGAACTCCTCGGCGCGGTGCATTCTCCGCAACTCCCCGCCGAGCTCCGTCATCTATCGAAAAGGAGAGGCCGTGCTCCGCTTTCCTCGATCCCGAACCGCGATTGTCACCCTGGTCCTGCTGGCCTCGGCGACTCCCATTCTTCTGTCGGAAGATGGTGGCGTCTCTTCCGCTTCGATCCAGGTTCCTCAGTTCATCCTGATTGGCTTCGTCGGTGGCTTCATCAAGCACGACAACGCGCATCAGCAGCCCGCAGTGATGGCGCGCCAGATCGAACATGGCTGGGCGAAGAACGGGTACGTCCGGGTTTTTGAAAACCGGCACCGCAAGGCCGCGTATAAGACGATCCTGCGCCTGCTCGACGCGGATCATAACGGAGTCCTCAGTTCTGACGAAAAGTCCCGCGCCCGCATTGTGCTTCTCGGACATAGTTGGGGAGCTTCTGCCGCCGTCATGCTTGCCCGCGAACTCGACCGTGCCGGAGTTCCGGTCCTGCTCACCGTGCAAATCGACAGCGTCGCGAAACCCTGGCAGCGCGACCGACTGATTCCAGACAATGTCACCGCAGCAGCGAATTTTTACCAGCCCCACGGATTGCTGCATGGACGTTCCACCATCGAAGCCGCCGATTCTACCCGCACCCAGATCCTCGGCAACTACAGGTTCGATTACAGGAAGGCTCCCGTTGAGTGCGAGGGCTACAACTGGGTCGACCGCTTTATTACCCCAAGCCATATGCAATCCGAATGCGATCCACGGCTCTGGGGGCAGGTCGAGACCCTGGTGCGCCAGCGCTTGCAGCCAGAGGAAAGCACGCTAACCGCGACGTCGGGACCGTGATTTTCTTTCGCCCCTCCGGGGCTTACTGATTTGGTTGAGCTAACCCACGGCTTGCGCCGTGGGCTGCATTCCTTCGCCGCTTCGCGGCTGCTGCCACTGCGCCCCCCGAAGTTCCACTTTTCAGCGACGAAGATTTCGTCCGGGTGCGTCCGGGTGCCCCACTTCTGGCCGCCGTTGCCAGAAGTGGGGATTTTCAGATCAATCGCCGAAGAACGCCCTCCCCCGCGGTTCTCTAGGCCCGCAGTGAAAAGCCGCGGAGCGGCGGAAGATTGCAGCCCACGGCGCAAGCCGTGGGGTAAAGCAACCAAATGACAAAGCCCCGGAGGGGCGAAAGAGCCTGCCGTATCCGAAAAAACCGTATGACTTTCGTTACCACCTGGCCCCGATCCGCTCGCCTGCCAGCCCTCGCCGTCTGCGAGACTGGAGCGAGACCGCCTCTCGGGTTCGCTGCGCCTGCGGATCTTTGTTTCTTGGAGGCTTAGGAGCACGCGTGAGCGTCGATACCACGACTGCCGTGGACATCCAGAAACCCTCGGAAGCTCTCCCGGCAGCACCTGCAACCGCCAAGACCGGCCTGACCTGGTACTTCTACTTCTTTTTCGCCTCCGGATTCTGCAGCATTCTCTACGAGTTGATCTGGCTCCGCCTTGCCATGGCTCAGTTCGGTGTAACCACCGCCATGGTCTCGATCGTGCTTTCCAGCTTTATGGGTGGACTGGGCGTCGGCTCCTGGGTTGCCGGACGCATCGTTCGCAAATATGCCTCCCGCCTCGGCGTGCCGCCGCTCCATTTTTACGCCGCCGCCGAGATTCTGATTGGCTGCTCGGCCGTCGTGGTTCCGCTCGAACTGCAGGCCGGCCGCTTCCTGCTGGAGCACCTTGGCAACAGCCTCTCACTCTCTTCCGCAGGATATTACGTCGCTTCCGGCATCTGGCTGGCGATCACGATCGTTCCCTGGTGCGCGTGCATGGGCGCAACCATTCCGCTGGGGATGTTCGCGATCCGCTCACAGAACCTCGAGGAATCACGCCGCTCCTTCAGCTACCTGTATCTGGCAAACGTGCTCGGGGCAGTCGCCGGAACACTGATTCCACTGCTGCTGATCGAACTCTGGGGCTTTAGCGGGACTTTGCAGTTCGGCATGGTGATCAATCTCGCAATCTGCGGGGCAGCCATTCATCTGGCCAAGCAACTGGATCGCGCTGCCCGTCCTCTGCCCGCTGCCGAAGAAACCGCTCAACCCGAAGCGCCTTCGCCCTCCGGGATGTTGAAGAACGGCACTCTCTGGCTGCTGTTCGCCACTGGCCTGACCAGCATGGGCATGGAGGTGGTTTGGACCCGCCTCTTCACCATCTATGTCGGCACCCTGGTCTATTCCTTCGCGATGATTCTCGGCGTCTACCTGACAGCCACATTCCTCGGATCCACGTTGTACCGCTGGTGGGCGCGTCGACACACGGGGGATGCGAAGCTGATTTGGATTCTCGTCTGGCTGGGCTCTTTGCTCCCACTGATGACCGCCGACCTTCGCCTTGGCATATCGAACTGGCTGCGCGTGCCCCTTGGAGTTGCGCTGTTCAGCGGACTGCTCGGCTTTGTCACGCCGCAACTGGTCGACCGCTATTCGGATGGCGATCCCAACCGCGCCGGCATCGGTTATGCCGTTAACGTCGTCGGATGCATTCTCGGACCGCTTGTCGCGGGATTTCTTCTGTTGCCCTACATTGACGAGCGCTACGCGCTGGTCATTCTCGCTCTGCCTTGGTTGCTGGTCGGCGCATCGTTTCCATTTCTGCGCCGTGGCGAGTCTGGTAAGCGGCCCATCGTGCTGCCGGCGATTGCAACCGCTCTGGTGTTGGGGGTTTCCGCCTTCCTGATTTTCACCACCCGGAGCTATGTTCAGCAAATTCAGGGAGCCGAGATCCGCCGCGACAGCACGGCCACAGTCATCGCCGCTGGACAAGGTCTGAAGAAGGAGCTCTACGTGAACGGCATCAGCATGACCGTGCTGACGCCGATCACAAAGCTCATGGCGTCGATGCCGCTGGCTTCTCTGAATCACGCTCCCCACAGCGCACTCGTCATCTGCTTTGGCATGGGAACCACGCATCGTTCCATGTTGTCGTGGGGCATCGATTCCACCGCGGTCGACCTGGTCCCGAGCGTTCCCGCCCTGTTTTCCTACTATCATGCGGATGCGCCACTCCTGCTAGCCTCGCCGCACTCGCATGTCGTGGTCGATGACGGCCGCCGCTTCCTCGAGCGCGGCACTGAGCAATACGACGTCATTGTCATCGATCCTCCGCCGCCGATCGGAGCGGCCGGCTCCAGCCTGCTCTATTCCCGCGAGTTCTATACTGCGACCAAGCGCCGCCTGCGCCCCGATGGAATCCTGATGCAGTGGTATCCCGGCGGCGATGCAGCCACGACCTCCGCCATCACCCGCGCGATCAAGGAATCCTTTCCCTACGTGCGCGCCTTCGAGTCGTTTGAGGGATGGGGCATCCACTACATGGCGAGCCGCCAGCCGATTCCGAACCGTTCCGCGCTCGAACTCGCGCAGCATATGCCTGACAATGCAGCTTCCGATCTGGTTGAGTGGGGGCCATATCCCACACCGGAGCAGCAATTTGCGGCGGTCCTGAAGAACGAAATCCCAATGGACGCCCTGATCGCCCTCGACAAAACCGTGCCGGCAATGCAAGACGATCGTCCCATTAATGAATACGGACTCTTGCGGCACACGAGTTTGTGGCCTCATGAGCCGATTGCATCGGCGCATCCCTGATAAAATCGAATTCGCATGCTTCTTCCCTTCGTTCGCGAACTCTTCGCGGGCGTTGAATTGCTTCCCGGCTTTACGCGTGTAGCCTCCCATCTGAAAGAGGGCACGGGGCGGATCGGTGTCTCCGGGCTCTCGCCCACCGCCAAGGCGCTGCTGCTGGTGCTGTTGCGCCGAGCGGCGGAGCGGCCTCTCATCGTCGTGGTCAATGACAACCGCGCTGTGGACGATTTCGTCCCGGTGCTCCGCGGATTTTGCGATCTGACGGGGGCCTGCGACCCGGATTCCATCGTCTCTCTGCCCGCGCGCGACGTCCTGCCGTTCCAGAATCTCTCGCCGCACCCGGAACTCCAGGAAGAGCGGGCGACCGCTTTATGGAAGATTGCCTCGGGAAAAGCTGCGATCGTCGTCTCTGCCGTAGCCGCCACCGCGATTCGTCTGCAGGCCGCCGATTACTATTCCGGCCTCGCCCGCACCCTTCGCCGCGGAGAATCCTTCGACCTCGACAATCTCCTCGGCCACCTCAACACCGTGGGCTATTCCGCAGCCGATGTGGTCGAAATGCCCGGCCAGTATGCCGTTCGTGGGGGCATCCTCGACGTTTATTCGCCCGAAGCCGAGCGGCCGGTCCGCGTCGAATTTTTCGGGGACGAAGTCGATTCCATCCGCCGCTTTGATCCCACTTCGCAGCGCTCTTCCAACCCGCTCGACGAGGCGCTGCTTCTTCCGCTCACCGAAACTCCGGTCAACGATCAGCTTCTCGGAGCAATCCACACGCGTCTCTCGGGCAAGAGCATTACGGGCAACGAGGAAATCGTCGAGGCGGCCATTCGCTCCGGCGGGGTGACGGTCTTCCCCGGTTGGGAGTTCTACGCGCCTGTTGCGGGGGCGGATCAAAGCGTCTTCGATCTGCTTCCGCGCGCGGCCATTCTCGTCGATGAACCCGATCTGCTCCGCGCCGAGTTCGACCGCTTCTGGACTCGCGTCGTCGAGGCCCACGAGCGTAGTGGCATTGGCAATCTCGTGCGTCCGGAGGATCTCTACATCGTCCCTGACGATTGGTGGAAGAAAATCGGTTCGCATACCGGCGCCGACCTCGAGCATCTCGGCATCACGCGTCCCGAGGATGATGCAGCCAGCATCACGTTCCTCACTCAGCCTGCTCCCCGCTTCCACGGCGCCGTGCCCGCGATGCTGGAAGAAGTGCAGAAGCTCACCGGGGCTGGCAATGAGGTTTTGCTTTCCGTCCCAAACACCGGCGAAGTCGAACGCCTCGCCGACATTTTCACCGAGTACAACGTGAGCTTCCGTCTCGGGAGCCGCACGCGCGGCGGCGAAAGTTACGCCGACGAGACCAGCTATTTCGCCGGAGAAGTTCAGACCACCACGCTCGCCAAGGCCTATCTTCCCGACGGCGTCGTCATTCCCGACGCTCACCTCGCCATCTTCGGCTCGCGCGATCTGTTCGACGAATCGGACACCGTCGCCTCGCGGCCGCAGCGGCAGAAATCCAAAGTCTCGGCTTTCCTCTCTGATTTCCGTGACCTGCAGGTTGGAGATTACGTGGTGCATGTCGAGCACGGCATCGGCCAGTACCAGGGTCTCAAGGAGATCAACCAGGGCGACGGCAATGCGGAATTCATGCTGCTCGAATATGCCGATGCCGCGCGCCTGTACGTCCCGCTCACGCGGCTTGACCTGATTCAGAAATACCGTTCTTCGGAAGGGGCCAAGCCAGCCTTGAGTCACCTGGGCACGCAAGCCTGGGCCAAGACCAAGGCGCGCGTGCGCAAGGCCATGAAAGATATGGCCGACGAGCTGCTCAAACTCTACGCCGCGCGAAAAATGGCGCAGGGCCATTCCTTCCCTGCGGGAGACGAGTTCGTCAGCGAGTTCGAGGACACTTTCGAGTTCACCGAAACCGAAGACCAGTCGCAGGCGATCAAAGACGTGATGCACGACATGGAATCGTCGCAGCCGATGGACCGCCTGCTCTGCGGCGATGTCGGCTACGGTAAGACCGAAGTCGCCATGCGCGCCGGCTTCAAGGCGGTCAGCGACAACAAGCAGGTCGCCGTCCTCGCGCCCACCACGGTCCTCGCATTCCAGCACTACGAGACGTTCAAGCAGCGCTTCGCCCCATTCCCGGTGACGATTGAGATGATCAGCCGCTTCCGCAATCCCAAGCAGCAGAAAGAAATTCTGCAGAAGCTTGAAGCCGGCAAGATCGACATCCTGATCGGCACGCACCGCCTGCTCTCGAAGGATCTGAAGTTCGCCGACCTCGGCCTGCTGATCGTCGACGAAGAACAGCGCTTCGGCGTCCGGCACAAAGAACGCATCAAGCAGATGCGCAAGCAGGTCGACGTGCTCACCATGTCGGCAACGCCCATTCCGCGGACGCTACACATGTCGCTGGTCGGACTGCGCGACATGAGCATAATCGAGACGCCGCCTAAAGATCGCATGGCGATTCAGACCATCGTCGCCAGTTGGGACGACAAGCTCATCCAGTCGGCGCTGGAACAAGAACTCGAACGCGGCGGCCAGGTCTATTTCGTTCACAACCGTGTGGAAAGCATTTGGGAGATTGCCGCGAAGCTGCAGGAACTGGTGCCGAAGGCACGCATCACTGTGGGCCACGGACAGATGTCGGAAGGCGAACTGGAGAAGGTGATGCTGAAATTCATGCATCACGAGGCGGACATCCTGGTCGCTACCACGATTATCGAGAATGGCCTCGACATCCCGCTGTGCAATACGATTTTGATTAATCGAGCCGACCGATTGGGATTGTCGGAGCTTTACCAGCTTCGCGGACGCGTGGGCCGCTCGAATCGCCGTGCCTATGCGTATCTGCTGGTTCCACGGGAAGTCGAACTCACACCCATCGCGCGGCGGCGTCTTGCGGCGCTGAAAGAGTTCTCGGACCTGGGCGCGGGATTCAAGATCGCGGCGCTCGATCTCGAACTGCGCGGCGCCGGCAACCTGCTCGGCGGGGAGCAAAGCGGACACATCGAGGCTGTTGGCTTCGAGCTCTACACGCAAATGCTGGAGCGCGCCGTACGCGAAATGAAGGGCGAGGCCGCTCCCGACGAAGCTGAGACCCAGCTCAATCTCGGCCTCAACATTCGGATTCCGGGCGAGTACATTCCCGAGGAGAACCAGCGACTGCAGATGTACAAGCGCGTTGCGGGAGTGGAGACGGAATCGAAGCTGGAGGATGTTGAGGTTGAGATCAAAGACCGTTACGGGCCGCCTCCGCAGGCTGTCCGCAACCTTTTTGAATATGCGGGCCTCAAGCTGCTCTGTATGCGCGTCGGCGTGAATGCGATTGACCGCAAGCGCGAGCAGGTCACGTTTAAGTTCCGTCAGAATGCGGCGGTTGATCCCGAACAGCTCGCCCGCTTCGTATCATCGCAGCACGGAGCGCAATTCACGCCAGACGGCATGCTGAAGTTCACTCTGAAGGCTACGGCAGCAGATGACGTGCTCCGCGCCTTGCGCACCGTGTTGGAGCAACTGTCGACGGAACAATCGGCATCAGAAGTCGGTTCGGGACTCAGCGGGAATGCCCCTCAATCGTAGGTTCTGCGGGTTTAGATTTGTATGCGGGGTGCAAGCACAGCGGCTAAAGCCGGTTCGTAATTTTCGTGCTGTGACGGCACGCCTGAAGGCGTGCCCTGATACGAATCTTTCCACCCGGTGTGAATTTTGATTTGTATCAGGGCATCGCTTTAGCGATGCCATACGAGGGGGATGGATGCGCGCGGCTTTAGCCGCTGGCTTGCCGACGACCAAAGACTGACGACCGACGACCATTTACAATTATGCGTTTGCTCACGACGAACGACTAACGACCAACGACGTACCACTCACGATCCGTATGATGAAACTTCGCAAAGCCGTTTTCCCCGCCGCCGGACTCGGCACGCGCTTTCTACCCGCCACCAAGGCACAACCCAAAGAGATGCTTCCTCTGGTCGACAAGCCAATCATCCAATACGGCGTCGAAGAGGCTATGGCCTCGGGCTGCAACCAGATCATCATCATCACGGGACGCGGCAAGCAAGCGATCGAAGATCACTTCGACGTCAGCTACGAGCTGGAAAAAATGCTCGAGGAGCGCAAGAAAACCGACCTGCTCAACATCGTCCGCTCGATTTCTGACATGATTCATCTGGCCTACGTCCGCCAGAAGGAAGCGCTCGGACTCGGACACGCGGTGCTCATGGCCCGCGAACTGGTCGGGAACGAGCCTTTTGCCGTGCTACTCGCCGACGACGTCATCGACAACGCGGTTCCGGCCCTGAAGCAGATGGCCGAGGTCTTCAACCAGAAGCAATGTTCCGTGATCGCGGCTCAGATCGTCGAAGGCAAGATGATTTCTTCCTATGGCGTCTTCGACGCCAAACCCGCAGACGGATTCAATGGCCGTCTGTTCGAAATCCACAACATGGTCGAGAAGCCGAAGCCTGAAGACGCGCCATCGAACCTGGCCATTATCGGGAGGTACATCCTGACGCCTGCGGTTTTTGACTGCCTCGCGAAAACTCAGGCCGGGGCGGGCGGTGAGTTGCAACTCACCGACGGCATGCGCATGTTGCTGAAGCAGGAAAAGATGTACGCCTACGTTTACGAAGGCCGACGCTACGATACCGGGGACAAGTTAGGGTTTTTGAAGGCGACGGTGGAGTTTGCGCTGAAGCGCGACGATCTTGGCGCGCCGTTTCGCGAGTACTTGAAGGGATTGAAACTGACTTAGGGCTATCCGTCGTCACAAAGAAACCGATGTCATTCCGAGAGCGCAAAGCGCCGAGGAACCTGCTTTTTGCTGTGGGGAGAGGGAGGTTTCTCGTTCTTGTGGCGATGTGGACCAGACTTTCCGAAAATCCCCACTTCTGGCAAAATCGGCCAGAAGTGGGGCACCCCTTTACTCCTTCACCGCTTCACTCCTTCACCCCTTGGGCTGATGTTTGCCCTCTGCTTCTTTTAACTTTTTCGATTTTTCTTCTACGCCTCTTGCTAGCTTTTCTTTGTATGCGACTAGCTTCTTTGCCACGCCTTCATCGGCCAGACCTATCATCTGCGCCGCTAAAATCCCTGCGTTCGTGGCGCCCCACTTTCCGATCGACACTGTCGCCACCGGAATGCCTGCGGGCATTTGTACGGTCGACAAGAGCGAATCCATTCCATTTAGCGAGGTCGAAGGGATCGGCACTCCAATTACCGGCAGCGTCGTGTGGGCCGCGATGACACCCGCCAGGTGGGCTGCGCCGCCGGCTCCGGCGATGATCACCTTGATGCCGCGGGCCGCCGCATTCTTGGCGAATTCGGCACTGCGATCCGGAGATCGATGGGCCGAGGTTACGTCGATTTCGTAGGCAATTCCGAAATCGTCCAGGGCTTTGCCCGCTTCGCGCATGATCTCCAGATCGGAATCGCTGCCCATCACGATTGAAACTAGTGGTTTGCTCATGTCCCCCTCTAAAGTCGAAATTCAAGTTCCCCGGATGCACGCGGATCGATAGAAACGGACGGGAATCCGTGAAAATCTGTGTGAATCCGTGGGAAGAAATTAACGCGTGTATTTTCTGGAGCACTTCCAGTCAAATTCCCCACCCTAAATTCGCAAAGAGCGCGAATTTAGGATGGGGCACCCTCTGTTTTTTAGAACTTTTGAAATTACTTCTTCAGCGCTCTTGCTGCTATGTCTTTGCGATAATGCGCGCCGGCGAACTGGATCTTGGCGCAGGCTTCATAGGCACGCGCTACTGCCGACTCCAGACTTGCCGCGCGCGCGGTCACTCCCAGCACGCGTCCGCCTGACGTGTAATAAACGCCATCGCGCTTCGAGGTACCTGCGTGAAATACTTTCACGCCTTCGAGCCCGGCAGCCTGTTCCAGGCCATCGATTCTCTTGCCCATCTCGAACGTGCCGGGATATCCGCCGGACGCCATGACCACGCAGACGGATGCGTCTTGCGACCATTTGAAGTCGCCATCGCTTACGCGCCCCGCGATCGATGCTTCGAGCGCTTCCACCAGGTCGCTCTCGAGGCGCATCAGGATCGGCTGCGTTTCCGGATCGCCGAAGCGGCAGTTGAACTCCAGCACCATCGGGCCGCGCGCCGTCATCATGAGCCCGCAGTAGAGCACGCCTTTGAATTCCGCGCCTTCGACTTTCATTCCGCGAACGACCGGTTCGGCAATGTGATGGACGAGCCAGTCGCGCATTCCGTCATCGACGATGTCGGACGTCGAATAGGCGCCCATGCCGCCGGTGTTCGGGCCGGTATCGCCGTCGCCCACGCGCTTATGATCCTGGGCGGCGACCAGCGGCGCGACGCGCTCTCCGTCGCTGAAGACCAGGAACGACAGTTCATCGCCCTTCAAGCATTCTTCCAACACGACGCGCGCGCCCGCATCGCCCAGCATCTTTCCGCTGAGCATTTCCGCAGCCACGGTCGCCGCTTCTTCCTTGGTCTTGGCGATGACCACGCCCTTTCCGGCGGCGAGCCCGTCGGCCTTGACTACAACCGGGACATGAAAATGTCCCAGCGCCGAGCGCACCTGTTCGATGGAATCGCAGATCGCGAACGGTGCCGTCGGGATGTGGTGCCGCTGCAGGAATTCTTTGGCAAAACTTTTGCTTGATTCTAGCTGGGCGGCCGCTTTGGTCGGCCCAAACACAGGCCAGCCGCGTTGGTTGAACTCGTCGACGACGCCGAGGGTGAGAGGCAACTCAGGGCCAACGACCGTCAGATCCGGCTTGAGGCGCAGGGCCAGTTCGGTGATGGAGTCGAGGCTCTTCAGGTCGGCGGCGACGCATTCGGAGTCGTCGGCGATGCCGCCGTTGCCGGGAGCGCAATAAAGCTGCGAAATCCGCGGTGACTGGCGCAGTTTCCAGACCAGCGCGTGTTCGCGTCCGCCTCCACCTAGTACCAGAACTTTCATAGTCAGAGCCATTCAGGTTAGGGGGTTCATGACCACGCTGTCAAACGTTGGGCACGGGTTCGGCTGTGATATGGGCCCAGACTGTCTTGCGGAGGTAGGGATCCTTCGACTTCGCTCAGGATGACAAAATGGGAGAACCAAGTTGGGGATCCTTCGACAGCGCTCAGGATGACAGAAACCGGCTGGTGCTCACGTAACACTCCTTTAACCTCTGCGGCGTAGCCTCGCTGCATCCCAAGATGAGGGTTGCGGCCGTGTGTCTTAAATGAGTTAACTATAGTTAATGCCGTCGGGTATAATCCTGTTAACTAAGCGTGGGGAACTGAACCACAAAACAGCAATCAAGCTGGGACCTGGCTGTAATCGCATCATCGCCGTTACGGGCTAGCATCGCGAGCATTGCAACGGCATGGAATGCAGCGAGAAATAATGAAATTAGACTTCAAGTTCAAGGCCACAGGCAATCGCGCTTCGGCGGCCAGCGCGCCGCTGCCTCATGTGTCAGATTTCGTTGATGGTGTTTGTTCCTTCGCGCTTCTGGTTTTGCTCGCTTGTTGTTCGGGTTTCGGAGCTTCTGCTTTTGCGCAGGGTGCCGATCCCTCAGCCCCGGCCGACCGTGGCGGTCCTCCGGTGATGGAGTTGCAAAGTGCCCCACCCGACGACAGCACCGAGTCGATCTTTCCGCATTTCCGGAGTACGCGCTACTGGCTCTCAGGCCAGGCCAATTTTATTTTTCAAACTCATCCTGACTTCCACGCGCTTTATTCTGGCACGCACAGCCTCGGCCCTCACTACGAAAAGGCCACTTCGCGCCTGCTGACTCTTTACATCGGCTTCCGGGTGAACAATTCGCTCGAATTTCTCGCGGACCCCGAAGAGGCCGGCGGGTCGGCCCTTTCGCTCGGCTTCGGGCTGGCTGGCGACACGAACCTCGACATCGTTCGCAATCCACTGCTTAGCAAGGACCCTTATCTCGGTCGCGGCATGATTCATGCGGTCTTCGCCCTGAGCAAAGACAAGATCGAAAACGAGCGTAACTTCCTCTCCCTGTTCGATGAGCTTCCGCGGCGCCGGCTTGAACTCCGGTTCGGAAAATTCAGCATGCCCGATTTTTTCGATATCAACTCTGTGGGCTCCGACACGCACTTCCAGTTCGCCAACTGGACGATCGATAACAACGGCGCGTGGGACTATGCTGCCGACACGCGCGGCTACACCGTCGGATTGATTGCGGATTTCGAAGACCGCAATTGGGGATTTCGTTTCGGCGAAGCACTCATGCCTAAGGTCGCCAACGGCATCGACCTGGTCTGGAAGCCGTGGCAAGTTCACGCCGAGAACTTTGAATATGAACTTCGCCGCGGATTTCTTCCGAAACGATCGGGTGTCGTTCGCCTGCTCGCCTACACCAACTCCGCCAACATGGGCATCTACCGCGACCAGGTCATCAAGGCCGCCGTGGCGGATACGACGCCTGATATCACGGACCATCCCTGGCACGTCACACGCAAGTACGGATTCGGCGTGAACGTGGAGCAGAATCTTAATTCCCACCTCACTGCGTTCGGTCGCTTCGGATGGAACAACGGGCGCACCGAATCTTTCGCTTACACGGAAGTCGAGCAGACGTTTGCCGGTGGCATTGGAGCCGCGGGATCGTGGTGGCATCGCAGACAAGACCGCGCGGGAATCGCTTTCGTCTCGAACGCCATCAAGAAAGATCACCAGAACTATCTTGCCGCCGGAGGGCTTGGCTTCCTGCTGGGCGATGGCGGCCTCAACTACGGGCGCGAAAATATTCTCGAGGCGTATTACACCGTTCATGCGTGGCGCGGGCTTTACTTCGCGCCGGGCGTGCAGCACATCAATAATCCTGGATACAACCGGAATCGCGGGCCTGTGGTGGTGCCGGCTTTCCGGGCGCATGTTGAGTTTTAGGAGTCGGAGCGTTGAGTCTTCCTAAATCCTGTCAAGGGGCAAAAATGCTGGAATTTCGCTCATCCCGCTGAAAACGCGGCAAAATAATCTTCTCAAACGTGTCCGGTTTGCCCCCTTCGATTTGCTATTCTAAAAATATAGAGAGAAAAAAATCTAAAGAGACACCAAGGCGCGGCCTACCGGTCGCGCTTTTTTATTGGTTGAAATCGGGGACGAGCCGGGGCGGGGTATGCGGGAATCGAAACAAGCTTGGGAGAACTTTAAAACCTTTAAAGAACGCGGTGAATGGGTTGAGCTGATGTTCATGGCCGCTGCCGTTGTGTGCGGGTTGTGCGTGCTGATCCGAGAATGGCTCAAACCATCTACCCAAACGGCGAAGCGAGGGAAGGATGGGACTCGTACCGAACGGAATCGAGCGGCCGCAGGGACTCGATATGTGTGTTGCATGGGTGCCCCACTTCTGGCCGGTTCTGCCAGAAGTGGGGTCTCGAGTCGATTCCGCATTCGGGAAGGAACCTCTGTCCCCCTGAGGCCGAGTCACAGACAAACACGTTTCTCCAAACTATTTTGCATGCATGCCATGGGGCCTTAGGCGATTTCACGAAACCGGAGCGTTGCACTTCATCACGTGGAGTTGTTGCGATCGCCAGCCGCTGTTGAGCGGAGCCGAGAGCCGCGATCTCCTGCTTCGAGTTGTGGAGCAGATGCGCAATCGGTATCGGTTTGGTGTGGTCGGATTCGTAGTAATGCCCGAGCATGTTCACTTGCTTATATCCGCCTTTGGTGGGGAATGTGTCTCGCGTAATTTCTGCTGTGAAGCTTGGGTTTACACGTCGAGTGCTGGAAAAGCCCCACTTCTGGCAACGTCGGCCAGAAGTGGGGCACCCGGATGGGCGGCACTTTTGGATGAAGAGGAACTACGATTTCAACGTTTACAGTTCGGCGAAGATTGGGGAGAAGCTTCATTACATGCACCAGAATCCGGTTGTTCGGAGACTGGTGGAACGTCCGGAAGAGTGGGAGTGGAGTAGTTTTCGAGCTTACGCTTCGGGAGAGAACGGGATTGTTGGGGTGAACGATTGGAAGTGGTGGGGAGGGAAGATTGCTTCGGGGGTTGATGACGCCAAAAGCCCCACTTCTGGCAACGTCGGCCAGAAGTGGGGCACCCGGACTTAGACTTCTGCCATCACGGCTTTTGACGCCAGCAACTGTCTTAGCACGTATTGGAGGATGCCGCCGTTGGCGTAGTACAAGGCTTCCTGCGGGGTGTCGATGCGGACAATTGCTTCGAACTCCACTAACTTCCGTCCGGCGGACGAGGCGTCCGCTGCTCCATGGGCTTTCACTTTCACTGTACGGCCGGCGGCGAAGTGTTCTACTACTTCTCGGATGCCGGTGATCTCGAAGACTTCTTCTCCTGTCAGTTTGAGAGACTCGGTGTTCTGGCCGGCGGGGAATTGCAGCGGGAGAATGCCCATGCCGACCAGGTTGGAGCGGTGAATGCGCTCGTAGCTTTCGGCGATCACGGCGCGGACGCCGAGCAGGGCTGGTCCTTTCGCGGCCCAGTCGCGCGATGATCCGGAGCCGTATTCTTTGCCGGCAAGGATGACCAGCGGCGTGCTGTCGGCGCGATATTTCTCGCTGGCGTCGAAGATCGACATCTCGGTGTTCGTGGGCAGATGCCGGGTGAATCCGCCTTCGGTCTGCACCAGTTTGTTGCGGAGGCGAACGTTGGCGAAGGTGCCGCGCACCATGACTTCGTGATTGCCGCGACGCGAGCCGTAGGAATTGAAGTCGGCCGGCTTGACGCCGTGATCCTGCAGATACTTTCCGGCCGGGCTATCTTTTTTGATCGAGCCTGCGGGGGAAATGTGATCGGTGGTGACGCTATCGCCGAGAACGGCAAGCACGCGGGCGTTCCTGATTTCCTCGACTGGCGCCGGTTTCACGGCCATGTCGTCGAAATAGGGAGCGCGGCGGATGTAGGTGGAGTCTTTTTCCCAGGCGTAGGTCTCACCCTTCGGCACTGAGAGGCCGCGCCACCGGTCGTCGCCTTTGAACACTTCGCCGTAGGATTTCGAGAACATGTCGGAGGAGATCGATTGCTGAATCGCGTCCTCGACTTCGCGGGACGAGGGCCAGATATCCGCCAGGTACACCGGCTGGCCGTCCCTGCCCTTGCCCAGCGCATCTTTGCGGAGATCGACATCGATACGGCCGGCGAGCGCGAACGCCACGACTAGCGGCGGCGACATCAGGTAGTTGGCGCGGACTTCGGAGTTGATGCGTCCTTCAAAGTTGCGATTGCCGGACAGGACCGAGGCTACGACCAAATCCTTGTCATCGATAGCCTTCGATACTTCTTCGGGTAGCGGACCGGAGTTGCCGATGCAGGTGGTGCATCCGTAACCGACGAGATGGAACTTCAGCCTCTCGAGATAGGGCAACAGACCGGCTCGTTCGAGATAGTCGCGGACGACCTTCGAGCCGGGAGCGAGTGACGTCTTGACCCACGCTGGGACGGTGAGTCCCTTTTCAACAGCCTTTCTTGCGAGAAGTCCGGCGCCAATCAGGACTGAAGGATTCGAGGTGTTGGTGCAGGACGTGATCGCGGCGATGACGACGCTGCCGTGTTTGAGCGAATCTTTCACGGACGCCGGGACGTGTTCATGCACGTTGGGATCTTCGACACCGATCGCGGCGGGGCTTCCGCCTTCGGATTCCCACTTTGCGGTATTCCCAGGTCTCGCAACGGCGGCGAGACCTGGGGCACCCGCGGCTGGGGCACTCACGGCTGGGGCACCCACGGCTGCTTTTGATTTCGGTTTGACTAGCGTCGGTAAGGCCTTGGTGAAGGATTCTCCCGCTTGCGAGAGCAGCACGCGATCCTGCGGGCGCTTCGGCCCGGCGAGGCTTGGTTCAACGGTCGCGAGATCGAGCGAGAGCAATTCGGAATATTCGGCCTCGGGAGTTTTTTCGTCGTGGAAAAGTCCTTGCTCGCGGCTGTAGGCCTCGACCAGGGCGATCTGCTCTTCAGCACGTCCGGTGAGGCGGAGGTATTTGAGAGTCTCTTTGTCGATGGGGAAGATGCCGCAGGTGGCTCCGTACTCTGGGGACATGTTCGCGATGGTGGCGCGGTCGGCGAGCGGGAGATCGCGAAGGCCGGGGCCGAAGTATTCGACAAACTTGCCGACGACGCCGTGCTTGCGCAGCATCTCGGTAACGGTCAGGACGAAATCGGTCGCGGTGGCACCTTCGCGGAGGCGCCCGGTGAGCTTCACACCGACGACGAGCGGAATCAGCATGGAGACGGGCTGGCCGAGCATGGCGGCCTCGGCCTCGATTCCACCCACGCCCCAACCGAGCACTCCCAATCCATTGATCATGGTCGTGTGCGAGTCGGTGCCGACCAGGGTGTCGGGGTAGGCAACGCGCTTGCCGGGGCTTTCGTGGATGAAGACGACGCGGGCGAGGTATTCGAGATTGACCTGGTGCACGATGCCGGTATCGGGCGGGACGATGGCAAGGTTGCGGAACCCGGTTTGTCCCCAACGGAGGAACGAGTATCGCTCTTTGTTGCGCTGGAATTCGAGCAGGGCGTTCATGTCGAGCGCGTTGGAGGTGCCGAATTCGTCGACCTGCACGGAGTGATCGATGACGAGTTCGACGGGCTGCAGGGGATTGATGAGCGTGGCGTCGCCGCCGAGAGTTTTCATCGCGTCGCGCATGGCGGCGAGATCGACGACGCAGGGGACGCCGGTGAAATCCTGCAGGAGGACGCGGCTGGGAGTGAATGCGATTTCTTTGTCCGGCCTGGATTTTGAATTCCAGGCGGCTAAGGCTCGAATCTCGTCTTTGCTGACGTTGCGGCCGTCTTCGGTGCGGAGCAGATTCTCTAACAGGATGCGGAGGGAAAACGGCAGATGTTTGGTGGAGATGCCAGCCTTATCGAGGGCGTCCAGGCGGTAGATTTCGTATTCCTTGTTGCCGATTTTGAGGGAGGACTTGGAGTTGAAACTGTTCAGGGACATGATGGCCTTCCTTGCGAAGGATGAGTTCTAAGTAGGACGCGGTTATGTGGGTTACAGGTATTAGTGTAATGCGTCGCAGGGGGGAGGGAAAGACGGAGAGCTTGGGTTGCTCATTTCAATCTTTTCACCGGGCGCGGAGATTTGATTTATTTGACGGTGGTTATGGCCTGGTAAAGCACGACTCCGAACATGAAGAGCAGGTAGACGCGGAGCAGCCAGAAGAGGGTTTTTTCCGTTCGGGTGAGATTGCGGCGCGGGCAGTGGTGTTTTTCCTTGGCGGCGATGAGTTGGTCGGGTTCGAGCGCGGCGACGATGGATGAGAGATCGATGGGTGGGTCGGGTTTCATTCTTGGTGTCGGTCTTTCGCCCCTACGGGGCTGGGTTTGATTTTCCTGGTTCCCCCCCACGGCTTACGCCGTGGGCTGCATTCTTGCGCCACTTCGTGGCTTGGTTTGATTTTCCTGGTTCCCCCCCCACGGCTTACGCCGTGGGCTGCATTCTTGCGCCACTTCGTGGCTTTTCAGCTCTTGCCGGTACGACTGAAGTCGTGGGTTTCGCGGTCGTGTTTGATGGCCTTCCATACGTCATGGCTTCATGACATCGCTACGTTGTTAGTAATCCCTGCACGTTTGTCGTGACCTTCGATGGGTTCGCGGATTAGTGGCCTCCTATGAATGACAGTGCACGGGGAGCTACTACGCTGATGCCGAACAGGACGCCGGCGGCTATCAGCAGGACTACAACTCCTAACGCCAGAATGTTAGCCCATGTGGGGCTGACTAGATCTCCCATGATTTCGCGGTCATTTACCAGCATGTAAAGAAACAACAGCGCGGGGGGCATGGCCAGAACCGCAATCACGTTCACGATGAGAACGATGTAGACCAGAGGAATGCCGGGAATCAGGACAAGGCCGGCGGCGGCGGCGGCTTCCACGATCAAGACCAGATAGAAAGATCTGCCCTCACTGAAGGGTAGATTGAGGCTGTGTGGACGGTGGGCGACTTCGCCGAATGCATAAGCGGAAGAAGCTGAGATGGTGATGGCGGCGACCATGCCGGCTTCGAACATCCCCAGCGCGAAGAGAGCGGCTCCCCATTTTCCGACGAAGGGGCGGAGAGCTTGCGCGAATTCGCCGGCTTCGAAATTGACGGCGGGCATGCCGTGGGCGAACAGAGGGGCGGTGGCGACGATGGTAGCAATCGCGGCAAGGGCAGCGAGAGCGGCACCGAGCACGGTGTCGACGCGTCCGAAGCGGATGTCGTGGGTGGTGAGGCCTTTGTCGGCGATGGCGCTTTGCTGGAAGAAGAGCATCCAGGGAGTGACGGTGGCACCGATGTCGGCGAGGAGGATGAGGATCATGTCCTGGTTGATGCCTACGGGAAGCGGTTTCCAGGTGACCAGGGCTCTGCCGATTTCGTGCCAGTGAGGATGGCTCATCAGGGCGACGGGAACGAAGATGAGATTGAACATGGCCGCGAAGAGAGTGACGCGCTCCCACGTCCAGTAGCGGTGCGCCATGAGGGCAGCGAAAAGAACGAGCCAGGCGGCGAGCACGGCGATGGCGGGATGGATGCCGAAGTATCCGAGGCCGGCGCGAATGGCGATGAATTCGGTGACCAGCGTGAGGAAATTTCCGACCATGAGGTCGATCATGGAGAACCATCCCCAGAAGGGCCCGAAGCGATCGAAGATGAGTTCAGCATGACCGCGGTGAGTAGCGGCGCCGAGACGGACGGTCATTTCCTGGACGACGCAGGCCATCAGGAATGTGAGGATGACGAAAGGAAGGAAGAAGCCGATGCCGAAACGGGCTCCGGTGGCGGCGTAGGAGAGCATGCTGGGACCGTCGTTTTCACCAAGCATGACGAGGATTCCGGGGCCAACGAGGAGCCAGAGCAGACGAGCGCGGGACCAGAGGCCGCGGCGGGCACGAGTACGCCAGACGAGTTCGCGATCGTGGGCGCGGTCGATGTCTTCGTGAGTGATGACGACATCGGGGGCAGGATTGAGGAGGTCGGAAGGCACTCCTCCGCGCGGCTTCGGCAATGTCGTGGGATTGTTCATCGAACCCCGTGGTGTAGTTAGCGCAAGTATATAACAAAAGGTAAACCATAGTTAACACGTGCGGCGGAGGAGGCGTTTCGGTATTCACGTAGCGTTTTCGGACGTGGGGAAGTAGGGACGCGAATCGGGTTTCGCTTTGCACAGGGGCTAAAGCCCGTCTTTTGCGATGGTGACGGCACGGCTGAAGCCGTGCCCTGATACGGACCTTGTTCTGATGCGAATCTTGTTCTGATGCGGATCCCGTTCTGATGCGGAGGTGGGG
>Ga0335076_10001120_pt1 | contig 25617 bp, 28 predicted proteins | sample Lox_Sample_25_FD_206717 | JGI IMG/M metagenome (GOLD analysis project Ga0335076, IMG submission 206717) | Soil microbial communities from Loxahatchee National Wildlife Refuge, Florida, United States - Lox_Sample_2.5 | ecosystem: Environmental > Terrestrial > Soil > Wetlands | place: USA... | reverse complement strand
GCACTCGCAGGGCCATGACGATTTCTTCGAGCGAGGCGTTGCCTGCTCGCTCGCCGATGCCATTGATCGTGCATTCCACCTGGCGCACGCCCGCCGCTATGCCGGCGAGAGCATTCGCCACTGCCATTCCGAGATCGTTGTGGCAGTGCGCGGAAATTACGACGTTTTCGATTCCCTTCACGCGGCGTCGAATCTCCTGAATCAGCTCGCCGTATTCAGACGGGACCGTGAAACCAACCGTATCGGGAATGTTCAGCGTCGTCGCGCCTTCTTCGATCACCGCTTCCAGCACCGCGCAAAGGAAATCATGGTCGGTACGGGTTGCGTCTTCGGGAGAAAACTCCACGTCGTCGCAAAGCGACTTCGCCAGCCGGATCGATTCACGCGCCTGCGCCAGGCACTGGTCGCGCGAGATCCGCAGCTTGTATTGCAAGTGAATGTCAGAGGTCGCGAGAAAAACGTGGATTCGCGGCCGAGCCGCATATTTCAGAGCTTCCCACGCACGTTCGATGTCCGCCCGGCACGCCCGTGCCAAACCTGCAATGATTGGCCGCCGGATCGTCGTAGCTATCGCCTTGACCGCTTCGAAGTCGCCGTCGGATGCGATCGGGAAACCGGCCTCGATCACGTCCACCCCCAAACGATCGAGTTGGCTCGCAAGTCGCAGCTTCTCTGGCTGATTCATGCTGCAACCGGGCGATTGTTCGCCATCGCGAAGCGTCGTGTCGAAAACGGTGATGCGGCCTCGATGTGTCGTCATAGCTCTCCCTCGAACAAAGCTGACTTCTAAATGGTAAGGTCGATTCGCCTAGAAGCAAAACTTATATTTCTACAGTAATGATTAGAAACAGTTGTATAATAAGTTTCTCTAATATATTAGTCGCGCTCCTTAAGGACTAGCCCGATGGACCTTTCCCAGCTCGAAGTCTTCCTTGCGGTGGCCCGGGAGCGGCGTTTCTCGCGTGCCGCCGAAAAGCTGTACCGCACCCAATCGGCTGTCAGCCAGACCATCCGCAAGCTCGAAGACGAGCTCGGCGAAGCCCTTTTCGACCGCTCCTCGCGCGAAGGTGTTCTCACCGATGCAGGCAAGGTTCTCTATGAGTACGCAGAAAAGCTGATCAACTTGCGGGGCGAAGCCGTTGAGTCTCTCACCGAACTGCGCGAGCTTCAGAAGGGCAAGCTCGTCATAGCGGCCAACGAATTCACGGTGCTGTACCTTCTCCCGCTGCTTGCGGAGTTCCGCCGCGTACATCCCATGATCAAGATCACGGTTGAGCGCGCGCTTGGCAGCCGAATTCCTGACGATGTCTTACGCCACAATGCCGAGTTCGGCGTGCTTTCCTACGAGCCTCAAGAACCAAGCCTGCACTCGGTCGTCGTGTATCTTGACGAACTGGTGTTCGTGGTTCCTCCCAAGCACCCGCTGGCCTCGGCCGCGCAGGTCAGCATTCACCAGTTGGGAGCGGAATCTTTTGTCGCTCACATTGTGCCCTCGCCCCATCGCGAGAAAGTCATCCAGCTTTTCAAAACGCACAAAACGCCTCTCCACATGGATGTCGAACTCCCCACTCTGCAGGCCATCAAGCAATTCGTCGCCATGGGGCAAGGCGTGGCGCTTGTCCCGGAAATCAGCGTGGAAGCCGAGTTGTCGCGCGGAGAGCTGGTCGGAATTCCCGTGCGTGAGTTGCAATTCAAGCGCAAGCTACGCCTCATCTACCGCAAGGATGCAAACCTCTCCCACGCCGGGAGGGCATTGCTGAAGGTGGCTGAAACCATCGCGCTCGAGCGCAAGGGTAGATACCGCTTCCAACGGGAAGACTGAATTGCCCAAAAAACTTTGGAGGGAGCAAACTTCGCTCCCTCCTGGTTGGTATGAACGTTACGGTATGAAACTACAAGTTGAGTAAACGACTCAGCAGTCGGCGCAGACCTGCTCCTCGCGGAAGGCCGCGAGGGCTGAATCGACGGTCGGATGCACATCGATCACGGAGTCCAGATTCGTGAGATCAAGCAGTGTCCGCACCAGCGTATTCGGTCCCGCGCACTTCAGCTGCGCGTTCCGTTCATGCGCCCAGGTTTGCACCAATGCCAGTTCACCGATGCCGGCGCTATCCATCGAATGAACCCCACTTAAATCGAGCACCAGCTTGCTTGCACTGTCGAGGACTTCGCCCACCAGGCACGACAAAGCAGCCGCCTCATCGCGATACACGATGCGGCCGTGGCAGTGAACAATGATGACGTCACCGCGGTTTCGAGTTTCCAGACTGAGCTTCAACTTCGACTCCTTTTGCATTCCAAACATTGCAGGTTCGGAGGAGTAACCCCAGGTTTGCCCATTTGCGTTCATAGTTTGCATGCTAATCAATAGACGCGGGGGAGTTGGTTTTGGCACCATGAATATCCGATAAATTTTCGCCTTTGCGATTGCGGACAAAATTTGTCCACCGGGACATCTTGACCATCCGGTACACTGCATCTAACGGATTTCGTTGCCTACAATGCTCTTTTTTGCCGGCCTGACTGCCGGGGAGGAATAATTCGTGTCAAAAACTGCTCTGGCCGTGCTGGCGTTTGCAGTTGTTCTTTTGTTCTCCGTTCCGATGTCGGCACAGTTAATTCCACACGGAAATGTCTTCGCTGGAGTTTCCTACGGTCAGATGAGTGATGTCACCAACCGCGCCAGTTATCGCGGGTGGGAAGGCACGGCAGAATTCTTTCCGTTCGCCCGTTATTCCCATCTCAGTTTCGCACTGGATGGCAGCGGCTTTTATCGCAATGATCGCTACGGCAGCATCAACCAGTACAACGGAATGGGCGCCGTGCGCTGGTCATGGAGCTTCGGGAAATTCCGCCCATTCCTGGAAGGTATCGGTGGCTATCAGCGCGTCAACTCCAGCGGAATTATCTACACCCATCCGGTCTACGGTGGCGGAGGCGGCGTCGATTACAAACTCCCTTTCAAGAATTTCTCCTGGCGGTTTCAGGGCGATTACATGCGTGCTAGTTACAGCAGCGCTATCGAGAACGATTACCGGGCTTCCACCGGAATCGTCTGGCGCTTCTAGCGCTCCCAAACAACTCCTTCGCGGTCGCATTCGCTGACTATCCAAAACCGCAGCGATGCATCTAAGAACTTTCCGCGGATGTGTGGTGCCAGGCACTCCTGCCGGCGTCAATCCAGGACGTCAAACCGCAGAAGGAGGAGAGTCGTGCGTAAGACCTTTGTTATCGCCTTTCTATTTACCCTGTTTACCGGATTAGCAACAGCCCAAGTGCCAACATCAGGCAATGTCTTCTTTGGATATTCGTTCTATTCCAGCAATATGTCGTCAATCGACCGCTCTAATATGAATGGCTGGGAAGCCACTGTCGAAGGCAAGGTATTGCCGTTTGTGGGCATTATTGGTGACTTCAGCGGAACCTTCGGTTCGGAAAATTTCCCGGTCGTTTGTCCTGAGCCGTGCGCCGCAAACTTCAACGTTAGTGAGCACAATTATCTGTTTGGGCCGCGCGTCGGAGTCTCGGTTGGAAAATTCCGTCCCTTCGCTGAGGGCATGATCGGTGTCGCACACGGCAACGCGCAGTCCTATGCGAGCGATACTTCTTTCGCCAGCGCTCTCGGTGGCGGCATCGATTATCGATTGATACGCATTGTCGCCTGGCGCGTGCAGGGCGATTATGTGCACACCAGCTTGTTCGGTGGCCATCAGAACAACTTTCGCCTGTCCACGGGAATCGTGATCCGGTTCTGAGATCCATCTGCGACGCCACAAGCAAAAACAGGATTCAGCTGGTTGGCTGAACCCTGTCTTTTGTGGCCACTACTGAAACTCGATCAGAACGCCTCAGCTTCCGTTTCCTTTTCCTCGGAAGCCCAGTATTTGTGGTCGCGCAGGAAGTGGTCTTCGTTCCAGAAATTCACCGCTGTCCATAGGAAAAGCCAACCCACCCGCAGGTGACCCATTTTCTGCAAGCGGCGATTCGTCGTGTAGACGCCGCCGCGCACGATGCCAAACCGGCGGCGCTCAATCCGCTGGCTCAGCCGGTAGTCTTCGCCAAAATGAATCTGCTCGTTGAATCCGCCCAGTTCCCAGAATTTCTTGCGATCAAACAGCATGAACATTCCCGTGGCAAACGGACGGTGCAGAAACGACAGGTACTGGAAGGTGTCATTTCCTACATAGAACAGCTTGTCGACCAGACTGCCACCGCGGCACACAATATTCGTAGTGACACACTGCAGTTTCTTGCTCTGCGCCCGCTCCAGGCAACGGCGGATCAGCGAGTTGTCCGCCAGTTCGATGTCAGCATCCAGAAACAACACATAGGGAGTATCCGCCTGGGCCGCGCCCCGGTTGCGCCCAGCCGACGGCATTCCGCCCGGCACCACGCTCACATTGAGCCGGTCGCGGAAGCTGAGAACGATGTCGGGAGTGCCGTCCGTCGAATTCGCGTCAGCGACCAACACTCTCGTACTCGACATTTTCGAGTAATCCTGATTCGTCAGCGAAGTCAGCAACTGCGGAATCAGTTTCGCCTCGTTCTTCGCTGGTATCACGATTGTCAGTTCGTTCCCGGTATTCATGGATTTGTACCCCCTCTTCATCGATCGTGAGATACGTAAGCCTCGAGTCGACCCACCCGCCCGAGTTGTAGTAATTAATCCCGTCTTGCTCGAGGTGCGCTGCTTCATGCGTGTGCCCGCAGAAAACCCGGTCTGCATGATGATGCCGGGCATACGTCAGCGCGCCCGTCGCCACCTTCGGCGACATTCGCAGCCAGCGCGTATTCAGCCGGTCAATGAGCCGCGCGATCGGCTTTTTCTTGAAATCCAGCTTTTGCAGCATCAGGTAAAGCGACGTCCCCAGTCGGCTCAGGCGCAACCGATTCACTTGAAATCCATCAAACTGGTGCCCGTGTATGGCGATGTGCCGTAGCCCCCGGTATTCCCACTCGTAGTGCTGGTACACGCGAACCCCGACCAGATGCGACATGATGTCAGCCAGTCCATGGTCGTGATTGCCCTCGACCCACACCACCTCAATCCTACGCTTCGGATTCGAGAGCTTCCGGATCAACCCCAGAAATTTCCAATGCTCTTTCGTCAGCCGTGCGAAATTGAGGTCGGCAAAGATATCTCCCAGCAGAATCAGGCGCTGGAAGCGGGTTTCCTTCAGTAGGCTTGTCGCCTCGCGAGCATGGCTCGTCTCTGCACCCAGGTGCAGGTCCGAGAGGATCAGCGTGTTGTAGACATGCGGATCCATACTCTTCCGTTCTAACAACGTATTGTTACGAATTGATGAACATTGCATCAATATTGGTGCATAGGGTTAACCCGAGAGTAACTATGCTCATCCCCTGTACTTTCCATGTGTTAGCAGCCAAAATCTCTCATTTATCGATGTGTCATCCTGAGCGTAGCCTCTCTTCAGGCGTAGCGAAGGATCTCATTCTCGGCAGAACTCTGGGGGAGGACTCGTTACTTCAAGGCCCCAAACGCTGCGCACTGCTGCGCGTCCGGGGCAGTGGTACTGCCGCTCGTGTTGGGGTCGACACGAATCACGTTTTTCTCCGTCGCGCAGAACATCCGCTTGCCGGACTTATTAAAAGCCACCGGTGCCGCGCCGATGACAAACGTTGTATTGCCACCGCCGGCCGGATTGCCTCCAACCGCCGCGAAGTTGTATCCCGCCTTGACGCCTCCCGCCAGGCTTTCGTCGAGCAGGCAGGCGGTCGCGGAAGATTTGGTGCACGGATCAGCCCCGCCGAGATTCTCCAAGGTATCCGCGAACCCGCTATACGCCGCTTCGTACTGTACTTCGGCCTGGCTAATGGCGCGGATCGACGCCACCGCTGACGCCTCGTCGGCATTAATCTTCGACTCGATCAGGCTAGGGATCGTGATCGCCGCGATGATGATGATCAGCGCCACCACAATCAGCAATTCGATGAGGGTGAAGCCTTTTTCCTTTCGCATAGGCACGCCTCCGCTAGCGAGAACGGCCTGTATTCACGGCCTTGCAGAAAGAAAATTCAGCCAACGCGACCCCACCACGGAGACACGGAGGCACGGAGGAAAAAGGAGGAAAGAACGGCAGCGGCTCAAACAGAGATCGCGGTGGGACCAAGGCAGCATGCGAATTTCCGACCGGCATTCTTTTCTCGGTGTCTCGGTGCCCGGTACTGAAAAGGCCTTTTGGACTGGTACTGGCGTAACGTTGACCACTCTATGTAGGAATCCTATACTTCGAGCATAGGAATCCTATATTGCAGGGAAAGAGCATGACCAAACGTATCTCTTCCAAAATCGCCCGCGGCAGCGGAGAGCTGGCCATCCTCTCGCTCCTGGCCGAAGAACCGGCTTACGGGTTCGAAATAGCTAAGCAGATCGGCGAACGTACCGGCGGCGCGCTCAAATTCACGCTGGCGTCTCTGTATCCGCTGCTTTACGAGATGGAGAAAAAAGGCTGGGTGGAAGGACGCTGGCAAACCAACAGCGCCGGCCGCGACCGCCGCTACTATCGCCTTACGTCAGCGGGCCGCAAGCAACTTGCACCGCTGCGGGAAGAGTGGCGCGCATTCTTCCACGCGCTCGACAGCCTCGCGGGGGTGAGTCATGCCTGAATGGAAGAAAGTCGTGCGCGAGCAAATGACGGCACTAAATCTTCCGCCGGGGGCAACGGAAGACATCATTGCCGAATTGGCGGAACACCTGGCGGAAGCCTACGAGGCCGCTCGCGCCCGTGGCCTCACTCATACTGCGGCGTGTAATCGCGCGATGCAAGAAGTCGACGACTGGTACGTTCTCGCAAAAGAGATTCGCCGGGCAAAAGCTGAGGAGGAATTTACGAATAGCCGATCCAAGCGCCTGTGGATTCCCACCATGGTTAGCCTTCTTGGGGCAAGTCTAGCCATGAGGCTGATGCAACTTATCGGCGTTCGCCCGGATCCGGCTTGGACAGCGCCCCTAGTCGTGAGTTTCTACTGGCCTTGGCTGGCGGTTCTGCCGATCTTCGGCGCATTGGGGGCATATCTGTCTCGGAGATCGGGAGGACCACTCAAATTCCGCCTTGTTGCCGGGACGGCCCCGGTGTTGTGGCTCTTCCTGTTGAGTTCTGCAAGTGAACCCATCGATCTCGCTGTCAACGGATTGTCACAGCTTCGCTACTACGCTTACGGCATGGCCGACCTGGTTTTAATTCCTGGGGCTGCACTGCTTGTAGGTGCACTGCCATTCTTGTTCGACTCGAACGGGCAGGACTCACCGCGGTCGCGCACGTAGCCAGGTCGCGAGAGCCCGGAGCGCTCGGCCCGAGGCCCGCTACTGTGGCGGCACGTACTCCTTCGGCTTCGCTGATCCCTCGCCGAAGAAAAACATCTCGAGCTGCTTGACGATCACTTCCTGATCTTCGCGCCGCGCCGGATTCAGCCGATACTCATTCAGCAGCATCTTGCAATGCTCCATCCACATCTTCCAGGCTTCCTGCGACACGTTGTCATACACTTTCTTCCCCAATTCGTTGTCGAATGGAGGCTCGTCCAGCCCTGGCATCTCTTTCTGGAACTTCACGCAATGCACCATGTGCGCCATGACTTCTCTTCCTTCCCTACAGTTAATTTTAGGACCGTACTTCCATGCCGCGAATCAGGCCATCTTCGATGCGGTACACATGCTGCACCACTCGATCCGCCACCAATTTTCCGTCCTTGTCGTGAACGATCTGACGCACCTCAATGGCAATGCGCCCATCGGCCTCGGGGTTGAACGACAGCGTCTCCAGCCGCGAGTCCAGCACCGCGAATTGGCGCTTCCAGTAATCCCGCACGGCGTTGGGCCCGCGCAGCATGCCACCCTCCCACGCATTCGGCCAATCCACCTCCGGATGCATGAGAGCAATCACCGTTTCAAACTCGTGCCGATCGAATGCAGCATAAGCCTTTCGCAGAAGCTCGATGCTTGCCGCGTCTGCGCGGGATTCTGTCATATACGGTCTATTCATATCTTACTAAACCTACGGTTACTCTCTTCTTAGATGTCGGTCGTCGTGACCCGATGCAGCCTGCTCCACACGGCGACGGCTACAGCCCATATCACTAGCAACGGAATCAGGCTCGCCAGCCCATGCAGGCCCATCAGTTGCCCCAGGTTGAATGCTCCGTATTGCCCTGTCGTTCCAGCCTCGGCCACAGTCAGCATCGAATCGTGATTCAGGGCCATCTGCCCCGACCAGAATGCTGGCCACGTGTCGTGTACGAGCGGGCAACTCTCCTGCATCGAGAGCTGCGAAGAAGTAGACACAGCCATGAATGCGACAAGAACGCTGCAGGCTCCCAGCGCGGCCAGCACTCCGCGCCAGCCGCGCGAAGCCCGCGTCCAGGCCATGGCTAGCCCCAGGCACAACAGTGGAATGCACGCGCCCGCGTATCGCGGCCCAAACGACAGGCCGGCCTTCCACCAGTAGAACGAAGCATTAAACAAGAAATAGTAGGCTGCGATCCCGCCTGCAACCGCCGCAGGCACGGCGTAGGTTCTTTCTTTCCACAAACGCCACAGTCCGATCGGCGCGGCCAAGAGTACTGGCGATGCAAAGAACAATCCGCGCGAGCATCCGAACAGCAATTTCAGCAACCGATCCGGATGCGGGTACGTCAGTCCCATGTACCCTTGCTGTTGCATAAAGGAAAACGAATTCGGATCGTAATACGAATAGCTTGGACGAAACGAGCCGAATGCCGCATACAGATAGCCCATCAGCACAAGCAAGCAGAAGCCGGCGCCCAGGCCCAGGCCCCCAATAACTCTCCAGCGAGCCCTCGCACCGAACCGGCAGACCCGCCACAATGCAAGGAACGCGATCGCCGCAGAAGCCGGCGCGGCAGGATATTCGGTCACAGTTGCCCACCCAGCCGCCAATCCCACAGCCAGTGCCCACCAAAATGAGACAAGTCCGTTGTTGTCCGGGTGCCCCATTCTAAAGTCGCCGTGTTGTGGCGACTTTAGAGTGGGGATTTTGAAAACTGCAGCGAACCCAAACAGCAGACATACGCCCACCAATGCATGAGCCCAAAACAAGCTAGCGTAAGCCCAGATCGGCGTGGCCACGCACATCATCACCGTCGCGAACGCTGCCGCTGACGCGGTTGCTCCCAATCGCAAAACCATATAGAACAGGCACACTCCCGCCAGTGCCGTCGGCAATGCCACTGCACCTGCGGTCACGATATACGACAGCGCGAATTCTCCGTGCGACGACGCCGGATCTATTCCGGCCACACGCAGCAGAGGCCTTGCCACCACCGCAAAAGGCACGGCCAGCAAAGCGACTCCTGGAGCCTTCTCCGAATAGTAGTGTCCGTGAAAGTGTGCTTTGTCCCCGGTGTTCTCGTGATAGGCGTCAATCTGCAGCGTGTGATGTTCCACAATCGCCCGCACCAGGTCAAAGCGCGAATTCTGATTCCAACCACCGCCTTCGTAGAAATAAATGAACGACAAGAAAGTGACGATGCCCAGCAGCCATGCGGATTTTCGATGAGAAGACTTGTCGGAGAGCACGGTCTTTCAGTATCTCAGACGTCGCCGATGCGGAAGGAGACAAACCCGGTGATCGCTTGGTGGGCCCACCAGGATTTGAACCTGGAACCAACAGATTGAACGTCGGCGTTAAAAAGCTATTGATTTCAGCGACTTCCGAACGCCGATTCTAAGTCACAAGTGGGCAGATTTGGGCACAGTTGTTACCCTAGATGTGACCTCGATTGACCTCGGAACTGAAGGTCGAGGAATGCATTAACAGCTTTCCATTTTCTAAGTTCTCGAAGTGTTCACTCTCCCGGTCCGGTCAAACCATGGTCTCGCACAGCGGGTTGCTGAAGGTGATCGTCCACCGGCCCGGAAAAGTGCGGCCGAGGTTAAACTGCGAATGATCTTTCTCGTTGGTAATCATTTTTTCTCCTTCGTGGTTGTTTCTTTTCTCCTTACTACTTCCAGACTGCTGGTCGTTCACAGCCGTCTGGCTCTATCGTCAACCGCGAATAATGGGAGCACCCCATGGCGCACCCGTGGCTCCGCCATCCACCATCAGTTCGACGGCGTTAACGTACGAAGAATCGTCAGAAGCGAGGAAAAGCACCGCTTTGGCAATATCTTCTGGCTCACCCCAACGGCCCAGCGGAATTGCAGAAGAAACGAACTTCGCTAACTTGGCGGACTCGTCTGTGGAGATAGAGGCGCGGGGGCCGCGCTTCCAAATAGGAGTCTTCGTTGCGCCCGGCGCGACGACGTTCACGCGAATGTTGCGCGGTGCAAGGTCTGCGGCGATGGCTCGCGCCATTGAGACCACCCCACCCTTAGTAGCCGCGTATGCGGCCACACCGGGTTGGCCGAGATAGTTGTGCACCGAGCCATTAAAGACGACGCTGCCGTTGTCGTTCAACAGGGGCGCTGCTGAATTGACGGTGAAGAAAGCAGCAGTGAGGTTGGTGTGGATAACATTTTCGAAAACGACTTCGTCGGTCGAGCCGGTAGGTGTCCGGCCGGAGATGCCGGCATTGGCAAAGACAATATCGAGTTTCCCAAAATCTTTGGCCAGGGCCGCGAAGAGTCGTTTGCGGTCTTCCGCATCGGTGATGTCAGCACGATAGCCGCGCGCGTTTGGTCCAAGTTCGGCGATCGCCGCATCCAGTGTTTTTTGGTCACGACCGGTAATGGCGACCTGCGCGCCTTCCGCAATGAAAAGCCGGGCTGTGGCCAGGCCGATGCCGCTATTTCCGCCTGTAATAAGGGCCTTCTTGCCTGCGAGTTTCATAATTGCCTCCTTCTTGTGTGACTGGCATCAAATATGATGGCCGTCATACTTGATATATGATGACCGTCATAGATGGAGGTTGCAGAAAAAATATGCGCTATCCGGCCGAAGAAACTGCCGCAAAACATGAACGGATTGTGAAGGAGGCTTCCCGCCTCTTCCGGGAACGGGGATTTGAGAATGTAAGTGTGGGCGACGTGATGAAGGCTGCCGGTCTGACGCACGGCGCCTTCTATGCCCATTTCGCTTCTAAGGAACAACTGCAGGCTGCAGCCGTCGCTTACGGCCAGAAGGTTTCGTTAGGGCGCGTGCTGCGCAACAAGGCCATGAGAAACAAAGGAGCATATGCTGACCGATACCTGAGCCCGCCGCATCGAGATAATCCCGGCGACGGCTGCACTATGGCCGCATTGGGCCAGGAGGTGGCTCGCTCGGCGCCTGAACTCAAAGCCGCCTTTGAGCGGGGATTGGAGGAACTTCTTTCAGCCGAAGCTGGGGGCCGAAAAGAAGCCATTTTTCGGACAGCGGCGCTGCTTGGTGGCATGGTACTCGCTCGCGCCGTGCAGGATCCGCGACTTTCGGACGAAATTCTAAAGAGTGTCCGACAAAAGCTCGGGTGATAAGTTCGGGGATCCTCGGCAATCTGGAAACTGGCCAGGAACGGTTTTCGATTCCTCCAACCCGACTTGAACTAAGCCGCGTTGCTTCTGAAACGTTCATCTTAGATGAATCGGGTTGCCTTCTAACCCCATGGGGCGCTAGTGCATCAACTCTCAAACAGAGGACTTGCTGACTGTGAAGCGGGTGATCAAAGGTGTGCACATTGTCCCAATGGGGTTTGCCGCCTTCTTGATCGAGGGCGACGGATTGACGCTGAATGACGCCGGCTTCCCGCGCAAGGAGTCAGCGGTCTTTGGGGCGATCCGCGCGCTTGGTCGTTCGGACGCCATCACTTCAGATCCTTCTTTCTGGAGAGTTGGGATCAGTTTGCTGAAGCATGAGCCGTCGGCCCGCGATGGCGGCTTTTCGGATCGCATCTGCCACGAAGTCAGTTCAAAAGAAAAAGGCAGCGTAGTGAAGATCGCTACCTCTTTCTCGACAGACCGTCGCGAGGTGGTCTGTCCTTCGGTAAGGCGTCCCCGATTCTTCAAGGGACGGCAGGTTCATCGTTATGGGCCCCGATGCAGAACCGCTTTCGCTCTCGTCGATCTAGTTGCTCTTCAAGCGCATCAAGATCATCGGCAGCCAGGGCCGGGGATGCCATCTTGCGCACTCCACGACGTATGCGTGAACTGTGTTATCAGTTTTTGAGAATCAAGGGCGTGGCAAGGCGAATTGAACCAAAGCAAGACCAAAGCGACAAAGTATGTTGCAATCTTCACCAATCGATCGAAGACTGCAAGATGGCGAGGCATCATATCGGCACTCTCTGTGGTTCATTCCGAAATTGTGCTCTAGGCCAGGTACGAAAGGAAACGGCCGTATTCTTCAGGCGGCGTCTATGAACCTCAATGACTCGCGCCATAACATTGGCACCGTCGAGTTGTGCGTGACGAAATCACGAGCGCGCGACTTGCATCGTCATTTCACCCCAGAAGCCGACTACTCTCGGTTTTGGCTCTTGTCTACTAAACCTACTGCCGATGATTAGAAGCTGAGCGATTTACGACTCAGATCTTTTCAGTCTGACTCCCTTCCATCTTGAAGAGTCGACTATGTTTCGACTGGTGACCTGACCGGGTCAACCTTCCTCCTTTCCAGCAGCTCAGCAGCGGGTTGCTGTTGACGGTGCTTACCAATACCTAGCCGCCGAATCTTGGATTCCAGTGTTTGGCGAGGTACACCGAGTTTTGCGGCTGCACCCAAAGGGCCGGAAATCCGGCCATGGGTTTCGGCCAGAGCAGACTCGATCATTTCTACTTCACGGTCCTCTAATGCCGAAAGGCCTTCGCGCGACGTTGACTCTTCCGTTTGACTTTCTAGCCAGCTCTCATCAACGACGAAGGTGTTGCGTTCACTCAGAATAACGGCACGCTCCACAACGTTCTGCAATTCGCGGATATTTCCCGGCCATGGGTAACGCTGTAATTGCTCCAGCGTCTTCTTGCCGATGTGGCGGATAGTCTTGCCGGCATCTTTGGCGAAGCGTCCGACGAAGTACTCCACGAGCAATGGAATATCCTCCACTCGTTCACGCAACGCGGGGACTGCGATCGGAAAAACGTTCAATCTAAAAAAGAGATCCTGGCGAAAAGTTCCCGCCGCCACCGCAGCGGGCAGGTCGCAGTTGGTAGCCGCGATCACCCGAACGTCCACCGAGATCGGATGATTGCTCCCCACCCGCTCAAACTCCCTTTCCTGCAATACGCGCAGGAGGGCGATCTGCGTCTCCATCGGGAGTTCGCCGATTTCATCCAGAAACAGCGTACCGCCATTGGCAGCTTCAAACCTTCCCACCCGCCGTTGGAGGGCGCCGGTGAAAGCTCCCTTTTCGTGTCCGAAAAGCTCGGAAGCGATAAGCGATTGCGGAATCGCAGCACAATTGACCTTTACGAAGGCTCGGCTTGCGCGCTTCGATCTCCGATGCAGAGCACGCGCAATCAGCTCTTTTCCGGTTCCAGTTTCACCAAGAATGAGGACCGTCGAATCGGAGGGTGCGACCTTCTCCACCTTTTTAAGGAGGTGGCTCATGGGCTTCGAAGAACCGACAATTTCTTCAAACATCGAAGAGCGATCGATTTCCTCTCGCAGTACGAGGTTCTCGTTGTGAAGCCGTTCTTCCGCCCTTTTGCGGTCATCAATATCGGTTGCCGTTGCGTACCATCGGTCGATCCCTCCTCGTTCGTCGAGCAGAGGATTGTAACGAATCAGGAACCAGCGATAGCTCCCGTCCTTGCCGCTCATACGTTGCTCATTTTCGAACGGTACAGCCCGTAAAAGGGCGTCGCGTCGCTCCTCGCGCAACCGTTCCACATCCTCTGGGTGGAACATACGAGAGCGAAAGTCTTCTTTCTGGACATCTTCCGGAGTCAGGCCGGTGTAATCCAATATCGTTTGATTTGCATACAGCATGGATCCATCAGGGCGCAACACGCCGATGAATGTGGGGATCGTGTTGATGAGTAGGCGCAAATCGCGCTCGCTCGACAGAAGAGCCTCTTCACTCTTTTTTTGGTCATCGATGTCCGTGTTAAGGCTATACCAGTGAAGAATCCGCCCGTCCGCGTCCCGTAACGGCAGCCCGCGGGAATGAAACCAGCGATATACGCCATCGAATCGCCGTACGCGGACGGTTATCTCGTATGGGTCACCACTAGCAAGTGCCTTGCTGCTAATTTCGATTGCCTGAGGAAGATCGTCGGGATGAACGATGCCACTCGTTGTCCACTTCTTTATGTCCTCGAAGTTCTTGCCGAAATACGCCAGAAGTTGTCGATTTGCGACTTCGATTTCGCCAGTTGTCGACATCCGCAGTACCTGACCGGGGATGGTATCCACAGTTTGCCGCAACGAGAATTCGGCAGCACGGAGCGTTTCCTCCGCGCGCTTTCGGTCGTCGATGTCGAATGCCGTAACGTACCAACGGATGACCTCGCCAGATTCATCTTTGTTGCCTTGCTCCTCCTGGACCGGAGTGGCCGTTATCTGGAACCAGCGATAATCTCCGTCGAAGCGGCGAAGGCGCACTTCCGTCGTGCGAGCCTCCTGGGACTCCAGAAGACTCTGCCACCAGTTTTCGAACTGTTGGATATGGTCCTGATGGACAGCAGATCTCCAACTTGATCCGTAAAACAGGTCCGCAGAGAAGCCGGTATAGTCTCGAAATCCCTGACTGAAGAAATCTTCCGCACCATCCGGCAGACTGGACCATACAAGCGCTGGAATGCGATCGATGAAAGCTCGAAGATCCAGGGGAACCTGTTCCTGGCCATCAGTCGGTTTCAAATTGTCCAGGTTTGAACCATTCAATCCTTGCGATGCACTCGGGCTTTGGAATGTACCGTCTTCCATGCCGTTGCGACCTTGTGTAACGTAGTCTGCCCGTTGCATAACAAACCTCCCAGAAGACTCAGCCGGAGTAAGCTGCAATCATGCCAAGTGAACTGTCTGACGAGCGGGTCGGAGACTCGCAGCCATCCTCACCAGGTCGGCAAGAGAATTTGCCTTCATTTTCCGCATGACCTGCCCGCGGTGCGCCTTTACCGTGGTTTCGCTGATGCCCAGTTCTGCGCCGACCTGCTTGTTCAACAGGCCAGAAGCCACCAGGTCCATTATCTGGCGTTCTCGAGCACTCAGTGACTCATAGCAGGTTCGAAGATGACTTAGTGCCATTTCGCGCTGCAGCGTTAGACGGCTGCGGTCGAAAGTTTCGCGGATCCCGGCCAATAAGATCTCATTGCCGAATGGGCTGACGAGGAAATCAACGGCGCCGGCCTTCATGGCTTCCACCGATGTCGGGATATCTCCATGCTGAGAAATGACTATGATCGGCACTTCGGCGCGCTCTCGGGCGATTTGCTTTTGCTCTTCGAGACCGTTTAGGTCGCGTCGAGACCGAGCAAGGATCAAGCAGCTCGGAACAATCGGCCGCGGCCGGGCGAGAAATTCTCGCACCGAATCGAACGCCTCAACCTGCCAACCTTGAGCCTCGATCAGTGATTTCAAAGACTCTTGTTCAGAGATATCGCCCGTTATAAAAAAGACGATCGGTACGCCTTGAAAGTGCGGTTGTGAGGAAAGTGTCTGGCCAAATGTGGACGCTATGTTTGCGGTCCCCTCAGGGATCCTTCCTATTGCAGCCGAAGCCATATTCCACCTCTCAAAGATTCCTTCCTTTTTCTTTCCCAGTGATCGGCCCGTAACAAAGCTCGCTTTGATACGCCGTCCCTTGCGAACCCACTGTTTTTCTTTCTAGAGAGTGGCGATGTGTGCAGTTTTAAACAATTTGAACTCAGTTGCAACGGCAGATCGTTGGATTGTGTTCTCAACGAAGGTAGGTCGAGACGGTAGCCTTTTGGCGGATGAGAGGACGTAATCTTTTCTTGGATCGGAGGTGTCGTCTACCGATAAGGCTGGCATCAATAGAAACGAACCGCAAAGTCGGATTAGACCAGAAAGGAACCGAGTCAACTCTTCGTTGCCAGCAAAGAAGTGAACCTGGCGAGCTTAACCTCGGGCGCGACGTAAGCGACGCAAGTCGCAGGTGGCAGCGTAACCATCCCAACGCCGCATTCGCGTGGGGATGGTCAGAGCGATCAACTTCCAATGAGCTTTCTTCCGAAGAGCCGAGCATCTACGGACCAAGCGCCCGGCCCAATCATCGCCAAAGTGCCGCCGAAAACCGCCAGAGTGAAGGACATCCAGATATTGGTCCCGCCTGCGACGACTATCCAGAACTCGACGCCTGCGATCAGTGCTCCTGTTAAGGGAGTTCCCAGTCCCGCCAAAATGAATAGCCCCAAGATAGCTCCCGTTATTTCAGGCATCACGAGACCGGCCGTCGGAGTTTCCAGTTGAGCTATCCCACTATGGAGCAAAGCGATTCCTGTGAAGACTCGTTGGACCAGAAGACCGAATCCAGGCCAGCTATTTGCGAACGTCGAGAACAGTCGCTGCAAGACGCCTCCTTGAGAGAAGCTAAGGCACTTGCAATGGCGAGGGAAGCACTGAAAGGCTAAACGCAAATCATACTTTCGGGTGATCAGAAATCGATGATTCCCCGCTTAACCGCGATGGTGACGGCATGTGCTCGATCACTGGCGCCGAGCTTCGAAAGAATATTGGTGACTCGGCTTTTGATGGTCGCCTCCGCGACAAATAGGTGATCTGCGATCTGTTTGTTGGAATTCCCAGCTGCTATTAGTCGCAGGACATCAATTTCGCGCTCGCTCAAGGCTTCATCAGTGACGTGTTCAGCGAGCTCGCTGGCAATCTCCGGAGGGATTATCTTCCGTCCTTCATAGACGGCATGAATCGTCTCGACAAGTTTGCGATCGTGCCCTTTCAATAGGTAGGCGCGGGCACCGGCTCGAAGAGCTCGCATTACTTGAACATCGCCATGATAGGTTGTCAGCACAATGATGCGACTGTCGGGGAATTCGCTGATGATGCGGTTCGTCGCTTCGATTCCGTTCAATCCAGGCATCTGAAGGTCCATCAGGACCACGTCCGGGCGGTGGATTCGAAACTGTTCTACGCCATCTTCTCCGTTGGAGGCCTCCGCCACCAACTTCATGTCAGGCTCTGCATTCACCACGGCCGCAAGGCCTTTGCGGAGAAGAGCGTGGTCGTCCACCGCAAGAATTCGAATCATCTTCGGAACGTTACTCATGTCTACCCGTCCACCGGAATAATGGGAATCGATGTCTGTTGCGCTGCGTTTGGTATGCCAGCGAAGCGGGAACCGTAAGTTCCACCTCAGCGCCCGCACCCGACTCGCTCCAGAAACTAAGGTGCGCACCGATTCTTTGTGCTCGCTCGCGCATGCCGGGTATGCCAAAATGTCCAGGTTGTCCGCCAGCCTGCAGTATCTTGGGGTCGATGCCTTTGCCGTCGTCACGCACACGCAAACGAAGCTGATCCTGATCGTACCGGATCTCCACTTCGATGTGGCTGGCAGCGGCGTGTGCGAAGGCATTTCGGATCACCTCGCGAGAGATACGGTAGACTTCGTCCTGGAGCATTGGCGGCAGGTCTTTTTGCTTGCCTTCAACCAGGACGCGATAGGTTGGAGCTTGCCCATTCAACTCGTGAGCGGTTGCCAGCTCACGGCCAGCAGCATCCAGCAACTCCGAAAGGTTGCGCTGCGCAGCTGGTTCCGGACGCAGGTCGCGAATCGCGGAACGCCCTTCCTGAATCGCTTCCTCGGTTCCAAGAATTGCTTCATCCAGGACCGCCGTCGCATTGTCGGCCTTCCGCAGCAGCAATTTACGCGCGGCCTGAAGCTGAAATGCGATCCCCTGAAAACTTTGAAGGAGTGTGTCGTGCAACTCGCGGGCGATGCGTGTTCGCTCCGCAAGGCGCTCTTCAAAACGCAGATCGAACTGATGTTTGAGTTGAAGCAACCTTAACCGGTAGAACAATAACGCCCCACATACAGTGAGCACCACGAGCGCGGAACGGAACCACCAGGTCTGCCAGACTGCCGGCTGAACATCAACCGCGATTGCACTTTCCGTGCCGTTCCATAGTCCGCTGCTGTTGCTGGCTATCACACGAAAACGGTAAGAGCCCGGTCCCAGATTGGTATAGACAGCCTCTCGCGTCGCGACAGTCGCGCTCCAATTCCGGTCGAAGCCATCTAAAAGGTAGCGAAAGCGAATATTCTCGGGCGAAATGAGACTTATCGCTGTATAAGCAAACACGATTCTTTTAGGTGAAGGCGGAACCCGCACCGGACTCGTGACATCGACCGGAACATCATTTGCCAGCACACCCGTGACATGTGCTATGGCCGGCGGCGAACTGTCGGGCGTGTGAGAGGGATCAACTACTGAAATTCCGCGACCAAGGGAAAACCAGATTTTTCCTTCGGAATCTGCGACCACAGACCTGCTTCGGTTGATTCCCTCGGCGCTGAGCAGACCGTCCGCAGCCCCGTACTCTCGGACATCAGATGCTCCGAGAGCCGCCATAGCGAGTTTGTCTCGACGCACCTGCAACACATGATTTGAGGTTGCGATCCAGAGCCAGCCCTTCTTGTCCTGTGCGAGGCCCAATACTGGGTCGCGCAATCCTTGAGGCCACGTGACCGGGACCTGGAAACGATCAGCGATGGAAACTGCCAGACCACCAGACGTTCCAATCCAGAAAGTTCCGGACGAATCCTCGAAAAGGCAGTTCACGCGTTCAGAGGGCAAACCATCTCGCGTCGTGTAAGACTTCCACTGACCGTTTGACAATGAACTCAGCCCGTTGGAGGTGCCAAACCACATTTTTCCTTGGCGAGTTTCCAAGATTGAAAATATGGTATTGGAAGCTAAACCGTTCGACATCGTGTAATTCGTGAATCGCTGGTCTTTGAATCTGCTGACACCGCCGCTTAGCGTTCCCGCCCATACGGAGCCATCTTGACTTAGGTAGACCGTATAAACGCTGTTTTGGGCGAGTCCATTGGCTTGGGTATAGGTCTGACTGGTCACTGCCTCGCCGTGAAGCAGCAGACGCGTCAACCCACCGTGCTGGCGCCCGACCCACAAGTCATCCCCAATACCGCTAATGGAATAGACTTCATCATTGGCCGGGATCCCAGTTGGGATAGATTGAATGCTTCCATTCTTGAGCGCATACAGCCCACCTTGCGCGGGAGCGAACCAGATACGACCTTCCGTGTCAGCGTCAACAGGTCCATCGCGCTCGAATCGAGAATCGATGGCAGGCGAATAGGTGAGAAACGTACTGTCGCGAATGCGGCCGAGTCCCTGAGAACCTCCGACCCAGAGATTGCCTTCGCGATCCTCAAATAGGGCGTTAATGCCGCCGTGGCCGCGAATCGCGTCCTCTGCTGAAAAGGAGGCCCCATTGCTATTGATGCGCAGCAGCCCGAGTGTTGTGCCCGCCCATATATTCGAATCTCGATCGCGCAGCAGGCTCAAGACCTGAACGCTACCCAGAGCAGGCGGTAAAGTGATTCGATGAAACTCTTTGCCATTCCAGCGAAACAAGCCAGTGTCAGTCCCAGCCCACAATTCATCCTTGCTAATGAGCAGCAGGCAGTTGATTTTTCGGTCCGGTAAGCCCTGATCCAACCTTGTCGCTTGCCCGTCGGCGAACGAGAACAGGCCCACGCCGAGAGTACCCAGCCAAAGCCTGCCGTCGCTACCTTGCGCCATGGAGATGATCGGCGGAGAGGCCAAACCGGACAATACAGCTGGTTGCGCCAGTTGCTCAATCTCGCCCCCCCGGAAACGAAACGTCCCCCTGGCGATGTCAGAGATAACAATTCTCCCGTTGTTGCCTTTCGTCATGGCGGTGATCTGAGAGGTCTGCATCCGGGTTCCATATTGGACGCTTTCAAACTGGCCGTTATTTTGGCGCACAACATCGGCTCCTTCCGGGCGGATCCATAGTTGTCCATCAGGGTCCGTTAGCAATTGCAATATAGGAGTCTTGGAAGGCGAGGTCACTGGCCTCAATGAAACAAGGCTGAATGTAAATCCGTCAAAACGCACCAAACCTTTATCGGTTCCGATCCAGAGATATCCATCTGCTGTCTGAGCGATGGAGTTGATAGCGCCTCCGGGGAATGTGCTTCCCACAACCCATTGCTGGCGGACGTACTGAGACGACAGACGATTAGGATCGAGTGCCCTGGCATTTACGGTGATGTACACGAACGTAATTGCAAGCATGAGCCAGCGAATTGGCTGTTGTGAACGGATCAAGGAAGGTACTCGAACTTGTCGATTACGACTTCATTTTCATTTTTCAGTGGAACCCGGCCCCTAACGAAAACATAAAGGGAGAGACGCACCGTTTGGCCTGCTGGGGAGGGAACTCCCGAGGTGAAAACGTGCTCGTTGATAAGCCGATCGCCAGCCCCGTTGCCCGAAGCAGTCATTGTGGAAAACGTAACCTGCCCTGGTTCCCAGCGAAACGAGTGCGTGAATACACCAGCGGGCACCCGAGATCGAACGAAGTTCGCCGGAATGTAATAAGGCTGGACGACATAGTGCAGATTCGTGTTATCAATGAACCCCCACCGAGAAAGCTCAACGTCGAGTTCGCGGCGGTCTCTTTCGGTTCCAACGCCATCCCAGGTTATGAGGGTCAGAACAGCAGATGGTTCGAGATGAGTGGTGTCCTCTACCTGGAACCGATATGTTCCATATCCTAGGCTTGCATTAAGCTTCACTTCTCCCGAACTCCATTTTTCCGGGTTCCCTGAGATGCGGAGATGGAGCGCACCTTTCTTGTCGAGCCAGGCGTTTGCCGGATCGAAGAAGTTTCTTGAGCCGGCGCGGAAGATTGGTCCGGTGCTCGTCGTCCACTCATAGCCACTGAAGTTCAGCGTCTTTGGGGAGGGAAAAATCGGCGCCGGGCCCTGGCCTCCCACAGTTGCGACCGCTGCGACCCCGGCGCCTACGCTCGGCAATGATTCAGTCTGTACAGGTGGATTGTAAGTGGCATCAACCAGGAGAGCGGCATATTCGATTCCTAGAATCGTTGAAGTTCGCCAACGACCGTTATTCTCAATATTCGTGAACGGCTGACCAGAAGGTGGCTGCAGACCCCATCGTCCGTCGGTTTTGCTATACACCACGATTCTTTCCCCGGGTTGAATTCCGGTCGCGTAACCTTCAATTGTGCCAGTTTGATCGGGAACCTCTTGACCTTGCGCAGCCTGGCCTGTAGCAGGAACCTTGTTGAAAACGACCGTCGGCGCGGCGGTAGTCGATGAAGTCCGGCAGCCAGCCAGGGCCAAACAGACTGCGAAAGCGATCGATCCAGCGGTGCTACGCAGAAACGGCCTGAGTGATGCGGACCGGGATCGCCTTGCGTGTTGACCGCCGCTCAAGATGAATCCCCAAGCTTGGCTCAAAATACTAAGAGTAAACGGGGTCCAGCCCACGACGATGATGCCTCCGATCAAATCACGGATGATGTGTCGGCGTTTGTCAAAAGAGAGCGTGGTTTGGCGCACAGCGGTATCACCGGCGTTTGGCGAAGGTGACGCTCAAGCTCAAGCGATGAGAGATTATACCCGGGCCGCTACCCGTACCTGAAGGGTTTCTCTCCTCATGACTATTATCTCGAGCATTGCGAAACGCTTCGGAATCACTCAGCGGCGATCCGAAGGTCGAAAAGTTCCTCGAGTCAAACGCTGTTTTCGCTCTCGAAAACGTAGCGAAAACATTGCATCCCTCCTCTCCGTTCTTTTCGGTCAAGCTTCGGAACGGATAGTCTTCCAGCCCAAGGCAGTTCTGCCATGACATCTGCTTTAATGGGTCGTTTGCCGAATCGGGGTAGCAAGCTGTTGTTTGGTGCCAAATCGGGTCATGTTGTATTTGTCAAGGGCAGCCTCGCAGTTGATAAGGCACATCTCTGCCACCGCGCCAACTCAACCAAGTAGACTTCATGCGGGTTTGAGAGGGCGGTCGACTGATGGGCCGCTCCGACCAATGGATTTTTAACTCCCCACTCGGAGTTCGCGTCACGGAACCCTGACGGCAGCCTTTCTTCAACGGCAATACGCTTCTGATGGTCGAGGGTATTGACGCCGGGCAAGGAAGCATCGAGGACTAGACAGCTCGGAACCAGCGGGCGCGGCCGAGCGAGAAATTCTTCAACCGATTCAAATGTCTCAGCATGCCACCCCTCAGCACAAATAAGCTGGTCCAGCGATTCTCGAACAGAGCTGTCGTTGTCGACAACAAAGACAATTGGAGCGCAATTCGAAGCGCAATGTTGTGAAAGATCCTGACCGAATACATGCGCCAAACTCATAATGTACCTCCTTGTGCCACCCTCGAAGACCTTTCCCTGGAAGCAGCGACCGTTGCGATGTGTTTATTTGTTTCGCTAAAAAGAGCGCGGAGATTTGAGACGGCCTCCGCTGCACGGCTGGTACAGCTAATCGTTCGACGCGCAGTCTCGCGTGCTCCCTCGACATTTGGGGGATCAGACGACAACATGCGCAGACAGGTACTAGTGTTGATGACGATGGCACAGAGGCATTCGTTTAGCTCCTTCGCAATCGACTCTGTTAAGCCGCCCGGCGTCGTGGAATCGCGTGAATTGGCAGCGACGGAAAGGAGTTGTTGATCGCGTTCATTACGACTATCCACAGTACCCTCCTTTGTTTCACCCCAGTGAAGCGATAGTCGCAAAGATGGGACCATGTGTCTTGGATGAAGGGGCCGTGATTCGGTACGTTCTTGCTGAATTGTTTAGCTTCCAACGTGCGCAGGGCGCTGAGGAAGGATACCGGGTCCAGTCCTAAATCGATGGCGAGCCAGGCTAGGAGAAACCCCGGTAATTGTGCGGAAGTGTCGGGCAAGGTGACTTTGGTCGGTGAAACCCGCCTCCAGCGCAATCTCCGAAAGGGGAAGGTCAGTGTTTCGTATCAGCTGCTGAGCATGCTCGATCCGTCGACGCACTATATAGTTGTGCGGCGGTACCCCGAGCGACTGGCGGAACGCATGGGCAAAATGATGCACCGACAATTGTGCAATTCCGGCGAGCACTTCCAGAGCGATATTTTCCTGCAGATGCGAATCTATGTATTCGCATATGCGATTGGCGCGTGCGGGAGCAAGGCCCCCGCGATTCGCGGGCTGATCCACTGAGAGTGGCAGGTGTGCGAGCATGCCGAATCGCGGTCGTGAGTGAACTAGAGCGTCCGTCGGAGAACACAAGCCACTCATTCCACAAGCTGGCGGAGTGATTAAGGCACTCCACGGCTCATCCGTTCCTGTCCGAAGCAGACGGGCCGCGACATCTTGCATCCGCTTGCAACGAAAGATCGAGGAATCATACTCGAAGGTCGTCGCTAGAGCCATCCCCCGGTTCAGAACTTCATCATTGAGACTGAAGACCCGCCGAGCGATCTGGTCTGCACCCAGAATTCGTTGATCATTGTCGACCGCGAGCAGAACCGCTACATCACTACCCCCGCTGGGAGCGGCTACAATGTTCCATTCATGTCGGAAATACTCGCGGAATATACGCTCTTCAATACCCCGGGCAGATACTTTTGTTGCAGCCATGGCCAAAGAGAGGGACGGCTGTGTGGTCTGCGGGTTCATCGATGAGGTATCGAGCACCGCAGCCAATCGACCGAGGGGGTCGAAAATTGGGGCGCCCGCACAGCTCAAGTTCGAATGTCGCGTGCGAAAATGCTGGCCTCGAAGTACCATCGTGGCTCTTTGGTCAGTGATGCAGGTCCCGATTCCGTTGGTACCTTCAACTTGCTCCGTCCAGACACCACCTAGCCAGATCCCCCAATATTTGAAAACATCTGCCAATGATTTATCCCCGCGGTGCTGAATCGCAACCCCATCCTTATTACATAGCAGGACCACATACTGTTGTGGTCCAACGATGGCATATAGACGATCGAGTTCCTCCTGGGCGTGCAAAATGAGATTGCGCAAGGGCTCGCGGAAGTCGTTTATTTCTTTCTCTGTGATGATGTGCGGTGCGGCTTGAATCTCCGGATCGAGGTGATGTGCGGTTAAACAACGCCCCCAGGAGGTCGCCACTTCCTCGACCCCTGTAACCAGCGTGCCTTTGTGGACTACGAGATCGATGCAATCGACGTGAGACAGGCCATCGATCGAACGTTGCGTTCGGGTTTTGTTTGTGGCAGCCAACCCAGTTTCCCTACGGGCCGATTAGTCAACGTTGGTTATACGGTTTGCAGCCGATCGGCTCATGCTTACTTATATCGCGTTCAGAATCGTGAGCCGCGTTATGAATCTTACACCGATGTTGTGCAGTCCTGCAGCGCGGTCCAGAGCTTGAGTTTTGCTCACCTGAACGGTCGGATCAGTACCTATCCTTGCGTCAAGATCAAGACTCCCAGAATCACCAACCAGAGCCGCACGGTGAGGCGGGCTGAGATGACGGAGCAACAAATGCTCAGTATCTCCGCACGTCTCCCGGAGTCATACTCGACGCTGGTGCTTCTTCTTACTCGTATCCCAATACGAATTGAGGAAGCGATCGGCATCGAGGAAAGTGATTTGAGTGGTCATATTCTGACGATTTGCCGGGTTGTGTACGAAGGGAAGGTGTACAACCTGCAAGGAAATGAACAGCGAAAGATTCCTGTCATGGACACGGATTTGCTCGCTCGCCTGAAGAACCTGAGCGCAGGCAGGAAATAGGTGTTTCAGTCTCGGAACGAAACTCCCATAAACCCGTCGAATGTCCGTCGCCGCTTTCTTAAGCCCGCTGCCCAGGAACTTGGGATCGCGCTGTGCGGATGGCACGATTTTCGAGACTGCCTGACAACCGAGCTTCGAAGAAAAGGTACGCACCCGAAAGTCGTCTCCGACCTGCTCGGTCATAAGAAGGTGAACTTGGCGATGGACGTGTACGACCGCAGCAGCCTGCAAGACTTCGAGAAAGCCTTGGGTCAGTTCGTGGGCAGCCAGTTGTTACCCAGTTGTGACCCCAACGGGAGTGTCCAGTAAGAATCTGGTGATTGTATTGCGGTTGGTGGGCCCACCAGGATTTGAACCTGGAACCAACAGATTATGAGTCTGCTGCTCTAACCGTTGAGCTATGGGCCCGCGAACTTCAATCTAGCACAATCATCTTCAGCACGCGGCCGGTCAGCCGTTCCGAGTTCCCAAAGCCCGAAGCCCAAAGCCAGCTCTAATGCGCCGTCGCCTTCTCCGCTCCCAGGCCTGTGTTCGAGCGAACCAGCAACTCGTTGAACTTCTCTTGCGACGTTGGCTCGTGGCTCACCAGCGTTCCGATGATCGCGCCCACGAATCCCAGCGGAATACTCAGAATGCCGGGATTCTCCAGCGAGAACAATGCCGGTGCCTGAATCAGGTGCCGCGCCGTCCCTACCACCGTCGGAGGATCGACCGCCATCAAGCTCGGGCTCACCAGGATCAGTCCAATCGACGAAAGCAGCCCCACCGCTAACCCGGTCACTGCGCCCGCCGTATTGAACCGCCGCCAGAAAATCGACAGCACGATCACCGGCAAGTTCGCCGATGCCGCGACTGCAAAGGCCAGCGCCACCAGGAACGCAACATTCGCGGTTGGCCCGAGCACGATCGCAATCCCGATGGCCACGGCGCCCACAACGAACGCTGAAATCCGCGCCACCAGAACTTCTTCACCCGGCTTC
>Ga0335076_10001119_pt1 | contig 25626 bp, 24 predicted proteins | sample Lox_Sample_25_FD_206717 | JGI IMG/M metagenome (GOLD analysis project Ga0335076, IMG submission 206717) | Soil microbial communities from Loxahatchee National Wildlife Refuge, Florida, United States - Lox_Sample_2.5 | ecosystem: Environmental > Terrestrial > Soil > Wetlands | place: USA... | reverse complement strand
CGGAACGCTTCGGCGTGCTCGGCCACGGACCTGGCGAACGGGCTCTTCCAGGCGGCGAGCCTGCTCGCGACCTCGGCGGCGTCCTTGGAGGCGGCGAGCTCGAGGAGCTCGGCCCGCCCTAGCGCCACCGCCGGCTCGAGGAGCCCGGTGGCCTCCTCCGGCTTGAGCCCCCGGCTGAGCGCCCGCAAGAGCCCTTTCAGGCTCGCCGCCTCCTGCGAGAGCAGGAAGGCCTGGAAGCGGCGCCGCCGCGCGCCCTCGAGGTCGTCGGCCACCCGCTCGATCTGGCGGCGGAACTCGGCGGCCAGCGCCGCCTCCACCCCATCCAGCTCCGCCGGTCGCCCGGCCGGCGCCGCCGGCAAGGAGGCCCCCCAGAGCGAGGGGCGGAGGAGGTCGAGGCGCTCGGGCAGGTCGGCTCGGGCGAGGAGGTCGGTGAGGCCGCCGGCGGCGAGGAGGCGGGATCGCGCGCCGCCGAGCCGGCCCAGCGCGTAGTCACCGCGCGTCATCGGCGCCCCCGAAGAGGATCGAGGCCAGCTCCACCTCCAGGGCGGGCCAGGCGCGGAAAAGACGAGAGGGGAGGGTGTTGTCCACCGAGAGGTGGTCGCCGACCTCGAGCTCGACGCCCCCCCTTGCCTGTGCCGCCTCGACGACCTCGACGCGGCCTCGGGTCTCGGGGTGCGAGGCGAGGTGCTCTCGGCAGGCCTCGGCGTGTCCCGGGTCGGCCACCACCCGGAGCGGGCTCCCGTCGTCGTCGCCGAGCGCTTCGTCGAGGAGGCGGCGGGAGAGCGCCAGGGAGGAGAGCCCCGGGAGGCGAGAGCGGGCCTCGCCCCGGAGCTCCTCGAGGATCCGGCGCTTCTCGCCGAGGAGGAGCCGCTCCTCGTCGAGGGCGGCGCGCACGCGAGCGCGCTGCGCCGCGGACGCCCTCTCCGCGGTGGCCCGGGCGAGCGCGTCCTCCCTCGCGGCCTCGGCGAGGCGCCGCGCCTCGGCGGCGAGGCGCTCGCCCTCCGCGCGCGCCGACTCCTTCAGCGCGCGCGCCTGCTCGCGCACCTCTTCCTCGAGGGCGCGCAGGAGGTCCCGGTAGGCCACTCCCTACCCCCCGCCGGTGAGGATGAGCACCGCCACCACGAAGCCCAGAATGACGAGGGTCTCGGGAATGGCGAGCATCACGATGACCGCGCCGCGCAGCTCGGGCTTCTCCGAGAGGGCGCCGGCTCCGGCGGTCCCGATGCGCGACTGCACCCAGGCGGTCGCGAGGGCCCCGATTCCGATGGAGAACGCGGCGGCGATCGCAAGGTAAACCTTTTCCATGCTCCCTCCATTGGTTCAGGTTCCGAGGGCGAAGGGGCGGTAGGCCCGCCCGCCCCCCTCGTAGAATTTCTCGAAGAACTCGACGTAGTGAAGGCGCAGCGAGGCGATGAGCGGGCTGACGAGCCCCAGGGTGAAATTGACGGCGTGCAGCAGCAGCGCGAGCGCGACGCCCACCGCCACCGGGCGGACGGCGCTCGCCATGTGGTTCGCGACCTCGGCGAGGAGCACCGAGGCGAGCCCGAGCGCCATGAGGCGGGCGTAGGAGAGTACGTTGCCGAGGGAGAGGACGACCTCGAGGAGCGCCATGGGCCCGCCTCCCGTCACCGCCAGCACCACGCCCGCACCCCCGACGGCCAGCGACGGCGCGAGCACGGCGCGGGGGATGACCCCGACGAGCGCCAGGGCGGCGGGAGCGGCCCCGAGGAGGAGCAGCAAGCGCCCGAGGCGCTCGACCCCCTCGCGGAGGTGGCGGTGGCGGAGCGAGTGGGTGGCCCCGAGCGCGGTCCCGAGCCCGACGTGGACGATGCCGACCCCCATCGACAGGGCCAGGAAGGCGAGCACTGCCCGGCGCCGGTCGAGCAAGAGGGGGTGGAACCCGAGGGAAGTGCCGAGGTTGCCGAACACCTCCCCGAAGAGGATTCCGAAGAGGAGCGAGGAAGCGGAGCAGGCGAGCGCGATGGCGGAGAGGTCGCGGCCCGCAGGCCCTCCCCACCCCCGCAGCCGAGCGACGAGGGCGACGGCGATTCCCAGCGCTCCGAAGCCGGCGTCGCCGAGCATGAGCCCGAAGAGGAGGGGAAAGAAGATCGCCAGGTAGGGTGTCGGGTCGAGCGATCCGTAGGTAGGGGGCGGCACCAAGGCGAGGAGGCGCTCGAAAGGGCGCAGGGCCGGAGGGTTCTCGAGCACCACCGGGACGTCACCTTCCTCCCCGGGCTGGGGAGGGTAGGCGACCAGCGCGATCCGGCCCTCGAACGCGCGCACGAGGTCGGCTTCCAGCGACGGGACGCGGGTGCTCGGGAGCCACCCGGTCACCACGAAGGCGTGCTGCGTCTCACCGCAGGAGGCGAGCGCCCGGAGCCGGTCGAGCCGATCCCGCGCCTCCCGCAGGGCGCGCCGGAGAGCGGGCGAGACCCGCGCCGAGAACCGCTCCAGCTCTTCCTCGGCGGAGGCGATGAGGCCGGGGAGGTCCCGCTCCCGGGAGAGCAGGAGCCGCAGCGCCTCGACGAGCGGCCGCCCGGCGTAGCGCGCCGGAAGCCGGATCTCTTCCACCCCGCGCTCGAAGAGGAGGGCGGTGACCTCCCGCTCGTGTGTCCGTGGCACGGTGACGAGGACCGCGAATTGATCGTCTCCGGCGGGGCGAGCCTGGACCGAGCAATTCCCCGAGGTGAGGCGGCGCAGCTCGGCCTCGAGGAGCTCGAGGGCCCGCCGGTCGTTGCGCATCACCAGGCCGACGGGATGGGGCTCGCCCGGCAACGGCAGGGAGGGCTTGAGGGGCGCCAGGGCGGCGAGGAGCCGGCCGTAGCGATCGAGCACCTGGCGCTCCTCCCGGAGCGAGGCGGCCCGCTCTTCCAGGCGGCGCCGATCGGCAGCGAGCTCCTGGAGGCGCTCGGCGAACTGCGGGCTCCCCGGGAGAGGGAGGGCCTCCTCCGGGGCGCGCCCCGCGGCGGGAAGCGCGGCGAGGAGCTGCTCCCCGTCCTCGACCGCCTTCTCGAGTGCCCGCTCCGTCGCCTGCTCGCCCTCCCGTAGCGGGACGCAGTGGAGGGCGCCTCGCGACGCGCCGCTCGCGAGCAGCGCCGGCGTCCGCAGGTCGAGGACGCCCTGGCCCTGGAGGAAGGCGAGCGCGTCCTCGAGCAGCCTGCGCGGCCCGAGGACCTGGACCTTCGACATGGGCCGGATCACCCTTCCCCTCCGGTGACGCGGGCGAGCACCGCGGCGAGCGCCCGCTCGCGGTTCGCGGCGGCCGCCGCGCGGACGGCCCTCGCGCGCGCCGCGGCGCGATCCCGGGCTTCCAGCTGGAGGGCCTCGTCCTCCTGCTCCGCCCGCGCGCGAAGCGCGGAGAGCTCCTCCTCTAGCGCCCGCCGGGCCTCGCCCGCGAGGCGCTCGGCGGCGGCGCGGGCCTCCCCGAGCGCGCGCTCGGCGTCGGTCCGAGCCGCGGTGAGCGCGCGCTCGAGCTCCTTTTCATCGACCTGGAGCCGCTCCAGCGTTGCCGATTCGCCCGCGGGACCTTGCGCCATCGGCGCGCCCCCTCGAGGCACCCGCCCGGCTCCCGCCGGGACGTCACCATCCGGGTCGCCTCCCCGAGAGAATCCTCCTCCGGGGGAAGCGGACAGCCTTGATCCCGGTTAGGGAGGCCCCGTTTGCCCGCGACGCGCGCTTGCAGGGGAAGCGAAAAGGAGTCACAGGAGGCGCCATGCCAAAGGCGATTCGAATCCGCGAGGTTGGCGGGCCGGAGGTGCTGCGGCTGGAGGACGTCGCCGTCGGCGAACCCGGCGAAGGAGAGGCTCGCGTCCGACACGCGGCCGTCGGCGTCAACTACGTGGACACCTACCACCGAACGGGGTTCTACAAGGCCCCGCTCCCCACCGGTCTCGGCGTGGAGGCATCGGGGGTGGTGGAGGCCGTTGGCAAAGGCGTCTCGCACGTCCGCCCCGGCGACCGCGTCGGGTACGCGGGGGGCCCTCCCGGGGCCTACGCAGAGTTCCGTGTCGTCGCGGCCGACCGCCTGTTGAAGCTGCCGCCGGAGATCACCGATCAGGCTGCGGCGGCGGGGCTCCTGAAGGGGCTCACGGTCTGGATGCTCGTCCGCAGGGTTCACCGAGTCGAGCCGGGGGAGACGGTGCTCTTCCACGCGGCCGCGGGCGGCGTCGGCCTGCTCGCCATGCAGTGGCTACGAGCGCTCGGCGCCCGCGTCATCGCCACGGCCGGCAGCGACGAGAAGGCCTCGCTCGCTCGCGCTCACGGGGCGGACGAGGTGATCGTCTACACCCGAGAGGACTTCACCCGGCGAGCGCGGGAGCTCACCGGGGGCGCGGGCGTCCCGGTGGTCTACGACTCGGTCGGCCGGGCCACATTCGAGGGGTCGCTCGACTCGCTTCGACAGGGCGGGCTGATGGTCAGCTACGGGAACGCTTCCGGGCCAGTGCCGCCCTTCGACATCGCCCAGCTCGCCGCCAAGGGGTCCCTCTTCCTCACCCGCCCCACGCTCTTCAACTACACCGCCAAGCGGAGCGACCTCGAGGAAGGCGCCCGGGAGCTCTTCCGGATGATGGCCTCCGGCAAGGTGAAGGTCGGCGCGCCGCGGACTTGGCCCCTCGCGCATGCCGCCGAGGCGCACCGGGAGCTGGAGGGCAGGAAGACCACCGGGTCCCTGGTCCTCCTGCCTTAGAAGCGACGGGCCCCCTCAGGCCTGCTTCACCTCGGTGATGATCTTCTGCAGGGACTCCTTGGCGTCGCCGAACAGCATCGAGGTCTGGGGCATGTAGAAGAGCTCGTTCTCGATCCCGGCGAAGCCCGGGTTCATGGACCGCTTCATCACCAGCACGCTCTTCGCGAGCTCGGCCTCCAGGATGGGCATCCCGTAGATGGGGCTCGCCGGATCGTGCTTCGCCGCCGGGTTGACGACGTCGTTCGCGCCGATGACCAGGACGGCGTCGGCGTTCGCGAACTCCGGGTTCACCTCCTCCATTTCCTTCAGCCGGTCGTAGGGGACGTCCGCCTCGGCGAGGAGCACGTTCATGTGGCCGGGCATGCGCCCTGCTACCGGGTGGATGGCGTAGACGACCTCCCCCCCGTGCTTCTCGATGAGTGCGGCCAGCTCGCGCAACTGGTGCTGCGCCTGCGAGACTGCCATGCCGTAGCCGGGCACGACGATGACCTTGCGGGCGTAGGCGAGCTGGATGGCGGCGTCTTCCGGGGTGATGGCGCGCACCGCCAGGCCCTCGGCCACCCGGCCCGTCGCCGCCTGCGGCGCCCCGAAGGCCCCGAAGAGCACGTTCCGGAAGGAGCGGTTCATCGCCTTGCTCATCACCACCGAGAGGATGAAGCCCGAGGCGCCGTCGAGGGCGCCGGCGATGATGAGGACGTTGTTGCCGATGGCAAACCCGGTCGCCGCCGAGGCCAGGCCGGCGTAGGAGTTGAGGAGCGAGATGACGACCGGCATGTCGGCCCCGCCGATGGGGAGGACGAGGGAGACGCCGAAGGCGAGTCCCACGGCCAGCATGAGGTGGAAGACGGCGGGCTGCGACGGGTGCGCCACCAGGCAGCCGAAGAGGGCGAGCCCGGCGGCGAAGAGGCCGAGCGAGACCAGGTTCTGGCCCCGGAAGGTGAAGGGCGCCCCGGGCACCAGCTCCTGCAGCTTCAGGAAGGCCATCAGGCTCCCGGTGATGGTGAGCGAGCCGAAGAGCACCTCGAACCCGAGCGCCGCCATCTGGGCGTGACCGACTCCGGCGCCGTTTCCGAGGCTCACGAACTCGGCCACCCCCACCAGCGTGGCGGCGAGGGCGCCGAACATGTGGGAGATGGCGATGCGCTGGGGCATCGCCGTCATGGGAACCCACATCCCCATCGGGTAGCCGACGAGCGAGCCGAGGGCGAGGCCGGCCAGGATCCAGCGGTAGTCGACGATCTCGCGGTGGAGGAGGGTGCTCACCACCGCCACCAGCATCCCCAAGGCGGCGAGGTGCATGCCTCGACGGGCCGAGTCCGGGTGGGTGAGGCTCCGCAACCCAAGGATGAAGAGCACCGACGAGGCGAGGTAGCTCGCTTGGATGAGGAGGTCGCGGCTCAACCCTTCCGCCCCGGCTTCTCGGCCTGCCCCTTCGGGCCCCGGTGGAACATCTTCAGCATGCGGTCGGTGATGAGGAAACCGCCCACCACGTTGATGGTGGCGCTGGTGACGGCGACGAAGCCCAAGAGCGTGGCGGTGCGGCTCTGGTGGGAGCCGGCAGCCACGATGGAGCCGACGAGCGAGATGGCGGAGATGGCGTTCGTCGCCGACATGAGCGGGGTGTGGAGGAGCGCCGGCACTCGAGTGATCACCAGGAATCCCACGAAGCCGGCGAGGACGAAGACGTAGAGCGACTGGACGAGGTAGGTGGTGCTCATGGCGGCTCGTAGCGCACCCGGCCGTCGAGGACGACGGCCATGGGGCCGATGACCTCGTCCTTCGGGTCGAGGCGGAGAGCGCCTTTCGCGAGGACGAGTTTCAGTAGGGACTCGAGGTTGCGGCTGTACATCTGGCTGGCGTGGAGCGGCACCGAGGAGGCGAGGTCGAGGGGGCCGAGGACGCTCACTCCACCCACCTCCACGGCCTCCCCGGGACGGGTGAGGGCGGTGTTGCCGCCGCTCTCGGCGGCGAGGTCCACGATCACCGATCCGGGCCTCATCGAACGCACCATGCCCTCCGTGACGAGGAGGGGAGCGCGCCGCCCCGGGACCTGGGCGGTGGTGAGGACGACGTCCTCGTCGACGATCCGCCGGCCGACGACGCGGAGGACGCGCTCCTGCGCATCCTCCGGGAGCTCCCTGGCGTAGCCACCGCTCCCCTCGGCGCCCTCCACCTCCGCCTCCACGAAGGACGCCCCCAAGGAGAGGACCTGCTCGCGCACCGCCGGCCGCACGTCGAAGGCCGAGACCACGGCGCCCAGGCGCCGGGCGGTGGCGATGGCCTGGAGCCCGGCGACCCCCGCCCCGAGGACCAGCACCTTGGCGGGGGCGAGCGTGCCGGCGGCGGTGGTGAGCATGGGGAAGAGGCGCGGGGCCCGCTCGGCGGCGAGGAGCACCGCCCGGTATCCCGCCACCGTGGCCTGTGACGAGAGGGCGTCGATCGCCTGGGCGCGCGTGATGCGCGGAGCGCACTCCATGGCGAGCGCGTTCACCCCGCGCTCGGCCAGCCTGGCGAGCGCCCCGCCGCTGCCGGCCGGCTTGAGGAACCCCACCAGGGTGGCCCCGGGCCGCAGCCGGCCGAGGGCCTCCGCCGGGAGGCCACGCACCGAGAGCACGAGGTCGGCCGCGAGCGCCACCTCCCGGGAGACGAGGAGTGCCCCGGCCTTGGCGAAGAGCTCGTCGGGCAGGAAGGCGCGCCCGCCGGCCCCGGCCTCCACCGCCACCTCTGCTCCCCCCCGGACGAGCCTCCCCACCGCGTCGGGGACGAGTGCCACGCGGCGCTCGCTCGGCGCGGCCTCCATCGGGACACCGATCCGCATCCGGCCTCCGGGGCCGGACCGGTCGCAAGGACCGATCGCCCGTCCCTGGCGCCGGGGGCCCCGACACTCTGGATAACGTCGCCCCGGGGGGAGCGCAGCCCCTCGGCGGGCTGCTCGCCCGAGACGGAAAGTCCAGGAGCCGGGCTCGCTACGCGGGGCGCTCCCACCAGATGTCGGGATCGAGTGGAACGGGGCGCCGGCGCGGCTCGGCTCCCATCCTCCGGAGTTCCCCCGCCACCGCGTCGAGGAGGGCCGGGAGCGCGGCGCGCACGGGCGCGCTCAGGTCCGTTCCCTGCTCCACGCTCGCCGGGATGGCTCCCCACAAGGCGACGTCCTCCGGCCCGCCGCCCTGGAAGTCCATGGTGAGCAGGGCCTCCCGCACCCCCGGCTCGTGCGGGCTCATCGCCAGTCGCGGGGCTCCGCGCAGGATCTCGGCCCGGTCGTAGCGCCTCAGGTCCCCGGGGGCGCCCCGGGCGCTCACCGCGTCGACGATGACAGCGGCTCGGGCGCCCTGGAGCAGCGCCACCAGGTCGCCCCCGGGGGTCCCCGCGTCCAGCACCTCGACCTCGGGCGGCATCTCGAAGGCCGCCTCGAGCAGTCGGACGACGTAGGGGCCGAGCCCGTCGTCGCCGTTCAGGACGTTGCCGATGCCGACGACGAGGACGCGACTCATGACCCGCTCCCGAAAAGGAAAACGGGGCGAGGGGGGATCGCTCGCCCCCTCACCCCGCCTCCGCTCCCTCCCTGTCAGGGGACAGAAGACTAGCTTACAACGCCTTCACCTCCGCGACTTTGCCCCCGGCGTCGTGGGTGTGGATGGCGCAGGCCAGGCACGGATCGAACGAGTGGATGGTGCGCAGCGCCTCGAGCGGCTTCTCGGCGACGGCGATGGGGTTGCCGACGAGCGAGGCCTCGTAGGGACCCGGCTGATCCTTGCCGTCGCGGGGGCCGGCGTTCCAGGTGGACGGGACCACCGCCTGGTAGTTCTTGATCTTGCCGTTCTCGATCACCACCCAGTGCGACAGGGTGCCGCGCGGGGCCTCGTGCACGCCGAAGCCGCGGATGGTCCCCGAGGGGAACTTCGGCTCGTTGTAGATGGCGGTATCGCCCTTGCTGATGTTCTCGGCGAGCAGGGTCCAGTGCTTGTTGGCGAGCTCCGAGAACACCGCGGCCCGGATGCAGCGGGCGGCGATGCGGCCCAGGGTCGACTGGAGGACGGCGGGGTTGAGCTTCGCTCCCGCGACCTTGCCGGCGGTCTCCAGGCAGCGATCCGCCCACTTGCGCGTGAGCGGGTCACCCGAGACGTAGGAGATGAGCACGTCGGCGAGCGGGCCCACCTGGACGGGCTTGCCTTCGAGGCGAGGAGCCTTCACCCAGGAGTAGCGCTTGTCGGCGTCCCAATTCGAGACCTTGGGGTCCGTGCTCTCGTCGTAGGGGCTCTTCTGCCAGTCGCCGTCGTAGAAGGAGCGTGCGATGCTCTCGGTGACGTTCTTCTCCCAGTACTCGTCCTTCCAGCTGGTGATGGGCCGGACCTTGGTGAGGTCCCCGCCCCAGATGATGCCTCCGGGCCGGTCGAACTTGGTGGCCTTGGCGTCGGTGGGGAGCTCCGGCATGGCCATGTAGTTCGTGACACCGGCGCCGTACTTCAGCCAGTCCGGGTACATCCCGCCGACCGCGCAGACGTCGGGGAAGTAGACCTGCTGTACGAACTGGATGACCTTGTCGAGCTGCGCCTTCACCTCGAACAGCTTGTTCATGTTGAGAGGCGCGGCCGCGTCCATGTTGATGGCATTCGCCACACCGCCCACCGCCAGGTTCTGGATGTTGGGCGTCTTGGAGCCGAGGACCGCCACCGCCTTGAGCGCCATTCGCTGGTAGTCGAGCGCCTGCAGGTAGTGGGTCACGGCGATGAGGTTCACCTCCGGCGGCAGCTTCATCGCCGGGTGGCCCCAGTACCCGTTGGTGAAGATGCCGAGCTGGCCCTTCCCCACGAAGTCCTTGAGCTTGTCCTGGACCGCCTTCATCTCCTGGACGCTGTTGCCGGGCCAGGCCGAGAGGGACTGCGCCAGGCTCGCCGCCTTGGCCGGATCGGCCTTGAGCGCAGAGACCACGTCCACCCAGTCGAGCGCCGACAGCTGGTAGAAGTGGACGATGTGATCGTGCAGCGCGTGGGCGATGATGATGAGGTTGCGGACGAGCTGCGCGTTGAGCGGGATCTCGAGGCCCAGGGCGTTCTCGACCGACCGCACCGAGGCGAGCGCGTGAACGGTGGTGCACACGCCGCAGATGCGCTGGGCGAAGATCCAGGCCTCGCGCGGGTCACGCCCCTGGAGAATGTTCTCGATGCCGCGCCACATGGTCCCGCTGGACCACGCCTTGTTCACCTTGCCGCCCTCGACGTCGCAGTCGATGCGGAGGTGCCCTTCGATTCGGGTGATGGGGTCGATGGTGATTCGGCTCATGGGTGAAGTCCTTTCGTCGGTTGCGAGCGCCCTGGCGCTCGCGGTCGGAATCCAATCGCTTCGCTATTTTCCCGGGCGGCTCGGATCGAACGACGCGTCGGCTCCCGATCCCAGCGCCAGGATGGGCAGCGTCTTCACCACCACGAGGAAGACCGCCACGCCCACCGAGGCCAGGCCCAGCGTGACGAGCACCTCGCCCACGCTGGGGAAGTAGTGCCAGCCCGGCCCCGGGTCATAGGCGGTGAGGTAGGTGTCCACCCGGTAGGCCGCGCCGGCGAGGGTGCCGACGAAGCCGGCGAGGAAGAGCCGGCCCCGGTTGGCGCGAACGCGGGGGCTCAGGTACATGACCGCCGAGACCGCGAAGAGGGCGATCTCGAGCCAGAAGAAGGGGACCGGCCCGGAGAACCGGAAGGCGTAGCCGAGCTTGCCCTCCCAGCCCAGGGCGGCGAAGCGGAACACCACGTAGAAGGCGGTAACCCAGCCGGCCACCTTGGCGAGGTCGCCGAGCAACTTCATGTGGGTGCGGTACTTCCCGCGGAAGGTCACCCCGAGCAGGACGTCCATGGCCACCACCGAGCCGTAGCCCATGGTGAGGCAGGAGACGAGGAACAGGAACGGCAGCCAGCCGGTGAACCAGAGGGCGTGCTCCTTCGTCGGGGCCATCATGTAGAGCCCGCCCAGGGACGACTGGTGCATGGTGGGGAGCAACATGGCGAGCGCGATGACGAACGGCAGCATCTGGCGCACGCGGGGCAGCCACCTCTTCGCGCGCTCGTTCCAGGGGGGAGTTCCGTCGACCTCGAGTCGCTCGAGCGCCGCCGGCAGGACCTCCACCCACAGGACCGCCATGTAGGTGATCACGCAGAGCGCGACCTCGAGGAGGATGGAGTTCACGTTGTACCAGGGCGGGAACCCGAGGAAGACCGAGCCCCACCAGCGGCCCAGGTCCACGATCACCGACGTGCCGCCCAGGGTGTAGCCGAGGGCCCCGGCGAGCACCGCGGGGCGGACGAGCGGGTGGTACTTCCCCTTGTTGAGGATGTAGGTGAGCAGTCCCACCGCGTAGGCGCCCGCACCGATGCCGGTGAAGGTGACGACGTTGATCGGCTTCCAGATGCCCCAGGAGTAGCCGTCGGTGAGGTTGGTGATGGAGCCCACGCCGGCGAAGACCCGGTAGAGCACGAGCGCGGCCATGACCGCGACGAGCAGCGACAGCACGTAGAAGAAGGGCGTGAGGATGCGTCCACCGACGGGACGGGCTTCGGCGCTCATGTCTACTTCCCCTCCTTGTGGTGGGCGGACTGCTCGGCGTGATGGGCCTTCTGCTCGGCCGCTTCCTTGCGCAGGTTGCGCACGATGGCCCAGGCCGCCGCCACGTAGAGCACCACCGGGGCGATGAAGCCCTTGTAGACGGTGTGCTGCACGTTCATGGCCATCTCCGCGGGGGGCACGTGGTCGAGCTTCGGGAGCCCGAGCTTCTCGAACGAGATGCCGGCCGGGGCGAGGTAGAGGGTCTGCGTTCCGCCCCCGTCGTGCTCGCCGTAGATCTTCGGCACGACCTTGCCGTCCTCGCCCGCCTCTCCGTAGTACTTGTGGGGGTTCTCGGCGATGCGCTTCTTGGCGATGGCGAGCAGGTCCACGCTCTTGCCGGTGAGGACGGCGCTGCGCGGGCACACCTCGGCGCAGGCCGAGCCCTTGCCGCCGTCGACGCGCGAGCGGCAAAGCTCGCACTTGACGATGCGCGGGATGGCCTCGAGCCACTGGAACTTGGGGACGTTGAAGGCACAGGAGATCTGGCAGTAGCGGCAGCCGGTGCAGCGGATGGCGTCCCAGGCCACGATCCCGTTCTCCACCTTGTGGAGAGCGCCGAGCATGCAGGCCTTGGTGCAGGCCGGGTCGACGCACTGCATGCACTGCGCCTTCATGAAGGCGTAGCGGTCGCCCTCCTTGTAGAGCTTGATGACGGACTTGTTGTAGCCGTTGGTGTCGGAGGGAAAGTCGTAAGGCGCCCCGTTCGCGGAGACGAGCGACTTGTCGACCGGCATCCCGTTCGCCCGCTGGCAGGCGACGGTGCAGGTCTGGCAGCCGATGCAGAGGGTGGAGTCGTAGAGGAGCCCCATGGCGTCGGGCGCCAGCTTGGCCGCCTCGTGGCTCGCCTCCGCCGGGGTGGCGAGGCCGGCGGCGGCGCCGGCCGCCCCCGTGGCCGCCAGGGTCTTCAGAACGGAACGGCGGGAGACTGTCATGACTTCTTCTCCTCCTTGCCCTCGTCCTCGACCTTGGCGAGCTTCGCGCCGTAGGTGAGGCCGGCGCCGATGAGCGCGCCGCCCACCAGGCCGGCCACTCCGGTGGCGAGCGGGCTCATCGCGCCCGCCTCAGCGTTCACTGGCGTGTACATCGCCGGGGGCGTGGGCCCCTGGACGTCGACGGTCTGGAAGAGCGGGACCCGGAACCCGATCTCCTTCTCGGTGCAGCCGAAGCACTGGGCGCCGATGCCCACCGGCCAGGCGCCGACGGTGTCGACAAAGGAGAGGAGCGAGCAGTTGGCGTGGGTCTGGGGGCCCTTGCAGCCGATCTTGTAGAGGCACCAGCCCTGGCGCGAGCCCTCGTCCCCGTAGCGCTGAGCGAAGCGACCGGCGTCGAAGTGCGGGCGGCGCGGGCAGTCGTCGTGGATGACGCGCCCGTAGGCGAACTTGGGGCGGCCCTTGTCGTCGAGCGCGGGCAGCGTGCCGAAGGTCGCGAACTGCAGCACCGTGCCGAGCAGGTTGTAGGGGTTCGCCGGGCAGCCCGGGATGGTCACGACCGGCTTGCCCTTCACGATGTCCGAGACGCCGACGGCGCCGGTGGGGTTCGGGTCGGCCGAGGGGATCCCGCCCCAGGAGGCGCAGGAGCCGATGGCGATGATGGCGCCCGCCTTGGCCGCGGCTTCGGTCGTGGTCTCCACCGCCGTCTTCCCGGCGATGATGCAGTACTTGCCGTCCTCCTTCGTCGGGATGGCGCCCTCGATGACGAGCACGTACTTCCCGGCGTTGTCGCGCATCGCCTGCTCGAGCGCGGCCTCGGCCTGGTGGCCAGCCGCGGCCATCAGGGTCTCCGAGTAGTCGAGCGAGATGAGGTCGAGGATGAGCTGGGCGGCGTCGGGATGCCCGGTGCGCAACAGCGACTCCGTGCAGCCGGTGCACTCCTGGAACTGGAGCCAGATCACCGAGGGCTTCTTCTTCGAGACCGTCTCGGCGATCTTCTCGGCTGCCGAGGCCGGCAGTCCCACGGCGGCCGCGGCCGCGCTGCAGACTTTGAGGAAATCCCTTCGCGAAACGCTGCTCTTCTCCAGGTGGTTCATCTGTAAAGTCTCCGGGGCGGGTCCGATTGGGCGAGCCTCTTGACGTGGCACAAGATCTGCCCTCGAGGGGATGAGCAGAAGTCGTGCCGCTCGTGAGGAGAGGGCCCACATCAATGATGTCGAAGAGTTACGCGTGAGGAGCCGCGGGACCAGGCGGAAGATCCTGCGCCACAAGTGGGTGAACCTGGAAAGGTCGCTGTCGATCCAGGCAGCCGGAGCGCCAAGTGAGGGTTGATCCCATTTGGGGTAGCTGCGAATATCCGCCTAAATCGTGCCACCCCTCATTCCCGTTCCCTCGGCGCCCGAAGCGAGGGCTCCGAGCCCCGCCGAGAAGCCCGCCATCCTCATCGTGGACGACGAGGTTCGCTCCCTCGAGGCCCTCTCCCGGACCCTCGACGAGGACTTCACCGTCTACACCGCCCCGAGCGCCGAGGAGGCGCTCGCCATCCTCAGGCGGGAGTTCATCACCATCGTGCTCTGCGATCAGCGGATGCCGGACACCTCCGGCGTCGACTTCCTGAAGCGGGTGCGCGCCGAGTGGCCCGACGTGGTCCGGGTCATCATCTCCGGCTACACGGATGCCGAGGACATCATCGCCGGCGTGAACGAGGCCGGGATCTGGCAGTACCTGCTGAAGCCCTGGCACCCCGATCAGCTCCTGCTCACGCTCCGCAACGCCAGCGAGCTCCACCGGCTGCAGCGGGATTACCAGCGCCTCTCGCTCGAGCTCCGCGAGGGGCTGCCGGCACTGAAGAAACGGGTCGACGCGCAGCGCACCCAAGCCCGCCACCGCTTCGGCGCCGAGCGCATCGTGCGGGCCCCGGACAGCCCCATCGAGGCGGTGTGCACCCTCGTCGAGCGCCTGGCGCCGCACGACATCTCCGTCCTCATCACCGGCGAGTCCGGGTCGGGGAAGGAGCTCGTGGCCCGCGCTGTCCACTACGGCAGCAACCGCGCCGACCGGGCCTTCGTGGTGCAGAACTGCGGCGCGCTCCCCGACTCCCTGCTCGAGAGCGAGCTGTTCGGCCACAAGCGCGGCTCCTTCACCGGCGCCTTCGAGGACCGGGTGGGGCTCCTGCAGCAGGCGCACGGCGGCACCATCTTCCTCGACGAGATCGGGGAGATGACGCCGGCCTTCCAGGTGAAGCTCCTGCGCGTCCTGCAGGACGGCATCATCCGCCCGGTGGGGAGCTCGAACACCATCTCCGTCGACGTCCGGGTCATCGCGGCCACCAACCGGGACTTGGAGGAGGAGGTGCGGGCGGGGCGCTTCCGCGCCGACCTCTACTACCGCATCGCCACCGTGACCCTGGCGGTGCCCCCCCTGCGCGAGCGGGTGATGGACATCCTCCTCCTCGCGCAAGCCAGCCTGGAGCGAGGCAAGCGCCAGCTCGGCTCCCGCGTGGAGGGGTTCACCGAGGAGGCGAAGGCCTGCCTCAAGGCCTACCGCTGGCCGGGGAACGGGCGCGAGCTGCACAACGAGGTGATCCGGATGCTGGCGCTCGCCAACGGCCCGTGGCTCGGGCCCGAGCTCCTCTCGCCCCACGTCCTGCGCGCCGCCCGGGGGGAGGCGGAGGAGCGAGACCTGGCGCGGCTGGCGGAGGTCGATGGCAGCCTCAAGGAGCGTCTCGACAAGCTCGAGGCGCGCATCATCCAGGAGACGCTCATCCGCCACCGCTGGAATCGGACGCGCGCCGCCCAGGAACTCGGGCTCTCCCGGGTGGGGCTGCGGTCGAAGCTGGCCCGCTACGGGCTGAACGAGAGCTAGCCCCATGCGCCCCCTGAACGTGCTCTGGGTCCAGTCGGGGGGATGCGGCGGATGCACCATGTCGCTCTTGTGCTCCGATCTCTCCGACGCGCTCGGCATCCTGGAGGGAGCGGGCGTCCACTTCCTGTGGCATCCCAGCCTGTCGCAGGCGAGCGGGTCCGAGGCGCTCGAGGTCCTGCGCGCCTGTGCCGAGGGGGAGGTGCCGCTCGACGTCCTCTGCGTCGAGGGCGCCGTGCTCTGCGGGCCGAACGGGACCGGGCGCTTCCACCTCCTCTCGGGCACCGGGCAGCCGATGATGTCCTGGGTGCGCCGTCTGGCGGAACGGGCGGGCCACGTCCTGGCGGTCGGGACCTGCGCCGCCTACGGGGGAATGACCTCCGCCGGCGCGAATCCCGCCGACGCCTGCGGACTGCAGTACGACGGCGAGAAGGCCGGTGGCCTCCTCGGCGCCTCCTGGCGCAGTGCCTTGGGCATGCCGGTGGTGAACGTGGCCGGCTGCCCCGTCCACCCTGGCTGGATCGTGGAGACGCTCACCGCCCTGGCACTCGGCGGGTTCCGCGCCGACGACCTGGACCAACTCGGGCGCCCCCGCTTCTACGCGGATCAGCTCGTCCACCACGGCTGCCCCCGCAACGAGTTCTATGAGTTCAAGGCGAGCGCCTCCAAGCCCTCCGACCTCGGCTGCCTGATGGAGAACATGGGCTGCAAGGCCACCCAGGCGCACGCGGACTGCAACACCCGCCTGTGGAACGTCTCCGGGTCCTGCCTGCGCGGCGGTTACGCCTGCATCAACTGCACCGCCCCCGGCTTCGAGGAGCCCGGCCACGAGTTCGCGCGGACGCCCAAGCTGGCGGGCATCCCCATCGCCCTGCCCATCGACATGCCGAAGGCGTGGTTCCTGGCGCTCGCCGCCCTCTCCAAGTCGGCAACTCCCCGACGCGTCCGGGAGAACGCGGTGGTGGAGCGGGCGGTGGTGCCGCCCGCCATCCGCAAGGGACGAAAGTGACCCGCCTTGTCGTCGGTCCGTTCAGCCGGGTCGAGGGCGACTTGGAGGTCACCCTCGAGGTCGAAGACGGGGTGGTGCGGCAGGCGCGGGTGAGCTCCTCGCTCTTCCGGGGCTTCGAGCAGATCCTCGCCAACAAGGCGCCGCTCGACGCGCTCGCCATCGTCCCGCGAATCTGCGGCATCTGCTCGGTGTCCCAGTCGTCGGCGGTGGCCCGAGCGCTAGGCGACGCCGCCGGTCTCGAGCCCCCGCACAACGGTCGGACCGCGTCGAACCTGATGCTGGCCGCGGAGAACCTCTGCGACCACCTCTCGCACTTCTACCTGTTCTTCATGCCCGATTTCGCGCGCCCCGGCTACGCGCAGCGGAGTTGGTTCCCGCGCGTGCGCGAGCGCTTCGAGGCGATGCGCGGGGGAGGCGGCGTCGAGGCGCTCGCCTCCCGGGCCCGGTTCCTCGAGCTCGTCGCCACCCTGGGAGGGAAGTGGCCCCACTCGCTGGCGCTCCAGCCGGGGGGAACCTCCCGGGCGGTGCAGGAGGCGGAGAAGGTCCAGCTGCTGCTCGTGGTGCGACAGTTCCGCCGGTTCCTCGAGCGCACCGTCTTCGGCGACGCGCTCGAGCGCGTCGGCACCCTGGAGAGCTTCGCGGCGCTCGCGGCCTGGCGCGACGCGCGCCCCGCCGCAACCTGCGACTTCCGGCTCTTCCTCGAGGTCGCGGGCGACCTCGGTCTCGAGCAGCTGGGGCGGGCCGGAGACGTCTTCATGAGCTACGGCGCCTACCGCGGAGCGGAGCGGCCCCTGTTCGCCGCCGGGGTGTTCGACGGCGCCCTGCACGGCCTCGACCCCGCCGTCATCCGCGAGGACACGAGCCACGCCTGGCTCCTCGACGACGCCCCCCGCCATCCGGCCGAAGGAGCCACCCAGCCGATGCCCGACAAACCCGGGGCGTACACCTGGTGCAAGGCGCCCCGGCTGGGCGGGAGAGCGGTGGAGGTGGGCGCGCTGGCGCGGCAAGTGGTGGATGGCCACCCGCTCGCTCGGGACCTGGTCGCCCGGGCGGGGGGCAACGTCTTCTCGCGGGTGATGGCGCGCCTCCTGGAGCTCTCGCTGGTGGTGCCGGAAATGGAGCGATGGGTCGCCTCCTTCGAGCCCGGCGGCCCCTTCTGCGCCCAGGCAGAGATCCCGGACGGCTCCGGGGTGGGGCTGGTGGAGGCGGCCCGCGGGTCGCTCGGCCACTGGCTCTCGGTGGGGAACGGGCGCATCAGCGGATATCAGATCGTCGCGCCCACCACCTGGAACTTCTCGCCGCGGGACGCCGAGGGGCAGGCCGGGCCCCTCGAGCAGGCGCTCCTGGGAACGCCCGCCGGCGGGCAGCTGGGAGAGGTCGCTGTCCAGCATGTGGTGCGGTCCTTCGATCCGTGCATGGTCTGCACGGTCCACTGAGCGAGCGGGCGATGGCCGAAGGCAGCGATCCGAGGCACAACACCATCGACGCCGGGGACCCGTTCGACGCCTGGGAGCTGCCCGAGGCTGTGGGCGAGGAAGTGTGGATCGACGTCATTCGCAAGATGGACGAGGTCTACAACGACCTCCTGGAGTACGAGGTGGCGCTCGAGGAGAAGAACGCCGCCCTGGAGGAGTCGCAGCGGTTCATCGAGAGCGTGCTCGGGTCGATGTCCGACATCCTCCTCGTCTGCGGGCGAGACGGGACGATCGAGGAGGTGAACCGCTCCCTGGTGCAGCTCACCGGGAGGAGCGCGGAGGAGCTGCGCGGGCACTCGGTCGTCGACCTCTTCGCCGACGAGGGTTCGCGCGGCAAGGCGACGAGCGTCTTCGTCTCCCCCGCCGGCGAGGCGGAGCACGACCTGGAGCTGCAGCTTCGCGCCGCCGACGGGAGCGCGCTGGCGGTCTCCCTGAACGGGACGCCGCGCAAGAACGCTTCGGGAAAGCTCCTCGGGACCGTGTTCACCGGGCGGCCGGTGGGCGAGCTGCGCCGCGCCTACGGGGCCCTGCGCCAGGCCCACGAGGACCTGAAGCGGACCCAGCAGCAGCTGCTCCAGTCGGAGAAGATGGCGTCGCTCGGCCGCCTGGTGGCCGGGGTGGCGCACGAGCTCAACAACCCCATCAGCTTCGTCCTCGGAAACGTGCACGCGATGCACCGCTACACGCAGCGCCTGTCGCGCTACCTCGAGCTGGTGCACGGGGGGGCGGCCCCGGAGGAGCTGCGCGAGCTCCGGGTCCAGCTGCGCATCGATCGCATCGTCGGGGACCTCGAGCCCCTCATCGCCGGCACGGTCGAGGGCGCCGAGCGCACCCAGGACATCGTCGCCGCCCTGAAGCGCTTCTCCGCTGCCGATCGCGTGGAGCAGCAGAGCTTCCCCCTCGCCTCGGTGGTGGAGCGCGGCGTGCACTGGGTGGGGAAGGCGGCGGCCAATCGCCTCCAGGTTCGCCTGAGCGTGCCGGAGTCGTGGAGAGCGATCGGGTCCCCCGGGCAGATCCAGCAGGTGGTGATGAACCTCGTCGAGAACGCCTGCGACGCCACCAGCGCCGAGGAGGCGCCCAGGCTGGAGGTGACGAGCCGGGAGGAGAACGGCGACGCGGTGCTCGAGTTCCACGACAACGGGCCCGGGATCGCCCCCGAGGACCTGCCCCGCATCTTCGACCCCTTCTTCACCACCAAGCCGGTGGGGAAGGGCACGGGCCTCGGTCTCACCATCAGCTACAGCATCGTGGAGCGGCACGGCGGCAAGCTCACGGTGAGCAACCACCCCGCGGGCGGCGCGCAGTTCGCCCTGCGGCTGCCGCTCGCGAAGTAGGGATCGGGGCGGGGGGCCGCGTCGGGCCGGGGGCGCCCCTTGGCCCAACGGGCGACGCCTCGCACCGCCACGGTCACGAGCGGGCCCGCGCCCCGGCGGCTCGACAGGGGCCACCGATCTGTGGCAATCCACTACCCCCATGCTGCGCAAGATCGTGGAGATCGACGAGGCGAAGTGCGACGGGTGCGGGCAGTGCCTCCCGTCCTGCGCCGAGGGGGCGATCGAGCTCGCCGGCGGCAAGGCGCGGCTCGTCTCCGAGGTCCTCTGCGACGGGCTCGGCGCCTGCCTGGGGGAGTGCCCGCGCGGTGCCCTTCGCGTCGCCGAGCGGGAGGCAGCCGACTTCGACGAGCGCGCCGTGGCGCGGCGGCTGGGGAGCCGGCGCGCGACGGCTCCGGGCCCTCGCCGCCCCTCGCTCTCGGTGGTGGCGGAGCCCGCCGCGGCGGCGGGCGGCTGTCCAGGCGCCCGAGGCCGCGAGCTCCCCCCGCGCGCGCGCGGCGAGGCGACGAGCCGGCCCGGTGGAGCGCAGGGGAGCAGCGAGCTCAGCCACTGGCCGGTGCAGCTCGGGCTCGTCTCCCCGCGCGCGCCCTGGCTCGCCGGAGCCGACCTGCTCGTGGCGGCGGACTGCGTTCCCTTCGCCTACGCCTCCTTTCACCAGGACTTCCTCTCCGGCCGGCGCGTCCTCGTGGGATGCCCGAAGCTCGACGACCTTCCGGGCTACGTGGAGAAGCTCGCGGAGCTCTTTCGCGAGGCCAGGCCCCGGAGCGTGACGGTGGTGAAGATGGAGGTGCCCTGCTGCGCGGGAATCGCCTCGGCCACCAGGGAGGCCCTGCGCCGGGCGGGGGGCGAGGTCCCCTATCTCGAATCCACCATCGGGGTGCAGGGCTCCCGCCTCACCTAGCGGAGCGGCGGCCCGCGCCATGTCGAAGCAGCGGCTCACGCTCTCCGGCCTGGTCGCTGCCACCTTCTTCATCGTCTCCGGAGGCCCGTACGGCCTCGAGGAGGTGGTGAGCGGCCGCGGATACGCGGGCGCCGTATTCCTGCTCGTCGTGCTCCCGCTCGTCTGGAGCCTGCCGGTGGCGCTCGCGGTGGGGGAGCTCGCCTCCGCCATCCCCGTCACCGGCGGCTACTTCGTCTGGGTGCGCCGCGCCCTCGGTCCCTTCTGGGGGCTGCAGGCGGCGTGGCTCTTCCTCTCGGTCACCATCTTCGACCTCGCCATCTACCCGGCGATGTTCGTCGCCTACTCCTCGCGGCTGTGGCCGCGACTGGGGGCGGCGGTCGACGTGGGAACCCCCGGCTGGGCGGTGGCTCTCGCGATGATCGCCGCGGGCACCGCCTGGAACCTCCGAGGCATTCGCGCCATCGGGCGCGGCTCGGAGCTCTTGGCCGTGCTCGTCCTCGCGCCCTTCGTCGCCATGGTGGCGATGGCGGCCCTGGCACTCCCCTCCGGGGGCCTCGGGCGGCTCGCCGCCGCTCTTGCCGAGCCGCCCCCTCCCGACTCCTCCGGCCTGGCGACCGCCATGCTCGTCGCCATGTGGAACTACATGGGGTGGGACAACACCTCGACGTTCGCCGGAGAGGTCGAGGCGCCGCAGCGGTCCTATCCTCGGGCCATGGCCCTGAGCCTCGTCCTCGTCTGCGCGAGCTACCTCCTCCCGGTGCTCGCCGCCGCCACCACCGGCATGCCGGCGTCCAGCTGGACGCCCGGCAGCTGGGTGGACGCGGCCGAGGGGATCGGGGGGCGCTTCCTCGCGGCGTCGGTCGTCGTCGGAGGCGCCGCGGGGGTGGCGGCGATGTTCGGGGCCATCCTGAACTACTGGTCTCGCCTCCCGGTGGCGCTCGCCGAGGACGGTTGGATGCCTCCCCGGTTCGCCCGGCGCAGCGCCGCCACCGGCTCGCCCACCGTCGCCATCGTCCTCGGGGCCATGTTCTGCGCCGCGGTGGTCGGGCTCGGCCTGCGGCGCCTCGTGGAGATCGACGTTCTGCTCTACGGGGCGGCGCTGACCCTGGAACTCGCGTCCCTCGTGGTGCTGCGCGTGCGCGAGCCCAGGCTCTCCCGACCCTTCCGCATCCCGGGGCGGCTCGCGGGCGCGCTCCTCGCCGCCTCGCTTCCGGTGGCGCTCCTCTGCCTCGCCGGATGGCAGAGCCGGGACGAGCCGGGCGCGCTCGGCCTCTCCGCCCCGGGCCTTGCCGCCCTCATCGCGGCCCTGGGCCCCGTCTGGTACGCGGCGCGGTCGCCGATCCGGAGCCGCCGCCGCACCTAGGAGCTACAATCGGGCCTGGGCGCGCCCCGCGCCGGAGGAGGAGACTCGCCATGCGCCTCGCCACCTCGATCGCCCTCGCCGGCGCTCTCCTTCTCGGTCTCTCCACCCGGGCCGACGACAGCGGGGAGGTGCCGATCACGGTGGCGGTGGGAGCGGTCGCCCCCATTCCCGGCCCCGTTCGGCAGGTCGTCTGCGACGACGGCGCGCTCGTCGAGATCGTCGACACCGGGCAGGGGCCGGGGTTCAAGGGGCTCAAACCCGGGACGACGCTCTGCTCGCTCGTGGACCCGGTGTCCTACCGCCGCGTCTACCGGGTGACGGTGGTCGCGTCGCCCGCGCCCCCGCCGCCTCCCCCTGGGGGGTCGCCCGGCGGATCGAGCGGACGGTAACCACGCTGCGCGCGGCTCGGTCCCGAACGGGCCGTCCCGATTGGGGGCGCCGCCCCCACGATGCCCTTACCTTTTCGGCGGCAAGACCTAGGCTTGGAGGAGGGGCTCCGCTCTCGCCGGGCCGAAGGAAGCCCGCCGGTGGAAGGAGGAATGCATGTCCCAGTGGCACAGGATCGTCTGCGCCGTCGACTTCTCGGAAGCTGCGCGCGTGGCGATGGAGGAGGCGGCCGACCAGGCCGCCCGGTTCCAGTCGGAGCTCCTGCTCGTGCACGTCGACGAGTCGGCGGCCTCCGCGGGTGACATGCCGCCGGCCCCCGCGGCACTGCTCGCCTCCCGCCACGAGCTCGAGAGGAAGCTCGAGGCCTGGCGGACCGAGGCCGAGCGCCGCAGCGCGAGGCCCGTCGTGGCCGAGGTGGTGGAGGGATCGCCCGCAGAGGAGATCGTGCGCCTGGCCACGGCCCGCAACGCGGACCTGCTTGTGGTGGGCACGCACGGGAGGCGTGGCTTGCGCCACCTCGTCATCGGGTCGGTGGCGGAGAGGGTGGTGCGCACGTCCCACTGCCCGGTCCTCGTCGTCCCGAGGCAGTCGTGAGCGGCGCCGTCCGCATCGCCTGGCGCCACCTCGAGCCCTCGGAGCCGGTGGAGGCGCTCGTGCGCAAGAAGGCGGCCCGGTTGCAGCGCCTGCACGAGCGGATGACGAGCTGTGCGGTCACGCTGGAGCTGGCTCAACGCCGCCAGAAGCAGGGCAAGCACTTCCGGGTGCGCATCGAGATCGGCGTGCCCGGGGGCAAGCGCCTCGTCGTGGGGCGCGACCCGAGGGAGTCGCGCGTGCACGAGGACCTGGTGGCCGCGGTCCACGCCGCCTTCTCCGAGGTGCGTCGTCAGCTGGAGGACCGCGTGCGCAGGCTCGACCACCGCGTCAAGACGCGCCTGCCGCCGCCGCGCGCGCGGGTGGCGCGGGTGTTCCCGGAGGAAGGGTACGGCTTCCTGCGCACGCCGGAGGGGCGGGAGATCTACTTCCACGAGAGGAGCGTGGTCGGCGGCGGCTTCGACCGGCTCGAGGTGGGCGTCTCGGTGCGATACGCGGAGGAGATGGGGCGGGAGGGGCCCCAGGCGAGCAGCGTGGTCCCGCTGCGCGCCGCCCGGAGGGCGGCGGGCGCTACCCGCGCCGCCGCGGAAACGGCGCACCCCTGATGGAGGCGTCGAGGATCTCGAGGGGGTGGGCCGCGGCGATCTCCGCCCCCTGCTCGCGCAGGATGCGCTGCACGTGCAGGGTGCAGCCAGGATTGGCGCTGGCGAGGTAGGCCGCACCGGTGGTGAGGATGTTCTTCACCTTGCGGGAGCCGATCTCGTTGGCGGCCTCGACCTCGACGAGGTTGTAGATGCCAGCGCTCCCGCAGCACTGGTCCGACTCCGGGACCTCGACGAGCTCCAAGCCCGGGATGGCGCGGAGCAGCGCCCGCGGGGGCTCCTGTACGCCCTGGGCGTGGCCGAGGTGGCAGGGGGAGTGGTAGGCGACGCGGCCGGGAAGGGAGTGCCGCTCGCTCCGCTGCGCCCGTTCGGCCAGGAACTCGGTGACGTCCTTCACTCGGCGAGAGAAGGTGGCCGCCCGTTCCCGGAAGGCCGGATCGTCGCGGAACAGGTGGGAGAGGTCCTTCAGGTGGGACCCGCATCCGGCGGCGTTCACGAGGACCGAGTCCGCGCCGGTCTCCTCCAGGCGAAGGATGAGGGCCCGGGCCATCTGGCGGGCCTCCTCCTCGCGGCCGGCGTGGGTGGAGAGGGCTCCGCAGCACCCTTGGCGCGGGGGGACCACCACCTCGAACCCCTCGGCCGAGAGGATGCGCAGCGTCGCCTCGTTCACGCCGGGAAAGAACACCCGCTGCACGCAGCCGGTCACCAGGGCCACGCGCCCGCGTCGCTCGCCCCGGGCCGCGGTGAAGGCGGGGAGCCCGCCCGACACCTCGTGCCAGCCCACCGCCGGGGCGAGCCCGTCGAGCTGGGCGAGGAAGGGTACCAGCTTGACGAGCCCCAGGCTGCGGGCGAGCCAGCGAAGGCCCGAGACGCGGTAGAGCCACAAGAGGAGCGCCGCCACGCGCAGTCGGCCTGGATAGGGGAAGAGCGAGAACACCAGCGAGCGCTTCAGTCGCTCGAGCGGTCCGCGCGCCTTCGCCTTCTCGATGGCGCTGCGCGCCTCTTCGATGACCACGTCGTAGCGAACGCCCGAGGGGCAGGCGGCGAGGCACGCCATGCAGCCCAGGCACCGATCAAGGTGGTGTACCACCTCCGGAGTGGCGGATAGGCTCCCGTCGCGCAGGGCGCGGAAGAGGTCGACCCGCCCGCGAGGCGAGTCCATCTCCTCTCCCCAGGCCAGGTAGGTGGGGCAGACCGGCAGGCAGAAGCCGCAGTGCACGCAGTCGTGGACCGGGTGTCGCTCGGCCATTCGCTAGATGCCTCCGACGAAGCGCCCGCGGTTCAGGCGGCGGTCCGGGTCGAGCCGTCCCTTCAGTCGCTCCATGAGCGCGAAGGCCGGGGGCGGCGCCCCCCACACGTCCACGGCGGCGCGCAGGTCGTGGGGGGCCTCGCAGACCACGAGCGAGCCCCCGAGCGGGGCCAACGCCTCTCGGGCTTCGGCCGTCGCGGCGGCGACGGCAGCGACGGCCGACGGGCGCCCGGCGACGTAGCCCAGCCCAAGCGAGGGGTAGAAGACCGCCCCGGCGGGCGAGAGCTCGCCCAGGAGGCGCGTCAAGGCGGTTCGCGCCACCGACGGGAACCCCGAGGGGGGAGCGGACACCTTCGCGCGCAGCGGGCCCATCTCGCGCACCGCCTCGTGTCGGCCCCAGAACGCCCGCGCCTCCGGCTCGCCGAGTCGCTCTCCTGCCGCTCGCTCCCTGCGCCCCAGGTCGAGAAGACGCTCGGCTTGCTTCGCCACCCCGGGCGCGAAGCCCTCGAAGCGCACCCCGAGGTCGAACCGGTCGGAGTCGGCGATGGCCGCGAGCGAGGTCGGCTCGAGCTGCGCCGCCCGACACGCTTCCGCGAGCGACGAGACGCCGGCGGAGTCCAGGGCGGGGAAGAGGACGGTGGCGGCGGCCTCGGGGACAGGGTGAAGCCGGAAGGTCGCGGTGGCGACGAGCCCGAGGGTGCCGAGGGCGCCCACCAGGAGCCGCGCCACGTCGAAGCCCGCCACGTTCTTCACCACCTTGCCGCCGGCTTTTGCCGGGGTCCCGTCCGCTCGGACGATCGACACGCCTAGGATGAGGTCGCGCGCCGACCCGTAGCGGGCGCGGCGGGGGCCGAAGGCGTTCGTCGAGAGGATCCCTCCCAGGGTGGCGCGCTCGGGCCAGGGGGGATCGAGGCCGAGCCACTGGTGGTGTGGGGCGAGCACCGCCTGCAACGCGGCGAGGGTCGCCCCGGCCTCGACGGTGACGATCTGGTCGGCGGGGGCGTGCTCCAGCACTCGGTCGAGCCGGCTGGTGCGCAGGACGGCGTCGAGGTCGCTCGGCGCCGCGCCCATGCCGAGCTCGGTCCCACCCCCGATGAACCCAAGCGTGAGGCGGTCGCGGGCGCAGCGCGCCACCGCGTCCTCGGCCTCCTCCAGGCTCTCGGGCTCGAACACCAGCCTGGGGATCACCCCGAGGATGGCGTCGGAGTCTTTGCCGGGTCGCTCGGCCATCACCAGCGCTCGATGAGGCCGGCCTGCTCGGCCGGATGGGGCCCCTCGCGCTCCAGCCTCTCGCCGCACAGGCGCGTCGCCGGAAACACCTTTCCCGGGTTGAAGGAGCCGTCGGGGTCGAAGGCAGTGCAGACGAAGCGCATGGTCTCGAGGTCGTCCTCCGAGAACATCTCGCGCATGTAGGCGGCCTTCTCGGCCCCCACTCCGTGCTCGCCGGTGATCGAGCCCCCGTAGCGCACGCACATGCGCAGGATCTCTCCTCCCAGGTGCTCCGCCTTGTGCTCCTGGCCGGATTCCCGGGCGTCGTAGAGGACGAGCGGGTGGAGGTTGCCGTCGCCGGCGTGAAAGACGTTCGCCACCCGCAAGCCGTGGTCCTTGGCCATCGCCTCGATCTCGCGCAGGACCGGGGCGATGTCGGA
>Ga0335076_10001118_pt1 | contig 25632 bp, 25 predicted proteins | sample Lox_Sample_25_FD_206717 | JGI IMG/M metagenome (GOLD analysis project Ga0335076, IMG submission 206717) | Soil microbial communities from Loxahatchee National Wildlife Refuge, Florida, United States - Lox_Sample_2.5 | ecosystem: Environmental > Terrestrial > Soil > Wetlands | place: USA... | reverse complement strand
ATCCCGAACACGGAAGTTAAGCCCACCAGAGCCGATGGTACTGCACCGGAAGCGGTGTGGGAGAGTAGGTCGCCGCCGCATCTTTTTGGCCCGCCAGCATCCGCTGGCGGGCCTTTTTCTTTTCCGCGCGTCGGTCGCCGCCGTCGGCGGCGGGGCGTAGGATCGCCGCTCCGGCGAGACGGCGGCAGGAGGCGAGAGCGATGGCCAGGGCCATGGTGGGCATCATCGGCGGGACCGGGCTGGGGGAGGCCCTCGGGGCCCTCGCCGGCGGCGAGGTCCGCGAGGTCCCCACACCCTTCGGCGCGCCCTCCGGCCCCATCACGCTCGGGGAGGTGGCCGGGGTCCCGGTGGCCCTGCTCTCCCGCCACGGGGAGGGGCACCTCCTCAACCCCTCGGCGGTCCCCTACCGGGCCAACATCTGGGCCCTCAAGTCGCTGGGCGTCACCCACATCCTGGCGAGCGGCGCGGTGGGGAGCCTCCGCGAGGAGGTCGCCCCCCGCAACCTGGTCATCCCGGACCAGGTGATCGACCGGACCTTCCGGCGGGCCGGCACCTTCTTCGACGACCTCGCCGTCCACGTGGAGCTGGCGGCCCCCTTCTGCACCACGCTGCGCAACGTCCTGGTCAAGGCGGGGACCGGCTCCCCGACCCGCATCCACCAGGGCGGCACCTACGTCTGCATGGAGGGGCCGCAGTTCTCGACCCGCGCCGAGAGCGAGCTCCACCGGAGCTGGGGGGCCTCCCTCATCGGGATGACCGCCATGCCCGAGGCGAAGCTCGCCCGGGAGGCGGAGATCTGCTACGCGCTCGTCGCCCTGCCCACCGACTACGACTGCTGGAAGCCGCACCCGGCCAGCCTCGACCAGGCGAAGGTCATCGAGGAGATCCTCGCCAACGTGAAGGCGGCCACGCAGAACGCCCTGGAGCTCATCCGCCGGGCCATCCCGCAGGTGGCGGCGATCGAGAAGGCCTGCCCCTGCCAGTCGGCCCTCGCGCTCGCCATCTGGTCCGATCGCAGCCGCATCTCGGCCACGGCCCGCCAGCGGCTCGCCCCCATCCTGGCGAAGTACCTCGGCTGACCGGCACCGCCGGGCCTCCCTCAGGCGGCGGCCGGGGCCCGGAGCGCGAGGAGCGCGAGCTGACGGACGTTCGCCGGACAGGCGACGGACGCCAGCTCCTCCGCGCTCACCCAGCGGGACGCGTCCCACTCCTCGCAGCGGTCGAGGGCCCGCGTTTCGACGTCGGCGACGAAGGCGAAGTTGAGGTGGAGCCCCTTCGAGCCGGCCGGGTGCTCCTCGTAGCCGATCAGCCCCGGGGGCGTGCCCTCGACGCCCAGCCCGCCGGCGAACCGGCCCGGGAGCCCCGTCTCCTCACGCAGCTCGCGGCGCGCGGCCTCGAGGGGCGTCTCGCCTGGCTCGAGCTCGCCGCCCACGGGCAGCCAGGCGTCGAGCCGCCGGTGGTGCACGAGCAGGACGGCGCCGGCGTTCCGGCAGAAGATGGAGACGGAGAAGGCACGGCGAGCGAGCCCGGGCATGGCGGGCAAGTATGCCACACGCCACCGCCTTGCCGCGCCGCCGGGGATTCCCTTGGACCTCCGTCGCCCCCGCCGTGGCCCCCTCGAGGCGGCCCGCACCGACCGTCCGTCGCCCCCGCCGGGTGCGTCACCCTCGCGCAGACCCACCGGGAAGCACCCAGTGGGACTTGCCTGCCGGCTCGGACGGTCGTCTGCTCGGATCGTCCGCACGCAGGGGGAGCGGCGATGGACGCTGCCGCAGGCACCGGGGAGCGCGGCACGGTCGAGCGCCTCCAGGAGGACGAAGCCTCCCTGGAGCGGGCGATCGCCGAGGCGCGGAGAGACGCGGCCGCCGCCGTCGAGGCCGCTCGCCGCGAGGCCGAGGCGCTGGCCGCCACGGCCCGGGTCGAGGCCGAGCGCCAGGCGGAGGCGGAGCGTGCCCGGGCCGCCGAGGCGCAGGACCGGGCGCTGGCGGCGGCGCGCGCCGCGCTGGAGGTCGAGCTGGCCGAGCTCGCCCGCCGGGCCCGGGCCAACCGCCCGCGCGCCCTCGAGCGGGCCCTGGCGCGTGCGCTCGGGGAGGGGCCGTGATCCTGCCCATGGCCAGGGTCGAGCTCCTCGGCCCGCGGGAGCTGCTCCCCGAGGTCCTCGCCTTCGTGCAGGCGCAGGGGGTCCTCGAGCTGCGCACGCCAGGGGCGGCGCTGGCCCCGGTGCCCTCCGAGGAGGCGGGGCTCGAGGCGCGCCTGGGGGAGGGGATCCGGCGGCTCGACGCGATCGAGGACCGCCTGCCCGCGGCCAGGCCGGCGGACCGCCCCGAGCCCCTCCCGCCGCCCGGCTCCCCGGCGCTGCTGGAGCGGCTCGTCGCCCTGGAGGAGGAGCTGGTCTCCCTCGAGGCCCGGCGCGCCGCCCTCCGGGAGGAGGCCGAGGCCACCGCGCGCTTCGTCGGGCTGGTGGTGGCCCTGGCGCCGCTCGCGCACGGGGTCTCCCCCGAGGCCGAGCCCGAGCTGCACGGCCTCGTCCTCCGCACCGATCCGGCAGCCCTCGCCCTCCTCGAGGGGGAGGTGCGGCGCCTCTCGGGCGGCGACTGCGAGGTGAAGGCCCGGGCCCTCGATCCCGAGCGCACCGGCGTCCTGGTGGTGGTCCCGCGGGCGGCCGGGCGGGCCCTCACCGCGCTCCTCCTCGAGCGCGGGGTGGACGAGGTCCACCTCCCCGCCGCCTGCGCCGGGAAGCGGCTGGTCGAGGTCCTCCTCCACCTCGCCGCGCGGGAGCGCGAGATCCCCCGGGAGCTCGCCGGGCTCGACGTCGCCCTCGCCCGGATCGCCTCGGCGTACCGGCCGGCCCTCCGGGCGGCGCGGGCCGCTGCCCTCGCGGAGCTCGGCCGGATCGAGGCCGCCCGTCGCTGCGCCGAGACCCGCTTCGCCTTCGTGGTGGCCGGGTACATGCCGGCGGAGCGGGTGGAGGGGCTCCGGCGAGCGGCGGCGGCCGAGCTGGGCGCGCGGGTGTCGGTGTTCTCCCGGACGCCGGACCGCGCCGAGTGGGGCGAGGTCCCGGTGGTGCTCCGGAACCGCTCCGGGCTGAGGCCCTTCGAGCGCCTGCTGGCCCTCGTCCCCCTGCCGCGCTACGGCTCGGTCGATCCCACGCCGTTCCTGGCGGTCTTCTTCCCCCTCTTCTTCGGGCTGGTGCTGGGCGACCTGGCCTTCGGGGCGGTCGGTGTGGGGGCGGCCCTCCTCGCCCGGGGCCGCGGCTGGGGCGGGGCGGCCGGCCGCGACCTGGCGTGGGTGGCGCTCTGGTGCTCGGTCTCCGCGGCCGCCTTCGGGGTCCTCTTCGGCGAGGCCCTCGGCGAGCTCGGAGCCCACGCCGGCCTCCACCCGATCCTCCTCGATCGGCGGCGGTCGGTCCTCGGGCTCCTGGCGGCGGCGATCGCCCTGGGCGGCGCCCACGTCCTGCTCGGGATGGCGCTCGGGGTGGCCAGCGCCCTCACGGGCGGCCACCGGCGCGAGGCGCTCGCCCGGTCGGCGAAGCTCGTCCTCCTGCTCGGCGCCGGGGTCGCCGCGCTCGCCCTGGCCGGCGTCCTCCCGCGCGCCGTCCTGCGCCCGGTGGCCGTGACCGGCGGCGCCGCGCTCGTCCTGGCGATCGCCGCCGAGGGGCCCATGGCGGCGCTCGACCTGGTGCTCGGCCTCGGGAACGTCCTCTCCTACTCCCGGCTCATGGCCCTCGGCCTCGCGTCGGCGATGCTCGCCGACGTGGCCAACGGCATCGCCGGCGAGCTCCGCCCCGCGGCGGCCGGGATCGCGCTCGGGGTGCTGCTGCACGCGGTGAACTTCAGCCTCGGGCTGATCAGCCCGACCGTGGCCGCGCTCCGTCTGCACTACGTGGAGTTCTTCGAGAAGTTCTACGACGCGGGAGGGGCGCCCTACCGGCCCTTCGCGCTCGCCTGACCCGCAGCGAGAAGGAGGAGCCCGTGGACAGAGTCTTCGTCGCGCTCGCCGCCGCCCTGGCCATCGGGATCTCGGCCACCGCCACGGCCTGGGTCCAGTCCCGCATCGGCTCGGCCGGCGCCGGCGCGCTGGCCGAGAAGCCCGAGGTGCGCGGGGCGATCATCGTCATGCTGGCGATCCCCGAGACCCTGGTGATCCTGGGGTTCGTGGTGGCGGTCCTCATCCTCACCGGACGCTGACCCATGGGGTACGCCGAGCTCCTGCGCGTCATCGAGGAGGAGGCCGCCCGCGAGGTGCGGGAGGTCCGCTCCGCGGGGGAGCGCGAGGCGGCCCGGATCCTCGCCGAGGCCCGGGCGGCGGCGGAGGCGGCGCGGGACGCGCTCCTCGGCCGGGTCCGGGCCGAGGAGGCCGCCCGCGCCCGGGCGGCGCAGGAGGCGCTGGCCCGCGAGCGGGAGCGGGCGCTGCTCGTGGCGCGCCGCGGCCACCTGGACGCGCTCCGCGCCGAGGCCGAGGGCGCCCTGGCCGCGGCCGGGGGGCCGGAGCTCGACGGGCGGCTGCTGGCGGAGCTCATCCTGGAAGCCGGGACCGGGCCGATCGAGCTCGAGGTCGATCCCGGCGCGGAGGAGGCGTGCCGCGCCGCCCTGGCGCGGCTCGCCCCGGAGGCCGCCGCGCAGGCCCGGGTGGTGGCGGCGCCGGCGCGGCGCGGCGGGGTGAGGCTCGTCGCGGGGCGGCGCGTGCTCGACGACACGCTCCCCGCCCGCCTGGCCCGCGCCTGGCCGGAGGTAGAGGGGGAACTGGCGGCGCTCCTGTTCGCGGAGGAGGGGGCGTGGCCCGGCTCGATCGCCTGAACGCCCGCGTCGCGGTGCGCCGGACCACCCTGGTGGCGCCGGCCGAGCTGCGGGCGCTCCTGGCGCGGCCCACCACCGAGGGGCGCCTGGAGGCGCTGCGCTCCTTCCTCCCCACGACCGTCCTGGCGCCGGGGGCCGAGGGGGAGGGGGGGACGGTCCTGGCGCGCGCGGAGGGTGCGCTGCGGGCGGCCGCCCGGGCGGAGGCGGTCCGGCTGCTGGAGGACGTCGAGGGGGCGGGGCCGCGCCGGCTCCTGGAGGCCTTCCTCGGGCTCGAGGAGGCGGAGGCGGTGAAGGCAGTGCTGCGCGGGGTGGATCGCGGCGCCCCGCTCGACGCCGTCCTCGCCGCGGCGCCGGCCAGCCCCGCCCTGGACGAGGAGGCGCTGCGCGCTGCCGCCGCCGCGCCCGATCTCGGCACCGCCCTGGACGCGCTCGAGGCGGCCGGCTCGACGGCCGCGGTCGCGGCGCGGGCGGCGCTGCCGCTCCGGGCCAAGGGCGGGCTCGGCCCGGTGGAGCTGGCGATCGACCGGGCCGCGCACGCCCGGGCCGCCCGGGCGTGCCGCGGCGGCGGCGAGGACGCCCGGCTCCTCGCCCGCCACCTCGAGGACCGCGCCGACGCCCGCAACGCCCTGACCCTCCTCGCCCTCGCCGGCCACCCTCCGGCCACGGGCTGCTGGCTCGAGGGCGGGCGGCGGCTCGCGCCCGACGTGCTCTCGCGCCTGGCTGCCGCGGGGCCTCCGGCCGCGGCGGGGGCGGTCGCCGCGGCCTTCGGGATCCCGCTCGCGGCCGTGGCCACGCCCTGGGGGGCGGACCGGGCGCTCGAGTCGGCGGTGCTCGCCCCCCTCCGGCGCGAGGCGCGGCGGCGGCCACTTTCGCTGGCGGTGCCGCTCTGGTACCTGCTGGCGCGCCGGGCCGAGGTGCGCCGGGTCGCGGTCCTGCTGCGCGGCGCCGCGCTCGGGCTGGCCGGCGAGGAGCTCCTCGATCTGGCGGAGGCGTGACGTGGCCCAGGGAACGGATGCCGGGGCGGCGGGCGCGGGGGGGCTCCGGCTCTCGATCGCGGTCCGGCCGGGCGACGCGCTCGGCTTCCGGCTGGCGGGCGCCCCGGTGGAGGTCGTCCCGCCCGGGCGGGAGGTGGCGGTGCTGCGCCGCCTCCTCGCCGACCCTGGCGCGGGCGTGCTGGCGGTCGAGGAGGAGGTGCTGCGGGCCACGCCCTCCCGGCTCCTCGCCCGCGCCCGGGAGCGGGGGCTCCCGGTGGTGCTGCCGTTCGCGCTGCCGCGGCGGATGGGGGAGGAGGGGCGTGGCCGGGCCTACGTGGCGGCGCTGATCCGGCGCGCGGTCGGCTACGCGGTGAAGCTCGGCGGCGCCGGAGGGGGGGCGAAGGCATGAGCGGGCGCCTGGTGCGGCTGTCGGGGCCGACCGTGGTGGCGGAGGGGCTCGCCGCGGCGGGGCTCAACGAGGTGGTGCGCGTGGGGTCGGAGCGGCTCCTCGGCGAGATCATCCGGATCGAGGGCCCGCTCGCCACCATCCAGGTCTACGAGGAGACCGCCGGGCTGGCGCTGGGCGAGCCGGTGGAGGCGAGCGGCGCGCCCCTCACCGCCGAGCTCGGGCCCGGGCTCCTCGGCTCGATCTTCGACGGCGTGCAGCGCCCCCTCGCCCGGCTGGCGCAGCGCGAGGGCGACTTCCTCGGGCGCGGAGCGTTCCTCCCCGCCCTCGACCGCGAGCGACGCTGGGACTTCCAGGCGGGGATCCGCCCCGGCGACCCGGTCACCCCCGGGCTGCTCCTCGGGGCAGCGCACGGGGAGGGCGCCCGGCCCCACCCCATCCACGCCCCTCCCGGCTGCGTGGGGAAGGTGGCGGAGGTCCGGGCCGGGGCGGCCCGGGTCGAGGATCCGATCGTCGTCCTCGAGGGGGGGCGCGCCCTGCCCATGCTCGAGCGGTGGCCGGTGCGCCGACCCCGCCCGGTGCGGCGCCGGCTCCCGCCCGACCTCCCGTTCCTCACCGGCCAGCGGGTGCTGGACTGCTTCTTCCCGGTCTCGACCGGCGGCACGGCCATCGTCCCGGGCGGCTTCGGCACGGGCAAGACCGTCCTGGAGCAGAGCCTGGCCAGGTGGGCGGCCGCCGACGTGGTGGTCTACGTGGGCTGCGGGGAGCGGGGGAACGAGATGGCGGAGGTACTGGACGAGTTCCCGCGGCTCGTCGATCCGCGCACCGGCGGCCCGCTCCTCGCCCGCACGGTGCTGGTGGTGAACACCTCGAACATGCCGGTCGCCGCCCGCGAGGCGTCGATCTACACCGGCTGCACCATCGCCGAGTACTTCCGCGACATGGGCTGCTCGGTGGCGCTCATGATCGACTCCACCTCGCGCTGGGCGGAGGCGCTGCGGGAGATCTCGGCGCGGCTCGAGGAGATGCCGGGCGAGGAGGGGTACCCCACCTACCTCGCCTCGCGCCTGGCCCGGTTCTACGAGCGGGCCGGCCGGGTGGAGACGCTCGGCGGCCGGGAGGGCGCCGTGACCAGCGTGGGCGCGGTGTCGCCGCCCGGGGGGGACCTCTCCGAGCCGGTCACCCAGTGCTCCCTGCGGGCCACCGGCGCCCTCTGGGCGCTCTCCGCCGACCTGGCCCACCGCCGGCACTACCCGGCGGTCGACTGGGGCGTCTCCTTCACCCTGGAGGCGGGGCCGCTCGACGACTGGTTCGAGCGGGAGGCGGGGAGAGGCTTCGGCGCGCTGCGGGAGGAGGCGCGGCGGCTGCTGCAGCGCGAGCGCGAGCTCCTGGAGGTGGCGGAGCTGGTGGGGACCGAGTCCCTGCAGGACGCCGAGCGGCTGGTGCTGGAGGCGGCCCGCCTGCTCCGGGAGGGCTTCCTCCGCCAGAGCGCCCTCGACCCCGCCGACGCCAGCTGCCCGCCCGCCAAGGCCTTCGAGATGCTCCGGCTCTTCCTCGAGTGGCACGCCCGCGCCGGGGCGGCGGTGGCGGCCGGGGTGCCCCTCCGCGCCGTGCTCGACGCCGGCCTGGGCGCCCGGCTCCTCCGGCTGGCCGGCACCCCGGCGGCGGAGATCGAGCGCAGCGCCGCGGCGCTGCGGGCCGATCTGACCGCGGTCCTCTCGCGCCTGGAGGCGGAGTAACCATGGACCTCGTCACCCGACGGCTGCGCGGCGCCCAGGCCATCGCCGGGCCGCTCCTGTTCCTCGAGGGCGTGCCCCGGGTCCGGCTCGGCGAGGTGGTCCGGATCCGGCTCGAAGGGGGCGGGCCGGACGAGGAGCGGAGCGGACAGGTGATCGCCATCTCCCCGGAGCGGGTGGCGGTCCAGGTGCTGGAGGAGACCCGCGGCCTGGCGCCCGCCCGGGTGGAGGTGACGCTCACCGGGGAGGTGGCGCGCCTGGGCGTGTCGCGCGCCATGCTGGGCCGGGTGCTGGACGGGCTGGGGCGGCCGACCGACGGGCTCCCGCCCCCCATCCCCGAGGCCCGGCCGCCCATCCACGGCGCCCCCATCAACGTCACCCGCCGCGCCACCCCCGCCGACTTCATCGAGACCGGGATCTCGGCCATCGACGGGATGAACACCCTGGTGCGCGGCCAGAAGCTCCCCATCTTCTCCTGCGCCGGTCTGCCGGCGGCGCGGCTCGCCGCCCAGATCGTCTGCCAGGCGAGGGTCCGCGGGGGCGGCGCGGAGGGGTTCGCGGTGGTCTTCGCCGCCATGGGCGCGCCCTTCCGCGAGTACCATGCCTACCTGGAGGCCTTCCGGGCCGCAGGCGTGCTGGCCCGGACGGTGGTGTTCCTGAACCGGGCCGAGGACCCGCCCATCGAGCGGCTGATGACGCCGCGCTGCGCGCTCACCTGCGCCGAGCACCTCGCCTTCGCGCACGGGCTCCACGTGCTCGCGGTCCTCACGGACGTGACCAGCTACTGCGAGGCCCTCCGGGAGGTGGCGCTGGCGCGCGAGGAGGTGCCAGGCCGGCGGGGCTACCCCGGGTACATGTACACGGACCTCGCCACCCTGTTCGAGCGGGCCGGGCGGGTGGAGGGCCGGCCGGGGTCGCTCACCCAGCTCCCCGTCCTCACCATGCCGGACGACGACCTCACCCACCCCATCCCCGACCTGACCGGCTACATCACCGAGGGGCAGATCGTCCTCTCCCGCGACCTCGACCACCGCGGCGTCTACCCGCCGGTGGACGTGCTCCCCTCGCTCTCGCGGCTGATGGGGCTCGGGGCGGGGCCGGGGCGGACGCGGGCCGATCACCGGCCGGTGGCCGACCAGCTCTACGCCCTCTACGCGCGCGGGCGCGACGTCCGGCGGATGGCGGCGATCGTGGGGGCGGCCAACCTGGGCGAGGACGAGCGCCGCCTGCTCGAGTTCGCCGAGCGGTTCGAGAGGGAGCTGGTGGGGCAGGGCGCCACCTTCCGGTCGATCGAGGAGACGCTGGAGGCCGGCTGGCGGCTGCTCGCCCCCTTCCCCGCGGCCGCCCTGACCCGGATCCCGGAGGCGCTGCTGCGCGAGCGCGGGCCGGCGGCGGGCGCCGGAGGCCGCCGATGAGCCGGTCCCCCACCACGCGCATGGGGCTGCTCGAGGTGCGGGCGCGCCGCGGGGTCGCCGCCCGCGGCGCCCGCCTGCTCCGGGCGAAGCGGGAGGTGCTCGCCAGCGAGCTCTGGAAGCTGATGCAGGACGTGCTGGAGGGGAGGGCCCGGCTCGACGAGGTCCTCCGCCAGGCGGTGCGGTCGATCGAGCTGGCGCGGGCCCTGGAGGGGGAGGAGCTCCTCGGCTCGCTCGCCCTCGAGGCGGGGCGCGAGATCCCGCTCCGGGTGGAGGTCCGGCGCGTGTGGGGCGTCCCCACCCCGTCGGTCTCGGCGCCGGCGCTCCTGCGGGCGGCGGACCAGCGCGGCACCTCGGCGGCGAGCTGGGGGCCGTCGGGCGCCGAGGCGGCGCGCCGTCACGAGGAGGCGCTGGAGGTGCTCCTCGGCATCGCCACCCGCGAGCTCCACCTCTCCCGGCTCGGGGAGGAGATCCAGGCGACCTCGCGGCGCATCAACGCCCTGGAGCAGCTCCTGCTCCCGTCGCTCCGGGCCGAGGCGGCGCGGATCGCCGCCGCCCTCGACGAGCGCGACCGGGAGGACGCCGTCCGGCTGAAGCGCTTCCGCGCCCGCCAGGGGCGGCGCGGCGCGGAGCCCCCCGCGGGGACCTAGTTCGGCGCGGCCGCGACGGGGGCGGTGATCGCCTGGGCGGCGGTGAACGTCCCGCAGGTGGTGGTGACCGTGGCCGTGAACTGGGCGGTCGCCCCCGTCTGGATCGAGGCCGTGGTCGGGCTCACCGCCACCGAGAGGACCTTGTCGGTGACCGTCACCGCCTGGACCGCGCTCGTGGCCGGGTTGGCGACGCTGGTGGCGACCACGTGGTAGGTGCCGGCGGTGGACGACGCGGTGTAGACACCGCCCGCGGTGATGGTGCCGCCCGCCGCGCCCTCCTGCACGCTCCAGGTGACGGCCCCGTTCGTCGAGCCGGTGACCGTGGCGGAGAAGGTGAGGCTCTGGCAGGAGTTGACCGCGGCGGTGGTCGGCGAGATCGCGACCGTGACCACCGGGAGCGCCGTGTTGACCGTCACCGTCGCCACCGCGAAGGCGGTGGGATCGGCGGAGCTCGTCACCTTGACGTGGAAGGAGCCGGCGGAGGACGGGGCGGTGTAGAGGCCGCTGGCGCTCACCGTCCCGCCGCTCGCCTCCTCGACGCTCCAGGTCACCGCGGTGCTGGTGGTGCCGGTCACCGTGGACCCGAACTGCACCGTTCCGCCCGCCGCCGCCTGGGCGCTGGTCGGCTGGATGTCGACCTGGACCGTCGCGGGAGCGGCCGGCCCCTGGGTGGCGTGCGAGGCCTCGCCCGAGCAGCCGGCGGCGGCGATGAGGGAGGGCAGGAGGAGGTGGAGGAACGTGTTCTGGCGCATCAACAGACCTCTCGAGTGTGAATCGGTCGAGCAGGGCGGCGACTCGCGCTCGCCCGTCCTCCGGACCGGTGTCACCGGAAGACGGGACACGTTCGCATGAGCAAGCGGTCCCGCGATAGCCGCCAAAGGGCGGGGACCGGCGTGCGCTCGGCTCCGACATCGTCCCACGACCACCGGAGGAGCGCGAGCACCCCGCCCGAGGCGTGCGTCGGACGACGAAAGAGGCCCCGAGGGGTCACCTCGGGGCCTCGAACGGCCTGGCCCACGCACGGTGGGCGGCTGGAGTGGCTCCCCAGCGTGGACTCGAACCACGGACAAGCGGATTAACAGTCCGCTGCTCTGCCAACTGAGCTACTGGGGAATGGCAGGGTCGCGAATCTAGAGAAGCCCCGAAGTGGCGTCAAGAGGGTAGCGAACCCTGGCGGGCGCCGCGCTCAGGACGGGAGCGTCCCGCCCAGGAGGTGCGCCTTGAGGGCGATCTGCGCGGCCACGAACCCGGCCAGCTGGCCGTCCTCGAACTGGAACATCGGATCGCCGTACACCTTGGGGAAGTCGTGGACGTTCCGGAGGTCCTCGTCGGTCAGCCCGGGGTGGATCCGGCAGGCGATCTCGCGGACCCGCTTGCGCTGGTAGGTCACGAGCTCGTCGAGCACTTCGAGCGCGCGCTGCGCGGTGAGGGGATCGAGGGTGGAGGAGGCCATGCGCTGCGACTGTACACTCGGCCACCGCTATACTCCAGCCGGTGGTCCTCCCCGGCTTCGAGCACCGGCCCGGCGTCCACTGCGGCTCCACCGCGGTGGCCGACGCGCTCCGGGTGCGCGGGGTCCCGCTCTCCGAGCCCATGGCGTTCGGGCTCGGGGCGGGGCTCGGCTTCTACGCCCTGGCGGCGCCCGACCTCTCGCCCACCCAGCTCCTCCAGGGCCGCCAGGCCCGGCTGGAGCTGACCGCCTGCGAGGTCCTCGGCCTCGCCGCCGAGGAGAGGGCGGCGGACGGCGCGGCGGAGGCCTGGGCCGGGGCCCGGTCGGCGCTCGAGCGCGGGATCGCTCCGATCCTGGCCACCGATCTCGCCGAGCTCCCCTACTGGCAGACCCGGACGCACTTCGGTGGTCACCGGGTCGTGCTGGCCGGCTTCGACCCGGAGCGCGGGGTGGCCCTGCTCGCCGACACCGACCGGCCGGCCCTGGAGGAGGTGGCGCTCGACGTCCTCGATCGCGCGCGGGCCTCCGTGGCGCCGTTCTTCTTCACCCCGGGCCGGCCCTGGATCGAGATCGCCGGCCGCGGGCCCGGGCGCCCCCTCCCGGAGGCGATCGCCGAGGCGCTCCGCCGTCAGGCGCGCGAGTTCCTCATCGACCAGGAGGGGCTCTCGGGGGCCTCCGCCCTGGAGCGGTTCGCGGCCGAGCTGCCCGAGTGGCCGGCGCGCGCCGCGGGGGAGGCCGACCGGGTCTGGTGCTTCCGCTACGCCTACCAGGTGATCGAGCGGCGAGGGACGGGCGGCGGGTTCTTCCGCGCGCTCTACGCCCGCTTCCTGCGCGAGGCGGAGGCCCTCCTGCCCGGGCTGGCGCGCCTGGAGCTCTCCGCCGGCATGGAGGAGCTGGCGGGGCGCTGGTCGCGGCTCGCGGCCGGGCTGCGCGCGGTCGGGGACGAGCCCGGGGGGGCGGTGCCGGCCGCCCTGGCCGCCGAGGCGCGCGCCCTGGCCGCCGCCGAGCGGCGCTGGCACGAGGGAGCCCTGGCCAGGGTGCGGGCGTGACGCGGCGGGCGGAGAGCGCGGCCCGCGAGCGCTTCGCGGCGCTCCTGGAGCGGGACCCGGTGCCGCTCGACGAGGCGGCGCTGGCGATCGCCCAGGAGGAGTATCCGGACCTCGAGGCCGAGGCCTACCTCACCCGCCTGGACGACCTGGCGGCCCGCGTGCTGCGCTTCGCGCCGCCGCCGCTCCGCGCCGCCTCCGCCCTGCGCGCCCTGCGCGACGTGCTCCACGGGGAGGAGGCGCTCCGGGGCAACGAGCAGGACTACTACGACCCGCGCAACTCCTTCCTCAACGAGGTGCTCGACCGGCGCCTCGGGATCCCGCTCTCGCTCTCCATCGTCTACATCGAGGTGGCGCGCCGGGCCGGGCTCCGGCTGGACGGGGTGGGGTTCCCCGGCCACTTCCTCGCCAAGTACGTCTCGCCCGCCGGGATCGAGGTGTTCGTGGATGCGTTCCACGGGGGCGAGATGATCTCGGCGGAGGAGTGCGTGGCCCGCTACAAGGCGCGCAGCGGCGGGCGGGACCTCGATCCCAGATACCGGCGAGGCGTCGGCGCCCGCCAGATCCTCGCCCGGATGCTCCACAACCTGCGGCGCATCTACGCCGACCGGAAGGACGACGTCCGGTCGTTCTGGGTGCTCGACCGGATCCTGATGCTGGCGCCGGGGCAGGTCGAGGCCCTGCGGGACCGGGGGCTGGCCGCCGCCCGGCTGGGCGGCTCCTCGGCGGCGGCGCGCGACCTGGAGGCTTACCTGGCGCGCGCCCCGCGGGCCACCGACGCGGAGGAGATCCGGGCCCTGCTGGCCGGGCTCCGCGGTGGCGGCGCGCTCCTGAACTAGACTAGGCCTTCGGCGCCGGCCCCTCCTCGAGCCGGCGCAGGCGGAGCCGCTCCACCGGCTCGCCGCCGAGGAGGTGGCGCTCGACGATCTCGGGCACGTCCTCCACCCGGACGTGGCCGTACCAGACGCCCTCCGGGTAGACCACCAGCGCTGGCCCGTCGGCGCAGGCGTCGAGGCAGCCGGCGGCGTTCGCCCGCACCTTCCCCTTGAGGCCGCGCCGCGCCAGCTCCTCCTTGAGAGCGGCCCGGATCGCCTCGCTCCCCTTGCAGGCGCAGGAGCCCCGCGGGTCGGACGGGTCGCGCCGGTTCTCGCAGACGAAGACGTGGTGGCGGAAGCGCATGCCGATCTCCTACCGCCCGGCCGGCCAGGGCGCCAGCGCGGGGTCAGCGAGCGTCTCGCCGCCGCGCCGGGGCGCGCCTCCCCGTCCAGCGCGCGCCGTCCAGGATCTCGAGCACCTGGGTGAAGCTCGAGATGGCGAGCGGCCAGCGGGCCGGGGTCTCGTCGGCCACGTGCCGGCGGGTGACCGCCTGGGCGGAGATCACCGCCAGCCGCTCGCGGTACTCGTGCGACACGTAGGTGCCGTACTCGGCCCAGACGCCGACCGCCGCGCAGGCGCGGGCCACCGGCATGTCCTTCTTCACGTTGTCGCCGACGTAGAGCACCTCCCGGCCGCGAAGGCCGAGGTCGGCGAGGATCCGGCGGAGGCCGGCCGGGCTGGGCTTCTCCGCCTCGGCCGGGAGCTCCACCACCGGGGTGCGCGAGCGATAGAGCCCGGCCTCCTCCTTGCGGCGTATCTCCGGGTCCACGTTCTCGGGCATGGGGTAGCCGGGGAGGGTGTAGAGGGCGTCGAAGTGGCCGTCCAGCCGGAGGTGCTTGAGGCGGAGCTCGGCGGCGTTCCGGGGGGCGTCGGTGAGCCCGATCACCCGGATCTTCAGGGCCCGGATGGCGTCCAGGGTCTCGCGGACGCCGGGGTAGGGGTGTAGGTACCGCTCCCGGGCCGCCTTGAAGGCGCGCCGGGCCGGGTCGAGGACCAGGGCGTTGAAGGAGTCGAAGTCCGCCTCGTAGGGGCGGAAGATCTCCGACTCCTGGATGGCGTACGGGTACTCGTTCGACTCGTACTTCGAGTAGACGGCCTTGAGCGACTGGACGATCCGGACCCGAGGGAGGGCGGTGGTCTGCTGGAGCGACTCGACCATCGCCTCGAGGCTCGGGACGATGTAGTCGACCCAGGGGTAGAGGGTGTTGTCGAGGTCGGTGACGACGGCCCGGAAGCGCGGCACGCGCGCATGGTAGCCGGGAGGGGGTCCGGTGGCCACCGCGGCGGCGGTGGTGCGCCGATGTGCGCCCGGGCGCTGCAGCGCTCCCCGCTCCGGGCGGCGCCGGGCCCGGTGTTACCATGGACGCGTGACAGCGCCGGGCCGCTTCCAGGTCGTCGCAGCGCTTCCCGCGGTCGCCGGCTGGGTCCGGCGGCTGGCGGTCGACGCCCAGGGCGGCGCGCCCCGGGCGGTGGTGCTCGCCCTCGCGCCCGCCGCCCACCAGGAGGCGGCGCGGCTGGCGGCGCTGGTGCGCGACGCCGAGGCCGCGGCGCGCGTCCGGCACCCGAATGTCGTGCCGGCGCTCGGGCTCGAGACCCTCGACGACGGGCCGGCGCTGGTGGAGGCGCACCCCGGGGGCGTGTCCCTGCGGGCGCTGCTGGACGCGGCGGGGCGCCTCCCACCCGACCTGGCCGCGCGCGTCGCCAGCGACGCCTGCGCCGGGGTGGCGGCGCTCCACCGGACCGAGGCGGAGCCCGGGGTCCCCTTGGTCCACGGCGCGCTCGAGCCGGGCTGGATCGCGATCGGGCCGGACGGCGCGGCGCTGGTGGGGGGAGCGGGGGCGGGCGGGGAGGGCGGCATCGCCGCCGACGTGCGGGCCCTCGCCGCCCTGCTCCACGAGTGCCTGGCCGGCGAGCCGCCCGGCCCGGAGGCCACCGGGCTCGACCAGCCCGGCATCCCCCCCGCCCTGGCGGAGGTGGCCAGGGCCGCGCTCGCCGCGCCCGGGTCGGATCGCGAGGCGGCAGGCGCGCTGGGCGCCGCCATCGTCGCCGCGCTCCCCCTCGCCGACCGAGCTGCGGTGGCCGCCTACGCGGAGGCCATCCTGCCGGAGGGGGAGGGGGCCCGCGCCGAGATGCGCGCCCGCCTGGCGGCCGCCACGCACCGGCCGGCTCCGTCCGCGCCCGGGGCGGGCGGCGAGGCCCCGTCGGCCCCGCCCGCACTCCCACCGTCGGCCGGGTCCGGCGCCGCGGCGCCCGCGGCCGCGCCCGCCGCGCCACCCGCCGAGGCCGCCCAGGTCTCCGACGATCTCATCGTCGGCGAGGCCGAGCCCCAGCCGGACCTCTCCTCGCCGGGCGCGCCGGTGCCCACCGACGCTGCCATCGTCTTCCCCCGTCCAGCACCTCGCCCGCGCCGTTCCTGGCTCCCACTCGCGGTGGCGCTGGTCCTCGGGGCGATGGGCTTCGCGGTCGGGCTGGGGATCTCCCGCGCCCACCGCCCCGTGCCTCCTGCCGCGCCCCCCGTCGCGGCCGCTCCCTCCGAGCCGGAGCAGCCGCCCGCCCAGGCCGCGCCGGCGCCTGCCGCCTCGCCGGCCCCCGGGCCCGCGCCGGCGGCCCCGGAGCCGCGCCCCGCCCGGCGCGCCGACGCCCGGCCCTCGCTGGCGATCTCGGCCGCGCCCCCGGCCGACGTCTACGTGGACGGCAAGCGCGCAGGCCGGGCCCCGGTCACGGTGGCGGTGGCGGCGGGCGAGCACGAGGTGCGGCTGCACGATGCGGCCCAGGGGATCGACGTGCGGCGCAAGGTGGTCGCGCGCGGCGCCGCCACCCCGGTCCGGTTCGCCCTCGGGCGAGGCCAGCTCGACGTCACCGCCCCGGAGGAGGCCGAGGTCTTCGTCGACGGCCGGCGCTCCGGCAAGGGGAGCCTCAAGCTCTCGCTCTGGGAGGGACCGCACCGGATCGAGGTGCGGCTCGGCCGGGCCCGCGCCCAGGAGCGGTTCACGCTCGCGCCGGGCGAGACCTGGACCTACGCGGTCACGCCCTCGCCCTGAGGGGCCGCCCTACCAGTAGCCCCAGCGCCGGCGGAGCACCCACTCCGCGGAGAGGCACAGGGTCAGCGCCGCCAGCGTCCACCAGCGATCCCAGATCGGCAGCGCCTTCCGCCGGCCGATCTCCACCACCTCCGCGTCGGTGAGCGCCGGGGTGGGGAGGCCGCCGTCCGGCAGGGCGGAGAACGCCCCCCCGGTCGCCTCCGCCACCGCCCGCAGGAGCTCCGGCCGCGGGGCGGCGTCGGCGTCCTCGGGGCCCGAGCCGCGGACGGCGACGGCGGCGGTGGCCTCGTCGCGGCTCCCCTCCCGGTGGGCCACCACCTTGTAGGCGCCGGGGCCGGGCGGGACCAGCTCGATGCGGGCGGTGCCGTCCTCGCCCGCCACCGCCTCGCCGCGGGCCACCGCCCGCCCGTCCTCGGCCACCAGCTCGGCCGAGACCTTCCGGCCCGCGCCCGGGCCGAGGTCCTGGCCGCGGCTCGAAACGGTGAGCCCCACCGGGGCGCCCGGCTCCACCGCCGGCGCGTCGGGCTCGACCTGGAGCGGGGCCAGGGCCGGGTCCCGGACCAGCCAGCGCAGGGCGGCGTTCCAGAAGCGCAGGTAGGCGCGGTTCCCCTCCCCGGACTCGGCGGCGACGAACCCCCAGCGCCAGGAGGCGTCGGTGGTCACCGCCAGGCTGCGCCCCGCCCCCACCTCGCGCACCGCCACCAGCGGCGCCGGCCGTCCGAGGACGCTCACCGCCGGGACCTCGAGGAGCACCGAGGCCCCCTGCCCGGGCCCCAGGGCGCGGGTCAGGTTCACGGCGGTCACCGGAGGCAGCCCCGCCCACACCGCGTCGTTCTGCTCGCCCGGGGCCTGCGCGGTGACCGGGTGGCGGCGCCCATCGTCGGTCAGGTGGAGGCGGAACTCGCCCTCCGCCTCCCCCGAGCCGTCGAGCGGGACCACGGGGAGGACGTCGGCGATCGGCGTCTCGCCGTAGTGCCCGTCGCCGAAGCTCTGCTCGCCCCCCACCATCGCCAGGGCGCCGCCGCTCCGGACGTAGTCGCGGAGGTTGGGCAGGTAGCGCTCGATCTCCAGCCCGCGGTAGGGCGCGTAGGCGAAGTTCACGAAGATCACGGCGTCGAAGGTCTTGAGCTGGTCGCCGAAGATCTCCGAGACGGGGAAGGGGATGAGCGAGAGCTCCTCCTGCGGGCCGGGCTGGTCGGCGTTGGTCCGGAGGATGAAGAAGCTCACCAGGTCGACGTTGGGGTCCTGCTTGAGCAGCCCGCGCAGGAAGCGGACGTCCCAGCTCGGCCGCCCGGCCACGAGCAGGACCCGGACCCGGTCGCGGATCACCCGCAGCACGAAGGAGCGCTGGTTGTTCTCCACCACCGCCTCGCCGGGGAAGACCGGGGCGGCGACGGTGAACACGAAGGTACCCGTGGCGTCGGGGGCGAAGGAGAGCGGGACCACGTAGCGGTCCCGACCCGGCTCCAGCCGGACGGTGGCCGAGGCCACCACCCGCCCCTCGCGGCGGAGGATCACCGGGACCTCCTCCCGGTCGAAGCCCCGGACCCGCAGGGTCGCCTCCACGGTGACCGTGTTCCGGACGAAGGCGAAGTCGTCCACCGCGAGCCGCTCCACCGCCAGGTCGCGGGGCGCGTCGCGCCCCACCGCCACCGTGTTCACCGGCAGCCCGAGGGCCCGGAGCTTGGCGCGAGCCGCCCCCCCCAGCCCCTCCGCCAGGGCGGCGTTGTCGGCGCCGTCGGAGATCACCAGGGCGCCGGCCAGCCTGCGGGTCGAGCCGCCGGCGCCGCCGGCCACCGCCTCGAGCGCCCCCAGGACGTCGGTGCGCCCGGCCCGGGGCGGGAGCCCGCGGGCGAGCTCGCCCGGGTCGGCGGGGGCCACCTCGCCGCCGAAGGTGTACCACTCCAGATCCACCCGGTCGGAGAGCCGCTCCAGCTCGGCGCGGTGCGAGGCGAGGAAGCGCGCCGCCGCGGCCGCGCGGGCCGGGCCCCCCGGCTCGATGGGGAAGGCCATCGAGCGCGAGGCGTCGACCAGGATGGCGAAGCGGTTCCGGACGCGCGCGGTCTGGAGGAGCTCGACGGCGGGCTCGAGGAGGAGGAAGCCTGCCAGGAGGGCCGAGCCCCCGCGGAGCGCGAGCAGGGCCGCGCGCCGCCCGCGGCGCGGCTCGCCCCGGAGCCCGCGCCAGGCGAGCCCCACCGCCGCCAGCGCCGCCAGCCCGAGGAGCGCCAGCGCCCAGGGGGGCAGCGGGGTGAGCGCGGTGAGCCGCCAGGCGTTGTAGGGGCCGTCCAGGGGAAGGCTCCTAGCTCCGCCGCCGCAGGATGAAGGGGAGGTGGACGGCGTCGTCCTTGTAGTCGGTGCAGAGGGCGTACATGGCCAGGTTCACGCCCCACCGGAAGGCCGACTCGCGCTGCGCCTCGCCGCCGGGGGTGCAGGGGTACTCCCACTCCCCGAGCTCGCTGCGCGCCCAGGCTCCCCCCAGGTCGTTCTGCGAGTAGATCACCGCCAGCCGGCCGTCGAGCGCCTGCGCCTCCACCCACGGCTTCACCAGGAGCCGGCCTCCCTGGCGGTCGAGCAGGTAGAAGGTCTTGTGGATCACGTGCTCGCGCGGCACAGGGGCGAGGGGCGAGGCGGGGAGCACCTGGGCGAGCTCCCGGCGCACCGCGGCGTCGAACCCGCCGCCGTCGGAGCCGTCCGCCGAGTCCACCAGGAGGAACCCTCCGTAGTGGAGGTGCCGCCGGAGCGCGGCGCGCTCCGCCTCGGAGAGCGGCGGCAGCCCGCCGGCGCCGGCCAGGTAGAGCATCGGGTAGCGGTGCAGACCCGGGCCGTCGAGCCGTACCGGCACCGCGTCGGGCGCGGGCTCGATCGACGTCCGTCGCGCCAGCTCCCAGCCGAGCCGGCGGAGGGCCGAGGGGCGGGGGTTCCAGCTCCCGCCGTGCTGGATCTGGCCGACCACCAGCTCCGAGGCGGGGGCGAGCGCCCTGGCGCCGCGCGGCGCGGCCGCCGTGACCAGGGCGGCGGCGGTGCCCCGGAGGAGGGCGCGGCGGGTGATGGAGCGCTGGGGAGGGATCATGCCGTAGCGAAAACCGCCGCGGCGCCGGCGCATTCCGGCGCAGAGGCTCGAGAGAGTCTAGGACGGATCGCCCCCGGGCGCCGCAACCACGGCGCCCTCGAGCAGGCCACGGATCACCGCGCGGGCACGAACCCGGCCCGGGCCACGATCTCCTGCCCCTCGGGCGAGAGCAGGAGGTCGAAGAGTTCCCTCACCGGCCCGGCCGGGGGCTCCTTCGTCACCAGCAGCAGCGGGCGGGTGAGCAGGTACCGGCTCGACCGGACGTTCTGCGGGATGGGCTCCAGGCCGTCGATCGCGACCGTGTGCACGCCGAGGTTGGCGTAGGTCATGGTCGCGGGGGTGATCGCGCCGGGGTGGGCGGCGACGAAGGCGAGGCAGTCGGCCGGATCCTCCTCCTCCTGCACCGGCCCGTAGGCGGCCTCGTCCAGGGCCAGGGTGCGGAAGCCCTCCACCGTCGCCCGCCCGCTCCGGACGTGCTCCACGCAGGGCTGGACCGGGAGGTCGTGGCCGCCCAGCTCCTTCCAGCTCGCGATCTTCCCGGTGAAGAGGGCCTTGAGCTGCGCCCGGGTGAGGGCCTTCACCGGGTTGCCGGCGTTCACGAACACGCCCAGCGCGTCGTAGCCGACGATCTGGAAGTAGGGGTGCTTCTCGATCTCCTCCCGGGTGAGGGCGCGGGAGACCCCGGCCACGTCGACCTCTCCCCCGAGGAGGCGCGCCAGCCCGCGGCCGGCCCCGCTCCGCCCCACCTCCACCTCGATGCCGGAGCGCTCCTTGAGGACCGGCAGGAGCTGGGGGAGGACGAGGTTCGAGATGGTGGTGGCGCCGTCATAGCGGATGCGGGCCGGGGCCTTGGGCGCGTCGCCCCGGCAGCCCACGCCGGCGAGGGCGAGCGCGCAAAGCAGGGCATGCACCAGCACTCGCATCGGCTTCCTCCCCGTCCCCCCGCCGACGCTCGTTGTTAACCCGATCCCGCGCCCCGAGACAAGTCGGCGGCCGGCCCTCCGTGCTACAGTCGACCGCCTTGTCACGCAACGACAGGACACGCGCCGGCCAGCTGGCCGCGCTGCTGGCGGCGGGCGATCACCGGGCCGCCCGGACGCTCGCCGGGCGGATCGCCGCCGACCCCGCCGCGCCGGCGGGGCCGCGCGCCGAGGCCGCCGCGGCCCTGGTGAGCTTGCGGCCCGATCCGGCCGCCCGGGCGGTCGGGATCGCCGCCGCCCTCCTGGCGCTGGCCCTGCTCGCCTGGCTCGTGCGCTCGACCTCGTGACCGAGCCGCTCGCCACGCTCTGCGCCGCCCTCGGCCCCGTCCGCCTGGAGGAGGTGCTCGCGGCGCTCCTCCGGCTGGTGCGCGCGGCGCGGGCGGAGGGCGTGGTGGCCGGTCTCCCGCTCGTGGCGCTCGGGCTGGCCGCGCTGCTCACCGCGGACCGGTTCCGGCGGGTGGCGGCCGCGCTGGGCGGCGGCGCGGTGGGCGCGCTCCTCGCCTGGGTGGCGTCCGGGTGGATCGCCGTGCACGCCGGGCTCGCCGTCGGCCCGGCGGCGGCCATCGCCGCCGTGGTGCTCGGGACGGCCTGCGGGCTCGCGCCGGTCCTGTTCCCGGCGGCGGCCGGGGCGGCGGCGGGAACGCTGGCCGGGCTCCGGCTGCCCCTGGGCGGCAACGGGCCGGTCGGAACGGCGGTGGCGGCGGCGGTCGGGGCGGCGCTGGGGCTGGTCGGAGCCCGGAGCGTGGCGGTGATCCTCTGGTGCCTGGCGGGGGGAGCGGTCCTGGGGGCGGGGCTCCTGGCCCTGGCGGGATCGGGGCGGCTCGCCGCCGACCTGGCGGCGCGGCCGATGGCGCTGGTGGCCTTCGCCCTGGTGGTGGGCATCGCCGGCGCGGCCTTCCAGCTCTCGCGCCCGGGGCCGGCCTCGTTCGGCCCGGCGCCGCGGCGCGCGCCCGGGAGCGACGAGCCCTAGAGGCCTACTCCGGCGGCCCGAGCAGCTCGAAGTCGGGGATCTCGGCGCGCAGGTACTCGCGGAGCCGGCCGGTGAGCTTGGCCTCGATCTGCCGCGCCCGCTCCCGGGTCAGGTGGTACCGGTCGCCGACCTCCTGGAGCGTGAGCGGGGGCGTGCCCTCGGGCGGGAGCAGCCGGCGCTCGAGGATGAACCGCTCCTTCTCGTCGGTGATCCCCTTGGCGAAGGCCTCCAGCTTCTCGCGGAAGATCCGGCGGAGCTGCTCGTCCCCGAGGGCCTCGTCCGGCGCGCCGCCGTCACCGGCGACGCGGTCGAGCCGGGTCTGGCGGGAGTCGTCGCCCTCGCTCCCCAGGGGCGCGTCGAGCGAGAGGTCGTCGGCCGACATCCGGGCGCTCATCTCCTCCACGTCCTTCTCCTCGACCTGGAGGTTCTTCGCCAGCAGCCGCGGGGTGGGCTCGATCCCGCGCGCCAGGAGCTTCTCCCGCTCCTTCGCCAGGTTGAAGAAGAGCTTGCGCTGGGCCTGGGTGGTGCCGAGCTTCACCATCCGCCAGTTCTCCATGATGAAGCGGATGATGTAGGCGCGGATCCACCAGGCGGCGTACGAGGAGAGCTTCACGCCCTTCCACGGGTCGTACTTCTTCACCGCCTGCATCAGCCCCAGGTTCCCCTCCTGGATCAGGTCGAGGAGCTGGAAGGCGGTGCGGTGGTACTCGTGGGCGATCTTCACCACCAGGCGCAGGTTCGAGGCCACCAGCTGGTAGGCCGCGTCCACGTCGCCGGTCTCCCGGTAGCGCAGGGCGAGGGCGTGCTCCTCCTCGCGGGAGAGGAGCCGATGCCGCGCCACCTCGGCCATGTAGGCCCGGAGGGGGTCGTAGCGGACCAGCCCGCCCCCCGAGCCTCCCCGGGAGGCGGGGAGCGCCGGCCGCGATCGGGGCCTCGCCTGGTGGTCGCGGGAGCCGTCCGTCATGGGGAGGGGGAAGGTCGGAGTCCGGGTCTCGGGGAGGCGGGTCGCGGGTGGCGGTCGCCCGGAGACGTTGTGATATAGGTGTTGCCCCCCGCGCGCAAGCGGCGGGGCAACACGCCGGCGCATGGCGGGTTTCGCGGAACGGCGCGGGCTCCGAAGGGATTCGGGGTCGACGCGGTCCCAGGCGAGATGCCGCCATGCGCCGCTCGACGCACCCCCCGACGCGCTCGGGGGGGCAGGAGTGACGCATGGAGAACGTTTCGGGTGAGGCGCCCGCCGGGGCGCCTTCGGATTACGTCGCCGAGGGCTCGTTCGACGACCTCGGCCTCTCGGAGCCGGTCCGACGGGCCATCGCCGAGCGGGGGTACCAGAAGCCCACCCCGGTCCAGGTCGCGACCTTCAAGCCGGTCCGCGCGGGCAAGGACGTGATCGTCCGGTCCAAGACCGGCACCGGCAAGACCGCCGCCTTCGCCATCCCCATCCTGGAGCGGATCCCGGACGGGCGGCGCAAGCCCTCGGCCCTGGTGATGTGCCCCACCCGCGAGCTCGCCCTCCAGGTGGCGGACGAGTTCACCGCCCTGGCCAAGCACCGCGACCTCACCGTGGTCGCGGTCTACGGCGGCGCGTCGATGGGGGAGCAGCTCGACAAGCTCAAGGCGGGCGCGGAGATCGTGGTGGGGACGCCGGGGCGGATCTACGACCACATCCGGCGCAAGACCCTGCGGCTCGAGGACGCCCTGGCCTGCTGCCTCGACGAGGCGGACGAGATGCTCAACATGGGGTTCTTCGAGGAGGTGACCCGGATCCTCGACCACCTCCCCGACGACTGCCAGCAGCTGCTCTTCTCCGCCACGGTCCCGGCCGACATCGAGCAGATCATCCACGACTACCTGTCCGAGCCGGAGACCATCCTGCTCTCGGGCGACGAGTACAAGGTCGAGAACATCCACAACGTGATGTACCCGACCGTCGACTCCTACCCGAAGCCGCGCAACCTCCTCTACATGATCGAGATCGAGGAGCCGGAGGCGGCGATCGTCTTCTGCAACACCCGCACCGACACCTCGCTGGTGACGGCGGTGCTGAACCGGAACGGGTACGACGCCGAGCTCCTCAACGGCGACCTGCCGCAGAAGGAGCGCGAGCGGGTGATGGCCAAGGTGAAGCGTGGGGAGGTCCGCTTCATGGTGGCCACGGACATCGCCGCGCGCGGGATCGACATCTCCGATCTCTCGCACGTCATCAACTACACGCTCCCCGAGGACCCGGCGGTCTTCCTCCACCGGGTGGGGCGCACCGGCCGGATCGGGAAGAAGGGGACCAGCCTCTCGCTGGTCTCGGGAGGCGACATCCACACCCTGACCGCGCTCCAGAAGAAGTTCGGGATCGCCTTCGAGCAGAAGGCGCTCCCCACCCCGGAGGAGGCGCGGCGGGTCTGGAGCGAGCGCCACGTCGGCGAGCTGAAGGAGGCGATGAGCGCCTCGATCTTCGAGGCCTTCATCCCGCTCGCCCAGGAGCTCAAGGGGCGGCCGGACGGCGACTACCTGGTGGCCTTCGCCCTCAAGTACTTCTTCACCCACCACCGGATGGAGCGGGTCCAGGATCTCCAGAAGGCGGAGCACAAGCGGGAGGAGCACGAGCGCCGGGAGCACGCCCCCCGTAGCCACCGGCACGGCGAGGGCGAGGGGCGGGAGCGGCGCGAGGGACGCGAGGGACGCGAGGGACGCGAGCGTCGGGACGGCCGGGAGCGCGGTCGCGATCGGGACCGGGACCGTGGCCCGCGCCGCGAGGCGCGGCCGGAGGCGGCGCCCGCGGGCGGCCCGCCGGCCACCGAGGCGAGCGTCACCGCCCCCGCGGCCGAGGCCGCTCCCCAGGGCGAGCCCCGGGGCCGGATCTTCCTCACCCTGGGCGAGCAGGACGGCGCCGACGAGGCCCGGGTGCGTGAGGTGGTGGCGGCGCTCGCCCCCGGGGTGGAGCTCCGCAAGGTCGAGCTGCGCCGGAGCCACAGCTTCCTCGAGGTGTCCCCGGACGCGCTCGAGGGGGCGGTGGCGGCCCTCGACCAGAAGGAGTGGGAGGGGAAGAAGCTGGCGGCCGAGAAGGCACGCCGGCGGCGGCGGTAGAGGTCCCCCGCGGCAGGCCTCCGCCCGCCGGGCGGGGCGCCCCGCTACCCGATCGGCTCGCCCTCGAGGCGGGCGCGCAGCGGCGCGATCGCCTCGAGGTAGGCCGGGAGCCACTCGGGCCGGACCGGCTCGTCTCGCGGCACCTTGAGCTGGAGCGGGTTCATGAAGACCCCGCCGCGCTTCACCGCGTAGTGCAGGTGGGGGCCGGTGGAGAGGCCGGTGGAGCCGACGAAGCCGATCACCTGCTTCTGGGCCACCGGCTTGCCGGCGGACACCGCCACGCCCGACAGGTGGCAGTAGATCGTCTCCAGGCCGTTCCGGTGGCGGAGGGTGACCGACTTCCCGCAGCCGCCGTTCCAGCCCGCCTGCTTCACCGTGCCGTCGCCGACCGCCCAGACGGGCGTGCCGGGGGGCGCGCCGTAGTCCACACCCTGGTGCGCCTGCATGTAGCCGAGGAGCGGGTGGTTCCGGTTGCCGAAGCGGGAGGTGATGCGGGCGAACTTGAGCGGCGAGCGCAGGAAGCCGCGCCGGGCGCTCCCTCCCTCGTCGTCGTAGTAGCTGGTCTGCCCGGCGGGATCGGTGAAGCGGTAGAGCCGCTTGTGCCCGGAGGCCTGGCCCTGGTACTCGGCCGCCAGCACCTCGCCGTAGCGGAGCAGCTTGCCGTCGGCGGTGATCTTCTCCACCACCATCCGCATCGTGTCGCCCGCCCGGACGTCCTGGTAGAAATCCACGTCCCAGGCGAGGACGTCGGAGGCGAGGACCGCCAGCTCGGGATCCTCGCCGGCGCGCTCCAGGGACGCCCAGAGCGACCCCTCGATCCGGACGGCGACCCGGGCCACCTCGGTGGCGAGGGCCACCGGCCGCTTCCTCCCCTCGAAGCCGCCGTCCGGGAGCCGCTCCGCGGTCCACTCGTCGGCGGCGGACTGGCGGTAGCTGAGGCGCAGCAGGGCGTCGTCGCCCTCGCGCCGCTCCACCCGGAGCTGGTCGCCGGGCCGGGCACGGTGGAAGGGGAAGAGCCCCTTGAGCGAGGCGATCACCGCCTTGGCGTCGGCGGCCGCCAGGTCGAGCCGGGCGAGCGCCTGCGCCAGCGTCTGGTTCCGGGCCAGCCGCACGGTCACCGCCCGGAAGCGCTCCGGGGGAGGGG
>Ga0335076_10001117_pt1 | contig 25664 bp, 23 predicted proteins | sample Lox_Sample_25_FD_206717 | JGI IMG/M metagenome (GOLD analysis project Ga0335076, IMG submission 206717) | Soil microbial communities from Loxahatchee National Wildlife Refuge, Florida, United States - Lox_Sample_2.5 | ecosystem: Environmental > Terrestrial > Soil > Wetlands | place: USA... | reverse complement strand
CTGCGCAAACTCGGACCGCTGCCGGTGAAGTTCGACGTGCAGGCGCAATATTACGCCGTGCGTCCACAAGTGTATGGCCCAAAATGGAATCTTCAGCTCCAAATTACTCCGATACTTCCGGCATTGATCGGGCGCAAATAGCAGCACAAAGCATGTAGCCCGATGACCTCGCACCGAATTTTATCTCAATAAAGAAGTTGCTATCCATGGTGGCGCTGAAAATCGAACCGGAGACGATTGTCGCGCCGCGTTAAGCGGGCTGAGAGTGGTTGGGCTGAAGACTGCCAGTGCGAATCGTCGATAGCGAACAACGACCGCAAAAACAGTTGCCGAGCACACGCAAAATCGTGGTCCAATTATGGTCCAGTAATTGTTTCTCACCGCTCTAAACACGCTTCAGGGAGCCATCCGTGTCGCGTATTTTCTGTTAGTTACGGGTAACTGCTTGGCTGTTACGGCAGAGGCCGCGGGTTCGAGTCCCGTCGTCCCCGCCATTCCCCAAGGATGGCATCCATTTCTGAACAATCTGCGATTGAAGCTGCAACTTCGCGGGCATCGTGGACTGTGCGTAGAGTTCGAGGGTAATGCGGGCATTGGCATGCCGAATGATCTCTTGCGTCAACTTCACAGGTGCGCCTTCCCCCACCAGCTCCGTCGCCAGTGAGCGCCGGAACGTGTGCCAGCCTATCCGCTTCGTGATTCCTGCCCGTTTGGCTGCTGGTCAGATCACTTTGCGCATCAGCGAATCTTGCCAGTAAGGTTGTTTTCCGTTCATCTTCGGACTCGGGAAAATCCAATCAGTAGGAGCAGAGTACAGCGTGCGCTCTCGATCGCGGCACGTCGACATGCCGCCAGGTCCATCCTCTCGGTGTCGCGTCCTACGAGACGCGAGATGGCTGCTCGCGCTCTTGCAAGATCCTCCTTTCGGGCGGCGATCTAGCCCACGCGTGACGCAACAGATCATGCAGTGCGAGGCATGAATAAACCATGAAGAGCTGAAACAGAAAGGCAGCGCCGACCCTATCGTTGCGATTCTGTTATTTTGAATTGGGTCGCGTGTGCTCTCCGATGTGGACTTCCGGAGGAACTTAGCACATGACACCCAGACACGCTGGTATACCTCGCGCTAGAACTGCTCTTCATTTCCTTCTTCTCTGCCTGCTGGCTTTGTCAGGCGCGCAGGCAGAAGCACAGCTCATCGTCTCTACTTCTCCCACTATTACCAAATCGTTGTTTGCGCTCGGCCTCGGACCGCATGTATTCGGCGTCTCCAACTACTGCGAGTACCCGCCAGAGGTGAAAGTGTTGCCGAAAGTCGGAACCTTCCTTCGCCCGGACCCGGAATTAATTGTCAGGGACTGGCTTACCACACACCGCGGACAGTCACACAACTGCCGTAACGCATCCAGCCGTGATCCGCAGCGCGATTGTTATCACCTTGAATGCACCCGTCACGGCTTTTTGGCGTGTTGACATCGAGCCCTAGTCGATCACTCAGATGCAATTCAACGGGAGTGTTTGGAGCATTCGGTCTCTGGGAACCCGAACCGGAGGGGTGGCCGGCCACGTAACAAGCCAGTTGCTGCCGCACCGGGTCCTCACTCTTCGTTGCTAGGTCTTTCTGCGACGGTCTTCGCTCAAACTTGCAGCGTATCTCACCATTACACTAACTAAGCCACTTAAATAATGACCGGAGGGTTGTTGTCATCACGCTTCAGGATAGGCAGTCATGCTGTCGTCTTCGCTTGGACAGAAAGCGCTCGGAGAGACACGTCGAACCTACTCACGTCTTATCCGTTGTCCTTGGTTATGCAACCGCCCGTCACGATTGTCACAATCATGCTACCCAGAAACCTCATTGTAAAGTCCCAGCAATTTTAGTGATGGGAATGGGGGTGTGGCGACACTGTGTCTGGGGAACTCATGACCAGGCGACCATGCCGGACTCCTTTTGTGCTGATAAGTTTGTCGGCTAGCTGTTGAACAGCGCGAGACTTGCCGCGCAGGAGTACTACCTCAAGGCACGTGGCGTGATCCAGATGGGCATGGAGCGTCGAGATGACCACTTCGTGATGTTGATGCTGAAGATCGGCGAGCTTTTCTGGGAGAAGTCGGGTGTGATGATCGTAAATCAAAGTCACTGTTCCCACGACAGGAGCCCTTGAGGCTACAACAACCGACCCCACAAGTCGGTCCCGGATCAAGTCGCGGAACGCCTCCGACCGGTTGTCGTAGCCCTTTTCAGCGATGAACTTGTCAAACCGATCGAGTAGTTCCGAGTCCAGTGAAACTCCGATTCTGCTTAGCAGCGCCATAGGTACCTCGTTGAATTCTCTCGGCCCCAGCGTAGCACAGCAATGAATGTGCGTATTACTCGGCCCCAAATATGGCGTGCGACACCAAGCTGAGATGCAATCTCCATCACAGACATGGCGTGCCGCTGAGTGGAGGTATAGAATTCCAATTCAGTAGCACGCTAGTGAGAATGGTGTGACGCTGAGTAGCACGAATGGCTAAGTAGTAAGACGCCTTGTTCTAAACGTCTCTCACGAGGACGCAAGATGCCCAGACCGTGGACAGTTGTTTTGCCGCTAATAATCCTGTCGGCAGCAGCCGCAACTCCACCCTCGGTTGCAGCCCAGGACAATACCCCGGTCGCGACAAGTGATAAGACTCACTCGCCTCAGCTCTCAGGAATTGTCGTTGACACCACCGGAGCGGTGATTCCGGGGGCTGCTGTTCAGGTTCGAGGCATGAATGGTACGGTGCAAAGAACGACACACTCCGACGGCAACGGCGTCTACACGATTTCTGGCCTTCCGGCAGGTAAGTATCGAGTCCTGGTCTCGAGTCCCGGTTTTGAAGGCAAAGAAATCGCCGTCACCATCGGGACTGCTGAGGCGCCGGCGCCGCTGAGCGTCTTTCTGGCGGTAGGCGGTGGATCCACCACGGTTGTGGTGAAGGAGCGCTCGGATAACCTTGTCGGAATTGCAGCCTCCGCCGGCCAGGTAACGGTGGGCGCTGAAGAACTCAAAAACCGTCCGATTCTTCGCTCGGGAGAAGTTTTGGAGACACTTCCCGGTCTCATCATCACGCAGCACGCCGGCGGCGGGAAAGCCAACCAGTATTTTATGCGCGGCTTCAATCTAGACCACGGCACAGACTTCGCGGTTTTCCTGGACGGCATGCCGCTGAACCTGCCGTCGCACGCGCACGGCGAGGGATACTCGGACATGAACACCGTCATCCCCGAGTTTGTGGAGCGAGTGGATGCCGAGAAAGGTCCTTATTACGCCGATGTCGGCGACTATGGCTCGGCAGGAAATGCGCACGTGGTGTTTTACAAGACGCTCTCGCGTAACTTCTTCCAAGTCGATGGTGGCATGTACCAGTTTGCACGATTCGTTTTCGGCATGTCGCAAAAGCTCGGCAAGGGCAGCTTTCTGTACGGCGGTGAAGCATACCACGATGGTGGCCCCTGGGTGCATTCGGACAACTATTACAAATTCAACGGCCTTGTGACTTATAGCCAGGGAACGGACGCCAACGGCTTCAGTATCACAGCTCACGCGTACCATGGAACCTGGCACTCGAGCGATCAGCTCCCCTATACCGCCATACCCGTAGTTGGTTTCTTCGGCACACTGAACCCAGCCGACGGGGGCCATTCCCAGCGTTATAGCTTGCAGGGCGAATGGCATCACAAGGGTGGAAAGTCCGAAACGACACTCATGGCGTATGGGCTTTATTACGATCTCAACCTGTTCTCCGATTTCACTTACTACCTAACAGATCCCTACAGCGGTGACCAGTTCGAGCAACAGGACAGGCGCTGGGTGGCTGGATTCGACTTCCGCCATACGATCGTCGGCAGACTCTTCGGGCGAAGGGCGGAAACTACATTCGGCGTGCAGCTCCGAAACGATTGGATCCACAACGGCCTTTTCCGGGCGGAAAACCGCGTGCGTACGGACAAGACTTTCTATACGGCTAACTATCTGGATGAACCCTCCTCGCTCGACCAGATCGCGGTTCTGCCCGCGGCCACGGATTTGAATAAATTCACCGAGACGATCACAAGTCCCTGGGTAGCCACTAAAATTCAGTGGGCAGAACGGCTCCGGTCTATTCTGGCCGTGCGTGGAGATTACGGCAACGGCGGCATTACCAGCTTTTCGAATCCCCTCAACTCTAACTATCCCAACTATCCCAGCAACTACCCCCCCAACTTCAATCCCGATACCGGGCAGTCGACTAGCAAGTTTCTGCCCAGCCCCAAAGCCAGCTTGATCTTCGGACCCTGGGCCAATACGGAGCTCTACCTACAGGGTGGATTCAGTTACCACACTAACGATGTGCGTGGCTCGACCCAACTGTATCAACCGGTTTCGCCAGACAATCCTTACTACAACACGCCGATTTACGATACGCCGAACCCCAAAAAGATCCCCTTTCTAGTCGCAACCAAAGGTGCGGAAGTCGGGGTGCGCACTGCAGCCATCCCGAATCTGCAAAGCACGGTTGAAATCTGGTATCTCCACAGTGATTCCGAACTGCTGCAGAGTGGCGACACCGGAGGCACATCTCCCTCACTTCAATCGAGCAACCGCTACGGCATAGAAGTTGGGAACTACTACACGCCAAGCCCACACTTGGTTTTTGACGCTGACTTTGCAGATTCTCGCGCCATCTTCACGTCCGATGACGGAGACGATTCGACGTTTTACACCTCGACTCCAGCGGGACCTCAACTTTGTGCAAGAAACTCGAATTGCTTTGGGCTCATTCCGACCGGGGCCGGTACCTACCTGCAAAATCAGTATGGCAAGGAAGTACCCGAAGCCGTTCGATGGGTGGTTGCGGCGGGAGCCACACTGCAGGATTACCAAGGCTTCTCAGCGAGTTTGCGTCTGCGCTACTTTGGCCCGCGCCCTTTGACGTCCGACGGACTCTATACCTCGCCCTCAACGGCGTTGGTCAATCTGGGGGCGAGTTACAAGATCAACGAGCATTGGAGCCTTGTGGGCGAAGTGTTGAATTTGTTCAACCGGCGGGATCACGACGTCGACTACGCTTATGTATCGCAGATAATGCCAGCCGCCGGGCTGGGGCTGCCGGCAACGCCACCAACAACTGTCGCCGGGCAGGAGCAAGTAGCGGCTGCGGTGAATGCAAACGCGGCATTCACAAGGGTGATGCACCCCGTCGAACCGGTTCAGGCGCGATTCACATTACGTTACAGTTTCGGTCGCTAGAGCAAACATGCCGCCCAGACTTTCTTAGAATTCGTGCGCGAAATGGACAACGGGAATCGCATCGGGCATCACGCTGCAGAAGGTCCAAGACTTCTCGATGTTTGCGTCGCGTACGTCCGACGCAGTGTATCGCTCGATGCGAAATGGAAAACGATCGCATCGCCGACCGGAGTCATCACCAACTCCGACATCAAGCTGCTTTCGGTCGGAGTTCCCGTGATGACTCCCTGCTTGGATTTTGTGCCGCCAAGTGTCGCAATCATTCGTTAGGGCGAACCTGCCGCTCGAGACATAGCTTAGTTCATACTCTCAACGCGGCCTCTGAGTCTCACGCCTTCACGAATTGAAGGTCGAGATTGATCGTGATCTCTTCGCCTACAAGAATGCCGCCTGTTTCCAGCGCCGCATTCCAGTTCAAGCCAAAGTCCTTGCGATTGATCTTAGCGGTCGCAGAGACTGCGATTCGAGCATTTCCCCAGGGATCTTTGCTCGGCGGAGTTGGGCCTTCTACTTCGAACGCGACCTTGCGGGTAACACCATGCATGGTCAGATCGCCTTCAACTGACAACTCTCCATTCCCGACTACCCGGACGCCCGAAGATTTGAAGGTCAAGGTGGGAAACTTCTCTACATCAAAGAAATCAGGACTCTTCAAGTGAGCATCCCGTTGGTCATCACCGGTGTTAATGGAGGCAGCCTCCGCGGAGACTTCGATGCGAGAGTTGTGGTGACCGGACTCGTCTAGTGACAAGGTGCCTGAAAGTTTAGAGAACCGGCCTTTCACATTCGAGATCATCATGTGCCTCACTTTGAACTCGGCAAGGGAGTGAGCGGGATCAATGTTCCAGGTGGTGATTGAGGTTTTTTGTGCGTCTGCAGTAGCGGTTGTCATGTAGATCAGCTCCTTTCGAGGAAAAGCCTTTTAAAGATTATTCATCGACATCAGTTCTATCGACATCGATATATATGATGGCGATTATAATGACAGGGATTCAGATTCTTATGGGCGTACGAAAGAAGTCTCCGGAGGCAGTCCACGCGTGGCTGGTCATGCTGAAGGCGTGGCAGGCTATTGCCCGCTATCTTCGTCCCACCATGGGCGCTGAGGGATTAGGGGAGTCTGACTTTCGCGTCCTGGAAGTACTTCTTCACAAAGGACCGATGCCGGTGAATGCCATTGGGCCGAAAGTAGACCTCAATCCTGGCTCAGTCAGCGTGGCGGTGGATCGCTTATACAAGAAAGGATACGTAAGCCGGGTTGAGTGTGTTTCTGATCGGCGGGTCAGGACGGTGTCGCTGACGGAAAAGGGCAGACAGGAATTCCTTCCCATCTTTAAGACACACGGTGACTTGATCAAACGGGTCCTGCAGGATGTCTCGTCGGAAGAGTTGCAACAACTCGAAGTGGTGATGAAGAAGATCGGGAGGCGTGCAGAAAGGCTAGCGGACGAAAGCGGGCTTTCTGCAGCCGGGGAAATCGAGTGAGAAGAACCCCGCCTAGCTAATGACACAGATTCTATTTGTACGAACCTCTGAGCCTAAATGAGGCGGTGTACCTTAGCTGACGAACGATCTCCTGAAGGCCTCGTATCGTTGACGAGCTACATTCAAAATCTGCGCGAATTCTGCTTCACTGTGCAGGTCGGTCAACAGGGGGTCGTTGGCAATATAGGGATAGCTGAAAAATCCAGTCTCGACGCTCGTGCGCAGCATACGAAGCGCGGAAATTTTGTCTCCCAAGACGGAATACGCTTGTGCAATTTTGTACGCGGCCTCCGGATCTCCGACTCCGCGCTCCGTCATTTTCCTCTCCAGCCCGTTCAAAAGATCCACCCCATTTTCTTTGCGGTGCTGGATTGATTCACTCAGAGCCTTGCCGATTCCCGCATACAAAGTGGGATCGAGTTCGTACGCGCGATCCAGGTCCTTCGACGCTTGGTCGAACTCTTTTTCATAAAATTCCCCAAAGCCGCGGTAAAAGAGAATGAATGACGAATCGTCGGCGGGCAAGCTTTCCAGAAACTTCTGGTATTGTCCGAGGTAAAGATAGGTGTTCAACACTGAGCCATTACCCTTGACCGACGGATCAAGTTGGCGCGCTCGCTCGCACTCGGCGACCGATTCGTCCAACATTCCAGCGAATCGGTACGCGTATCCCAACTCCCAGTGAGCAGCGGCATAGTTGCCGTTCGTCTTTAGAGCATCTCGCAACAAGGGAACAGCCTGTTCAACTTTGCCAGTATCAATCAAGAGATTCGCCAGGAAGACTTGCGCATCCAGCAAGTCTGGTTGTATCGCTAAGGCACGCTCGTAGGCGGCTTGCGCACGCAGATATTGCTCTCGCCCGCCCAATTCGAATGCCGCATCCGAATTGTACGAGGCCCCCAGATAGGCCCATGCTGGAGCATAGTTTCGATCAAGTTCAGTCGACTTTTCGAACATCTTGATGGCCATGGGAAATTTGTGTTGGCCGTAAAAGTCGAGGCCCTGAAGAAAATATTCGTAGGCAAGTGGACTCGCCGGGGCCTCTGGCTTCAGTCGCTCTGCTTCCGATGGCGACAAACTGAGTTGCAATTGTGACACGAGTTGGCCGGCAACTCTGTCCTGGACACTAAGCAGATCGTCATATTCCAGGTCGATCACTCCTTGACCGAGGATCTTCTCGGCCTTCGCATCAACCAATTGATATGTGATTCGCAATTTATCGCCTTCCCGAATGAAACTTCCCGTCAGGACGGTATCGACCTTGAGATCTGCGGCTACCCTTTGCAAATCAACTGTTGCGTCTCGATACTTCGCAACCGATGCGGAGGGACGAACACTGAGAGAGCTCAGATAAGACAATTTCGTAATGAGCACATCGGCGAGAGAGAATCCGAGGAAGTCGCTGGTCGAATCCTGGCCAGAATTGTGCAGCGGGAGAATCGCAAGGCTGCGGGGAGCCAGCGGAGGCTTCTTCGCAATCGGAGTGTGAATGAACCTGCTGAGCGTAATCAGGGTGACGAGGGCGACGAATACCGCGGAGAAGATGAGGATCAGCCTGATGGTTCGTGATCGCTCCGCGGGCAAGGGAACTGCATTTTGCAATTCACCGTGCTCGGCTAATTGTAAGGGCGACGAGGTATCGCTGCTCCCCGCCTTTGTGTCAACAGAAAGCGAATCAGCAAATTCAATCTGGCCCACGAATCGGTAACCGCGTCGCCCAACAGTCTCGATAAATTTTGGGTTTTCTGCAGAGTCCCGGAGGGCGTCCCTCAGCTTGCTTACGGCCACGGCTACCCTGTGGTCGAAATCTACGAAGGTGTCCGCCGTCCAAAGACGCTTGCGAAGGTCTTCACGGGTGACAACTTCCCCAGCCGATTCCAAAAGCACGGTGAGCAGGAGAAAAGGCTGTTCCTGCAGCCGAACCTTGCCGCCATCCCTTCGCAGCTCCCCAGCGCGGAGGTCTACTTCGAAATTCGCAAATCGTACCAGTGACGGGAGGGTAGACGGCATGGGACTGCTTCACGTATTGAGAGTCTAGCATGCTCCAGACCTCACTTGCGACGGCCACATCGCATTGCGGACAAATGATTTATTAGGGGATTGACAGGGGATCGATGGAGAAGCAACCGGGCATGATTGCCTGGTGCTTTCAGCTTCGACCGTGCATCTCGTATGTCGTGGGACAAGCGCGGAAATTTAATGTCGGCGACTATCAAGACGTGAGTCCAAAGGACTCATGCTCGACATCGTCGGTCACGCTTGATGTCCCGGAAAACATAACTTCACATGCTGTTTCAAACGGACCGAAGCTATCTCGGTCGACCCACCAATCACCACTTCATCAAATAACCGACTCGGAGTTGTACATGAGACTGAGGCCCGTCAACGGCCAGGCGCTACAAAAGATTGATTTCAACGATTATTTGGATGGCCTGTACGGCTATGCCATGGTGCTCTCGAGAAATCGTGCTGAGGCCGAAGACTTGGTGCAAGAAACATGTCTGCGCGCTCTTCGAGCGATCGATAGGCTGCGTGCAGAAGGAAGCGCGAAGAGCTGGCTGTTCACCATCTTGCGTAATATTTGGCTAAACCAGTTGCGACAGCGGCGCACGGCCCCTGACCTGATTGAGTTGGACGCAGACGAGAATGGGACTTACGAGCCCGTCGATCAGGCGCAGGATCAAGCTAAAGGTTTCGAAAGTAAGGTGGAGCGGGAGCAGGTCCGGGATGCGATTCAGCAGCTTCCTGTCGAGTTCCGCGAGATCGTCATCTTGCGTGAATACGAAGAGCTTTCCTATCAAGAGATTGCGGGCCTCCTGGGCTGTCCGGTTGGAACCGTCATGTCGCGGCTGGCGCGGGCACGATCCAGACTCCGGGATTTGCTTTCCGAAGGGCCGCAAGCAGCACGGCCGCAGGAGGAGAGACCGACAACACCACGGGATAAGGAGTGGACCGGATTCGAAGCCGAGCCAGGAGCCGCGAATCAATGAGGTAGGGAATATTTCGTCGCCCTACGTGTCTATCCATTTGAGTGGATACTGTGACGCCCTTGCAATTCTCTAACGGCGGCCCAGCGGGAAGGCTCCTCGATGAACCCCTGCGATGACTGTGCAATTAAGACGTTGCGCTACCTCGGCAATGACCTTGATGGACAGGAACTAACATACTTTTTATTGCATTTGGAGTCTTGTGCCAGTTGTCGAGAGCACCTGGAGGCAGAAAAAAAGCTCTCCGAAACTCTGCATCGATCTCGCCCTCTGTATTCAGCCCCCGCTGCACTACGGGACCGGCTGGCAGCAGCCACGATGCAATCCGCATCAAGTCGCACCCAGGTATCGGCCTTTAGCCGTGTGTCTCGATTTCCGGGGGAGCGCTTTTCAGCTGCGTTGCGAAGCCTTGCAAGTTGGCGAGTGCTGATCCCCGCAACCGCAGCAATCGCGTTATGTCTCGCAGTGCTTCCCAACATCGAACGCCGGGTTCAAGCCGCGAGCTACGTCGAAACCGCGGTCGCAACACATCGCAGCTACGTGAATGGCGACCTTCGGCTGGGACTGAAAGCAGACTCCCCTGAACAAGTCACGTCATGGTTTGCGGGCAGGGTGCCGTTTGATTTCCGTCCGCTCCTGAGAAAACTGTTGCCTACTGGCTCACCGGCGCTAGCGTGGTGCGTTACAAGGGAAATCTTGTTGCGTTGGTGACCTACGCACGCCAGAACGACAAAATCACGCTCCTGGTTGATTCCGGCAAGTCTGCAGTTGTAGCCGGCGGCGACGAGGTGCACTTCGGCGCGCTGACTTTTCACTATTTCAACAACTCAGGTTTCAGAATTATCACGTGGAATAATCACGGGTTGTCCTATGCACTGGTCTCCTCGGTCTCTGGTCCAGCGGAAGCATCTTGCATGGTTTGTCATCAGAGCATGGCAGACCGCGGCAACTTCAAAGTTCAGTAAGCCGGCATCGGGCGGCAACTAGATGGGCATTAAGCTGCGGATCGCAGTTGATGCGCTTCCTTTGGATTTTTGCCGTACTTATTCCGAAAGCGCGCCGACGCGTCACGGGCGATAGGCTTGCCGTGGCCAAACCCGGCAGCATCGAATGAAAGACTTGCAAGCTTGCGCTGGCTCAGACGACCGTCCTCCAGGTTCTCGAAGCCAACGGGATCACCGAGGCCCAAAACGTTCGTGCACACGTCCGCCGCGAAGAGCATACGCCCAGGAAGCCACAGCAGCGCGACTTGTCCGGCGCAATGCCCGGGGACATGAATTACTTCGAAGCCGCCTGCGACGGGCAGCGTTTCCCCTGGTGTCAAAGGCTGGTCGATGGCAACCGGATTCAGTCGCTCCTCGGGACGGAAGAACAGGTTGCACAAGACTCGCCCTAACAAACCCGGTGCCGGCGTCATCGGCCGGAAAGGGCCTCCACTCTCGGCGATCTGGATGTCGATCGGGTGCATGTAGGTCCGCGCACCGGTTGCGCGCACGATAGCGGCGGCGCTCCCGATATGATCAGGATGGGCGTGAGTGAGAATAAGGTGCTTGAGCTGGCCTGGCGAACGGCCAAGCTCGCGGATCGCCCCGAAGACCACTGATTCCTTGCCCGGGAACCCGGCGTCAATCAGCGTCAACCCGTCCTGTCCCTCAATCAAGAAGGCGTTTGCAAACCCCATCGCGACGATGTACACACCGTTGACGACCCGCTTCACAGCCAGTAGGTCCTCCGTTCGGAAGTTGATGCACCAGCGACAGCTGGGGTTGGAAGGGAACCGATTCGTCTAAGCTCGAGAATATGCACTTATGATTGTGAGAACGCTGCAATTCCCACTCGGTCTCGAAACGATCGGAATGAAACAATCGAAGGGACGAAGATCGGAATTATAGAAGATGGGAATTATAGAAGATGGTGCAACGAACCTAGACTGCAACGCCCAGAATGCTCGCGAACTGCCGTGCTTCGGCCTCTCTGGAGGCCGCGATTGCGGAACAGCTTTTGTTGAACGCTCGCAAAACCTCAGCTGGAGCGGAATCGGGCTCACCACTGTGAAACACGGGATTCGGCGCATATTGAATGCTCAATTGAATTTCCTGGGCGACTGCGTCTCCACGCAGTAACGATGCAACAACCAGCGCGCCATCAAGTCCTGCGGTAACGCCGGCAACCGTGACCAGGTTGCCGTCAACAACGACGCGCGATCGAACGGAAATGGCTCCGTAGTAAGGCAGCAAATTCCAGGCAGCCCAGTGCGTGGTGGCCTGGCGGTCGCGCAGAATCCCGGCCGCTCCGCACAGCAAAGCTCCCGTACAGACTGAGAACACGAGTCTGCCCGCCATAAAGTGATGTCGAATCAAACCAAGCACTTCTTCGTCATTCATAAGTGCTGCTGTCCGTAGCCGCCCGGCACCAGCAGAACATCGAACTCTGGTGCCTCGGCGATAGTCATTTCCGGCGTCAGAAGCAGCCCCTGAATATCCCGGATCGGGGAGTTTGTTTTCGCTATCACCCGAATCGTGGAGTTCGGGATTCGCGACAGCACTTCGAATGGCCCGGTAAAGTCGATTTGGTCCATGCGGGGAAAAATCAGACCACCGATCATCAAGTTCTTGGTTTGGGTTGCGGGTTTGAGTCTGTCTGAAATCGTGATTGGTGTGTCCATAGAGCCGACCTGTTGAATAAACGATTGCCGCCAGAAAAACTAACGTCGATGTGCAAACGACGAACGATATTTTCCGGGCGTCGTACCGATCCTCCGGAAAAATGTGCGGCGAAGGATCTCTGCGCTTCCGAAGCCGCAAAAGTCAGCCACTTCCTCAAGCGACGAGAGAGTCGTTTCGAGTTGGCGGCGAGCTGCTTCCACCCGCAAGTTCTCAATGTGCCGGGCCGGGGTTTCGCCGATTTCCTCGCGGAAGATCCGAGCAAAATTGCGCGGACTCATTGCTGCTCGGCGCGCGAGCGCGCTGACAGAAATTTTCATTCGAAGATTGTCCGCGACCCACGCCAGAAGATCTCGAAGACTTCGGCGGCCGCGCGCTTGCGCCATCAAAGTCGCACTGAACTGCGACTGACCTCCCGGACGCCGCAGAAAGACGACCATCATCTGCGCGATCTGCAAGGCCAGTGCTCCGCCCAAATCGTCTTCTACCAGTGCGAGGGACAAGTCGATTCCCGCAGTCACGCCAGCCGAAGTGAAAAGATTTTTGTCTCTGATGTAGATTGGCCTGGGATCGACTTTTACCCTCGGATGTTTTTGCTCCAGTTCCCGACACCAATTCCAATGAGTGGTCACCCGATGCCCGTCCAGCAACCCCGCATCGGCCAAAACCAGAGCGCCGGTGCATACCGAACCGTAACGCCGCGCCTTGCTGCTTTGGCGCCTCAGCCATTCCAGAAATTTCGGTGAATACTTCATCTGCTGCGCTCCTTCGCCTCCGGCCACGAGCAGGGTATCCAGCGGTTGACGCATCTCGCGATATGTCCGGTCGGCCACCAGTCGTACTCCGAGATAGCTTGGTACAGTTCGTTCGTCCGTTGCCGAGACGATCTGCACATCGTAGGCCGCTCCACCGGGATGGAGATGATTGGCGTCCGCAAAAACTTCGGCCGGTCCAAACACGTCGAGTGTGCGGACTGGAGGAACGACGACGATCGCGACCCGGCGCGGCGGTGATACAGAACCGCGCCCGCGACCAGTGACGTGATTGGAGTGAGGCTTGATCGCCATAGCTTTTGGCAGTTGCCTGCCTCTGTTCAGCAACGACAATCATGCCACTGGTCGAAGACCGAATCCAATCAGGCTGCTTCTGAGTTTTCGCCTGTACGGATGCGCGCCGGCGGAACGACGACATCAACCAGCCCGGTGGCCACGTTATAGACAAGTCCTGATATCAGCCAAGCCGCGGGCAACGCGGGAATTGCCCGGAGCGTAGCGACGTCAACCGCAACTGCCGCACGAGGGTCAGTGACTGCTTTTCGGTTAAGCTCGCGTTCCGGTATCTGAAAGTAGGGCGCCAGCCGATCGGGATCGCCGGCAAGGCGAGTGATGCCGCAATCGGTGTGCTGAAGCACGACGATGTGAAATTCTCCACCACCCCCCGGAACCTCTCCTGCAACCTCGCCGATTCGTGCGAGTAGACCCAGCTGCTCCAGCACCCCTGGAGTGATTCGACCGCCGATGTTGCGCATCACGACAGCCTCGCCAGGTTTGAGTCCAAGAACATGAGCCGGATCCGCACGCATATCGGCGCAGCCGATGATGATGGCGCTTACATTCGGCAGCGCTCGCGGCAGGGAAGGCATGAGCGTACCTGCATCAGTTTGTTGGGCTGCAAAAGCTTTGTTACGGTGCAACATCGAGTCGAAATAGTTCATATTCATTCTCCACAACTAGATCGATTGTGGATGTTGGTGATGATGTCCGAAAGAGCGCGGAACGACAAAAAACCAACGATTCCTGCCATTCGTGAAACATGCTTTTTCTGCCAAAAGGGAGTGGCGCCGCGTCAGAAGGCTGGCAAGAGAGTGGTTTATTCCTCTCCTCTTGACAGCCAAGAGTACGAAAGGTATCGTCCTCCTGAAGGTCAAGAGGAGAAGCAGTTGTGACAGACAAACGAAGCGCTATCGTGCAGGGCACCTTGGACATGCTCATCCTTAAGACGCTGGCGCTCGAGCCCATGCATGGATATGGAATCGCTGTCCGGCTGGAACAGAAGAGCCAGGGCGCTTTTCGAATCAACGCCGGCTCGCTCTTCGTCGCGCTGCAGCGGCTGCAACGAGAAGGGTTGATCAAGGATGAGTGGAAAGCCACAGAGAACGGCAGGCGCGCAAAATATTACGCTCTCACACACCAGGGGCGGAAACGACTCGATTCTGAAACTCGGGAATGGGGCAGGCAGGTCGCGGCTATTACCAGAATCTTAGAGGCGTCATAAGGAACTTATGCCACGGCTTCGCAAACTTCTGGATGGGCTTCGGTCGCTTTTGTGGGGGCAACGAGTTTCGAGAGAACTCGACGAAGAGCTCAAGACTTTCATGGAGATGGCGACCGAGGAAAAGATGAGAAGCGGTATGACCCGTCCTGAGGCCGTCCGCGCGGTGCGCCTGGAACAGGGCAGTGCGGAAGTGACGAAGGAAAATGTCTACGCTTCGGGATGGGAATCCGGTGTCGAAAGAATCTGGCGCGACATCCGTTTCGGCGTTCGATCCCTCCGCAAATCTCCAGTTTTCAGCGCCGTCATTGTGCTCACTCTGACCCTCGGCATCGGCGCGAACACTGCGATTTTCACCCTTATGAACGCCGTGATGCTGGAATCACTCCCGGTATCGAACCCGACGCAGTTGTATCGGCTCGGCGACAATAACAACTGCTGCAGCATGACTGGGACGCAGGACGGCGGCAGCTTTGTCTTGTATTCGCATCCACTCTATGAATACCTTCGCGACCACACATCCGAGTTCGAACAGCTTGCCGCCTTTGCGTCCTACCTTGAGGATCTGAGCGTTCGCGGTCCCCACGATTCTGCCTCTCAGCCGTACAAAGGCGAGTTCGTGTCGGGCAACTACTTCCAGATGTTCGGTATCCAGCCTTCGGTGGGCCGCCTGCTTACTCCCTCTGACGATTCCGCAACGGCACCTCGCGTGGCTGTAATGAGCTATCGCACGTGGCAAAAATTCTATGCCCTGGATCCTTCTGTGGTCGGTTCCACCCTTGACATCGATGGCACCGGGTACACAATTGCGGGCGTCACGACTCCACAATTCTACGGCGACACGCTCCGCAGCGACCCTCCCGATTTTTGGTTGCCGCTAGCCGGAGAACCCGAGCAGTGGCGGCTACAGAGTGCGAATGTCGAGTGGCTGTACCTGCTGGGGCGACTTAAGGGCGGGATCAACCCCGATGCCGTGCAGGCCCGGCTCACGGTTGAGTTGCAGCAGTGGCTCGGCAGCCACCGCGACGTGATTCCGCAGAGAGATTGGGACGAGATCCCCCGGCAACACATTCGCCTCACGCGGGCAGCGCGTGGCGTCGAGCAAATGCAGACCGACTATTCGTTGGCTCTGCGGGTATTGGCGACCCTTTCGACGCTGCTCCTGCTAATCGCGTGCGCCAACGTTGCCAACCTTATGCTGGGGCGAGGATCAGATCACCAGTCTCAGACAGCGGTTCGCTTGGCATTGGGCGGGACGAGAGGCCGCCTGGTGTCTCAGTTGCTCACTGAGAGCTTACTGTTGGCAGTTGCTGGAGGTGTCGCCGGTCTTTACGTCGCCTACGCGGGAACTCGCGCGCTCTTGCTGCTGGCATTTCGTGGCGCTCATTTCATTCCGATCAGCGCGCGCCCTTCTGTAGCTGTGCTCGTATTCGCCATGCTCTTGTCGCTTGCCACAGGCATTGTGTTTGGCATCGCGCCGGCATGGATGGCATCGCGATCGAACCCGGCTGACGCCTTGCGCGGTTCAGGGCGCGCCCTTACCGGACGATCTTCAACAGTTCAGAAATCGCTGATCGTCGTGCAGGTCTCGCTTTCGATTGTGCTGCTGGTTGGAGCTGGTTTACTTACGAGGAGTTTGCGCAATCTGGAAGGCCAGCAGTTTGGGTTCGTGACCGATGGCAGGCTCATCGTCAGTCTCACCAGCCTGCAGGCTGCCGGTTATACGGAAGAAAAGCTCCCAGCGCTTTATGAGCGGCTCGAGGAGAGGCTGCCACAAATTCCCGGAGTACTGAGTGCGAGTCTCTCGACGTATAGTCCCTTGGAAGGTAACAACTGGAGCGAGTACATATCGATTCAAGGAAAGCCGCCGGACTTCAGCGGGACGGCGCCATCCTGGCTGCGCGTCGGCCCGCATTATTTTCAGACTATCGGCACGCGGTTGCTGCAAGGGCGTCTCATCGACGAGCGTGATCGTCCTGGCGCACCACAAGTGGCGGTGGTCAACGATGCGTTCGCGCGAAGATTTTTTCCGAAGGAGAATCCGATCGGCCACTACTTTGGGATGACTGACATTGGTCATAGCGGTGACTACGAGATTGTCGGCGTAGTCGAGGACGCAAAATATCAAGACACACGCGGCCCCGCCTATCCCACCTTTTTCTTGCCTCTGCTCCAGGTCCATGCGGGAGAGCCGGTTCGGGGCTGGGTCAGCACCATCGAGCTTCACGTCGCGGCGCGGCCCGAGAACCTCGAGCCAGGTATTCGCCAAGCGATCTCTGAGATTGATCCTAATTTGACTGTACTGAGGGTGGTGAGCTTTCGTGAACAAGTCGCGCGTAACTTCAACCAGGAGCGGCTTATTGCGCGGCTTGCGGAGGTGTTTGGCATGCTTGCGCTCATCCTGGCGTGCGTCGGGTTGTACGGCGTAACAGCCTATGTCGTCACCCGACGAACCAACGAGATCGGCATCCGTATGGCGCTCGGAGCTGATCGCAGGAAAGTTCTTGGTCTGGTTCTAAGAAGTGCACTTCTCCAAGTCGGGATTGGCCTCGCACTGGGCATCCCGGTTGCTCTTGCGACCGGACTTGGACTGGCCAGCCAACTCTATCGAGTGAAGAGTTACGATCCCGCGATTTTGATTCTCGCCGCAGTCACTCTGGCCTCTTGCGCGCTCCTCGCGGCATTTGTTCCCGCCCGGCGCGCCACCAAGATTGATCCACTGAGGGCATTGCGTTACGAATAGTTGGCGCTGGCGGGTGATTCGGAAGGCTCGCGTTTCGGAGCCCCCAGTTTGCGTTGTCAAACGCTTCCGAGATGCCAGTTTGGCAGTCCCGCGCAGGTCTTTATCGAACGGAAATCTTGTATCGCCAGTCTCTTGCAAGCATATCCTCTTGCTCTCCTTGTGGAGTTACGTCTGCTCTCAAAGTATTGCCACATCCGGAATGCGAGTCGATACATCCAATAGCGATCAGTATCGCTTCCGCGAGCTAACGTGGGGTCAGACCAGGATTTTCACGACGACGATACTTCCTGTTTTTGCCACTGAGGAGCGAGCCAGCAGCTTCTGAAAAGCGCTGACAGAATTCATTCATTTTGGTCAGGAATCGCTCCAATCGTACTTTGGTATGGGTATACCTTCGTCTGATGGATTCATAGCCTCGCCAATGGCTTAATGCTAGAGCGCGTTGAGGTTCACTGGGCAAATCGCTAATCGGGGCGAACGATCTTGGAGACGCGAAACGAAGCTCTTGGTAGTGAGAAAGTAAGGCAAACGCTCTGTTAAGGAAAGTGATATGGGAAGCAATCGAGCCTTAATGCCGCCGCAAGAGCTTGCACCCAGCGGTTCCAGACCGCCCCTGGAAATCGTTCGCAAGAGTGTGCTTGAGCGCATCCTTTCCGTCATCACAGATGTTCGCGCTGGCGAGGGGCTTGGGGCGATATTGCTGACGGCTGATCTCACCGTCCTGCTCGCTGGCTACTACCTGCTCAAGACTGTACGCGAATCCTTGATCCTCGCCCAAGGTGGCGCCGAGGTGAAGGCATATTCTTCGGCTGCGCAGGCGGTTCTGCTGTTTGGCGTGGTTCCACTTTATGGCTGGATCGCCACTCGAATGAATCGCAATCAACTCCTGCGATGGACGAATCTCTTTTTTGCCTCCAACCTCCTGCTGTTCGCCTACCTGGGGCATCGGGGCATTCGGGAAGCGGTGCCCTATTTCATATGGGTGGGAATATTTAACGTTTTTACGGTGGCACAACTTTGGGGTTTCGCGACAGATCTGTACTCCGAGGCACAAGGCAAAAGGCTTTTCCCCATGCTCGGCGTCGGCGCATCGGTGGGAGCAGTAGGCGGGGCCTGGGTTGCGGGCAAGCTCATCAAGCCGGTTGGTCCATACAACATGATGCTCATCGCCGCAGCGGCGCTTTGTTTATGCGCGGCGCTTTCCCGTTGGGCGGGACACGTGATCTCGGCGCGGGAAGGAGCGCGGGAGAAGAAGAAGGATGTTGAAGCCCTTGGCCCGCAGGGGGGATTTCAACTGCTGATTGCCGATCCATACCTGAGGCTCATTGCGCTTCTGACCATTCTGCTCAATATTGTGAGCCTTTCTGGCGATTTCATTCTCGGCAAGCTTGTGATCAACCACGCCAATGAGGTTGTGGGATCGGCGAAGCAACTTCTCGCAGCTCGAAGTGCCTACATCGGAGCCTACTACGCGAATTACTACGCCTGGACCAATCTCGTGTCATTTGTGATCCAGGCATTTCTGGTATCGCGAATTTTCAAGTACATCGGCATTCGCAAGTCTCTGTTCATTCTGCCGGCTCTCTCGTTTGCGACGTTTGGCTCAATTCTCGTTCTTCCGATCTTGAGCGTGGTTCGCGACCTGAAGATCGCCGAGAACGGCACGAATTATTCGCTGCAGAACACCATTCGCAATGCGCTGCTGCTGCCAACTTCGCGGGAAGCGAAATACAAAGCGAAGGCGGCCATTGAGACCTTTTGCGTCAGGCTGGGTGACGTTTCACAGGCCGGCATCATTTTCCTGGGAACCCGGCTGCACGCTTCCCTTAACGCGTTTGCCACGACCACGATCGTGTTTACCGTACTTTGGACTTTGGTTGCGGCCGCTCTATACCGGGAGCACTGTAAGAAATCCCAAGAGTGCTAGCAGCAATGAAGCGAACGATTGGCAAGTGACGGCCAGTTGGCAATCGCTGGATCGAAAGATGGATCGCATATAGTGAACGGATGAAGATCCTTAGACAATTCGTCGGAGCCGATACTGTCCGCGGCCTGCCCCTGCTTTTGCTGGCTTACGCGGCATTGATGACACACTTCATCTTCGGTCGAGCGTTTCGCGACTCCCTTCTTGGAAACGACCTTGCGATTCGATCGCTCCCTTCGCTGACGATGTGGAGCACGCTGGCGTCGATCGTTGTAAGCCTCGTGGTGTCAAACCTTTTTCGCTCGACGCAACGTACGCGCATCGCATGCGCCGTTTACGGTGCCAATGTCGTGATTGAGTTGCTGTTTGCGCTGGCCACCCAACGCTTCGCGTGGTTATACAGCCTGTTTTTTATCGACGTTTCGGCCTCGACGCTAATCGGCCTGTCGATGATTTGGATCTTGATCGGCGACTGGGCAAGCAGCTGTCACGCCGATCGCAGCCGGCTGATCCCGGCAGTGATGCTATTCGGCACGGCCATCAGCATTTTGGCAGGCGTGGGCTTAACTCATTTGCGGACCGCTGCCAGTTTCCGGGGCGCGAATCTGATTCTGGCTGTAATGAACATGGTTCCGGTGCTGGCGCTCCTGTTTCATAAAAACGACGCCTGCGTGCCCCGACGCGGCTTTAGCCTTCAAGATCTCCAGAATGCTGTTTATTTGCCCAACAAATTGTTGCGGAAGTTCGCGGTGCTGGTGGTGGTAGCAGCGATGACTTCTACGCTGCTGGATTTGATGTTTCGCGTGCGTGTGGCTGAGCACTTCGCCAATCAGTCCGATCGATTGCATTTTCTCGGACTCTTTCAGAGCGGGCTCAATGTGTGTGCCTTTGTTTCGCAGATCGCAGTAGGTCGCATTGCGCACAGGAAATTGGTCTCGACCTTTGTGCACTTGCATCCCGCTATTATCGGCATTGCCAGCTGCCTGTTCGCACTCGTTCCCGGGTTTTGGCAATTCACGTGTTTACGCAGCGGGGAGTATTCACTGCGGAACTCACTCTTCCGCCTCGGTTCGGAGATGACGTATGCCCGTTTCCCCGATCAAGAACGGGCGACCGTCCGGCCGTTGATCGATGTCGTCGGAGAGCGAGTGGGCGATCTTTGCGCCGCTGGCATTCTGGCCCTTCTATTGCTCATCAATCCACAGTTGCCGGTTAAGCCGGGCCTGTTCGTGTTAGCGCTGTGCTCGCTGTTGTTTTGGTGGATCTGTCGCAGCATGGAAGGAAGCATTACGGCTAGCGGCATGAAAGTAGCGCCAGACGCAGCCGCCACTGCAACAACGAAATACTCAAACATGGTGCACGAGGGCGCCGGAATCATTTGATCCCCCGGGAGGTGTTTCTGTGAGAATTCGATGTTTCAGTCAATGCGCGATCCTTCTCGTCGCGAGCGGCATTGCGGGTTCGCTTCGCGCTGGCGCGCAAGACGGAGGAGGTTTTACCGGCAGCTCGTCACGAGCTCAGGCAGTGGTCGATGCCGAACAAGAAAAAGCCAAGCACGTGACGCCACAGGAACCACCCCGAGGCGAGCGGAAGTTCGACCACATCGAAAGAGACATATTGAAGCCAGTTTTCAGCAGCAACGGTCCGAGTCTCAAATTTGGCGGACTGCCCACGGGTGGCGGGTTCTCGCTCGGGCCACAATATACCCGGCAGGATCTGTTGGCAGATCATTTGACGAGCAACATTTACGTCGCTGGATCCACCCGCAAATGGTACGGAGGATCCAGTTCGCTCGACTTCCATGATCTGTTCAATGGTCATCTGGAATTGCGCGCCGATGGTGGGTACCAGAATGCTGCCTCAGTGTGGTACTTCGGTGAGGGCCCAAATTCCAGCCGACACGATAAGACCGATTTCCGGCGGGAATTTACCACGGCACACGTTTCCGCACTGGGCCACTTTCTCGATCAGAAATTGACAGTCGGCTATACCGTGGGCGGGCTACTCGTAAATGTCGGTCCAGGAGATCTTAGCGGCACTCCGAGCACTGACTTGATATTCACAGAGGCGAATACGCCGGGGCTGGTCCACCAATCGAATTTCATCACTGGCACTTCGACAATCCAGCTGGATCTCAGCCGGCCGGGCTTCAGCAACCCGCAAGGGCTGCAGCTCGAAGCCAACGATTCGCAATTTTTTGACAGAAGCGGGAACCAGGCGAATTTCCACCTCCTCGAGACACAAGGGACCTACTATCTGCCGCTTACCAACGGCATGCGAACGCTTGTCTTCCGCGTGCGGAACCAGACCGCTTTTGCGCATGTCCCTCAGGCAGTTCCTTTTTACCTGCAGCCGGTACTCGGCGGGCCCGACGATCTTCGCGGGTACGACCGCTATCGCTTTTATGGAAACGGCACATCGGTTGCGACCGCGGAATACCGCTGGTCGATCTCGCAAACGCTCGAGATGGCAATCTTCGGCGACGGGGGCAACGTGTATCAAAGGCCGGGCTTGATCGGCTTTCGCGATGTTCGCGGAGATGGGGGCATAGGCTTTCGCGTTAAGAACAAACAAACAACGGTCATGCGGTGCGATGTTGGCTTCTCCACAGAAGGGGTTCATGTATGGTTCGTATTCAACGATATTTTCGGCAAGCTCTCCCGCACATTCTAGGACTTGTATTTACGGGTACGACGCCGGGCTTGGCGCAACAGTTCATGGCGGACGATCCTCTCGTGCGCACTCCCGAAGTAGCGGCCGTGCGCCAGACTAACGTCCAGGACATCAATTCGCTTTATGACTTTGCCAAGAACTCGTTCCGTTACAAAACTCCGGCCGCAACCGACTCACTGGCTGTGAACACCTTGGGCGAGGTGCCGGATTCGAGTTGGTTTACGAACCGGGACCTCAGCAGCTTCAGCATCGAAGCGTTGAAAAAAGGTGGGAGAGTACACGGAGCGCCGCAGCCCCCGTACACGGTAGTTGCGGCTAAGACGGAAGGTGTCAGCACCGGTTTCCGTATTCGCGATGCCCGTGGTCTTCTTTACTTCGTAAAGGCTGATCCACCCGCGAACGTCGAAATGGCCACGGCAGCCGATGTGATGGGATCTCTCTTTCTTTACGCTGCCGGATACAATGTCCCCGAAAACTACATTCTGGTAGGGCGCCGCGAAGACTTTCGTCTTTCCAAAGATGCCAAGATTAAGCGCACATACGGGAAAGACCACCGCCTGAGTGAAACCGAACTGAGACAGATTTTCGACCGGATTCCGCGCGAAGATGATGGCAGTGTCCGGCTGATGGCCAGTCTCTCACTACCACCCAAGATTATGGGGCCGTTCCGCTACTCGGGGGTTCGCTCGGACGATCCGAATGATCTGGTGCCGCACCAGCAGCGGCGCGATCTACGTGGGGTCGCAGTACTGTTTGCCTGGCTGAACCATACCGATGCAAAAGGCGGGAATAGCCTCGACACGGTCGAGGGCGAAGGTGAAAACGCCAGATTTGTGCATCATCTATTGGATTTTGGCGACTCCTTTGGCAGCGACAGCGACATCGAAAAAGATCCTCGCCATGGGCAGGAATACATCGTTCTTCCCGTGACCTGGAGCCGGACGTACACTCTCGGCTTGCATCCCGCCAATTGGGAGACCGTTCAGTATCCGCATGAGCTGAGAGCTGTGGGCAACTTCACCGCCGCCGATTTTGATCCTCTCGAATGGAAGCCGAATTATCCCAATCCAGCTTTCCTGGCGATGACGCCGCTCGATGGATATTGGGGAGCCAAGCGGGTGATGGCATTCCGCAACGAACAAATCCGCGCCATCGTTGAAGAGGGAAAATTTCAGGACCCTAGAGTCGTCGACTACATCACGGAAGTACTCGAATCAAGACGCGACTCGATTGGACGGGCCTGGTTCAGCCAAGTCCTCCCGCTGGAAAGATTCCGGGTTGAGGATGACCATCTGGCGTTCGATGACTTGGCGGTTCAATATGGTTTTGCTCAGCCGAGGCAGTACCGATTCAACTGGTTCGTGTGGCACAACGATGCACAAAAGAAGGAAGAGGTATCGACGTCTGAAACCTCGACGCTGCCCAATACGTTCAACTCTCTTGCCGCGGACTCATACATTGGTTGCAGCATCGCGCTCGACCATGCCGATTCACGATCGGTCACCATCTACTTCCGCCACGACGGAAGCAACTGGAAACTCGTCGGTATATCGCGAACAACAGCCCAGGTGAAATAAGGCCGGCGAGCATTTCCTCACTGCCGAAGGTCCTTCAAATCGACGCAGGGCGTAGCGGAAGGTAACTCTTCTGCGCCCTGCGTTCTTTTCTGCAGTTTATAATTTCAGAAGAGGGATGATCAGAGGAGAATGACTGCGGAGTTAGAGCGGGATCGCCACCACGCGATTGCGGCAGCTAGCCGCCCTATCGTTTTGCCCATGGCTCGATGTCGATTGGCCGCTGTTGTCGGCTTTTTGGCAGTTCTATCGCTGATTGCCGGAACACCAGTCTCCTTGTGCCAGACGGCAAAAGCACAACCGGGACTGCCCAATTTCGGTCGTGTGACAGACAACCTTTATCGCGGGGGCCAGCCAACCGCGAAAGGATTCGACTCCCTCCACGATATGGGAATCGGAATGATCGTCAATTTCCGAAATGACCGCGATGAAATCGCGGTGGAAAAGCGTCAAGTCGAGTCTCTCGGAATGAAGTACGTCGGAATTCCCTGGAGTGCAAATCACAGGCCCTCAAGTGCCCAAATCGCTGAGTTCCTTGATTTGGTTCGTGCGAACCCGGATACGAAGATTTTTGTTCACTGCCGGCGCGGCGCGGATCGTACCGGAGTCATGATCGCCTCCTACCGCATTGCCGTCGAACATGAGTCAACCACTGAGGCCATCTCCGAAATGCACCGGTTCCACTACGACTGGCTCTTTCAGCCGCAACTCAAGCGCTACATAGAGTCGTTGCCAGGATTGTTACAAGACGACCGACACTTCGCGAACTATCGTCCCCAACTGTCAGGCACGAAGTAAGCAGTCGCGTGCGAACTCAACGATTCGACCCTCCTGGAATTCTGCTTTAACCTTCCAAAACGGGCGCGGCCCTCCCACTTTCTCCTAGTCTGGCGAGGTGAATCGATGGCGTAGCCCAAGTGATTAACCATTGCCGAATGGGAAATGCTTTTTCCTTGACACGTCAGACGCGACCGCTGAGAATACGCGCCGGGCTTGGTTTGCGACCGAACTTCCCCTTCAATTCGACCATAGTGCGGGATCCTTAATTTACGAAGTGAGGCCCCAGTTGGGCTGTCGCGCTGGTGTCTTTTTCCGCTTAGGCACAGATACAACTACAAAATGGAGATTTTTCATGCGAAGCAGGTCAGGAGTTGTGCTTGTTGGATTAGGCCTAATGGTGATCTTGCTGGCGGCAGAGCAGCCTTTGTTTGGACAGTCGTTTAGTTTTCCCGCTGGCAGTTTCACAACCACGAACGTTTGCGCGAACAGCAATAGCCCGGCGACAGCATGCCAAATTCTGACGAACGGCTACCCCTCGCAGCCAAAGGTGATCAGCGGGGGTGTTCTGAGATTGAATACAGCGAACAATAACCAGCACGGATCTGCTTGGTTCAAAGTTCAGCAGCCGCTTGCGACAGGATTCACGACAGCAGTTCAGTTTCAGATATCGAATACCGGAGCATGCAGGGGATGTAGTTTTCCGGCGGATGGGATCGCGCTAGTTATACAAAACGATCCTGCCGGTACTGGAGCCCTTGGGTATGTCGGCAACGGTCAGAATATCTCTTACGGAAACGGCGATAACACGCAAGAAAACGGGCCCGGACAGGCGGTCCTGAACAGCCTGGCCGTCGAGTTGGATACCTACAAAAACTCGGACTACGGTGATCCTGACGGCAATCACATTGCGGTTCAGAGTTGCGGACCCAACAACTCGTCGACACTCAGCGCCAACAGCGCGGATCACACATACATCTGCCCAAATGGGAGTCTTGCCAAGTTGGCGCTGCAGAGTCTTCCGGCAGGACTGTCTCTGAGCGACGGGGCTGAACACACGATTACCGTGAACTATCTGCCGCCGGGGAACTGCACTACGGGCTGCAACAATTTCAGCGTTTACTTTGACAGCACGCTGATCCTGCAGACGACCGTGGATCTCACGAAGCAACTGTATCTGACTGGAGGTAGCACGGCTTACATCGGAGTTACAGCATCAACTGGCGGTTCGGTGGAGAACAATGACATCGTGAGTTGGTCATTCAGCCAGTGGCCGCTGGAGCCGATCACGATCAACCAGAATGTGCAGCCC